>Ga0265298_10000090_pt1 | contig 129521 bp, 109 predicted proteins | sample AusTroGonzalo_MG_3_FD_193486 | JGI IMG/M metagenome (GOLD analysis project Ga0265298, IMG submission 193486) | Bovine rumen microbial communities from tropical cattle in Woodstock, Queensland, Australia - Gonzalo_01 | ecosystem: Host-associated > Mammals > Digestive system > Stomach > Rumen ...
CTGTCTATTCCCGATTGCGTTTGTTAAAATTCACACATCTGAGAGCGTATCAGGAACGTTTTATACGTATACCGATAACGGTAACGTCGTCGCTTCTTACAGTCGGATTGAACACTTCTGATTTGGCGCATATTTCATCAACAATTTTTTTCAGATCGTTTTCACTTGTTAAGAGCTCTTTTATGTAGAGGTACTCGCCTTCGTTTATACCGTCGGAAAACATGATTATTATGTCATTTTCTTCAAAGTCGTAGCTCTGGCTGAAAATGTCCGACTGCTCGTATATGCCTATCGGGAAAGTGGGAGAAGATATTTTCATAACATTTCCGCGATGTCTGATAAGTGTAGAGGAGGCTCCGGATTTTATGAGAGTGAGCTCACAGGTATCAAGGTCTATGCGTGCGGCATCCAGTGTCGCAAAGCTCTCTTCCTGAGATTTTGTGAGCATTATTGAGTTTATGAGCTTTATTGCGGAGTTGCAGTTGACTCCACTGCTGACGAGCTTGCGGAATATCCTGACGACCATTTTCGATTCGACAGCCGCCTTTTTTCCGCTGCCCATACCGTCGGAGAGTACGATGTAGCTGATACCGGTACCGTCGCTGAAAGTCATCGAGGTATCTCCGTTTTCCTTGCCGTTTCCGGCACATACAGAGGCTTCGCATACTTCGAGAAAAAACGCTGGCTTCTCAAACAGTCTGACACGAATCTCCCTGCCGGAGCTTATTGGCTCGGCTGCTTCCAGTGGCATTTTTATTTCATCAGACACAAGATCTCTGATTCTTGTGAATTTTGAAGGAGCATTTCTGTATTCAAAATACAGCTCTATCAGCAGACGATTATTAGAATTATAGTAAGCTATCACATTTTTAATTGCAATGTCGTGCTTTGTAAGCGTTGTACTTATCTGCTTGCTGATGGTCTCGGAGTAGCGGACGTTTATCCTTTCCCCTGCTGCCTTTATCATTTCTTCGATTATTTTCAGGTGCTCGAACATCATCACACGGTTTTCTGAAAATTTCATGTCGAGAAGCTTTGCAGTCGATCTTTCCCGGTAAGAAGCCTCAAACATCTTTGCCATTTCCTCTTTGTGCAGGCAGTCTTCAAGCTCATAGGGGAATTTTTCCCTTGAAAACTCTGTAAGGAGAGAAAGCTTCCTGAAGCCTTTGAGCGTGCGTTCGTGATCCGATTTCCAGCAATTCAGTCTGCGGAAACAGTAGGTGCACATTTTACCGCTTATCTCTTCGATTTCATCACGATCGTCAGCACTTTTTGTAAGGAATTCTGCAAGCTTTGCTGATTCACTGCGTACAGAGCTTATAGAGTCGGAGATGAAGTCCATTCGTGAATTCATTATTTCCGGCAGGGCGTGATCAGTACCATGAGCTGTTATCAGAAACTGATCAGAAAAAACAGGTACTACTAATGCAAATAAAAGTGTTCCGCAGATAATATCGAGCATACCGTCAATACTGTTCTGTGTAGTTCCGGCAAGAATTATGAGCATAAAATTTATGGAAACAAAAAATAATCCCACAATTGTGTATTTTTGTTTGTATATGTATCCTGTCAGGAGAGCTGCTGCGGGGAGAAGAACAATCTTCATTCCTTGCTCGGGAGAAGCCAGAAAAGCTCCGCAGGTAGTCAGAGAACCGCACAGCACTCCACCGGTATGGCGATAGTAGAATGCGCCGATGAGTGTAACTGCCGAGCCTAATATAAGTCCTATGTTCACCAGCGGCACTTTTACCGAGCAAAGTGTGGCAACGGATATTGTATAAACAACGGCGTATGCACAGCCACTCACCGAAGACAGATCGAGAGCTCTCTTTTTTTGTATGCCCTGAATAATTACAGCTATCGAGTACGTCGTGAAGCCGGACAGGGTTCCGTAGAACACGTAAAATAGCAGCTTGTACAGCATTTCGCCTATCAGTACGGAAACTGCTGTTCCGGAAAGGAATACACTTATTGCTGTGCTTACTCCCGAAAACTTTGGTTCGTCCGAGCGTTCAAAGAACAGCTTCGATATGATGATTATTATCATCGTTGTTATCTTGACGATGTTCTTACCGACACTCCCCTGAAGTATGTTGTGTACGAGGCTGCCGGTGAGCATTGCCGCAGAGTGTGGCAGGCTGAGAGCTCCTGTCAGGGAGATATCGGCAAATGAGGCTACTCCTGCCATCTGAGCGTCTGATAAAAGATAGCCTACCGCAAGTGCGAGCACGAAGCCTGCGGCTTCCTCTGCGGCAGGGCTGGCTGCGATCTTTCTGATGTTCAACATTTTATTGTCCTCTCTTTTTATCAATTGGGTTGCACGACCGCTGGCGGTTATGCGTACACATTAATTATATCATTTTGAATTGTTAGATTTTGTCATATGAGGGGACAATATAATCGTGATGGTATAAATAAAACATCCCCTGAAGTCATCAGAGGATGTTGTTTCGATCAAAGTGTTTTTTCGATTCAGCAATTGTTATTTGTTCTTTTGCAGTTCAGTACAGAATGCGATAAGAGTATCCATGTCAAGCTGTTCGAGACGTGCGGCTTCCGGCAGACCTATGTTTTTTAGCGAGGTGTATATTATCTCCTTTGGTATGCCAAGCTGGGATGAAAGTGCGTTGGCAGCGGTCTTGCGCCGCTGTGAAAAGCCTGCCTTTACTACGCTGAAAAAGAATTTCTCAGCCTTCTCGTCAAGTCGAGGCATAGACGCCGGTTCGATTTTGATAACAGCGGAATCAACATTCGGAGCAGGCATAAAGCTTCCGCGGGATACTCCGAAAAGCTGCTTGACTGTACCGTAGTAATTTACTGCTACGGTAATTGCTCCCGATTCCCTTGAACCAACTTTTGCACAAAGCCTCTGTGCGGCTTCTTTCTGTACCATAACTGTTATGGATTCGACAGGGAGCCTGCTTTCAAGGAGGAGCATTATTACAGGCGAAGTTATATAATACGGAAGATTTGCGCAGACTGCTGCTTTCAGCCCTGAAAACTCATCAGTTATTATTTTTCTGATGTCGCACTTCATTACGTCCTCGTTGAATATCTTTACGTTGTCGAATTCAGCAAGAGTTTCATCAAGAATAGGCAACAGACGTGTATCTATCTCCACTGCTGCGACCTTATCTGCCCGCCTTGCAAGTTCAGCTGTCAGTACTCCTATACCTGTGCCTATCTCAATTATCCCGTAACCGGGAGCGGCATTGCCCAGTTCAGCAATTTTCGGACAAATATCAGGATTGATTATGAAATTCTGTCCAAGACCTTTTGAAAAGCTGAAACCATGCTTTGCAAGTATTTCTTTTACTGTTCCTATGTTGGTGAGATTCATTTTTCACTCCTGTACCTTATGACGTTCCTTGTCTGAAAATTCACGCTGTTTTGCGTCATTCAGCTTGTCCATGCTGTTAACGAGGTAGTCTGCTGATCTGTAAGCGTGCTGGAAATCAGTATCTTTAAAATAAAACTTAAGATCAACAAATTCGCCGTCGATGATAATGTCCATTTGTTTGATCTGTCTGTTAGGGTGTTTCTGACCGGCGTACTTTATGTATTCGTCTATCTCGGCTCTTTCCATATTTCCGCCAATAACATTGATCTTCATAAACAGCCTCCTGAATTCTATTTCCGGTTCCTGACAGCCATTTTTAGTCATTTTCTGTCATATTTCTGATTATTGCTTCTGCGCACTTCATTCCGTCCACAGCTGCGGACATTATTCCGCCGGCAAAGCCTGCACCCTCACCGCATGGGTAGAGCCCCCTCAGTGTTACCGATTGCAGATCCTCTCCCCTATTTATCCTGACCGGAGAGCTGCTTCGGCTTTCCAGACCAGTTAGCACAGCTTCCGGATCGTCAAAGCCTTTGATAAGCCTGCCCATTTTCTTTATTCCGAGCTTCAGCGAAGAGCAAACGAATTCCGGTAGGTACTCCTCAGGACGTGCAAATTTTACGCCGGGCTTGTAGGAAGGTTTAACACTTCCGATTTTTACAGAACAGCGTCCTTCAAGGAAATCTCCAACCAGAGTTATGGGAGCGTTATAACCACCACCGCCGGCTGAAAAAGCCTCTTCCTCTATTTTTCGCTGAAAATACATACCTGCAAGGGGATGATCACTTCCGTAATCACCTGAGTCAACATTCACAAGCAGTGCGCTGTTGGAGTTTTCGGAATTTCGGTTAAAGCAGCTCATACCGTTTACGGCGAGCCTGCCTTTTTCGGATGAGGCAGCAACAACATATCCTCCTGGGCACATACAGAATGTGTAGGCAGTCCTTCCGCTGGGAAGATGTACCGCAAGCTTATAGTCGGCAGCCTTTAATGCGTGATGACCTGCAAATTCGCCGTACATAGCTTTGTCTATGTCCCTGCGGAGATGTTCGATTCTCACGCCCACAGCGAAATTTTTCTGAGAAATACTGATATTCTTTTCATAAAGCATTTCAAAGGTGTCTCTTGCACTGTGACCTGTCGCAAGTATAACACTGTCGGTATCTATTGTATATGTTTCTCCGGACTGCTCATATAATACGGAGGAAATACAGCCGTTTTTCTCATTATAGCCGCAGAATCTTGCTCCGAAACGGACTTCGCCACCAAGTTCAATCACCTGTTCACGAAGCCTTTTTACCACATTTCGCAGCTTATCGGTGCCAATATGCGGCTTGGCAAGATAGGTTATTTCCTCAGGTGCGCCGAACTCTACGAGCTTTCGCAGTATCCAGCTGATTCGCCTGTCATTGATTCCTGTTGTAAGCTTGCCGTCGGAAAAGGTGCCTGCTCCACCCTCGCCGAACTGCACATTGCATTCACAGTCGAGTTCACCGGTACTTGTAAAAATATCTACCTTTCTGCATCTTGCATCAACGTCTGCACCTCTTTCGAGCACAATAGGGCGGGCGCCAGACATTGCAAGTATCAGCGAGGCGAACATGCCGGCTGGTCCGAAGCCCACGACTACCGGTCTGTGCTTTGGGGACGCTACGTGCTCTATGGTATATTTCTCTTTCTTTACCGGTACGGCGCCTTTTATCGTGTGAAGCAGCTTTTCTTCTTTTTCGGCTTCAAGCTCGACAGATATTATGAAGCGGATATTCTGCTTTTTTCTGGCGTCAACTGATTTTTTGGCGAGCTTTATACTTTTTATCTGCTTTTCAGAGAGCTTGAGTTTTTTGCAGCACAGCTCCTTCAGACCGGAAAAATCAAAATCCAGTGGGACTGGGAGGTTATTTATTCTTATCATGCTGTCCGCCTTTCAACGATCTGGCGCAGTTCTTTCCGGCAATTATACCTGAAGACCATGCCCACTGAAGATTATATCCTCCGCAGTCACCGGCAACATCGAGTATCTCTCCGCAGAGAAAAACACCTTTATGCAGCTTGGATTCCAATTCTTCCGTTACTGATGAACGGTTGATTCCTCCAAGTGTTGATTGCGCGTTCTGCCAGGAGGAACAGCCAGTTATGCGGAAGCTCCAACCTTTGATATTAGCTGCGAGCTTTTCTATATCACTGCGGTCCAATTCCGATATGGGGAGATTCATCGGCTTCTTACAAGTATTTTTTACTAAGAATACTGCAAGATTCTTGCAGAACATACCGGAAAGAAGTTCCTCCAAAGGACGGGATCTCCAGCGTTCCGCCGTGTCGGTAAGATAGCTGATGATACTGTTTCTGTCTAAATCCGGAGCAAAGTCTATATTCAGGCAAAGGTCCTTTTCGTACTGAACGTAAAGGTAAGCCATATTGAACACACAGATACCAGAGAGACTTGTGTCGGTAAACTGTACCTCCCCGTGCTCTGTACGGAGCAGTTTACCTCTGCTGACGGCTGTGAGCCTGCACTTTGCACGAACTCCTTTCAGCCCTTTTACAGATTCCGGAGCGACTTTCAGCGGGGCTACCGCAGGACAGAGCTTTGAAATATCATATCCCATGTCCCTGAGAAGCCTGAGAACAGAGCCGTCTGTGCCCATTGAAGGAGCTGCGTAGCCTCCGGCAGCGATTATCAGTCTCTTTGCACTTATTGTATTGCCTTCTGAAGAGGTAACCACAAAGGATTTATTATTATTTTTAATTTCAGCAACATTGAAACTACATTGCTCTTTAATGTTGAGCACAGATAGCTTGGTCCTTAGAACATTCAGTACAGAGGCGGCACTGTTGCTGTACGGGTACATTCTCCCCTGTTCGTCCGATGTACACAGCAGACCGTTTTCCGCAAAAAATTCTTCCGCTTTCTGCGTGGATGCGATTATGTCCATTGCTCTGATAGAGCCATGATAGTTCCCTGCTGACATACTTCGGTTGCTCAGATTGCATCTGCCGTTGCCGGTAGCAAGCAGTTTTTTTCCGATTCTGTCAAGCCTTTCGCATATGACGACTTCCGCCTCAGGACAGGTCTGCTTTGCAGTGATAGCCGCCGTTATTCCGGAGGCGCCTCCGCCTATTACCAGTATATCAGCGTACATTGCATTTCACACCTTTCATTTTTGGGGTACTATGTCTATCACAGCGACCTCCGGTCTGTTGTTGAAGCGTATGGGTGCCGGAGAAACACCAAGACCTGAGGTTATGAACATATATCCCCTATCGTATTTGAAAAGTCCCTTATCATATACCTCAGAATCTTTGTGACGCATTTCCGGGAACCATTCATCGTTCTCCGTGTCATAAGCCGGTCCGAGTCCGAAGGGCAGTTGTATCATACATCCGTGAGTATCGGCGCAGAGGGTAAGGTCTGCTCCGAACTCAGCGAATTTACTGTAATTGGGAATGTGAGCAAGGAGTATATTATAGCAGTTTCTATCAAGAGTGAATTCGTTGTTCAGATCAAAGGTATCTGAGTAGTATACGTTATCTATGCCCATTAACTGGAGCTTGTTTCCGTTTATCTCGATCTTTTCGCTCTTATAGTCTAGCACGTGAGCACCGGCAGCTTTCATGGACGAGATATACTTCGGATCGTTGTCATGTTCACCGTTAACGAAGTAAACAGTATATCCGGAGTTGATTATGCTTTTGGTAAGCTCAACCGGCTTCTGCATAAGCTTTCTGCTGCTTCCGGAGCTGTACATATCGCCAAGGATGACAACTATATCAGGGCAGACCTTTTCAATGCGTTTTTTTATTCGTTTATTGCTTATGCCAAGGTTAGTAACGTGCTGATCGCTAAGGACGGCTATACGCACCTTGCTTGTGACCTTTTCTGAGCGTATAGTAACCTTTGTAGTTTTGATAGTATAGTTATTGAACCACCAGACAAAAAGCAGTATCAGCAGGACAGCACATATCCTCCTTGTCCTAAGAACAGCCTTGGACGCTTTTTTCTTGGCATTTGCAGCAGGTGCTGGAATTGTCTTGTTTTCTTCCATTACTTTTGTTCCTTAATGTGCAGATCAAGCTGATTGTACGGTATCTCAATGCCGTTTTCGTCAAAACAGGCTTTTACTGCCTCTATCATATCATATCTTACAGAGAGATAATCTCCGTTATTTACCCATACGAGCACATCCACGGACACTGAGCTCTCGTTGTGGGAAGTCATTCTTACTATGGGCTCCGGCTGTTTAAGTATCAACTTTTGTTCATTTATCAGACCGAGTATCAGCTGTCTTGCCTTAACATAGTCTGCACCGTAGCTTATGTCGAATTTCAAGTCGATACGCCGGGTAGGTGTTTCGGTATAGTTGATTATTTTTGCTTCAGAGACCTTGCCGTTAGGAATGAATACGGATTTATTGTCAAATGTTGTAACTTTAGTATAGAGGATACTAATTGTCTCGACCTTGCCCACGGAGCCGTCAAGCTCGATTATGTCTCCGGCGTTGAAGGGCTTTGAGAAAAGTATGATAAATCCTCCGGCAAGGTTTGAAAGGCAGTTCTGGAGAGCCAGTGAAATAGCAAGTCCGGCAGCACCGAATATGGTGATTATCGAGGACATCGGTACTTTCAGGACGGTCAGTGCCATTATAATTATATTCAGATAAAGCAGTATCTTGATAAAGGAGACGATGAAATTTTTGGCGGCATTGTCTATATTGGTCTTTCGCATTCCCCTTCTGACTATTCTTGTTATAATTTTTGCGGCGATATATCCTATAAGTATAATTATAAGCGCCATGAAGAGTGAAGGCATAGCCGCCTTGAAGCGCTGGACTGCATTTTCAAGTATACCTGCTGTTCTTGTGACCTGCTCCTGAATTGAAGAGGTTGTGGCTTCAGTGACAGGCTCTGTGATCTCTTCCATGAGTTCAAGAGTGTTTTCTTCTGACAAATAATCACTTCCATTTAATCAATGTGTAATAGCAAATACAAAAATATTATACCACATATAATTATAAAGGTCAATCAAAACAGAAAATATTTCCACACAGTTAAAAACGTTATCGTCTGTTAAAAGAATAAAATATATCTTTGCTGTTGCTTTTTTGAGTCATCTATGGTAAAATATATATGTTGTGTCCCAATAGCTCAGTAGGATAGAGCGACTGCCTCCTAAGCAGTAGGCCGGAGGTTCGACTCCTCTTTGGGACGCCAGCGCAGAGCCTGCGCCCCCTTCAACGGGGGCGCTCGTTTTTACTCGCTTACTACTATAAAAACAAAAGGACGCTCCGTCTGGAGCGTCCATATTTTATACTTTGCGATCAAGCCATACCGGCTGTGATGATAGCCATCTTGTAGACCTCGTCTGCTGTGCAGCCTCTTGAAAGGTCGTTGATAGGAGCGTTAAGTCCCTGAAGGATGGGACCGTATGCCTCAAATCCGCCGAGTCTCTGAGCGATCTTGTAGCCGATGTTACCAGCTTCAATGAGGGGGAAGATGAATGTGTTAGCCTGTCCTGCAACCTTTGAGTCAGGGCATTTTGTTTTGGCAACTTCTGCTGATACAGCAGCATCGAACTGGAATTCACCGTCAATAACGAGCTGGGGATCAAGTGCTCTTGCTTCAGCAACTGCATCGTGGCTGAGCTGAACTGTGCCGCCCTTGCCTGAGCCATATGTCGAGAAGCTGAGAACTGCTACCTTAGGATCAATGCCGAAGAATGCAGCTGTTCTTGCTGTTTCAACTGCAACCTCAGCAAGCTTCCTAGCACCTGTGAGAACAACATTGCCCTCCTTGTCAACAGTATCCTCATAGCTGAGGTTGATAGCACAGTCGCCCATTGCGATGTTATCTTCCTTGCCGTCCTTCTGTCTTGTGAGGATAAATGAGGAGCTTACAAGGTTTGAGCCCTTCTTTGTCTTGATGATCTGGAGAGCAGGTCTTACTGTATCGGCAGTGGAATAAGTTGCACCTCCGAGGAGAGCGTCAGCCTTGCCTGCCTTTACGAGCATTGTACCGAAATAATTGGATTTCTGGAGGAAATTGCGGCACTCCTCTTCAGTCATTTTGCCCTTGCGGAGCTCGAACATCTGAGCTACAAGTGCATCCATTTCAGGATAAGTTGCAGGATCAAGAATTTCTGCATCGTCAATATTGAAGCCGCCGGACTTTGCAGCAGCCTTTACCTCGTCAACGTTTCCGCAGAGGATAACACCCATAAGACCTTCTTTGAGGAGCCTGTCAGCAGCTGAGAGGATACGGTTGTCGCTGCCCTCAGTGAAAACGATAGTCTTCTTGCTTGATTTAAGATTTGCGATAAGTTTGTCAAACATTCCCATTTCTGTTTTACCTCCAAAGTAAAATTTCTTTTAATATTATATCACAGGCAGGAAAAATTTTCAATACCTATTTTTATATTTTATGAGTTAAAGAATATCCGTTTTCATACTTTCTGTCTTTGTCGTAGCTGCTTATGTCCGCTTCTGTGATGTCTCCCTTTCCGTCAAAGCGGTAATATCTTCCGCTTTCGGCGGTAAACTCCATTACGCAGTAGTCCTCGTCGTCTATGCCGTTGGGATAATACTTCTCGTCGCCGGGATTCCATAAGAGCTCCTTGTATGTATGTTCGGTGTGTATTGTCATGCGACCGTAAAGGCAGACTCCCTCAAAGGTGCTGTCATCGGAAAAATACAGACATGCGTTTCCGTTCTTGGAAAGGCTCTGCACGTGAGATGAACTGGTATTTGTTGAGATAAGATGCTTCCCTATCCCCTTGTGCCATACGCAGAATACTTTTCTGACGTTCTGCTTTCCGGTCTCATCAGTGTAACCTATCACCGCGAACAGTGAGCGGTCTATAAGCGCTTTTATCTCGTCCATTGTCATAGCTTGTACGACCTCCATGATACAAGTAGAGCCGCAGCTCTTTCGGAAATATCAAGGGCTGCGGCTATTAGTTGTGTTATTATTCGATAGTTACCTTTTTCATTACCTGAGGTTTTACAGGCTTGTCGTTGTAGTCAGTAGCAGTTTCTGCGATCTCATCAACGACCTCGATACCCTCGATTACCTTGCCAAAAGCAGCGTAGTTGCCGTCAAGGTGAGGAGCGTCCTCGTGCATGATGAAGAACTGCGAGCCAGCTGAGTCGGGCATCATGGAACGTGCCATTGAGAGAACACCTCTTGTATGCTTGAGGTCGTTCTTGATGCCGTTTGCAGCGAATTCTCCCTTTATCTGCCATCCGGGACCGCCGGTACCGTTGCCCTTGGGACAGCCGCCCTGAATCATGAAGCCGGGAATGACTCTGTGAAAGGTCAGACCGTCGTAAAATCCGCTCTTTACGAGCTTTTCAAAGTTTTCGCAAGAGATAGGAGCTATCTCGGGATAAAGCTCTATCTTTATCTTCTTGCCGTTTTCCATTTCGATTATTACCATGATAATACCTCCGTTAGTCGATCGTTATGTGGATTGCAGTGGGAAGTTCATACTCTTCCGCTTTCGTTGTTGACGGATGCTCGAACCAGTATTTTTCCATTGCATCCATTGACGGCGGAATCGTCACTTCGGATGTTGTGACAGGAAGCGTAGTAGGTTCGATGACCTCAATAACTCTGCCAAGAAGGTCAGTAACATATTCTACCTGCGGTTCGGTAGGCGGCTCAGTCGTTGAGACAGGCGGCAGCGTAGATGTACCTATAACTCGTCCCAGCAGATCGGTTATGTACTCAACATCGTCCGCTTCTTGTGCCCTTGTTACCTCGTATACCTGCGTGTCGGCAGCTACATCTGCGGTATCTCCGCTTTTTGAGAACGATATGCTTGCGTAAGTCGGCGATTTCTGGTCATTATTGACCTTATTTCCGCCGGCTTTTTTCTTTGAAGCATCGTTGCAGGACTTCGCTGCGAACATTACAAGAAGTGCAGCTATAAATGCAAGAAATATAGCAGTTATCCTGCGGTTCTCCATTGTATCAGCCTCCGTTCAAGGCAAAATGCCTTTTTTATCCACAGGTATATTATACTCGTATTTTCAGATTATGTCAATAGCCGCTGTACGTATATCTGCAAGAGGTGATACAGTAAGAAAAATCAGGATTATGAGTTTTTGCGGGAATAAGGGTATTGACATTCAGGCACAAATATATTATAATGTTATGTAATGCTTTATAAATTTCAAAAGGAGTGCATTGATATGGCAGCTAAAAAAATGTCCAGAGAAAGCTACGATAAGCTCGTTGCTGAACTCGATGACCTTAAGATCAATAAGCGTAAGGAAGTTGCTGAAAGACTTAAAGTCGCCCGTTCCTACGGAGATCTTTCAGAAAACGCTGAATATGATGAAGCAAAAAATGAACAGGCTATCCTTGAAGCTCACATCGCTGAGCTTCAGTATACTATCGACAATGCCGAGATAGTTGAAGATTCCAATATTTCTGTTGACGAGATCGGTATGAGCTCCAAGATCAAGATCAAGCGTGTGGATACCGGCAAGGTCGAGACCTTCACTATCGTTGGTACTAACCACGCAAATGTCAGAGAAGGCAAGATCTCAGACGAATCTCCCATCGGCAAGGCTGCCATGAAAAAGAAGGTCGGAGATATATTTATAGTTGAAGCTCCCGCTGGCGAGCTGCGCTTCGAGGTCGTTGAGATCTCTAAGTAATCCCCGAAAGGACGTATAATAATGAGCGAAAACCAGATCAACAATGCTGCTCAGCCTGAGGAAGAGGCTGTTCAGGATATAAATATCCTGAAAAAGGACCGTATCGATAAGCTTGCCGCTCTCCGCGAGAACGGCTGCGATCCTTTTCAGGTGACAAAGTTCGATGTTACCGGCAGAGCTGCTGAGCTTAAAGCCAAGTACGAAGCCGATGAAGCCAGACTTATGGAAAAAGCCGGCGGCGACGAAGAAAAGCTCAACGCTTCCCTTGAAGCTCTTCACGGCAATACTGTCAGAATTGCCGGCCGTATAATGAGCTGGCGCGATATGGGCAAAGCCAATTTTATAGATCTCCGCGATGCTACCGACCGTATACAGGTGTATATCCGCTCAAATGACGTCGGCGCTGACGTTTTCAAAGAATTCAAGAAGAAGTGGGATATCGGTGACATTATCGGCGTTGAAGGCTTCGTTTTCAGGACCAGAAAGGGCGAGATTTCTCTCCATGCCCACAGTATTCAGCTGCTTTCGAAGTCTCTCCTTCCCCTCCCCGAGAAGTGGCACGGTCTGAAGGATACCGATACAAGATACCGTCAGAGATATGTTGACCTCATCATTAATCCTGAGGTCAAGGATACATTCGTAAAGCGTTCAAAGATAATCGCTTCTATCAGAAGATACCTCGACGATCACGGCTTTATGGAAGTTGAGACTCCTATGCTCGTTTCCAATGCAGGAGGCGCTGCTGCAAGACCGTTTGAGACACACTATAATGCTCTTGACGAGGATGTCAAGCTCCGTATCAGTCTTGAACTCTACCTTAAGCGCCTTATTGTAGGCGGTCTTGAAAGAGTCTACGAGATCGGCAGAGTTTTCCGCAACGAGGGTGTTGACACACGTCACAACCCTGAATTCACTCTTATGGAGCTGTATCAGGCTTATACAGATTACTACGGTATGATGGACCTTACCGAGAATATGTTCCGCCATGTTGCTCAGGAGGTCTGCGGTACAACCTGTGTCCCCTACGGAGAGCATATGATCGACCTTGGCAAGCCATTTGAGCGGCTTACTATGATCGAGGCTGTAAAGAAGTATTCCGGTGTTGATTTCAATGCCATAACTACTCTTGAGGAAGCCCGTGCTGCCGCTAAGGAGCACAATGTTGAGTTTGAAGACCGCCATAAGCGCGGCGACATCCTCAATCTCTTCTTCGAGGCTTTCGTTGAGGAGCACCTCATTCAGCCAACCTTCATAATGGATCATCCTGTTGAGATCTCTCCTCTTACTAAGAAGAAGCCTGATGCCCCTGACTATGTTGAGCGTTTCGAGCTCTTTATCACCGGAAGAGAAATGTGCAATGCATATTCAGAGCTCAATGATCCTATCGACCAGCGCGAGCGCTTCAAGGCTCAGGAAGAAGCTCTCAGTCAGGGCGACGAGGAAGCTAACCGCACAGATGAGGATTTCCTCCGTGCTCTCGAGATCGGCATGCCTCCTACCGGCGGTATCGGCTACGGTATCGACCGTCTTGTTATGCTTCTTACTAACAGTCCTTCTATCAGAGACGTTCTCCTGTTCCCGACAATGAAGAGCCTGCCTGCTAACAGCGGACGTGCTCCCAAGGAAGATACAGAAGAAAAGTGACCAGAATTTGAATATTTTCAGGGCGGATGTTCTCCGCCCTTATTTTTCCGGAGGTAATATGAAGGAAAAAAATAAAAAGGATATTTCTTCGAACACTTCTGCTTCAAAGGAGAACTCTCCCGATAACGACAAGCTTGATATAGGCAAAAGCGTCTTTCAGACCAACCGCGAAATGCTCGAAAAAATGCGCTTGGAGGAAAAAGCTAAGCAGGATGAGATACAACGAGTTATCGAGGAGCGCGAGAAGAAAAAGCAAGAGGCTTACGACAGGCGTATCCGCGAGGAACGTATCGAGCTCATGCGCCTAAAACAGGGACTTATCGAAGAAAGCGAGACTATCCATGAGGAGCACGAGGCTCCTGTAAAAATGAGCTTCGGGAAGAAGATAGTGAATTTCTTCTATCATAACAAATGGTGGCTGGGCATAGGCACGCTGTTTGCTTTCATTGTTTGCTTCCTTGTATACAGCTTCATGACTAAGCCTCACCCGGACATGGTAGTTCTCGTTATTGCTGATAATGTTGAGATCGGTGAGATGTCAAAACTCGAGGACTACTTTGAAGGATTTGCCGAGGACACTAACGGTGACGGCAAGGTGCAAGTCTCGGTATACTATATCCCCTACTCTGACGATGATTATAAGAATTACACCAACGGTGCTGACAATAAGCTCACCACTCAGCTGCAATCTGCTGATTCTGTCATTGTCATAGGCGGTAAAAAGCTTGTGGACATGATAGGCACTGACAATGATCTGTTCGTGGATCTGGAGGACATTTTCCCAGATGATATTAATGTTCACGGTTTCAAATATATGCTTACCAATACACCGTTTGCAAGCCGTATAGGTGTGGATGAAAAATATGTTACCTACGACCTCTTTATCGCCGTGAGAACTCCCACAAAACTGCTGTATTCCTCAAAGAAGGATATGCAGAAGACCTTTGACAAGGACTGGCCTGTTTTTGAGAAGATAATCGCTGATCTTGCAGGCAGCAACTGATAAAAAAGCCGCTGAAACTATGAGGAGACTCCCATTTCAGCGGCTTGATTTTTATATGTTGATCTTCAGTACATCTTTAAGGTAGGTCTCGATAGGCTTATCATAGCCTCCAGAGGCTTCTGCGTAATATTTGAGCACGGTAGCTGCGTCGCCTGCCTCGACCTTGCCGTTGCGGTTGACGTCGCAGACATACATCTGCTTTTCTGTTGCGATAGCACCGCCTGAAAGGTCTGCGTAGACCTTGAGGAGAAGAGCAGCGTCAGCAGCGATGACCTTTCCGTCTTCGTCAAGGTCGCCTATTTTGTAAACAGGAGTTGTTGTGACAGGCGGAGCGGTAGTGGTTGGTACGGTGGTTGTAACAGCCGTAGTTGTTGCGGAGGTAGTAGTGGTTGCAATAGTGGTAGTAGCCTGCGTGGTTGTAGTCGTTGCGGTGGTAGTAGTAGTTGTAGTAGTGGTGGTCGTTGTCGTTGTAGTTGTAGGAGCAGGCAGTATCTTTATGTAGCCGTTTTCGATTCCCTTTGTGAAGAGCCATGCCTGCATGAGTTTGCCTACACCTGTATCGTCGGAATCTGTGAAAAGGTCTCCGCAGATGTCATTTTCCTCATATACAACGCTGATCTCATATAAGTCCTCGTAAGTCACCGTATCGGGAAGGGTGAGCTTGAGAGAGTACATTATTCCGTCCTTACCAGCGTTAGTTGTCTGTGTGGTACCGAAGAATACACCGTTGCTCATTTCCCACAATTCGGTTTTCAGTTCTGATACAGCACCGCCAACTTTTACGTGATCCGGATCGTTCTTGTCTATTTTCAGGCGCTTGTCCCAGTAAACGTGTATGCCGGTATTGGCATACTTTCCTTCCGCACCGCTGACACTGATGTTGATTATTTGAGTCTTGTTTGCTTTTGCGTCCTCCAGCTTCATCTCATACCTGCTTACAGTGATCTTCGGCTTTATGGGCGATGCTTCAATCTCCTCAGCCTTGAAACCGTTGTCCTCGGCAGCCATTGTGCTGAAGCTGAACGGAGCACACAACAAAGCTCCGGCGGATAAAAGGGAAATGATCTTTCCGTTTCTCATTTGGTCTTACCTTCTTTCTTTTTGCTTTTTTTCTTGCTATCAGAAAACAGCCTGTATTTCAACACTACACCAGCTGTTCTTATTGCCGCATTTGCAGCGTTTTTTGCTATTAGCTTTTTATCGTACCTTGTACGGACGTTTTTAGGAGCTTCCTCGGCTTCTGAAACGCTTCCTGAACCGGCAGCCTTCATAGTTCCGAAGCCGAATGAAAATTTTTCGGTTTTCTTTTCGTATTCCATATTTATTGCTCCTTTATCGGCTCAGCAATGAGGAATTTTATCATTTTTCCCTCTTCCGTGAACATCTTCTCATGTTCTGTTACGAAGTTTTCATGGGGACTGTACTTGTGAAGATTATTAGTGCGGTATATTATCCTGTACCCGGCTTTTGAAAAATACTCAAAGGATTCCTCGAAAAGCTCGTCATCGTCAGTCTTGAACCATATCTGACCGCGAAGGAATTTCTTGTAATTCAACAGCTGTCTCGTATGTGTAAGACGGCGCTTCTTATGCTTTGATTTAGGCCATGGATTGCAGAAATTGATGTAGATGCGGTCGGCTCTGTCGTTTTCATCCCAAGCAAGTTCAAGGCGCTCGATATTCTGAATGGCGATCCTTACGTTATCCGGAGCGAGCTCCTTTTCCTTATACGCAGCCTCAAGCTTTCGCTTTGCCAGTACAAGCATTTCATTCTTTATGTCCATTGCTATGAAGTTTATCTCCGGATGAGCCGGTGCTGCCTGAGAAATGAAGCCTCCTTTTCCGCAGCCGAGCTCCACATACAGCGGTTTGTCGGGCTCGGGGAAAAGTTCACACCAATGCCCCTTCTGCTCCTGAGGTTCTTTTATATAAAACGGGCAGGCTTCCAGTTCGGGCTTTGCCCACGGTTTATGTCGGATACGCATAATTACCTCCAAAACGATTATCACACATATTATAACATATAATCATAAGAATAGCAACAGACGCGGATAAAATTTTATTTGAATTTTACGTTTGAACAGTCGCTTAATTGAGTGAATATATATCAATTGTGCTGAAATTGTTGACAAATCTCATTAAATGTGATATTATATATGTAAAATCAGCACAGGAGTGATAATTTTGCAGATAGATGATATTGGTTATAACCACAGACATGAGCGTGATTTCGTTGTAGATCGTCCTAACGGCGCCGGAGACTGGCTGCTACTTGTCATAAAATCCCCTGCTGTGTACCGCGTTGATGGAAAAGAGTTTAATCTTCCGGGAAATGTACTGCTTATATATACTCCGGATCATCCTCAGTATTACCGTGCCGACTGCGATGAATACTTCGATGACTGGATACATTTCTGGCCTACCGATGAGGAGATAGCTCTTATTGATTCTCTCGGCATAAAGACCAATATCCCACTTGAATTATCTGACAGCACGAGTCTTTCTACCCTTGTGAGAAATATGTGCTATGAGCATTACTCCGCAAACGCTAACCGCAAGGACGTTGTCAATCACTATTTCAGCATCCTACTGTATAAGATCAACGAAAAGCTCAGCTGCCGTCTTGATACCTCAAAAATCTCTGAGAGCGTTTATTTTGAAAAGCTCCTGTGGATAAGAGAGTCGATCTATCGCTGGCCCAGCCGCGACTATACTATCGATGATATGGCTAAGGATCTTTCCCTCAGCCGCTCACGGTTCCAGCACCTGTATAATGAAACATTCGGTACAAGCGTCACTAAGGACGTTATCACAAGCCGTCTTGACAGAGCAACTGAACTGCTGAAAACTTCGGATATTCCAATAAAGGATATTGCCGTCCTTATCGGCTACGGACACAATACCTCGTATTTTGTAAAGCTTTTCGGAAATGTCTACGGAATGTCCCCTGGACAGTACAGAAAGCTCCATTCACTGCCGCAGCAGAACGACAGAAGTTAACGATTCACCTATTGTAATAATTTTCCGGTGTCACTTGACAACTTATTACTCATATGTTATACTATCTTTAATGAATATATTTCATTTTGCCTGAAACTGAGGGAAGTGCGGTTAGAATCCGCCGCAGCAGTCACTGCCGTGTAGATATTGATGTATCTGAGCCGGATCGCTCGTCAGGCATAACACAGGTAAATGTTTTTGGGCATTGGAAAACAACCCCTGAGCTTCATCTTCTGCATTGCAGAAAGTGCAACTTTATGTGTTTCAGTGCTTCAGGCTCTCTGAAGCACTTTTTATTGCCCGCACTAAAAAAGGAGTATGCTTTATGAAAAAAATCATCGCTTTCACATCCGCTTTAATGCTTTCTTGTGCCGCTGTCGGCATAACTGCCTCTGCTGAGGATTCCAGTGAGACTAGAGTTAATGTCTCTATTGCAGATGCAGAGGGAAAGATCGCAGTTGCTCATGAGGAGATAGCTGTTACCGATGTTGATAAGGATAATAAGCTTACTATCAATGATGCTCTTGTTCTTATTCATGACGCTAAGTTCGAGGGCGGTTCTGCTGCCGGATATAAGTCTTCTGTAGGAAACTTCGGACTTGCGGTAGACAAGCTCTGGGGCACTGAAAACGGTGGTAGCTACGGATATTATGTAAACGATAAAGCAGCTATGGGACTTAGCGATCCAATTAGCAACGGCGACCACATCAACGCTTTTGTTTATACCGATACAACTGCTTGGTCGGATACATATTCATGGTTCAATAGTGATTCTTCCTCTGCTAAATCTGGCGACGAGGTCACACTGACACTTTCTCATCTCAGCTATGACGCACAGTTCAATCCTGTGACTTCCCCTGTTGAGGACGCTGTTATCACTATAAACGGTGAGGCTACCAGCGTTAAGACCGACTCTGAAGGTAAAGCTACTATTAAGATCGAGAATGCAGGAAGAAACGTTGTCAGCGCTACTTCTGACAAGCTCAGGCTTGTTCCTCCCGTATGTATAGTAAATGTGGAGGCTGCCGCTCCTGAGAGCACAACCGCAACAGCTGAAACAACTACTTCAGCTGCAACAACTTCTGCCGCCGAGACTTCACAGGCTTCATCGGCTGTTGCTGATAATGTTACAACTACTTCTCCCAATACCGGAGATACAGGTGTCGGCATAGCTTTTGCTGCTATCGGAGTTGCCGCTGCCGCTGCTTTTGCTTTAAGACGCAAGAATGAAAACTAAGCTGCTGACAGGATTACTCACCAGTTTCCTGACTCTGCTTGTCATTTTAGGCGCATTCCCTGTATGCGCTGATAGTGCTGAATATACCGTCGGTGAAGTTGAAAGGCTTGCCGACGGTATCGTCGCTTATAAGCTTGAAGAGGCAGGAGCTGATGATGTTCAGGAATGGATAAATGGCAGTCTGACGGACGGTGCAGGTGTTTTCTCTGAATGGTATATCGTCGGATTGTCTCAGTCAGGTAAGTATGATTTTTCTGCATATGAAAAAGCTCTGCTGGATTACCTTGGAGAAAAAAGCTATAATTCAGTCTCGCGGGAAAAGTATGCTCTGGCTCTATGCGCTGTGGGAAGCAGCGACATATTTATCAGTGAGACTGCCGCTTCTTCTATTGGTGCTCAGGGCATAATGAGCCTGATATACGGTCTTCATCTGCTGAATAACGGTTGTTCATCCACTCGTACTGTTGATTCTGTCATAGACGAACTGCTCGCACTCCAGTTAGACGACGGAGGCTGGGCTCTATGGGGAGAATATGGTGATATTGATGTTACTGCCATGACCTTGCAGGCTCTTGCTCCGTATTATCACAGCGATGAAAAGGTCGGCAAGGCTATTGACCGTGCACTTGCATTACTGTCAGAACGTCAGGAACAGAACGGAGGATATCAGAGCTTCGGTTCTCCCAATCCCGAAAGTGCCTCACAGGTACTGACCGCTCTTTCTGCGCTTGATATTGACTGCCTTGAGGACGAACGCTTCATAAAAAACGGAAATACAGTCATCGACGGAATCAAATTTTACAGCCTTGACGACGGGAGCTATTGCCATGTTATGGGTGGAGACTCAAATGCGACCGCTACTGTTCAGGCGTATTATTCTTATGTATCGTATATCCGGATGAAGAAGGGCTTGACTCCCCTGCTTGTTTTTGACTATAAATCTGTTTCCGTAACCGAACCAGTGACGGTGAGTACAGTTACCGCTTCTCAGGTCACGACAGCATCAACTACGTCCACGGCATCCACTGTTTCTGTCATAATGACCACTTCGACTGTTACTGCCAACACGACATCTGCTGCTTTATCTGTGACCGCTTTGCAAACGGCTTCGCTTACCCAGACCGAAACTGTTTCCGGGCAGGCTGCTGTCATTACTGATAATACTACCGTGACCTCCATAGTGTATTCCACTTCCCGTAATAGCAGTAATGACGGATATAAGGTCAAGGTCATTTTTATAATAATCGGAGCAGGCGTTGTCCTGAGCATTATCCTTATTCTGACGGGCAAACGCAATTATAAGAATTTTATTGCAGTTGCCGTTGCTGCAGCTGCCGGTATCGCCTTTGTGCTGTTTACGGAAATTCATTCCGCGGACGACTACTACAACGGTGAAAAACTCCATAAGGAAAACGCCATTGGTACGGTGACTATGACTATACGCTGCGATACGATAGCCGGAAAAACTGACAAAGACTACATACCGGAAAACGGGATAATTCTCGATGTTACCGAGTTCGATCTTGTTGAAGGCGAGACTGTGTATGATATACTCCGAGAGGCTTCACGTACATATAAGATCCATGTTGAAAACAAGGGGAATTCCGGTTCAGCTCACGGAATGGTCTACATCGCTGGTATCAACTATATTTATGAGAACGATTTCGGAGACCTGTCCGGATGGGTTTATCATGTGAACGGCATTACTCCTTCCCGTGGCTGCGGAGACTATAAGCTGAGCGCAGGAGACAGCATTGAATGGCTGTATACCTGCGAACTTGGTCACGATCTTGACGAGGTATATGAAAATGAGAACGTTTTCTGAGTTCAATCCCATAGTGATAACGGTATATTTTTTCAGTGTTACCGGCATTGCCATGTTCTCGTCTCACCCTCTGCTGATGGCTTCGGCACTGTTTGGCGGTATTCTTTACTTTGTCGTCAGGAACGGAAGATCACATCTGCGCTCCCATTTGTTTTTCCTGATACTATTCCTTATACTTGCTATTGCGAATCCGCTCATGTCCCACAACGGAGCAACTGTTCTGTTTGTAATGAACGATAATCCCATAACGCTTGAAGCTCTGCTGTATGGTCTGAATTCCGCCGCTATGATAATTGGTGTACTTTACTGGTTCAGGTCGTTTACACAGATAATGACCAGTGAAAAGCTGCTTTATGTGACAGGCTCGGTTTCCCCCAAGCTTTCACTTATACTTTCTATGTCGCTCAGATTTGTGCCGCTGTTTAATTCACAGTCAAAAAAAGTACGCGCTTCACAGACTACTATGGGACTGTTCAAGGATGATAATATAATTGATGACGCTCGCGGAAGAATGCGTATATTCTCGATTCTTGTGACATGGGCACTTGAAAACGGCATAATCACCGCCGATAGTATGTCTGCCCGTGGATATGGCGTCTGCCGCAGGTCTCAGCTGAAAAGATTTGGCTTCAGATCCTCTGATCTTGCTGTTCTGATCGTTGATGCTCTACTGCTGGGACTTACGGTCTGGGCTGTTGCAGCAGGTTCACTGGATCTCAGCTTTTACCCTACCGTAAGCTTTGAAGCTCCGGACACTCTTGGTATATGTGGCATTGCAGCTTATATGCTTCTTGTACTGCTGCCTGTTATAATTGATTTGGAGGTGTATTTCCATTGGAGATACTTGCGGTCAAAGATCTGAGTTTTAAATACCATAACTGTAATGCTCCTGCTATAAGCAATGTCGATTTTTCTGTTGAAAAAGGCGAGTTTGCAGTACTGTGCGGATCTACCGGAAGCGGAAAATCCACCTTACTGCGAATGTTTAAGCGCGAATTGACTCCGGTCGGTGAGCTGTCTGGTTCAGTTTGCTTCAACGGAGTACCGTTAAACGAGCTCGACGATATGACCTCCGCTTCGGCTATCGGGTTCGTGATGCAGAAGCCGGAACAACAGATAGTTACTGACAAGGTATGGCATGAGCTTGCCTTCGGACTTGAGAATCTCGGAGTTGCTCCCGGAGATATTGCACGCAGAATCGCTGAAATGGCAAGCTATTTTGGAATCGGAGACTGGTTCGATAAAAGTGTTGATGAGCTGTCTGGCGGTCAGAAGCAGCTGCTGAACCTTGCCGCAGTTCTCGTTATGCAGCCTCAGCTGCTCATTCTCGATGAGCCTACAGCACAGCTCGATCCCATAGCTGCCTCAGATTATATTGCTACCCTGAAAAGGCTCAATCAGGACTTTTCACTGACCATTATTATTGTAGAGCACCGTTTGGAGGATGTTGTGCCAATTTGCGACAGGCTCATGATAATGGATAAGGGACAGCTTATCGCAAACGGTAATCCTCGAAAGGTAATTGCCTCTATAAAGGAAAATAGCACTGTATTCTGCGGAATGCCAGCGGCATCAAGAATATACGCAAGGCTTTCGGACGGAGAAAACTGCCCTCTTACAGTAAAAGAAGGCAGGCGCTATATCAGTGAGAATTTTTCGGGAAATGTCCGCTCCCTGCATAAAGAAGAGATTCGCCAGCACGGTGAAGTTGCTCTGGAATTCAAGGAAATATATTTCCGCTATGAACGTAGCTCACCTGATGTTCTGAAAGGTCTTAGCTTCAAAGTATTCAGCGGCGAGGTGTTCTGCATACTCGGTGGCAACGGTTCAGGCAAAACTACTGCTCTTTCTGCTGCTTCCGGACTTGTCTCACCTTACAGCGGTGCCATAAAGGTATTCGGCAAAAAGCAAAAGGAGTACAAAAACCGCTCACTATACAGGAATTGTCTTACTCTTCTGCCTCAGGACGTTCAGACAGTATTTCTAAAAAGCTCAGTTCGTCAGGAACTTGCAGACTGCGGCTCAGTTATCGGGGATCTTCCGTTTGACATTTCAGCGCTCCTTGACAAGCATCCATATGATCTTTCCGGCGGTGAACAGCAGCTTGTAGCTCTTGCAAAGGTATTGTCCACAAAGCCCAGACTGCTTTTGCTGGACGAGCCAACAAAAGGGCTCGACGCTGCCGCTAAGCTGTCAGTCTGTGATATTGTTCGTAAGCTGAGGGATTCAGGTGTAACTGTTATGATTGTCACCCATGATGTTGAATTTGCTGCTCTTTGCGCCGACAGATGCGCAATGTTCTTTGGCGGGAATATAGTGAGCACAGGTGAGCCTTCAGGTTTTTTCTCTGAAAATAATTTCTATACTACTGCTGTCAGCCGTATGACAAGAGGTATTTTCGAGGGAGCTGTTACTGTTGAGGACGCGGTGGAACTGTGTACTCTTAACCGCAGCAGGGAGGTCTCCGATGCTGGTAATTAAAAACAAGTCTTTGAGAAATACCATAAGGATCTGTGTACCGTTTGTGATCGTTCCTTCACTTGCAATCGTAGGTTCCATAGCCTTCGACAGAAAGCGTCATATCATTATTTCCCTTGCCATAGCTGTGTCCGCTCTACTGCTTTTTGCAGCCGGATTTGAAAAAAAATCCACCGGTACAAGACGAATGGTCATTGTTGCTGTTATGACCGCTCTTTGCTTTGCAGGTAGGTTTATCCCCTTTCTGAAGCCAATTACCGCCCTGACTATTATCACATCCCTTTATCTTGGCGGTGAGGCTGGGTTCCTCGTTGGCTCACTGTCAGCAGTGCTGTCAAATTTCTATTTCGGACAAGGTCCGTGGACTGCCTTTCAAATGCTTGCATGGGGAATTATTGGCTATTTTGCAGGCTTGCTATCCGGACCACTGAAAAAACACCGTTCACTGCTGCTCATATACGGTGCAGTTTCCGGTGTCGCCTATTCTCTGATAATGGATATCTGGACAGTTCTCTGGTACGCCGAGGGCTTAAAGCTTAAACTCTATCTTGCTGCTATAAGCACTGCTTTGCCATATACATTGTCTTATGTTATATCTAATGTCCTTTTTCTTGCACTGCTCACTCCGCCCTTTGGAGAAAAGCTTGAGCGAATCAAAGTAAAATACGGTGTATAAAGCTGCGTGACTAATATGTAAGAAACCGGAAGCTGTAAAGCAATTACAGCTTCCGGTTTTTATATCAGGTCAAAATGTTTAAGAGCATTGGCTATTCCATCCTGCTCAATTGATGTGGTGACATAGCTGACATATGGATACAGTGCCTCAGCTCCGCCCATTGCTATGCTGTTGGGTACAGCCTGAAGCATGGGAAGATCATTCATGCTGTCACCGATGGCATAGGCGTTCTCCAGCGGTATATCAAGCATTTTCAGCACCTTCTGTATGGCAGTTGCCTTGGTATAGCCAAGGGGGACATTCTCAAAGAAGCCGCCGCCTCTGTCAATTATCGAAAAGTATTTCCCAACCTCGCGGTCAAACAATTCAAGGTCGCTGTCATTGTTTGTCCAGATAACGAATTTGTCGAAAATGAAATTGCGGTCTTCTACCCTGCCGCTTACATCTATGTCGTTGCTGACGAAAACCTCCATGAAATAGCGAAGTCCTTCATTTGATGGCGCTTTTGCATCGAAGAAATATCCGTCTGTATGCTCGTATACTGGAGTTACTCTGCATTTCCTCATTAGCTCTGCTATCTCTCGGCAGAAGCTCTGCTTAAGCGAGTGGCGGAAAATTACATTATTATTGTACTCAATATATGTACCGCAGCCGCATAGGTAGCCGTCGAAGCCAAGCTCCTTAACTCTGGGACTTATATTGAATGCGGTTCTTCCGGAATTAATGAACGTGAGATTTCCCCGCCTGCGAGTCTCAGTGATCGCTTCTCTTGTGCTTTCCGGAATAAGAGCTCTTGCATCTTCGGTAACGATAGTGCCATCAATATCAAAAAATATGATTCCAGGCATTTTACTGATCCCTCTGTTTAGCTTTTAATTCCCTGAACTCGCGTATTATTGCCAGATCCTCACTGTTTAGCTTTATATTGGCAACTATCTTTTTGCCCTCGCTGGTCGTAACTGTCATCTCAACGACTGTTCCCTCGTCCGCAATGCTGCCGGCAGCCCTGATAAACTGCGGGAGCTTCGGATGATTAGCCTTGAAACGGTTTACGAGAGAAAGATATTTTACGGCATTTATTGGATTCATGGTTTTTACTCCTGTTCTTTATGAAAATTCCTTTTTAATATCAGCTGAGCACATATGCCGGTAAACAGTCCGGCTATACAGCCAGATGTGATTAGTATAGGATAAAACGGAAGCACTGCCAGTGACCTCATAACTAATATTGCAACTGTTATCTGTCCGGTGTTGTGAAGTATCGCGCCTATCATGCTGCACAGCCACAGGTATTTTACTGGTATAATATGCTTTACAAGGAGCATACCTGCAAGGCAAAGCATTGCTCCCGCTGTGCTGTAAAGTAATGCAGAAAAATTCGAGCAGAATATTGCTCCGAGAATCACTCTGGTGGCGACCATGAGGAATACCTCTTTACCGGTGAAGCGGTATACTCCGTATACTGTGAAAATGTTAGCCAGCCCCAGCTTTATACCGGGTATGGGCAGTATATCAGGAAATCTCAGCTCAACTATGAATACTATAAGTGCAGCGGCGGTAAGCAGTGATAGTTCAGTAAGTCTTTGTGTTTTCATTTTGCCTCCTGTTCACCGCAGAAGCGTATAACAAGTTTATGAGGCAGACATACAACAGGCAGATAATCATATTTTAGAACGCCCGCCTTAACGCAGGTGTGGTCCGGACAGTCAGCATCAGCAACGCTTATCTGTCCATTTTCTATCCTCACATCGTTCCATCCGCCGCCATCGGAGGTGATTCTGATAGTTCTGTCTGCTTCCTTAGAAAGGTCGAGCTTATAGATGACCTTATTATTCTGGACTATCTCAACGTAAACAGATTCGGTTGAGGAGTCGCGTTTTGTCGGGCGGAGAAGGATAAATGAGGTTACTGCACTGGCTGCAAATATCAGTATTACAACTGCAAGACAAATTTTTGTTCCCTTAGGCACACCTGATCACCTCAGTGCTCATATCGCTGAGATTTGTGAAACAGTCAGCGATTCCTTCGGTATAGTATATCGCTTTATCATCGCTGACGAGCACAGCGTCAATATCTGTGTTGCTCCGGCAGAATTCAATTGCCTTATCTTTGCCCATGACAAACAGCGCTGTTGAAAGCGCATCGCAGTCGATTCCGCTTTCTCCTATTATCGTTACTGATACAAGACCGTTGTCAGCAGGGTAACCGTCAGTAGGATCTATGATATGCCAGTAATCTTTTCCATCCTCGCCAGTAAAATATCGCTCATAGTTTCCGGAAGTTATAACTGCTTTGGACTCAACTTCCACTGTACATATATCTTCCTCAATATCGAAAGGATCACGTATCGCTACCTTCCACTTGCTTCCGTCCGGTTTGGTACCCAAGGTCTGCACATTCCCGCCAAGGTTGATAATAGCTGATTCAACGCCTCTGCTGCTGAAAACTCGGATAAGCTCATCACCTGTGTAGCCCTTTGCCAGAGCTCCGAGATCAATCCCGCAGTTTTCCGGTATCATTACACTTCGTCCGGATATGCCAACATTTCTGTAATCTACGTGCCTTAACAGTGCAGTAAGCTTCTCCGGCTCTGGTATCTTATAGTCTCCGGTAGTAAAGCCCCATTCGCATATCACGGGATACAGCGTTATATCCAGCGCTCCGCCTGTCTTATCGCTTATCTCTGCGGCTTTTCTCAGTATTGTACGGGTATCGACAGATATTTTTACCTCGCTTCCGGCATTCTTGTTGATATTCCAGATGTCGCTGTTTTTGCGGTTGACCGATAGTTCTTCCTCCAGTGCCTGTATACGTTTTTCAGCCTTTACCAGAACTCCGTCACCACCACCATATATTTTCATGGTCATATACGTATCCATAGCGAAAATCTCGTGTGTATAGGCTTTTTTCTTTGATACGATCTCTGAGGATGAAGAAGCTTTTCCGCATCCCGTAAGGCTCACTGTGAGTATTGCGAATGCAGCCAGTAAAGCTGCTGTTTTCCATTTTTTCAGCATTATTCAACTCCCGTTAGTATCTTCTACCATAGTATTATAACATATATATTTCCGTTTTTCAAGCGTGTTGCACGAAGCTAAGCTTTTTCAACAGAAACGGCTGCTGTTTGGAAACAGCAGCCGTTGTCAATTATTTTTTAAGAAGTGAATGTCCGGTCATTTCCTTGGGCTGAGGTACTTCCATGATGTCAAGCATTGTAGGTGCAAGATCTGCAAGGACTCCGCCCTCTGAAAGTGTTCCCTTAACGCCTACTGCAATAAGGGGTACCTGATTTGTGGTATGAGCTGTGAACGGACTTCCGTCAGCCTCCATCATCTTGTCAGCGTTGCCGTGGTCAGCTGTGATAAGAGCCGCGCCGCCCTTTGCAAGGATAGCATCAACCATGCGTCCGACGCATTCATCGGTAGCCTCAACTGCCTTTACAGCGGCATCAAATATGCCGGTGTGTCCAACCATATCGCAGTTTGCGTAGTTTAGGATGATAACATCGTACTTATCGGAGTTGATAGTCTCAACAACTGCATCACATACCTCATAAGCGCTCATTTCAGGCTTGAGGTCGAATGTGGGGACATCAGGAGACTTAATAAGTATACGGTCCTCGCCCTCAAACTGCTTTTCCTCTCCGCCGTTGAAGAAGAATGTAACATGAGCGTATTTCTGAGTCTCAGCGATACGGAGCTGTGTCTTGCCGAGCTTTGAAAGGTACTCGCCCATTGTCATAGTAAGCTGCTCAGGAGGATATGCTACTGATACGTTGGGCATTGTAGCATCGTATTGAGCCATGCACACAAAGTTTACCGGGAAGAAGCCGTTTCTTCTTGTGAAGCCGCTGAAATCAGGATCAACGAATGAACGTGTGATCTGTCTTGCACGGTCAGGACGGAAGTTAAAGAAAATAACGCTGTCGTCAGCTTTTATTTGTGCGCCAACTTCAATTACAGTAGGAAGCATGAACTCGTCTGTAACTTCGTTTGCATAGGAATTCTTTATGGCCTGTACAGGATCGCTTTCCTTGACACCCTCACCATAAACGAGAGCTGCATATGCCTTTTCAACTCTGTCCCAAGCGTTATCTCTGTCCATTGCATAGAAACGTCCGGAGATAGTAGCTATCTTTCCAAGACCGATCTTCTTGAGCTCTGAAACAGTCTCATCCATGTACTCAGCTGCGGATGAAGGCGGTACGTCACGTCCGTCGAGGAATGCATGGATATAAACCTTGTCGAGACCGTTCTTCTTAGCCATTTCAACTATTCCGAAGAGGTGTTCCATATGGCTGTGGACACCGCCGGGTGACAGAAGTCCCATAAGGTGGAGGGCACTTCCCTTTTCTTTGCAGTTGTTCATAGCGCCGAGGATAGCCTTATTATTGAAGAAGGTGCCGTCCTTGATGTCCTTGGAGATCTTAACGAGCATCTGGTAAACGATACGTCCTGCTCCGATATTGGTGTGACCTACCTCGGAGTTGCCCATCTGTCCGTCCGGCAGACCTACATCAAGTCCGCTTGCGCCGATGATAGTGTGAGGACACTCTGCCATGTACTTGTCAAGGTTGGGCTTCTTTGCGGCAGCGATAGCATTTCCATATGTATCGGGATTGTATCCGAAGCCGTCCATAATTATAAGTGCTACGGGTTTCTTTGACATAAATATTATCCTTTCACCAAGAGAGGGCGGAGTTAATCCGCCCTTGTAATGTATTGCAATCAGCCGTTAACAGCTGCCTGAACGATCACGTTGAAGTCCTCGGCCTTAAGTGAAGCTCCGCCGATGAGACCGCCGTCGATGTTGGGCTTAGCAAGGAGCTCAGCTGCATTCTTAGCGTTCATAGAACCGCCGTACTGGATTGTTACAGCATCAGCAGTTGCCTTATCGAAGAGCTTAGCGAGCTGTGCACGGATGAATCCGCATACTTCCTCAGCCTGATCAGGTGTAGCTGTAAGACCTGTACCGATAGCCCATACAGGCTCATAAGCGATAACAACGTTCTTGACCTGCTCTGCTGTGAGTGACCAGAGATCGAGCTTGATCTGACGGGCGATAACTTCCTCTGTGATGTTGCACTCGCGCTCCCACTTGAGCTCGCCTACGCAAACGATAGGCTTGAGACCAGCGTTAAGAGCTGCAACAGTTCTCTTGTTTACAGTTTCGTCTGTCTCGCCGAAGTACTGTCTTCTCTCGCTGTGACCGATAACAACGTACTCAACGCCGAGCTCTGTGAGCATATCAGCGGAAATTTCGCCTGTGAAAGCGCCGCTCTTCTCGAAGTGTACGTTCTCAGCACCGATCTTTACGTTGCTGCCGGCAGTTGTGTTGATAGCAGTCTCAAGGTTTGTGAATGGTACGCAAGCGATGACCTCGATCTTGCCCTCAGCGTTGGCTACGAGGGGCTTGATAGCCTCAAGGAGAGCCTTAGCCTCGGGACGAGTTTTGTTCATTTTCCAGTTTCCGGCAATGATTGCCTTTCTAAGATTCTTGTTCATGGGTGATTACTCCTTACATATAAATATTACGGAAATAAGGGCGGATATATCTGTCCGCCCTATTGCTCATATAATTACTTTTCAGCGATAGCTGCAACGCCGGGAAGTACCTTGCCCTCGAGGTATTCAAGAGAAGCACCGCCGCCTGTGGAGATGTGGCTCATCTTGTCAGCGAAGCCGAGCTGGATAGCAGCTGTTGCTGAGTCGCCGCCGCCGATGATAGTTGTAGCATCAGCCTCTGCAAGAGCCTCACATACTGCAACTGTACCCTTCTTAAGTGTGGGGTTCTCAAAAACGCCCATAGGTCCGTTCCAAACAACTGTCTTTGCAGACTTGGCTGCCTCAGCGAAGATAGCAGCTGTCTTAGGTCCGATGTCAAGTCCCATCATGTCAGCAGGGATCTTGTCGGAGTCAACAAAGCTTACCTCGATAGGAGCGTCGATAGGATCGGGGAATGAAGCTGCAATAGCTGTATCAACGGGAAGAAGGATTTTCTTGCCGAGTTTCTCAGCCTTAGCGAGCATCTCCTTGCAGTAGTCGAGCTTCTCGTCGTCAACGAGTGACTTACCGATAGAACCACCCTGAGCTTTGATGAAAGTATATGCCATACCGCCGCCGATGATGAGTGTATCGCACTTTTCGAGGAGGTTTGAGATAACGTTGAGCTTGTCAGCTACCTTAGCGCCGCCGAGGATAGCAACGAAAGGATGCTCAGGAACCTCTACTGCATTTCCGAGATACTGGATCTCCTTCTGCATGAGGTAACCAACAGCTGTCTCCTTGACAAATTTTGTAACGCCTGCTGTGGAAGCGTGAGCACGGTGAGCAGAACCGAAAGCGTCCATTACAAAAACTTCGCCGTCAACGAGGTCTGCGAGCTCCTTGGAGAATTCATCACCGTTCTTAGTCTCCTCATTTCCGCGGAAACGTGTGTTCTCAAGAACAACGATCTCGCCGTCCTTCATAGCGGCAACAGCCTTCTTGGCATTGTCACCTACTACTGTGTCATCAGCAGCGAAAGTTACCTTTGTCTTAACGAGCTCGCCGAGTCTTGCAGCTGCGGGGGCAAGTGAGAACTTAGCCTCGGGACCGTTCTTCGGCTTACCGAGATGTGAGCAGAGTACTACCTTTGCTCCGTTTTCAACAAGCTTGTTTATAGTGGGGAGGGCTGCCTGGATACGGTTATCGTTTGTGATAACGCCGTCCTTCATAGGAACATTGAAATCTACTCTTACGAGTACCTTTCTGCCCTTAACGTTAATGTCTTCAACTGTGACTTTGTTTAATCCTGCCATGGGTATGACATCCTTTCGTTATATGATACTTTACTTGGCGTTGTTAAATCCATAACAACTTACATTACTATTCTACACTATTTCAAGTTTTTTTTCAAGTACCTTATGAATTTTTTTCATAAAATTTTGGCGAATTTTATTCACAGACGGTATTAAGAGTATTTATGTGATGTTTTATCTTGACTTTGGTATATCATTATGGTAAAATAATAGATATAAATATATTGCAATTGGAGGTATTAATTATGAAAAAACAAACAAAACTCGTATTTTTTATCATTGAACTAATTCTTTTGGTTGCTGCGATCGTTTTCTGCAACGACTGGGTGAGAGACCATACATCAAGCAAAATAACTCCGGCAATTGTAATAATAATGTCTGTTATTAACTGCTTTACACTCCTGAAAGTCAAGACCAAGGACTGATATTATGAAGATCATTCTCGCTTCGGCTTCTCCGCGAAGACGTGAGCTTATGAAATATATTACTGATGAATTTGAAGCCGTTTCTCTTGACTGCGATGAAACGCTTCCCAAGGATATTCTGCCTGAGAAAGCCTCAGAGTACCTTGCCGGTATCAAGGCTGATGCCGCCTCTGAAAAGTATCCGGATAACGTCGTGATAGGCTGTGATACAACGGTCATATGTAAGGGCAATATCCTCGGCAAGCCGCGTGATATAAACGAATGTTTCCGCTACATGGATATGCTGTCGGGCTGCACTCATCAGGTGGTGACCGGCTGCTGTATCAGGTACAGGGACAAAATCAGAAGCTTTTCAGCGGTAAGCGGTGTAACCTTCCGAAATCTCTCACGTAGCGAGATAGAAGCTTACGCTTCAACTGATGAACCCTATGACAAAGCCGGCGGCTACGGTATACAGGGAAAGGCTTCTGAGTTTATCCGGTCGGTCAGCGGCGATTTTTTCAATGTTGTTGGACTGCCAGTAACTCAGCTTTTTAATGAACTGAAAGAGTTCTTAAATAATATCAAAGGAGAAAACATATGAATTCAACTGCTTTTCATAACGCGGATATTCTTGTTCCAAAGAAGTCTGTTGATATGTACAAATGGTCCGTTATCGCCTGCGATCAGTACACCAGTGAGCCTGAATACTGGGAACAGGTAAAAAATAATGTGGGAGATGCTCCTTCCACTCTGAATCTCATTCTGCCGGAACTCTATCTTGAACAGGAAGGCGTGGACAAGCGTATTGACGACATTCACAGCTCTATGGACAAATATCTCGATGACGGCATATTTGATGTATATAGCAATGCTATGGTCTATGTAGAGAGAACTCAGGGCAACGGCATACTCAGACAGGGCATTGTCGGTGCCATAGACCTTGAAAAGTACGACTTTTCCAAGGGAAGCTCATCAGAGGTGCGTGCTACCGAGGCAACTGTAATCGAGCGTATTCCCCCACGTATAAAGGTGCGTCAGGGTGCTCCCCTTGAACTTCCGCACATTATGATTCTTATAGATGATCCTGACTGCACGGTCATCGAGCCACTTGCCAATGACGCTGTCAACATGGAAAAACTCTATGATACCGAGCTTATGCAGAACGGCGGAAGTATTAAGGGTTGGCTCGTTGATGAAAAGCTTCAGGGAAAGGTGGATAAGGCGCTTACCGCTCTTGCTGATTCGGAGACCTTTAACAGTAAATACAGCCTTGATGGCTCCCCTGTCCTCCTGTATGCTATGGGCGACGGAAACCACTCCCTTGCTACTGCTAAGGAATTCTACGAGCAGCTCAAGAAAGCAAATCCCAGCAAGGATCTCTCAAATCACCCTGCACGCTATGCTCTTGCTGAGATAGTGAACCTCCACAGCGAAGCCCTCAAATTCGAGGCTATCCACCGCCTTGTATACGATGTTGACTGCGAGAAGCTGCTTTATGAGCTTTCACACGCTCTGGATCTTAATGATGCTGAGAGCACGCAGTATGTTATCACATACTGCGAAGGTACTGAGGTTAAGGAGTATATCCACAAGCAAACTTCGAACCTGTCAGTCGGCTCGCTCCAGAACTTCCTTGACAGCTATATTAAGGCAAACGGCGGCAAGATCGACTATATCCACGGCGCTGAGACCGTAAAATCCCTCGCTGACAAGCACAACGGTATCGCATTCATTCTGCCTGATATGGATAAATCGCAGCTATTCCCAACTGTTATCAAGGACGGCGCTCTTCCCAGAAAGACGTTCTCTATGGGACACGCTGAGGATAAACGCTTCTACATGGAAGCAAGAAAAATTACCGAATAAGAGTTTAAGCTGCCAGCTATTGGGAGCCCACCTCTGGCGGAATTGTGGCATAAAATTACCGAGTTTGGAACTACCGACTCGGTAAACTACTTTTTCCGTCAAGGGAGGCTGACTAATTCTGGCGGCTTTTTATTTTTTGTATTCCTGCAATGTCTTTTATAACTTCGCCGGCGATTATCAGTCCTACTACCGACGGCACAAACGCCACAGAACCGGGGAAATATCGTTTTGGCTTACCCTTTCTCGTATCAGAACTTTCCTGCGCTTCGCCATTGTCTTCTCCAAGCTGGCGAATTGGTTCTTCTCTCGAATATACCACCTTCAGCTTTCGGACACCTCTTTTTTTCATTTCACGTCGCATTACTTTTGCAAGCGGACATACTGAAGTTTGGTATATATCTGCTACTTCAAAAGCAGTGGGATCAAGCTTGTTTCCTGCACCCATTGAGCTTATGACAGGTACTCCGGCAGCCTTCGCCTGCATGATTATACCGATCTTTCCCGTAACCGTGTCAATAGCGTCTACAACATAGTCATATTGTGTAAAGTCAAATTCATCGGAATTTTCAGGCAGATAGAACTTTCGGTGTGCATTTACCCTGCACTCCGGATTTATAGAAAGAATACGCTCCTTGGCCACCTCCACTTTGTATTTGCTGATGGTACTTTCCAAAGCGATTATCTGGCGGTTTATATTGGTTATATTAATTGTATCGTCGTCGATGATGTCTATCTCCCCGACCCCGGAACGTGCAAGGGCTTCAACTGTATATCCGCCGACTCCGCCGACTCCGAATACGGCTACTCTTGCAGCAGAAAGCTTTTTTAATGCTTCCTCGCCAAGCAGGAGCTGAGTTCTTGAGAAACGGTCATCCATTTATAGCTCTCCTTTCAGAGTGTAATGTGAAAAGGCTTAAGTGCACATATTTGCTTATAAAACAAGCGCCCCCGTGTTTGGGGACGCAGACTTTGAACTGTGTTACAGTATAAAATTGAAAACAGTGCCGTGAGCGATAGCAAATTAAGCCTTAAGTACAGAGTGAACAAGCGAAACAAGCGCCCCCGTGGTAGGGGGCACATGCTCTGTGCTGGTGCCGCTGACCGGGGTCGAACCGGTACGGATTTTACTCCGAGGGATTTTAAGTCCCTTGTGTCTGCCTATTCCACCACAGCGGCAACTGACTTAAATATTATATCACAGTTATCATAGCTTGTCAATATTTATCACAAAATTAAAACCTGACCGCACAATATTTATTCTCGTGTGCGGTCAGAGCTTTTTATTTTGAACGAATCATACTCCAAATATCTCGTATTCACCGGCTTTAAGTGATATCGAACGATACTCGCCACGTGCAAGGACATTGTCTCTGTCACGTATATAAGCCTGCAATATAGCTCGGCTCATATTGGTTATATCTGGCCTTTGAACGGCTTCCTCCGGCGTGAGGAGAAGTACCTCGCTGTTTTCATATCCGTCGGAGCTTGGTTCACCGGAAATGAATTTGAGCAGGTATACTACGCACCACTGGTCTGTTTTGAACTGTATGGAGAATACGGAGACCGCTTCCGCATTGACTGAGGTCTCCTCAAAAAATTCTCTTTTGACTGCCTGAGTCGGGAGTTCCCCATCTTTGACGTATCCGCCGGGAATCAGTATCCTGTCCTTTGCCTGACCGTATGTATGCCGTACAAAAAGTATTTTGCCGTCTATTTCAAGTATGCCGCAAACGGCGTAATAACGATTACTCATCTTCTTTTTTTATCACGCTGATACCAAGTATGTTCAGGCTCTCATCATCAACGTATGAAGGACATTCAGACATAAGCTCGCTGGCATTCTGTACCTTCGGGAAAGCAGTAACGTCTCTAAGGCTGTCTGCCTTGCACATTATCATTGCTATACGGTCCAGACCAATGCCCATACCGCCGTGAGGAGGAGCAGCGTATCTGTAAGCATCTACAAGGAAACCAAATTTTGCTTCGATCTCTTCGTCGGTCATGCCCAGAGCCTCGAACATTCTCTGCTGGAGGGCAAAATCTGTTATGCGCATTGAACCGCTGGAAAGCTCTGTGCCGTTGAGCACAAGATCCCATGCCTTGGCACGTACATTTGCCGGATCTGTATCAAGATATTCCATGCACTCTTCCATAGGCATAGTGAACGGATGATGTGCTGCTACCCATGTACCGCTTTCTTCATCAAATTCAAAGAAAGGCATTTCAGTGATCCAGAGGAAGTTATACTTGTCCTCGGGGATAACATCAAGTCTCTTTGCACAGATGAGACGGAGTGCTCCAAGCGTTGCAAGTACAGTTTTAGTCCTGTCGGCACAAATAAGCACAAGGTCTCCTTCGTGTGCATCTACTGCTGCACATATCTTTTCAAGTTCGCCTTCAGCAAGGAATTTCTTGAATGAGCAGTTAGGCTCGTCTGCCCATCTGATATAAGCAAGTCCCTTTGCTCCGATACCCTTTGCGTGCTCAACGAGCTTGTCAATCTCCTTGCGGGTATAGGTCGCAGCTCCGTCCTTTACATTGATAGCTCGTACAGAGCCGCCTTCTTCGATAGCGTTTTTGAATACAACAAAATCAATGTCCCTGACGGTTTCGGTAATATCCTGAATCTCAAAGCCAAAGCGAGTATCAGGTTTATCAGAGCCGTATCTGTTCATAGCATCTGCAAATGTCAGGCGCTGGAGCGGGAGCTGCACGTCTACTCCTATTACCTCCTTAAAGACTCTCTGAACAAAGCCTTCAACGCACTCCTGGATATCCTCGGCGTCCACAAAGGACATTTCAAGGTCTATCTGTGTGAATTCAGGCTGACGGTCAGCGCGGAGGTCTTCGTCGCGGAAGCAGCGTGCAAGCTGGATATAGCGGTCGTAGCCGGCTATCATCAGGAGCTGCTTATATATCTGAGGAGACTGCGGCAGAGCGTAGAACTTGCCGGGATGTACTCTTGAAGGGATAAGATAGTCTCTTGCACCCTCGGGAGTAGACTTCATCATCATAGGAGTTTCGATCTCAAGGAAACCGTTTTCGTAAAAATACTCCCTTGTAACTCGTGCTATCTCATGACGCATTATTATGTTTTTCTGGAGAGGAGCTCTTCTCAGGTCGAGATAACGGTATTTCAGGCGCAATTCCTCATTGACCTTTGTCTCATTTGTGATCTCGAACGGAGTGGTCTCAGCCTTCGAGAGTATACGAAGATCGCTTACAAATATCTCTACATTACCGGTCTTGAGCTTGTCATTCTTGCTCTCACGCTCAATGACCGTACCCTTAGCCATAAGGACATATTCGCTGCGGCAGGTGGAAGCCTTTTCAAACAGTGCCGGATCTGTTTTGTCATTAAACATCAGCTGTACGACACCTGTCCTGTCTCTGAGGACTATGAAGATAACTCCGCCTTTATCCCTGATTCTGTCAACAAAGCCGCCGACTACTACTTCAGCACCAATCTCAGTAACATCTCCGCAGTAGTGCGTGCGCTTCAAGCCTTTCATACTGTCTGCCATTTTATTTATCCTCCCCTGTGAATGCGAACAACGAACCATTTTCGTCGTCTATAATGCTCATCATTTTATTGAAGTATATCTCTTCAAATACGGTAACGAACTTGTCATCAAGCTTGATAACTGTCTCCTCTCCGCTTTCCATTTCCTTTAGCTTTGCTGTTTCATCAGCGAGCTCATTATCGCCGAGAACAATAGTGAACGCAGCGCCGATCTTATTTGCATACTTCATCTGAGCCTTAAGTCCGCGGTCCATAAGATCGTATTCTGCAAAATATCCGTATTCGCGCAGTTTAGCTGAAAGCAGCATTGCCTTCTGGACAGCAGCCTCGCCCATAGTTGCAAAGTATATGTCACATTTCTTTGGAGCAAGGAAATCGCAGCCCTGCTTGTCCATAACGAGGAGCAGTCTTTCTATTCCCATTCCGAAGCCAAGAGCCGGAACGTGTTGACCTCCCAGCTGCTCAATAAGTCCGTCATAGCGTCCGCCGCCGCAGACTGTTCCCTGTGCTCCTATTTCAGTAGTTATGAACTCAAAAACGGTCTTTGTATAGTAGTCGAGACCGCGCACTATCTTGGGATCAACAACGTAGGAGATACCAGCATTATCGAGGTATTTTTTCAGTTTGCCGAAGTGCTCGCTGCACTCATCGCAAAGATAATCAAGTATAACAGGAGCATCCTTGGCGATTTCTTTATCCTCTGGACTCTTGCAATCCAGCAGACGCATCGGGTTCTTGACAAGACGTTCCTTGCAGGTGTCACAGAGCTCTTCCTTGCGCGGCTCGAAGTAAGCTCTCAGAGCATCATGGTACTTGGCACGGCAAGTGGGACAGCCTATGGAATTGATGTGGAGCTCGATATTCTTGAGCCCGAGCCTGTCGAGTATATTTTTTGCAAGGCTTATGACCTCAGCATCAGCGGAGGGAGCGGGACTTCCTGCCATTTCAAGTCCAAACTGGTGGAACTCGCGGAGTCTTCCTGCCTGTGGCCTTTCGTGACGGAAGCACGATATTATGTAAAATATGCGCTGCGGAAGAGCTTCGTTGAGGAGTCCGTTCTGGAGCATTGCGCGGATTGCGCCTGCGGTACCCTCAGGACGGAGCGTGAACTCAGTCTCCTTTGCCTTGACGGTATACATCTCCTTCTGTACTACATCGGTGGTTTCACCCACTGAACGCAGGAAGAGGTCGGTATTCTCAAAGGTCGGGAAGCGCAGCTCGCCGAAGCCGTAGCTTTCGGCAGTCTCGCGTGCGATCTTCTCAACGGTATACCACTTGTGTATATCCTTGGGAAGAACGTCCTCGGTTCCATTTGGACGCTTAATGTTATTAGCCATAGTTTTCAGCCTTTCGTGTCTATATTATGCGATAACGGGGAAATGTTCCCTCTCCCGTTACATGAAAATTGTCCCTTTAAAGGGACAATTAAAATCAGATGCTAGGTGTTCCGACCTCGCGCCAGTCAAGATCTCCTCTTTCAAGAGCGAGTATGAGTGCTTCAGCAGTAGCTATATTTGTTGCTACGGGTACATTATGAACATCGCACAATCTGAGAAGATTCATGCCGTGGACATCTGTTGCCTTAGGATTTATTGGATCGCGGAAGAAGAGAAGAACATCCACTTCGTTGCATGAAAGCAATGCAAGTATCTGCTCTGCGCCGCCCTGACCGCTGAGATATCTTTTTATCGGCAGTCCGGTAGCTTCGCTTACCTGCTTTCCAGTGGTATTTGTTGCTATTAGAGTGTGCTTGGACAAAATTCCGCAATATGCGCTGCAGAACTGCACCATCAGTTCCTTTTTTGCATCGTGTGCGATGATTGCAATCTTCATAATCTACATCCTTTCCCCGTTTCGGTAATACTTTTCTGTGTTATGAAGTCGATTAGTATTAGAACTCAGCTGCTTTAAATAATGATCTATCCCTATATCAGTTGCTGAAGGTGAGCGGTACGAATTCTCCTCCCAATCTCTTTGAAAGCGCATCAAAAGCCTTGAGGGCTTCTGAATCTGCTGGAATAGGAGTACCGGTACCAGTAGCAACTGTCATCTTGAAGTCGTCCGGTATAACGCCTATGAGCTGTATACCGACCTTATCAATGATCTCGTCAAGGTTAGCGATAAGGTTATGACCGATGACCTTCTTGCTGACTTTATTGATAACAAGACGCTGGCTCTTATTGCCTCTGTTATAGAACTCGTCGGACATAAGACTTGCGTCACGTATACAAACCTGATCAGGTGTAGAGACAACAAGTATCAGATTAGCCTGTTCAACTATGTCGAATACATGAGAGTTGATACCGGCGCCAGTGTCGATAATTATGTATTCAAAGTATTTCTTTACAGATGAGCATATCTCGCTGATTTGTCCGGCATTTACAGGCGTAAGAGTCTTTGGTGCACAGAGAACGCTCAGATTGCTTGCCATCGGGACCTGCACTACTGAATCAAGAGCACTTTTACGTCCGTTGAGTACATCACCGAGATCGTACTTTATGTCGCTTTCCATGCCGAAGATTATATCGAGACATCTGAGGCCGAAATCGAGCTCAATGATAAGTGTTCTGTGTCCCTGTTTAGCGAGCGCATATCCGAGACCGGAGCATATAGTAGATTTACCGGTGCCGCCCTTACCTGAAGTAACTGCAATAATTTTTGCCATTGATTTTTCCTTTCCGATATCCGCAAGCCAGAGCAGTGTAGCTGCTGAACGGCATCAGACTCTGCAATAAAATAAATATTTTACCTGCTTGCTTGTACACAAAGCCGCAATATTAACCTACGATATATTATATCATAAAATATATCGTTTGTCAAAGATGTTTTTTGTATTCAAGTTAAAATTGTGCACATTAGTATTTTTCAGCGTAAATTATTGTACACATCTTACAAAGATGACTCGGCCACTTTGAGAATATGGTTTACTGTTTTTTCAATATTACAGCCATTTTCGTCTATAACTGCGTCTGCATACTGTTCATACAAAGGGATTCTTTCATTATACAGGTCTGTCAGAGACTGCCCGTCCCTGATGACAACTCCCCTGTTTTTTATGTTGCCAAGACGTCTGCGAAGTCTATCATAGTCTAGCTTAAGATATACGACAGTGCCTATTTCTGACAGGCGTTCCATAGCCTCTTTGCCGTATACTGCACTGCCTCCGGTAGCTATAACTGAATTCTCAGCACTTATACCGCTTATGACCTTGTTTTCGGTTCTGATAAAACCGTCCACGCCTTTTTCAGCGATAATATCCTTCAGCAGCTTGTTTTCACTTTTTTGTATCAGTAGATCGGTATCAAGAAAGTCATAGCCAAGTATTTTGGCAAGTATAACGCCTACTGTGCTCTTTCCTACTCCCGGCATCCCGATAAGTACAATATTGCTTTTCAAAATCATTATCCTTTACTGATATAATAATTTAATTCTACCATATATATTGTGTGTTGTCAATAGCCTGTCAACCATATATTGCGGTTTTTCAAAAAATGTTACCTTGTTGACAATGCTGAAATTATATGGTAACATATTCCTAGAGGTGGGATAATGACTAACCCTTTCAAATTTTCATGCGACAATAAAAGATACCATACCCTGAATTACTACAACCGTACAAAATTCGGCAAGAAAGTTTTTAAGGCAGTTCTGGACTGCGGTTTCACCTGCCCCAATATAGACGGTTCTTGTGGCATGGGGGGCTGTATTTTCTGCGACGGCGGCAGCGGATACTTCACTAAGCCTTCACTCTCTCTCCGTGAGCAGCTCTATGCTGAGATAGAAAGGATTTCTGCTAAATACTGTCCTGAGCCTCCTGTAATAGCCTATTTTCAGTCAAATACCAATACTTACGCTCCTGTTGAGCGATTGCGTGATCTTTACTGCCAGGCTCTTTCGTTTCCTCAGGTCTGCGGTATTTCTATCGGAACAAGAGCGGATTGTCTGTCCGATGACGTGATCTGTCTGCTGTCTGAACTTAATTCTCTTACTACCCTTACCGTTGAACTGGGACTCCAGTCTGTTCACGAAAAAACTATTGCTCTTATCAATCGCTGCTGCACCCACGAAGAATTCCTGAAAGGCTATTTTAAGCTGAAAAGAAATGGTATTCGTGTGTGTCTACATATCATCAACGGGCTTCCTGGTGAAACTCCGGAAATGATGGCAGAAACAGCCCGTCAGACAGCTGAGTTGTCTCCGGATGCTGTAAAGCTCCAGATGCTCCATGTTATACGTGGTACCAAGCTGGAAGAAATGTACCGTGAAGAAGGATTTCAACTTTTGTCTAAGGAAGAATATGTGGATGTTATCGTCCGGCAACTGGAGGTCCTCCCTCCCGAAACTGTGATAGAGCGGATTACCGGCGACGGTGACAAATCTAAGCTTGTTGCACCGTTGTGGAGCATGGATAAGATCTCTGTTCTTGGAAGTATCGACAAAAAGCTTGCTGAACTAAACACATGGCAGGGACGCCTTTATCATTAATAATCATAAGGAGACAGATATGCTCGATTATTACGAAAAACTCAAGGAGCAGCTTGCCCTCGAATACAGCTGTTCGCCGGAAGATCTTGAAATATCAGACAACGTTCTTACAGAAGCCGAGCTCCATAAGGGCAGAAGAATATATTCAAAGTATAAGCCGTTCTTTCAGATGGTAACTCTCGGGAAAAACGCTGTTATAACAGCTGATTCCTGTCTCGACAGCTTCCTTGTAAAATTCCTGAAGCTTGGAAACGGATATACTCTTTTTGACGTTCCTAAGCTGATAAAAATCGAATCTGAGCTGAATTCTTACGGTTATACACTCACTGAGATCTCACGTATGTATCTCCCCTCCAGTGATGTTGTTATTGAAAGCGATATAGATGTAAAATGGTTCACGAATAAGGAAATAAACCGTTTTTACGGCGACAAGCGCTTTCCTAATGCTATCTGCCCTAAACGTGACCCTGATCGTCCGGACAGAATCGTGGTCTGCGGATATGACGGCAAAAAAATAATCGGTATGGCTGGCTGTTCGGAGGATGCTCCAGGCTGGATGCAGATAGGTATAGACGTTATGCCGGAATACCGTTCAAAGGGCGTCGGCGCTTACCTTGTGTCCCTGCTGAAAAACAGGATAATCGAAAACGGTGACGTTCCCTTTTACGGAACCTCCGTCGGAAACATCCACTCTGTAAATCTAGCACTCAAATGCGGATTCAGGCCGTGCTGGACCGAGATAGGTTCCAAGCGGCTGAACAAGATAATGCAATACTAAAAGCAATGCCTCCGGAAGTCCTGTGACCACCGGAGGCATTTTATTAAGATGGTTTTGTCAGAGACTTGTTTCGACTCCGAGAACAAACTTCTGGAGCAGTACCAGATCGGCAGCACTTATCTCGCCGTCTGAGTTGATGTCGGCTGCTTTCTTGGCGTAAGGTGTAAGATCGGAGGCGCCCGAAACTACCGCTCTTCTGAGGAGCGCAACATCAAAAGCGTTTACTCTTTCGTCTTCGGTAAGGTCGCCCTTTACAGCTGTTATCTCAGCTTCTTTTTCCTTGACGAATACAGTATAATTCATGCAGGCTCCGCTCATGCCGTTCGTACCGAGCGTTAGCGAATCCCCTGCCATAACGTCGCAGGAATATACTTCAAAGGCTCTCAGCTCTTCGCCGTCGTTGATACCGACTGTTTCTGTGAGCTTTGTGAAGCTGCTGAGCCATGCGGGAGCAGTTGTAACCCTCTGGTCAAGAGCTACATAGAGTGTAATATCCTTTGCGGCTGTTATTTTTGCAAGGTCGGCATCGGTCTTTTTGGAATCACAGGCAGTTATTATCTGCTCACCGCCGACTATTGCAGCAGGAAGCGATGCGATAACGTGCTCGCGGTCTGCAAACGCCTTATCGCCATGCTGGACGTTTTCCTTTATCTTCCAGAGGAAACCGTAGGATGCATCCAACGGAACAAACTCGCTTATAAGCTCACTGGTTATCTTTTCCGGCTCGATTATTATATCGCTGCCCTGTGAAACTGTACCTGCGTTGTATGCCTTGTTCTGCATTCTTCCGGCGTACTCCTTGACCTCGTTCTTGGCGTTGTCAGGAGTCTGAACATTATATGAAGAATAGAATTTTGATGTATCAAGGTCAAAATTATCGTATCCCTCTCCGCCGGACTTGAGATTGTTTATGGTAGCTTTTTCAGTTCTGCTGGAAACTATCTTATATGCGAGTCCGCTGCCCATATTGCAGCTGTCGAACTTATCGTTGTAGGACTTGATTGTACCTGAGAATTCATCGCTTCCCATGTTGATCGCATCAAGAGGAAGAGTTGTCTTTTCATAGTAATTTGCTTCCGAGAATACCTTGGAATTATAGGAAGCGCCTATACCGTACTGTTTGTTTGTTGTGAAATAGTTATTATAGCTGTGTACGTGAGCTTTTCTGGCTCTCGGATTTCGGGATTCTGTATTATTGAACCAGTTGTGGTGATAGGTTATCCAGTCCTGTTCGTGGCTCGTACCGCCGCCTACAAGAGAGGTTTTGTGGCAGTCCTTGTAGATGTTGTAGGATACGGTAACGTACTCAGACCACTTTATGTCTGTGGAGCCGTCGCCTTCTGCCTTGTCATCGTCAACAATACCGTTGCCGGCGAATGCATTGTAGCCCTTTTCAATGGTGTTGTTATGCACCCACATATGGGAGGATTTGCTTGTGCTGCCGCCGGACATTGATATGCCGTCGTCGGGATACTGTCCCAGCCAGAGATTCCTTACCTCGCAGCTTGTGGAGTGCTTCATGTCAAAGCCCCACTTATTGAGGACTGTATCGTATCCGATACCCTCGATGGTAACATTCTTTCCGCCGTTGAGATAAAGCATATTTGAACCGTCGTTTTGCTTTCCGTCATTTGCCTTTGCACCGGAAGGAACGTCGATAGTGCCGATGAGTCTGAATGCTACATTATTAGGCTCAGCCTTGTTGAAAATATTGAAAAGACCAGTCTGTCCGCCGTATGTTATTGTGTCTTTATTGGAGTTTGTTACATAGATGACAGTTGCTCCGGATTTAAGAGTACCGTCGTTGTTGTATGCACCTACACCCTGGGAATAGTTCCAGTGTGCATATCCTGAACGATCAAAAGCCATAGTCTTAACTGTGCAGGTTGCAGAGCCATTTGTACCACTGATAATTATATTGTATTCTGTATTGCCGGCAAGTCCGGGTATATCAACTCTTGAGCCTCTTATGAGCTGAGAATCGACCTTCGCGGCATTTGACATATCTTTCTGAGTGTAAGCAACAGCAACATTGTCGCCTATCTTGGAGCTGTCCCACTCCACAAATGCTTCCTCGTACCAGCCGCCGCAGTTCTTTATTGCACCTTCGACATTTTCATTCTCATTGCCGCTGGAAGACGAACCGTCGGAATTCAGGAAGGTTGGTGTCCAGTTGTTCATGTAATTTGTAAGGCTGATGCCGTTGGCATCGTTTGCTGAGAGGCTGTGTCCCTTTCTTCTGGATGTATCTACTCCTGAGCCGTTGCTGAGCTTGGTGCCGTATTCCTTAAAGCCGTCAACAGTTTCAGGCTGAACGCCGCTCATGGAGTACCAGCCCTCGGCAGCGATCATATTGCCGTTCTGAAGAGTGGTATTAACGAACATGACTTTTGCGGACTGTGCCCAAGGTCTTCCGAAATATCCGGGAACAACAGAGAGAGAGCTGTTGCCCGTGACCTTGCAGTTGCTGAAAAGGTAGCCTGTATAGGGATCTCCCTGACTTCTTGCAGCAGTTATATATCCGCCTACTGAACCGCTGCTGTAACCCTTCCAGCGGAGCTCACAGCTGTCAAATACAGCGTTGCTTCCGCCGAAAATGTAGTCTGTCTGTCCCTCTATGAGGCAGTTTTTGTAATACTGCGGAGAACCGCCTGTATAAAGTGTATCCTGACTGCTGAGGAACTGGCAGTTGAGGAACTCGCAGTATGAGGTGTCTGCTGACAGAGCAGCTGCACGCTCTGTATATGCCTTTGATTTAATGTCAACGGAACTGTTCCTTGCTACTTTCAGAGTTTCATTTGTGCATTCTACGCCGTCTGCAAGCTCTTCCTGAGTTATGTAGCGGTTGAAGGAATTCTCGAAAACGATATTCTTTGCTTTGAAATTTGTAGCCTTGGGCCAGAGCTGTACAGTTGCTCCCCAGCGGTAATTAGCAACGTTCTTCGATGACTTGGATGCAGCCAGCGAAGCGTCATAATATCCTTTTGAGTTTGCGCTGTAATACTTATAGCCTATTCCGTAGTACCATGTGAGTACGGCGTCACCCTTGTTCGGTTCGTCGTTGACAAAGGTAATGTACGGCGTCTGTACTACCACCTGCTGGCGGTATGTACCGGGAGCTATGTGAATTGTTACGCGCTGTGCCTCGCTGGAGGGATTGAGGCTCGCGGCTTTGTTTACGGCTTCCTGCACTGTATTGAAGTTATTGTTCTTGCCTGAATAGCCTACGTACAGGTCAGTACCGGCTGCAAAAGCTGTCTGCTTCTGAGGGAAAAACAACAGCTGACTGAGGACCATCAGCATTGCAGCTGCGATAGAGATCGCTCTTGATCTTGGTGATCTGCATTTACCTTTCATAATTATCAAACTCCTTGTAATAATCATTATTTGCCTGAGTATATAAAAACGGTCACAGCAGGCATAATTATTTAGTATATTATAACATATTCGGTATTAAAAGTAAATGAACTTTTGCGCTTGCAAACTGATATTTTGTATCGCAAAAAACAGACACCCATGCGGATGTCTGTTCGTTTATTATTCAACTGTAACGCTTTTTGCAAGATTTCGGGGTTTGTCTACATCAAGTCCCTTGGAGACTGACACATAATAGCCCATTAACTGAAGAGGCACTACTGCAAGACTTGCTGCGAACAGCGGATCAGTCTTCGGGATATATGCAGTGAAATCTGCAAGATCTTCCACGCTGTAATTGCCATATGTCGTAAGTCCCATGATATATGCGCCTCTGGACTTGCACTCCACCATATTCGAGATGGTCTTTTCAAACAGCGACTGCTGTGTGAGCACACTTATAACAAGAGTACCGTCCTCTATAAGGCTGATAGGTCCGTGTTTCAGTTCGCCGGCAGCATATGCTTCGGAATGGATGTAGCTTATCTCCTTCATTTTAAGGCTTCCCTCGAGGCTAACGGCATAGTCTATGCCTCTGCCAATAAAGAATGCGTCATGGATATTTGCGAATTTGGATGCAAACCATTGGATGCGTTCCTTATCCTCAAGTATCTTTTCTACCTTTTCGGGAATAGTCTGGATCTCAGCAATAAGCTCGTTGAAGCGCTCATCAGTTATCTCCTGACGCACTTTAGCAAGCTGCATGGCAAGCAGATAACCGGCTATGAGCTGTGTGCTGTATGCCTTTGTTGTGGCTACTGAAATTTCGGGACCTGCAAGTGTATAGAATACATTATCCGCATCTCTTGCAATATTAGAACCGATAACATTGACGATACCTAGAGTCTTTACGCCGTTTTCCTTTGCAAGTGTCAGTGCCGCACGGCTGTCGGCTGTCTCGCCCGACTGGCTTATTATTATTGCAAGGCTGTTCTTGTTCAGAGGCATCTTCCTGTATCTGAACTCAGAAGCAAGCTCAACTCTTACCGGTATATTGGTAAGCTCCTCGATTACATACTGTACTGCCATTCCAACATGATAGGCAGAGCCGCAGGCAACGATGTATATCTGTGAAAGATTTTTTACCTCGTCATCTGTGAGTCCGAACTCTTCAAGTACGATATTTCCGTCTTTTACAACAGAATTTATTGTGTCCCTGATGACCTTCGGCTGCTCGTGGATCTCCTTGAGCATGAAATGCTCGTAGCCGCCCTTTTCAGCAGCCTCGGCGTTCCATTTTATCTCAGTGAGTTCCTTTTCAATAACTTCGCGGTCGATGTTATAGAAGGTTGCTGTGCCCTTTGTGAGCTTTGCAATCTCCATATTTCCGATATAATACACGTTCCTTGTGTATTTGAGGATAGCAGGTACATCCGATGCTACATATGTCTCGCCGTTGGATATGCCTATTATCATAGGACTGTCCTTGCGGGCGGTGTAGATGTCTTCAGGAAAATCCTTGAACATTACAGCAAGTGCATAGGAGCCTCTGATTCTTATCATTGCTCTTGCAATAGAATCAACAGGTCCGAGAGCATACTTCTTGTAGTAATAATCTATCAGCTTGACCGCCACTTCAGTATCAGTCTGGGAATTGAAAGTATAGCCGCTCTTCGTGAGCTTTTCCCTTAATTCCTGATAATTCTCGATGATACCGTTGTGTACGGCTATAACATTCTGGTCGTTGCTGCAATGAGGGTGTGCGTTCAATGTTGATGGTTCGCCGTGTGTTGCCCAGCGTGTATGACCTATGCCGCAGCTGCCCTTGACAGCTTCACCGTTGTTGGTCATTTCCTTCAGGACCTTGAGTTTTCCCTTTGCCTTTACTATCTCAGTCTCGCCTTCTCCGTCACGTACAGCTATTCCTGCTGAATCGTAACCCCTGTATTCAAGCTTGGAAAGTCCATCGAGCAGTATTGGTGCTGCCTGAGCGCTTCCCACAAAGCCTACTATTCCACACATAGGATTATCCTCCGTAAAATTAATGGGTGTACAATAATTATACACCCATACAGCTGATTTGTCAACTTATTTATTTGTCTGTGCACGCAGAGTCTTGTCGACTTTTCTGCCAATCAGTGAGTCATCGCTTTCGTCAAGGTGAAAGCTGTCCCTTACCTTATAGTCCGCCGCATTGACCTTTTTATGTACTGTTTTAAGACTCGATCTCATCACTAATACCACAATAAGAGCTATCAGCATTGAGATAAAAAGTGAAGTCAGAAACGATTTTACAGGATTAAACTTCTTTTTTTCCTTTTCTGTTTTGCTTTCGCTTACGGCAGAGTCCGGAGACTGATCAAGCTCGTCTGCATATTCCTCGTAAAGATCGAATGCCGCATCATCTATTTCGTCAGCATATGCAGTGATACCGCCGTTAAAAGCAGAGGGGGTATCTGTTCTGGCAGAAACAGTACCTGCCGAAAAGATCAGCGCTGCCGAAAGGAACAAAGAGGCTGCTATTTTTTTTATCTTCATGTTATCACTCCTCAGCGCGACGTAAGATATGATATACCGAACATAACTGCTGTTCCGATAGCTGTTATAGCACCGAACCAGCGCCATGCCGCAGCTTTGTCAGTGGGAAGATCACCAACGAATCTGCCGGTCTGACCGTTCATTGCAAAGACGTACTTTCCGCCGTTCCAAGAGGTGTTCAGGAGCCATACGGGATACAGAGCATACTTAGCTTTAGCATTGTTCAGCTTGATATTCGTACTTTCGGCAGTAAACTTATTGTAACCCTTTACTGTCTCGGCAAACGCGCTTTCTGTGCTTTTCTTTATGCGTTCATTGGCACGAGCTATGCTTTCATCAGCAGATACATCGTACCTGTCGGCAAGGTAGCCTGAAAGATAAGCGGTCTGGAAAGGAACAGCTTCTGAAAAGTCAAAGGGCTCAATGGATTCCATGAGGTCGTCAGCCATTTTTGTGGAGCCGTCCACCGGTACACTTTCAAAAGACATTTTTCCGGCTCTTGTCACTGAGTAATACTCAGTCTCTACATAGCTGTATTCATTGTCGCTATATTTTTTCTGCTTCTCAGCTTTGTACACGATACGGGCATCGGCTCCGGCATCGAACAGCCACACCGGAACGTACACACCTTTTATCTCGTCGATGTGATTCTGTTCCCTGAATATCTTCGGAAGTAGTCTTTTTCCGTTCAGGTGCTTGTTAAGAGCTTCCTTTGCAGCCTTCTTGTCAAGCTTGAACGGTATAACATAATCCGGCTTCAAGTCACCTGTAAAGCTTCCAGTCATTACTATCGGGCTGTCGCAGTATGGACACTTTGAAGCTGCTGTTGTGGTATCAGTTATTATCTGTCCGCCGCAGGATTGACAGCTGTAAACGTTCATACCGTTTGTTTCGCTATCCTGCCATACTGCTTCCGGACCTGAATCCCATTTCATGTCCTCGCCTGCCGAGCTTTCAACTGCATGGTTGAATTCCTGAACAGCTGCAACGTCGAATTCAGACTCGCAGAACGGACACTTCATATTCTGCGTTGTGCTGTTGAATTCGAGCTTTCCTCCGCAAGCCGGACATTTATACTCTAATAATTCAGACATGGATCGATCTCCCATCCGTATTAAAAATTATACGGTGCAGTCTCGTCGGTCGAAGAGGGCTGCACCGTAAGACTTATCTTATTTTACGATGTCGTCGTCATTGAAAGGATCGCCGCACTCCTCACAGAATTTAGGAGGATTGAACGGATCAGCAGGCTCCCAGCCGCACTTGTCGCAGCGGTAAAGAGGTGCTCCGGCAGGCTTACGCTTACCGCACTCTGAGCAGAACTTGCCCTTGTTAACAGCGCCGCACTCGCAGGTCCAGCCGTCTGCTGCAACCGGTACAGGCTTGGGTTTACCGCACTCAGAGCAGAATTTCTTTGTATTTGTTGCACCGCATTCACACTGCCATGAATCGGCAGCCTGTGCTGCAGGTGCGGGAGCAGCAGCTCCGGAAACAGGATTTCCGGCAACACCGGGAGCAGTTGTAGCTCCGGTAACGCCCTGCTGTGCGCTCATATTAAAGAGTGCCTGAGCATTCATTCCGCCTGCCTGCTGTGCCATTCCCATACCGAAGAGTCCCATAGCAGCGCCATTGGGGTTCTTGGCAGCGTTCTGCATAGCCTGAGCCTGAGCCTCAACAAGTGAAGCAGCAGCATTTGCAGGATTTGTATTCCAAGCTCTGTCCTCGAATTCCTGGATACGCTTAGTGTCAGATTCGGAAATAGTAGCGGAATTGATAGCTACCTTCTCGATGACGAGACCTCTCTTTTCCTTCCAATCGTTGAGGAGCTCGTTGTTGATAGCATCCTTTACCTCACGCTGTCTGCCGGGAAGTTCGTCGTAGCGGATACCGGTAGCAGATATGCTTGCAAAAGCAGGCTGGAGAACGTCAAGGAACTCGCTCTTGAGCTGATTGTCTATCTCGGAGCGTGAATATGTATTTGTTACGTTACCGCAAACATTTGTAAAGAAGAGTACGGGATCAGCAATCTTGTAGGAGTAGATACCGTTGCAGCGTACACCTACTGTAAAGCTTCTGCCAAGATCCTGATATGCAACTCTGAAGGGAACGGGATTCTGTGTTCCGAACTTATTGTCCATGATCTCCTTCATGTTGAAGTAGTAAATGCGCTGGTCCTTAGCTGCTGAACCGCCGTGCTTGATACGGTCCCACATCTCTTTGAATGTATTTTTAAGTCCTGCACCGAAACTGCTTGAGAAAAAGCTGGGTGAAGTACCTGTGTCATACTTATAAATTCCGGGAGTAGTAGCTATCTCGGTAACAACGCCCTGATCTACCATGATCATTGCCTGACCTTCATGTACTACGATACCGCTTCCGTCGGAGATAACGTTATCGTTTCCCTTGGTGTTGGAGGAATGCTTTCCCAGCTGTTTTTTACCTCTTGTTACGAGTACGTCAGCCGGTATCGACTCACATACAAAGAATTCCTGCCAAGTATCTGCAAGAGTCGAGAGACCTCCTGCAAGAGCTGCGTAAATAAGTCCCATAATAATGCTCCTTCCGGGAATTATCCCTATAAATGGTATTTAACGAAAATTGTTGCTTTCGTTGTTATTGTCGGTTCATCGCCAACACAATGTAATTATAACATATTTTTTGTAAGATTGCACGCTTTTTTTGATTATTTTCATCTAATTTGATAAATTTTTATTTTTTAACTTAATTTACTTCCATTCAGACCATACTTCCGGACAGTATCCGACCGTCGCGAGCTTGCCGTTTCTTACTATGGGAGTGGATAATATCTGAGGATTTTCAAGCGCCTTTTCATCACGAGCCTCATCTCCCAGATACTTTATCAGTGCAAGCAGATTCTTGTCCTTGGCGTTTGTATTTATCATTTTTTCCGTACCGCCAAGAGCGTTCCTTACACTTGTGAATTCACCTTTGCTCATCCCCTTCTCTTTCATATCTATGTACTGGTATTTTATTCCGCGCTCCTTGAACCAGCGTTCTGCTTTTTTGGTGTCAAAGCACTTTTTTGTACCAAATATCTGAATATTCATTGCTTCTCCTCCGATTCGCTCTTTACAAATGCAATGTTCATGTCATCGCTGAGCCTGCTCCTCTTAAAGCTGATACTGATGAGATCAAGGCCGTTCTGGGCAAAGTACAGTCTGACGGCTGTAAACCTTGAAAACAGCGGAACCTCTTTTGTGAACGATACCGGCTTTCCACCAGTACCGTTCCAAGTGAATACACCGCTTGCAGTTCCCATGAAGAACATAGTTACAGGTATCTGTGCAAGCTCGCTCTGTTCTGATGAAGCAGTGAGAACAGCATTATACCAGCCCTGCTTGTTAACTGTAAGCGCAAAACTGTAATTCTGTCCCCTGACACTTTTTACACCGGTCAGATCAATCGTAAGTTCGTCGTCGAGCTCGTAGAACTTCACCGGCTCTTTACTCTGTTCATCGTCGTCCGGACGGTTGATTATCTCAATCTCGTAAGCACTGCCGTTCAGCCGCTTCATCGCATTCGTACCGGTTATAAAACGACAGATATTTGCTGCATTACGCTGTAATTCGGCTCGTGTAAGACTGCCGTCAGCCAAAGCGGATTCAAGGCGCACATCTGACTTGGAACTGTCAGCGCATACCATGTACAGATCGTTCTGCGCTCTTGCCATTGGTACATAAAGGTCGCGCTCAGGCTTGCAGCCGCGATAGTTGACATTTGCCCACCAGTCTGTCATTACTATGCCCCTGAAGCCCCATTCGTTTCTAAGTATCACTGTACTTAGGTCGAAATTTCCAGCAGTCCATAAACCGTTTACGGAACCGTAGGTAGTCATTATGGAGTCAGCTCCACCGTATTTTACTGCCAGCTCAAAGCCTTTCAGATATATTTCCCGGAGCGCCCTTTCGGAAATGACAGAATCAAGATAGTGTCTGTTTTTCTCCTGATTGTTGCCGCAGAAATGCTTGATAGTGCCGGTAACCCCAGCTGCGTGCAAGCCTTTCAATTCTGCTGAGGCTATCATTCCGGTCAGATAGGGATCCTCGGAGAAATACTCGAAATTCCTGCCGTTGAGCGGATGACGGTGTATATTCATTCCTGGACCAAGGAGACATTCTACCTTATTCACTGACATTTCCAGTCCTGTTAACTCAAAGAGTTCTTGCAGCAGCTCCGTGTTGAATGTGGAGGCAAGCATGATTCCGTTAGGCAGGCTGAATGCCTTTGTTCCGCAGTCCAGCCTCATTCCGGAGGGTCCGTCTGAACAGCATACTGCTGGTATGCCTAAATCTACAAGTGAGTCGGTGACACCTCCGAATGCCGAAGCAGTGCCGGCTGTAACGCGGGGACTTCCCATTCCTTCGCCTCTTATGATACAAGTGAGGTCATGATCAGAAAGCTGTGAGATGAATTCGTTTAAGGTGTATTTTCCGCTGACAACGTCATTCAGCTTGATTCCCTTGTCACCAGTATACTCCAGCTCTTCAGGCATATTATCAAGACGTCTTTTCTCTTCGTCAACAGCATTGAGACGGACTTTTTTCTCAGTGGGAACAAGTCTGCCGCTGCTTACGACCGGTCTGATCCTGTTAAATCCAAGCACCGGTGCCATAGCCTGTACGCAGCGCTTCACAACGACAGTTTCACTCAGCACATCAGTGTATAATTTTGTCGCAGACCGCACATCGCTTCCAATATAAAAGCTGTATTCGCCCTTTTCAAGAAGCCAGCTAAATGGTTCGCAGGTTATTCCTGAATCATCGTATGAAGCAAGCTCGTTTCTGTTTACCGATATTGTCAGGCACTGGGCTTCGCCGGGTGCAAGCTCCTTAGTTTTGGCAAATCCACAGAGTATCCTTTTAGGCTGCCCGAGCTTTCCCTGCGGCTTTTCAACATACAGCTGAACGACTTCTTTTCCTTTGTAACTGCCGGTATTCTTAACATTGACATCGAAGCTTAAGACTTTTCCGCTGCCGGTATTTGAACCGGATATTTCAAATGTCGTATATGATAATCCGTATCCGAAGGGGTACCGCACCTTTTCAGGCGCAAATGTCTCAAACCACCGGTAGCCAACATATATATCCTCGCAGTAATAATCACGTTCGTTATCACCGAAATTCATGTCGGATGGATAATCCTTCACACTGTATGCTATCGTGTCGGTAAGCTTTCCGCTTGGGCTGACCTTGCCCGTGAGTACATCAGCTGTTCCGGTGCCGCCGACCATTCCTCCCTGCCAGACATATAAGACTGCATCGGGAGATTGCTCGTCAACAAAGGACATATCAATAAGTCCGCCTACGTTGAGGAGAACTACTACCTTTTTAAAGTATCTGCGGACTTTTGAAAGCATGTCCTTTTCTAACGAGGTCAGCAGGAATGAGCCCTCTTCAAGGCGTGCATCCTGCTCTTCTCCGGCAGTCCTGCCGATTATAACGACTGCTGTATCGCTGACGGAGGCGGCAGCTTTTACTGTATCGTCGTCCAGCGGCATTTCCACCTGTGACCACGGTTCTCCACCCCAGCATTCACCGGGATCAGGCGGATTTTTTTCGCACCAGTCCCTGTATATTCCGAGGAGCTCCTCGTTCAGCTTTACGCCGGCTTTTTGCAATCCCTCCACTATGTCGGTAACGTGGGAAACATTGACCATTCCACCGGAACCTGTACCGCTTTTGTAGTAATTAAGCTGGATACGTCCGAAGACTGAAACAGTCTCGTTTATATCCAGAGGCAGCGCTTTATTATCATTTTTCAGCATAACTATGCCCTCAGCCACTGCCTGAGATGATATGTCTATGTATTTCTGCCAGTCAAGTGTTTTTTTCATAAGTCCACCTCACGTTCAAGTATTATGATTATATTATATCAAATATTGCATCGTTTTTCAAGAGTTTAGTGTAAATAATACAAAAACCGGCAGAAATCAATCCTGCCGGTCGCATAAATATGTATATCAGCTAAAGTATCTCTTGAGAAGTCCCTCGAAAGCTTTGCCGTGACGTGCTTCATCTCTTGCCATTTCGTGTACAGTGTCATGGATTGCGTCGAGATTGAGCTCCTTTGCTCTCTTTGCAAGCTTCAGCTTGCCTTCTGTTGCACCGTGCTCTGCTGCAACTCTCTTCTCAAGGTTTTCCTTGGTCGAAGCTGAAAGCACTTCTCCGAGAAGCTCTGCAAATTTAGCAGCATGCTCTGCTTCCTCGTAAGCAGCCTTTTCCCAGTATGCTCCTATCTCAGCGTAGCCCTCTCTGTATGCTACTCTTGCCATTGCAAGGTACATTCCTACTTCGGTACATTCACCGCTGAAATTAGCACGGAGTCCGTCAAGTATCTCCTGATCGGTAACCGCCTTTGCACAGCCGAGCTCGTGCTCGCAGGCAAATACAAGCTTATCGCCGTCTTCCTTTACTGTGAACTTTGAACCGGGAACTCCGCACTGAGGACATTTCTCGGGGGGATTCTCTCCCTCATAAACGTAACCGCATACGGGACATACATACTTTTTCATAATCTTCTTACCTCCATAGTATAAATATATAAGCTACACCGTTCTGAGCTGATGCATATTACGGTGCTTATGCACTGGAAATGATGTTTATACGCTGTGCTTTACTCTGTCATGCTCCTCTGCGCGTTTACCGTTGTTGAAACGATCGAGTGTGCCGACAAGGTATCCGGTGATTCTTCTGATCCTGTCGAAAGGAATATCTGCAAGATCATACTGAAGGTCAACGTATTCACCGTCGATCTTGACAGTCATGCCTGTGATCTCACGATCATGGTATTTTTTCTTGCCATAGTCAATATAAGCATTTATCTCTTCCTGAGATATCTGTTCACCGATAACATTTACCTTCATCTGAAAAAACCTCCTGATAATTTTATACCTGCTTCAGACTGACCTTATATCAGGTACGGCGAAGCAATTTGAATAAAAACTTGACAATTGCCTGAGATTATTGTATCATAAATATCAGAATAAATCTGTTGCAAATGCAACATCGGAGGAATTTTTTATGCTGCCGGAAGATAACATACTATTTAAAGGGATAGATAATGCTGACTGCCGCCGTATGATCGGCTGCTTCAACTCGGACATACGAAAATACAAGTCCGGGAGCCATATCGCTGAATTCCCCGGGAACATAGACCGAATCGGTATTATCCTCAGCGGTACTGCTTCTATGGTGCGCTATGATGCCAACGGTGTACGCACTATTATGGAAACTCTCAGTGAACAGAGCATTTTCGGCGCTTTTTTCACATTCCTGCCTTCCATGAGAAGTCTTATCGAAATAGTCAGCGATACCGACTGCGAGGTAATGTACCTTAAACGCTCGGAGATCACAAAAAGATGTGAAAACGCCTGTCAGTGCCATTCTAAGGTCGTTGAAAACCTGTTGGAGCTTATGTCGGAAAAAGCTATATCGCTCAGCGAGAGAATCGAAGTGCTAAGTCAACGCTCTATACAGGATAAGCTCATAAGCTGCTTGCAGATAATAGAAGAAAAGACTCCTGAGGGCAAGACACCACAGCTACCGTTTACCACTACCGCCCTTTCAGATTATCTTTGTGTGAACCGCAGCGCTCTTCAGCGTGAGATAACAAAGCTCAAAAAATCGGGAGTCCTTACAATTACCAAGAGAAAATTCAGGCTCGTGCGTCCTCTCGAACTCGAAATCTGACATTACTTTTTTGTAATATTATCGTCAGCAGTTGACTTTTTGGCTGTTTAGTGATAAACTTATGATATTATGATCGTTCAAGAAAGGAATTATTTGCTATATGTGGGAAGTATTCAAGTCTTTTATACTCGGTATCGTTGAAGGTATCACTGAATGGCTGCCTATCAGCAGTACAGGTCATCTGATACTTGTTGAAAGATTCCTGAAACTTGATAAATCTGACGACTTCAAGGAAATGTTCGAGGTCGTTATTCAGCTGGGCGCTATTATGGCTGTCGTTGTTATTTTCTGGAACAAACTCTGGCCGTTTGGCCAAAAGAACAACAGTGTGCCTCTGAGTAATTCCGGCTGCGGTCAGTACATAAAAAAGGATATATTCATCATGTGGTTCAAGGTGCTTGTTGCCTGTATCCCTGCGGCTGTGGTTGGACTCGCTCTCGATGATTGGATCAACGAGCACCTCTATAACCCATGGACAGTTGCCATCGCACTTATAGTTTTCGGTATCGCCTTTATCGTAGTAGAAAACTGGAATCGCGGCAGAACTCCTAAAGTTAACAGCATCAGCGAGCTAACTTATAAAGCTGCTTTCATTATTGGCATTTTCCAGCTTATTGCTGCCTTGTTCCCCGGTACTTCGCGATCCGGAGCAACTATTGTAGGCGCTCTGCTTATCGGTGTTTCACGAACTGTTGCCGCAGAATTTACCTTCTACCTTGCTGTGCCCGTAATGTTCGGCGCAAGCCTCCTGAAGCTCGTAAAATTCGGTTTTGATTTCACAGGAAGTGAACTGGCTGTGCTTGTAACCGGCATGGTCACTGCCTTCTTCGTGTCGATATTCGTTATCAAGTTCCTTATGAATTACATCAAGAAGCACGATTTCAAGGTTTTCGGCTGGTACAGAATAGCTCTTGGCGCACTCGTACTCCTCTATTTTGGCGTTATAGACTGATTTTTAAGCGGCTTTTATGCCGCTTTTGCTTTTTTTCTTTATTTTTGCTTGCAAATATCTTCAGAATATGGTATGATAATTAGGAATGTTTTGATCTCACTCTGAAAGGAATATCCAAATGGCTAAAAAGAATGAATACGGCAACGATAGTATAACTATGCTCAAAGGCGCTGATAAAGTAAGAAAGCGTCCAGCTGTTATTTTCGGCTCTGACGGTCTTGATGGCTGTGAGCATTCGATCTTTGAGGTTATTTCCAACTCCATAGACGAAGCCCGTGAAGGATACGGCAATAAAATAGTTGTTACCCATTTCAGGAATCACGATGTTGAAGTTGAGGATTTCGGAAGAGGCTGCCCTGTTGACTTCAACAATAACGAGCAGCGCTATAACTGGGAGCTCGTTTACTGTGAGCTCTATGCAGGCGGTAAATACGACGATTCTGCCGAATCCTATGAGTATTCTCTCGGTCTGAACGGTCTTGGTCTGTGCGCTACGCAGTTCTCCTCCGAGTTCATGGATGTGGAGGTCATACGCGACGGCTTCAAGTACAATCTCCACTTTGAAAAAGGAAATAACATCGGCGGTCTGAAAAAGGAGCCATGCAAAAAAAAGCAGACCGGTACCAAGACTCGCTGGCGTCCGGACCTTGAGGTTTTTACTGATATTAGTGTTTCCGATGAATATTTCTGCGATATTCTCAAGAGACAGGCTGTTGTAAACCCGAATATCCTTTTCGTGTTCCGTTCCGAGAACGAAGCCGGCGGCTTCAATGAAACAGAATTTGTTTACGAGAACGGTATAACCGACTACGTAAATGAGATCGTTGGCAGCAACGCTATGTCAAGCATTCAGCACTGGACCACTGAAAAGCGAGGTAAGGACCGTGAGGACAAGCCTGAATATAAGGTGAAATTTGATGTTGCTCTTACCTTCTCAAATAAAGTCAAGTTGACGGAATACTATCATAATTCAAGTTTCCTCGAACACGGAGGATCACCTGCCGATGCGGTCAAAAGAGCTTTTGCCGCTCATATCGACACCTATATCAGGTCGGTGAACGGCTATCAGAAAAACGAAAATAAAATTAAATATGAGGATGTGGATGAGTGCCTTGTCCTTGTATCGTCCTCTTTCTCAACTCAGACCTCATACGAGAATCAGACTAAAAAAGCCATTACCAATAAGTTCATCCGTGAGGCTATGACCGAGTTCCTGCGCCACCAGCTGGAAGTCTACTTTATCGAGAATCCTGATGAAGCTCAGAAGATTTCGGAGCAGATACTCATCAATAAGCGCAGCCGTGAAAATGCCGAAAAAGTACGTCTAAACGTCAAAAAGAAGCTCACAGGAACCATTGATCTCGCCAATATGGTGGAAAAGTTCGTGGACTGCCGTACAAAGGATGTCTCACGGCGCGAGATATATATCGTGGAGGGCGATTCAGCCCTCGGTTCAGTAAAGCTTGCCCGTGACGCAGAATTTCAGGCTGTTATCCCCGTCCGCGGAAAGATTCTCAACTGCCTTAAAGCTGACTATTCCAAGATATTCAAAAGCGAGATAATCACTGACCTCATTAAGGTGCTGGGCTGCGGTGTTGAAGTAAGCACTAAAGCAAACAAGGAGCTCTCCACCTTCAACATCGACAACTTCCGCTGGAGCAAGATAGTCATCTGTACCGATGCCGATGTGGACGGCTTCCAGATAAGGACGCTTATACTTACTATGCTTTATCGTCTGACTCCTACGCTCATAAGCAACGGTTACGTATATATCGCAGAATCTCCTCTATTTGAAATTAATACCAAGGACAAGACCTACTTTGCTTACACCGAACAGGAAAAGCAGCGTATTCTCAATGAAATTGGAGACAGAAAGCATACTATTCAGCGCTCGAAAGGTCTCGGCGAGAACGAGCCTGATATGATGTCGCTCACAACAATGAACCCTGATACCCGCCGTCTCATTAAGGTCACGGTGGATGACATCAAGGAGTCTGCCGATATTTTTGAAATGCTCTTAGGTGACGACCTTCAGGGACGTAAGGACTATATCTCACAGTACGGCGCAGATTACCTCGAACTCGCCGACATCAGCTGATCATGAGCAATATCGTTAAGGCACTGCCCGGCTCTGAGGTTATAGTATTTGACATATCGCAGAAAACTATCCGTGCTGTATACACCCATTATTATCCTGCCGGTGCCGTTGAATTCTTCTGTAAGTACCACAGCATGGATAACATTATCCATGATATAGAAGCAGGTGAGGTCTGGCTGCTGTATGCGCAGGACGGTACGCCTGCCGGTACTGTAACGGTCAACGGGAATGAGATAAACCGTTTGTTCGTACTGCCAAAATATCAGGGTAATGGTTACGGCAGGATACTCATCAACTTTGCTGAGGAGCTTATTTCAGGCAGATACAGCTGTGCCGAACTCAGCGCCTCTTTGCCGGCAAAGCAGATATATCTTGACCGCGGTTATACAACTGTCAGCTACAACATTATTGATGCTGCGAACGGCGACAAGCTGTGCTATGATTACATGGTAAAGCATTTTGGCTCCAAAGGAGGAACAGAATAAATGCCAAGAAAAAAAGAACCTGAAAAGAAAAAGCCCGCTTTCAAGCACGAGGCTTATATAGAAGGCTCCGGAAGCGTTGTGAACGAGCAGATTGTTGAGGTACTTAAAAACAACTATATGCCATATGCCATGAGCGTTATCATTTCTCGTGCTCTTCCCGAAATATACGGCTTCAAGCCTTCCCACAGAAAGCTCCTGTATATGATGTACAAGCGGGGGCTGCTAAATCCCGACAAGGAGCGCTCAAAGTCAGCAAATGTTGTCGGTGAGACCATGAAGCTCAATCCACACGGTGATCAGGCTATTTACGAGACTCTTGTCCGCCTCACCCGCGGCAACGAGGCTCTTCTGCACCCTTATATAGATTCAAAGGGAAATTTCGGCAAGCAGTATTCCAGCAAGATGCACTTTGCCGCTCCCCGTTATACAGAAGTCAAGCTGGAAAAGATCTGCAACGAGCTCTTCCGCGACATCGACAAGGAAACCGTTGATTTCGTTCCCAATTATGATAATACCATGCAGGAGCCTACTCTGCTCCCTGCCTCCTTCCCTACTGTTCTCGTCAATTCCAACACTGGTATAGCCGTTTCAATGGCGAGCAACGTATGCCCCTTCAACCTAGAAGAGGTCTGCGAGACTACTATCGCTCTTATGAAGGATCCGGAGCATGATATGCTGAGTACGCTGAAAGGTCCCGATTTTCCCGGCGGCGGTCTCATGCTCTATGATGAGAATGAGCTGAATAAGGTCTACGAGACCGGCAGAGGCAGCATCAGGGTACGCTCCAAGTACAGCTACGATAAATCGGCAAATTGTCTCGAAATAACTGAGATACCTTACACAACAACGATAGAGGCTATCATTGACAAGATAATCGAGCTCGTAAAAGCCGGAAAGATACGCGAGATATCATATATCCGTGATGAGACCGACATCGACGGCTTGAAAATAGCTATTGATCTGAAGCGCGGAACTGATCCGGACAAGCTCATGCAGAAGCTCTACAAGCTCACTCCCCTTCAGGACAGCTATCCCTGCAACTTCAATATACTCATTGCCGGAACTCCTAAGGTCATGGGCGTCAGAGAGATACTCACCGAATGGACCGCTTTCCGTGAGGAATGCGTACAGCGCCGTACCTATCACGACCTCCAGAAGAAAAAGGAAAAGCTCCACCTCCTTGAAGCTCTTTCAAAGATTCTCCTCGACATCGACAAGGCTATCAAGATAATCCGCGAGACTGAAAACGAGGCGGATGTTGTACCGAACCTTATGATCGGCTTCGGAATCGACGACGTTCAGGCTGAATTTGTCGCTGAGATAAAGCTCCGTAATATCAATAAGCAGTATATCCTCCGACGTGTTGAAGAGGTTGATCAGCTTCGTAAAGACATTGAGGAAATGGAAGAGATACTCCGCGATAAAAAGAAGATACGCAAGATAATCATCAATGAACTCCGGGATGTTATCAAGAATTATGCTCAGCCCAGAAAGACAATGTTCTACTATCAATCTGATGTGGAAGATGAGGAGGAATTCGACGATACTCCCGACTATCCCGTTAATATCTTTGTATCCGACAGCGGCTACTTCAAGAAGATCACTCCACAGTCTCTGAGAATGAGCAGCGAGCAGAAGCTCAAAGAGGGAGATTTCATCAGCCAGAGCTTTGAAGTTACAAATAAGACCGACCTTATCTTCTTCTCGGACAACGCTCAGGCTTATAAGTCCAAGGCAAGCGCTTTCGAGGACACCAAGGCAAGTGTTATGGGCGATTATATCCCTGCTAAACTCGCCTTTGATGATGATGAGTCTCTCAAAACTGTGATACCTACCTCTGATTACAGCGGCTATGTCATTTTCTTCTTCGAGAATGGCAAGGCAGCAAAGGTACCTATGAAGTCTTACGAAACAAAGACCAACCGAAAGAAGCTCTCAAATGCCTACTCGCAGAAATCGCCTCTTGTTACTGCTATTTATCTAAACGAGGACGCAGATGTGCTTCTCAGGACTACATCAGGTCATGCCCTCGTATTCAATACGGGAATGATCTTACCTAAGTCCACAAGAGATTCACAGGGCGTACAGGTAATAAATCTCAGAAAGAACGCTGTTCTTGCTTCAGCAGAGGCTATTGCTCCTGAGCAGCTTCCGGAATTTGAAAAGTATCGCTCCAAGAGCGTTCCTGCTGCCGGAAAGCCTGCCAAGGATCTGGGAGATACTAATCAGCTGTCATTCTGACAAATAATTCGGTTAATAATAAAAGCCACTGATTCTTTTGAATCGGTGGCTTTTTTAATTAGGTGTACACCTTATTTTACTGTATGCGTTAGTATGTAATCGCTGACTGACGAATAGCCCTTCTTTGAAAGTGTTCCTGAGCTTTCAGACCAGTAATCCTTGTCAAGAGTGCCGTCAGCAGATTTAAGAGCTGTATTTGTATCTATGCAGTAAACTCCGAGATTTTTTGCCATATCCATTATCCTGCTGTTGTAATCATTGATAAGCGCATTCGTTACTGTATCAGTATCCGCAGCGACAGGAGGCAGCTGCATTACATATATCTTCATTTCAGGCATTATATTATGAAGATTGCTGACAAGTGAAGTATAGCTCGAAACCATATCCTCTATTTTGGAAACGCCTATGTCGCTGCCAAGCATGATATAGAGTATCTTGGGCTTTTTGAGCTTTATTGTCTGATACACGTCAATATCTCCGTATGAAGATGACAGCTTGGTATCTCCGCAGTTTGCAGCCCCGAGCTGAGCATTTCCCAGCACGTCCGTGAATTTTGTGTTCTTGCCCATATCAAGAAGTGTTGAATCCGAAATAAGACAGCAAATGTCAAAATAAGTCTTATCCTCAGCAGCCGACTGCGGTACCGGATAAGAAATCTGGTCAGCAGCAGTGGTACTTTCTTTATCTCTCACCTGCTCTCCTGCTCCTGCTTCGCCAGATGCAGAAGAAATTGTATTATTCTGCACCACGACGGTGGTCTTGCTGTCGTTATCATCAAGAGCGTTTCCGCTGATATTCGCACGTACCATATATAATATAAAGCACGCGGTAAAAGTAAGGGCAGCGATTATCACGATGACCATAAAATTAAACCTTACTTTTGGTCTGCCGCGCTTTTTATTTGAGATTCTCTGAACTGTACGTTTTTTCTCCATACTAACTCCCTACACAGAAAATTTAGCGTTATTATATATCTTGCCAATTAATATTATACCCCGAAAGCTGGATTTTTGCAATAGTTTTTTCTGCATTTGTACAAGTTTTTTCATATTACAATACTTGTCATAAACAAAAGCGGATCATCACGTTACAGTGGCGATCCGCAAATACTATCAGGAAATCCTTCTTCCTTTTCCTTTTTTACGCTTTTCAATAGGTTGTTCCTTGCCGCCCATATCCTCAAATACTGGCTCCTCACCGTTTTCATCCTCGAAGCCCACGAGCTCGGGATTTATCTGCCCGATGCTCTCATAATACGGATTTATCACGTATTTCTGTATCACAGGATAGCTGTTGAAGCATACCACATATGTTATGAAAGCCGCCGGATAAAACAGCATTATCGTGAACAGCAGCGGTGGGAAAAATAACAGCGGGAAAAACAGGGCAAGTATCAGCACGACCAGCAGCGTTATTCTGATATTGGTCTTTATGGAAACAAATGAAAGTGCAAAGGAATTCTTGATAAGATTTTTCAGTGAAAGGCTTGTGGCTACAAGCATAAGATAGATGTAATAATTCATCATAATGACAACAAGCACGAAACTGTATGTTATTACCATAGGCACATACATCAGGTTTGTTCCCAGCTGTACAGCCAGTGCCGGATAAACATTTACAGCTGCATACGCCGAAAGAGCTACCAAGCAGTCGATAAAACCAATGACAGAGGCTTTCTTGAAGTTGTTCCTGAAACCCTTGAAGAAATCCCTAGTAACATAGGTATGCTTCTCAATAAGATAGCACCTTATGACCTTTACAAGTCCGGCAGTAGCAGGTCCGATAGTTACCATGAACGTCAGAATAAGCACACATACCACAGCAAGTGCTATTCCCGGATCGGGTATATACCTTATTGCTGTGAGACTCAGCAGCAGCGGCATGAAAAATAAGAAATACAGAAAATTCAGTCCGGCAAGCTGCCAGAATTTCCTTCCCAGTATATCAAGAAACAGCTTGAAGCCTGTCTTCTTTGGTGCATTCTTTGATATACCTCTTCCAGAGCTTTCGTAGTCTTTAAAAAACAGCCCCAATTTTAACAATCCTCCAGATCAGCTGAATCTGCGATAAGCAAGGTTAATCGCAAGATCAGCTAAAGTTATAATTAACGATAATAGCAGCAGAACAGCGAATTTAAAACAGTACGCTCTGAAGCAGAGGTGCTTTCCGTCTTTCACATCTCCGTCTTTCCAAACGCTCAGCAATGCATTTGAAGATCTGAGCAGTTCCCTCACTGCAAGAACAGAGATCATGACCGAAGCCATAGCCTTTGGCAGTATCAGAACTATGACCTCCGGTACTGCATGGATACCGTTTTCAAAATATGAGGCAGCCGAAGCTGCTCCTATCCCGAAACCACGGTACAAGAGCAGAATTATGCCCACAGGCTGTCCTAATGCAAATGAACCTGCTATAAAGACTGCTGCTGCAAATAATATCAGACTCAGTGAAGTTCCGGCAGCAAATAAAAGTATATTGCTCCCCCACTGAGGCAAAAAATTCTGATGTACCCAGACAGACGGCTCGCTCCGCTTCCATGCTGTATATGCAGAGCCGGCTATAACTCCTGCGGCGGTGATTCCCGTCAGCAGTAGTATGACGGCTTGTCTGCACTGATTTGCTGTAAGATTCCAAAACTTTTTCATTCCGCATCATCCTTTCTTTTTCAAGGATATGCTGGAACTTGTCCGGTTAGAACTTATTTTGAAAGCTCGTAGGCTCTTGCGGTGCAGCTTTCGCAGCAATTCTTTACCGTATCTGTAAGCTTGCCCTCGTAAAGTCTGTCAAGACCGGCAAGAGTAGTTCCTCCGGGAGAGGATACCATTTTTATGAGCTCGTCGATGGTATTGCCTGAATCTGTTATCATCTTGGCTGAACCTATAAGGCTCTGTGTGAAGAGCTCAGTAGCTGCAGAAGCATCTATGCCCACAGATGCAGCATAGTCGATAAAGCCCTTTGCAAAAAGATAGATGAAAGCAGGACTGCTTCCGTTTATAGCGATTATCTCCTTCATTTTATCCTTTGGGATAACAGCTGCTTTGCCGCAGATTCTGAAAATGTTCAGTATTACTTCAAACTCATCGTCTGTTACTCGGTCATTATGAGAAAGCGCAGAGGCTCCCTCCCCGAGCAGTAATGGAGTATTAGGCATTACAAGGATGACTTTAGCCTCGGGAAGTGTCTTGCTTGCTATGAATTCGTCAGTGATACCGGCTGCGATAGACACGAATACTGTATCCTTTGTAGCTCCTGATGCGGCAGCTTCAAGGACGTTCTCGATGATCTGGGGCTTTACAGCCATGAATACATATTTACACTTGCTTACGAGCTCTGCCTCTCCGGTGCAGGCTTTAACACCGTATTTTTCAAGCGCATATACCTTTGCGGTATCAGGATCGAAAGCATAAAGGCAGATACTGTCAGAAAGACTGCTTGATGCTATGCCCTTCATTATTGCTGTGCCCATATTACCGGCACCTATAAAGCCAATATTTATATTGCTCATTTTAATTTCTCCTTACATTCTGTAACATATACGCTGCCATATATAAATGACACAACGAACAATATTATTATACATCATTTTATACAAAATTGCAAGCAAAAATATGACATACAGATTTATTTGTATTCAAATGCTGCGGTTTATTGTTTGGGTATTGCATTGTCAGTTAAAATCGGTTATAATATATTTGTGATCTTATCTGTCAGGAGGCCTTTAACATGATTTGCGGCATATGCGGTACTAAAATGCTTCAGGGAGAGTTCAGAATGGAAATGCGCAGTATAGATGTGCTCGCAAGCCATTCATATCCGGTCGCTGCATGGTACGAGAACGGCGAAAAGATTTGTGAAACCTCACTGGACTCCACTCTTGGTTTTTATTGTCCTGAGTGCGGTACTATGACCGGTATATTCCGCTATACAAAACCAGTAGGCTTTACAGGCAGGTTTAAGTCGGACCTGAACGACGATATTGACAAGCTTCTGAAAAAAAGCTGCCCTGATTGCGGCAGATCGCTCGATATAGATTATCCACGCTGTCCGGAATGCGGCTACATTTTTGAAACATTATAATGTTAAATCTCATGATTTATATATATTAACGGAGGTACATATTATGACGTACAAGGAAAGCTTTATTAAATTCATGGTTGACTGCGGAGTTCTCACTTTCGGTGAATTCACTCTTAAAAGCGGAAGAAAAGCTCCGTATTTTATCAACTGCGGCAACTATAAGACCGGCGCTCAGCTCGCAAAACTTGGTGAATACTACGCCGAATGCATACACGCTAACAATATCCCGGTGGAAACTCTCTTCGGTCCAGCTTACAAGGGAATCCCCCTTGCAGTATCCGCAGTAGTCGCTCTCAGCAATAAATTCGGCATCGACGTTTCCTATTGCTTCGACAGGAAGGAAGCTAAGGATCACGGCGAGCGCGGTATGTTCGTAGGCAAGACTCTTACTGACGGCGAAAAGGTAGTTATCATTGACGATGTTATGACTTCCGGCAAGGCGCTCCGTGAGTCTATGCCCAAGCTCAAAAGTGCTGCTGATGTTGACGTTACCGGTATGGTGATAACAGTTGATCGCATGGAAAAAGGTACCGGCGAGCTTTCAGCTGTTCAGGAGGTAAAACGTGACTTCGGCGTGACGGTCTACCCTATCGTTACTATGGAGGACATTATAGACGCTATAAAGAACGACATAGTCCCCGGCAAGGAATACCTCGATAAGATGCAGGAATACAGAGCAACATACGGAATATAAGATACAATTAATAGCAAAAGCGCTTCCAAGTAAACGGAAGCGCTTTTTCATTAGAATATCATTATTATAAGCTGTTCAACGAGGACTACTGAGATAAGTGCTACAGGGTATGTGGCCGCATATGCAGAAGCAACGTCCTCTGTACCTGCTGTACTGATAAGTGTACCCAACGCAGGTGTCGAGGTCATGCCTCCCGTGATAGAACCAAGATTATTGAGCAGATTGAGCTTCAGTACGTACTTCGCAAACAGGAAGCCGATTATCATCGGGATAAGCGTCATGAGCATTCCGTAAAGCAGATATATCAGCTCAAAATCATCCACGAATTTAGCTCCGCCCTTAATTCCCGAACCGATCAGGAAGAGCATGAGCCCAAGCTCACGGAGTACCTTCAATGTGGTGTCCTTGGGCATGATGTTTATGCCTCCGACACGTCCGAAGTGACCGAATATCAGACAAACCAGCAGACACCCGCCTGTGGTGGACAGGGAGAAATTCTTGTACTTGAACGAACCTACAATGATACCCAGCACTGCTGCTATCGCAAAAGGCATAAGTCCAAAGCTGTCCATTTCGATGAGCTTCTTGTCTGACTTCATCCTCTTTGCCTTTTTAGCAGTGTTTTTGAGGAAATCACGCTCTTTAGCCATATCAGCCTTCAGTATCTTAGGAATGAGCTGTACGAAAAGTACTACTCCGATAACGCCGAATATGTAGGCGATTCCTGAGCCAACTGCTACGCTGTCGGTATAGTTTTCTCCGGCTGCCTCCTTTGCGGCGGATAAGCCGGGGGTACTGGTCAGGGCACCGGAAAGTATTCCTGCCATGATAGCTGTGAATTTATCGGATTCAAGGTCTGAATAGCTGCTTCCAATCTTGATACAGCCTGCACAGACAAGTCCTGCGCTCAGAATTATCATTATTGCCAGAAGTACATATGATTTGAAATTCTTCTTGAAATTGCCGAAGAAATTCGGTCCTGCAATGAAGCCTACCGATGACACGAAAAGCACCAGTCCGAGAGTTTCAACAATTTTCAGCGAATTGGTGACAAAGGCTGCTCCAATTTCACCTGAAAGCTTGTCATAGAAAACTCCGCCGTAAACAAGAGCTATCAGAAATACGCCGGCTGTTCCGAGAGAAACTCCCTTAATTGTAACTCTTCCAAGTATATAGCCTAATGCGGCGACTGCAAGTACAGATATCATCAGGAAGGTCACGCCGTGTATAGATAGTATACCATTAAAATATTCCATTATATTTACACATTCTTTCTGAATATTTACGTGACAAGCGGGACGCAGAAGCGTCCCGTTGCCAGATTACATGGATTTTCTTGCATAGTGTGGAAGGAGCATAGGCGAAGCAGTATTATTGCTTATGCCGGCATCCGCAAGCTCTTTTCCAAACTTTTCGATGTGCTCAAGCGTAAGTCCTGAGGGAACAGCTACTCCCTTAGCCTTTGCAGCTGCGCACATACCGGCATTTCTGCCGAACACGATGACATCAAGGAGCGAATTGCCCATGAGACGGTTCCTTCCGTGAATTCCTCCTGCGACCTCTCCTGCTGCATAAAGGTTTTCTACGTCAGTTTCGCACTTATCTGTAATATTGAGTCCGCCGTTCTGGTAGTGGAGCGTAGGATATACGAGTATCGGCTCCTTGCGGATGTCTATGCCGTACTTGCCGAACATTCTCATCATGGCAGGTATACGCTTTTCGATAGTGCCCTCGCCGTTCTTGTATTCTATCATAGGAGTATCGAGCCATACAGCCTTGCCGAGAGTTGTCTCAATGCCCTTGTTGCGCTCAGTACACTCGCGGATGATCGAAGCTGCTGTAACGTCACGAGTCTCAAGGGGATGCATGAAAACATCGCCGTCGATGTTAACAAGCTTAGCTCCCAGTGAACGTACCTTTTCAGTTACGAGAGCTCCGAATATCTGTTCAGGATAGCCTGTACCCGTCGGGTGGTACTGGAGTGTATCCGCATAGAGCAGACTTGCGCCGACTCTGTAACCAAGAATAAGTCCGTCAGCAGTTGCACCGTAATGATTTGATGTGGGGAAGCCCTGATAATGGAGCCTTCCTGCACCGCCTGTGGCAATGATAACTGTCTTTGCACGGGCTACGAGGAGCTCCTTTGTCTCCATGTTAATGAGCACTGCTCCGGCAGCTCTGCCGTTTCCGTCAAGTATTATCTCCACAGCAGCTGTGAAGTCGATAACAGGTATCCCTCTGTTGATAACTTCGTCACGGAGAGTTCTCATTATCTCAGCACCGGAGTAGTCCTTTGCAGCGTGCATACGCTTTCGCGAGGTACCGCCGCCGTGTGTGGTGACCATTGTACCATCTGCTTCCTTATCGAACTCAACTCCCAGCTTATTAAGCCACTGAATAGCCTCCGGTGCCTTTGTCACAAGCTTTGCAACAAGCTCGGGCTTAGCGGCAAAGTGTCCGCCTCCGAAAGCATCAAGGAAATGTATCGCAGGAGAATCGTTAGGCTTGTCGGCAGCCTGGATACCGCCCTCTGCCATCATTGTATTGGCATCGCCTATACGGAGCTTTGTAACGATCATTGCTTTGACTCCGGCTTCATCAGCCTCTATGGCTGCGGAAGCTCCTGCACCGCCGCCGCCGATTATGAGCACGTCTGTATCATAGTCGGGAGAACTGAGGTCAACGTCAGAAGCATTTATACGGCTATTTCCCTGAAGAAGCTCCGCAAGCTGTGTAGGTACCTTATCGCCCTTGTTGACACCGGCTTTCAGTACTGTGAATTCATCCTGCTTGTAATCCGGATGGAACTGTGCAAGAAGAGCATCCTTCTCTTCTGCTGTCATTCTTCTCGGTTCGAGGGCAGCGTTTTCAGCTCTCTTTGCTGCAACTTTCTCAGCAAGCTCATTGAGTCTGTCTATCTTATACATTGTCTCTCCCCCTTACTTCTCAATCTCGCGGTGGTTGTACATTTCTTTCAGCTCGTCAACGTTTGAAACAGCCTTTGACATAAGCTCGGCTATCTTGTCGTTGAATATACCCTCGTTGACCTCGTTTACACGGTCGCTGAGGTGCTGACATTCAGGAGCAATATACTTACCGTTGAGTCGTCTTGCAAGCATTGCGACCTGCGGGTGGGATATTCCTGCCGGACAGCGTGATGAACATACTCCGCACATTACGCAGTCGAAGCTTTCTTCAGCACACTTGTCATACTCACCTCTCTGAGCATATGCGATGTACTGCATTACATTGAGCTCCTGAGTGCAAGCCTTTGTACAGGCGTTACAGCCTATGCAAGCGTATATCTCAGGGTAAAGCTGCATCATTATCTGCTGGTCGGGTTTGATTTCTTCAATGTTATAGGTTCTCTTTTCAAGGGGGAAGAAAGGCAGTGTTGCAACGTACATACCCTCCTGCACCTCGGTCTGGCAGGCAAGGCATCCGTGAAGCTCTGATTCACCCTTGATTCTGTATATAGTAGCACAGGCACCGCAGAAGCCGTTTCGGCAGCCGCAGCCTCTTACCAGCTCATAGCCTGCATATTCCATTGCTGTCATTATCGTAAGACCTGCCGGTACTTCATACTTTTTGCCGAACAGGTAAACATTAATCATATTATCCATGTTAGCTCCTCCTTGTTATCAATACTCATCCGGAAGCTCATCCAGTTGATCAAAGCGGAACACAGGTCCGTCCTTGCAGACATATTTGTTGCCAATGTTGCAGCGTCCGCATTTTCCTACACCGCACTTCATACGAAGCTCCATAGTTGTGTAGACCTGTGTTTCGGTAAAGCCAAGCTCCTTCAGACCGGCAAGCGTGAATTTTATCATGATAGGCGGTCCACACACAAGAACTGTTTTGCTTGTGGAAGGATTGAGCTCCTTGACATAATTGGGAACAAAGCCTACATGACCGTCCCAGCCCTCCTGAGCATTGTCAATGGTGAGGTTTACATGAACTCCGTCATCGGTCATCCATTCATCAAGTATCTCCTTGTAGTCCACAAGGTCATCCTTGGAGCGTGAGCCGTAAATTACCTGAATATCGCCATAGTTCTCACGCTTGTCACGGACATAGTTGATAACGGAACGAAGCGGTGCAAGACCAATTCCTCCGGCTATGAACAGAAGGTCCTTGCCCTTGAGTTCAGTCTCTACCGGAAAAGCGTTGCCGTAAGGTCCTCTTACTGTTATCATCTGTCCCACGTCCATTGCGTGGAGCCAGTTTGTTAGGCAGCCGCACTTCTTTATGCTGAATTCCATGAATTCCTTGTTCGTGGGTGAAGAGGTTATGGAGAACATAGCTTCTCCTACACCGGGTATGGAAAGCATAGCGCACTGTCCTGGCATATGCTCGAAAAGTTTGCCGCCCTCCGGAGATTCTACTCTGAAGGTCTTTACATCGGGAGTATCTATCCGAATATCGGTAACGACTCCGATATAAGGTATCAATGTATCGTTACTGTTCATCACTTTTCCTCCAATGCTTTCATTACCTTGACTATATTCATGGATATGGGGCACTTTGAAAGACATCTTCCGCAGCCTACACAGCCGAATTCACCGTTGTTATTAGCAGGGAAATACACAAGCTTATGCATGAATCTCTGACGGAAACGTTCAAGCTGAGTAAGCCTCGGATTGCCGTGTGCCATTTTTGTGAAGTCGGAATACATACATGAATCCCAGCAGCGGTAGCGCTTTATGCCATTGCCTGTGTTAAAGTCCTTGATGTCATAGCACTGACAGGTGGGACATACAAAAGTACAGGTACCGCAGCCGAGACAGCTTTCTGAAAGCTCTGTCCATTTATCGGAACTGAAATACTCGTCAAGCTTGTCACCGCCGAAGTTTTCGGTGGAAAGTCCGGCTAGAGGAAGCTTTGACATTACTGCCTTTGTCTTGGCAATCACCTTATCAAGTTCAGCTGTATCGTCGCCGTCCTCAAGAAGGTCAGAGATACTGTCAAGGAAGGTCTGTCCCTTGGCTGTATTTGCTTTGAAATAGTAATAGCTTCCGTCGCTCCAGCAAGCACAATCTCCCTCAGGGGCAGTAGGATCAATGCCGAATGTCTGGCAGAAACAGGTCTCAGCAGGTCTGTCACAAGCCAGAGTAACAACAGTGCCGTGATCGCGGCGATTCTTATAGAAGCTGTCCACAGGCTCTGAAAGATAAACTTTATCAAGGATCGTGAAGCTTCTTGCATCGCAGGCGCGGACGCCGAATATCACAAAATCTTCACACTCCTGACGGATGTCGTTTATTTCGATCTTCTTGCCGTCCATTTTGAATTCAACAATATCCTCTGTCTGGGGGAAGAAGAAGTCCTTAGCGCTTCGGAGAGTGTTCAGGCGGCTCGTAAGCTTCATGCCTGTTTCGTACTTTTTGTACTCAGCTTCGCCGTCATTGCGGTCCGCAGGGATGTACAGAGTCTGCTTTGCCGCAACCGCTTCAAACAGACTGTCAAGCTTATTTGCAGAAATTCTCAGCATTACTCAACTCCCCTTTCATGGACTACGCTTGCTTCGCAGTCGTCAGTTGTATAGTCATTGAGAGGCGCTCTTGATGTAGTATCAGCACCAGCCTGATATTCACCGTAGAGAGCATTTATATCCTTGATGAATTTCCTGTTGAGAAGGTGGAGCGGTATGTGCTGAGGACATACACGGGAGCATTCGCCGCAGTCAGTGCATCTTCCTGCTACGTGGAAGGCTCTTATTATATGGAACAAATTCTCCTCAAAACTGTCGGCAGGAGCCTTGTTGTCGATACCAGACTTGGGATTGTCAAATACGCAGTTCTCACAGGTGCATGCAGGACATACATTTCTGCACGCATTACACCTGATACACTTTGAAAGCTCACTTCTCCAGAAATCGTAGCGCTCCTGTGAAGACATGTTCTCGAGCTTCTCTACCATATCAAATCGGCTGGACTCAAGCACTTCGCCTTCCTCGCCCATAAGCTCGTCGTAGGTAACGTGCATTTTGCTCTTGCATGAAGCGCACTTGTCAAGAACAGCCTCATAATAAGGCATAGTCTCCTCGCCATAGAGCGTTTCTATCTTCAGGGTGAAATCCTCGTTCTTAACGCTGAGTACGCCTGTTATGCCCTTTGCCTTTATCTTCTCTATATCAAGCTTGGGACCTCCGGGGATACCTATCACGTAAATATTTTCGCGGTCTACACGATGCTCCTTGGTAAGCTGATTAAGGCTATATGTGTCGCAGGGCTTCAGAAACGCAAGCACCTTGCCCTCTTTGCGGCTCTCCTTAACGAGATACTTGGATACATTTGCAGCTGTGAAATCGTCAAATACAAAATCCTTCTCGAGTTCCTCGGCATTTTCAAACAGAGCCGGAGTAATATCATAAGCAAACTCTCCCCTTTTCCAGCCTATAACACGATTAACAGTGCCGTCGGCAAGGAGCTGCTTTGCTTTTTCGATCATTGCTTTCTGCATCTCAGATCCTCCAATCTGCGGTTAGGACCGAGTTTTCTTACAGCCTCGGTAAATTCGTTCATAGTAGCGGCAAATTTTGCACCCTCGGCAGCAGATACCCACTCTACTCTTGTCCTGTCGCGTTCGATACCAAGAAAATCAAGCATACTGAAAAGAAGAGTCATTCTTCTTCTTGTGAAATAGTTGCCGGAGGTGTAGTGGCAGTCGCCGGGGTGACAGCCGCAAAGGATAACGCCGTCGGCGCCTCTCTGGAAAGCACGGAGTATAAACATAGGATTGACTCTGCACGAACAGGGTACTCTGATTATCTTTACGTTTGTAGGATAATTGAGTCTGTTCGTACCGGAGAGGTCTGCTCCGGCATAGGAACACCAGTTACAGCAGAACGCTACTATCAGCGGCTGGAAATCTTTGTTATCATTTACTTGCATATCGCGTCAACCTCCGCCATTATCTGGCTGTTAGAGAAGCCGTTGAGATCCATAGCACCGGAAGGACAGGCTACTGTACAAGCTCCGCAGCCCTGACAAACTGCCGGATTGACGCTTGCTACTCTGCGTACCTTAGTGGTGCGGTCTGGCATTCTGAATTCCTTGTCAATATATGTGATAGCTCCGTAAGGACAAACCTTTTCGCAAGACGAACAGCCGTTGCACATGAGCTCGTCTGAATGAGCTACGCAGGGATTGCAGGTGATGCTGTTCTTGCAGAGCAGTCCGATAGCCTTTGCGGCGGCTGCACTTGCCTGAGCGACGGTTTCGGGAATGTCCTTTGGTCCCTGACAGGCTCCGGAAAGGAATATTCCGGCAGTTGCGCTCTCAACAGGACGAAGCTTTGGGTGTGCCTCAGTGAAGAAATCGTTTGTATCCATCTGAGTCGTGAGCATGGTTGCAAGAGGACGGGCAGTCTTGTCAGGCTCGATAGCTGCTGCAAGCACTACCATATCCGCATTGATGTGGAGCTGCTCGTTTGCAAGAAGGTCTGAAGCCTGAACGTCTATCTTACCATCTGACTTGGGTGTCACCTTGCCGACCATTCCCTTGATGTAGTGAACATTGTACTGTTCAACTGCACGGCGGTAGAATTCGTCAAAGTTCTTGCCCGGAGTACGGACGTCGATATAGAATACGTATACATCGGTATCGGGATACTTCTCACGGATAAGCATTGCGTGCTTAGCTGTGTACATACAGCAAATCTTCGAGCAGTAGGGCTTGCCCTTGCTGTCGTCGCACCTTGAACCTACACACTGTACAAATACTATAGTGTGAGGATGAGTCTTATCGGAAGGACGCAGGAGAGTTCCGCCATTAGGGCCGGCAGCATTCATGAGTCTCTCAAGCTCAAGTGATGTAACAACGTCCGGACACTGATTATATGCGAATTCGTCGTACTTATCAAGTTTTATGGGATTGAAACCGGTAGCCACCACGATAGCTCCGTACTTTTCCTCAATTATCCTGTCCTGCTGCTTATAATCGATTGCTCCGGCAGAGCAGACCTTGGAGCATACGCCGCACTTGCCACTCTTGAGCATCATGCAGTAATTGGGATCAATTGTTGCTACCTTGGGAACTGCCTGTGCAAACGGGATATATACGGCGCTTCTGTTATCAAGACCCATATTGAATTCGTTGGGGACTTTTTTCATAGGACATTTCTCTGTACAGAGTCCGCAGCCAGTACACTTGTTCTCGTCTACAAAACGAGCCTTCTTTTTTATCTTTACTGTGAAGTTTCCAACAAAGCCCTTTACGTCTGCGACCTCGCTGAATGAGTGGATAGTGATATGCTCATTCTGTGAAGCCTCTACCATTTTAGGAGTAAGTATACAAGCGGCACAGTCAAGAGTCGGGAAAGTCTTGTCTATCTGAGCCATTTTCCCGCCGATAGTAGGCTGCTTTTCAACTATATCAACGTCAAAGCCAGCCTCTGCTATATCAAGAGCAGTCTGTATTCCGGCAATACCTCCGCCGATAACAAGTGCTTTCTTGACAACAGGGCTCTCCCCTGCTGTGAGCGGAGCATTCAGATGCACCTTTGCAACAGCTGCTCTGCCAAGGATTATAGCCTTTTCAGTAGCAGTTGCGATGTCCTTATGTATCCATGAACACTGTTCACGGATATTGGCTATCTCTACAAGATAAGGATTCAGTCCGGCTGCAGCTGCTGCTTTTCTGAAGGTATTCTCGTGCATACGCGGCGAACATGAGCATATCACAACTCCGGTAAGGTTATGCTCCTTGATAGCGTTCTTTACAAGATTCTGACCTGATTCAGAACACATATACTGGTAGTCCTGGGAGATAACAACTCCAGGTTCGCGGCCGAGTGTTTCGGCTACGGTCTTTACATCGACAGTAGCGGCGATATTTGTACCGCAGTGGCAGACAAAAACACCGATTCTATGCATATTATCATCTCCTCCTTACTTTATGTATTTCCTGAAAGCGGTCACGACTGCCTGCTGAGGGAGATCATCGTCAAGCATTTCCGGAAGCTGTGCCGGAGTCATGTGATTGTTTCCCTGCTGACGCACTGCCGTAAGTCTTACTGCTTCAACGACCTTGGCAGGCTCCACGTTTCTCGGACACCTGTCAACACAGGCAAAGCAGGTCAGGCACTTGTATATGGACTTGGAAGCCATGAGCTTCTCTATATCGCCCTTTTCCACCATGTACACGAACTGGTGAGGATGATACTCCATTTCATCATAGGACGGACAGGTCGCAGAGCACTTTCCGCAGCGCATACATTTCAGCACATTTACTCCGCTTGAACGGAGCACCTGTTCCTTGAGATTCTTATTCATTGCTTGCCTCCTTTAAGCCGAGAGCCTCAGCGAGCAGTTCAGTGAAATAATACACCGGAAGCTCAGATCCGGAATTCTTCTTTAAGTTATACAGGCAAAGCGGACAAGCTGTGATGATCATTTCAGCTCCCTGATCCTGAGCAGATCTCATAACAGCACTGCTCCTCTTATGAGCCTGTTCCTTGTCCTCCATTGTGATATATCCGCCGCAACACTCGTTCCTCTGGGCGTATATCACAGGAGTGCCTCCTATTGCACGGATGAAATCCTCTATGATCGTGGGATTCTCAGGATCGTCCATAGCAAGAGCCTTTGAAGGCCTGAGAAGCAGACAACCGTAATAAGCGGCTATTTTTTTGCCGGCGAACGGATTGACTACTTTTTCCCTGAGCTTATCGAAGCCTATAACATCACGGAGCATTTCGAGATAATGATAAACAGTAGTCTCGCCATTGTAAGGCTGGTCAAGTTTAAGGTAATTGTTGACCTTTGCTGCCATGTCCTCGTCATTGGAAATATCGTAATTAGTCTGCTTTATGACATTGTGACAGGCTGAACAGACTGTGATGAGCGGTCTGCCAAGCTCCTTAGCGGCATTGAGCGTCCTTACAGCTGAGAGCTTTGTTGCTATCTCGTCCTTAGCAGTAGTATATGCACCTCCGCAGCATTGCCAGTCAGCAGGCTCTTCAAGGATAACTCCAAGAGCTTCAGCGGAGCTCCTTGCGTAGCTGTCAAGGTCCTTGGCCTTAGTTCTTAGCGTGCAGCCGGGATAATATGTAAAAGTTTCCATAGCGTTTTCCTTTCAGTAAAGTCAAACCATTTCTTCCGGATGAAATACCTCGTCAAATTTTTCCTCAGTCAGGAAGCCGAGGGCAACACAGGCTTCTTTAAGGGAAATATTCTCCTTAAAGGCTTTTTTAGCGGTCTTAGCAGCATTCTCGTATCCGATGTAAGGATTGAGGGCTGTAACGAGCATAAGTGAATTGTGAAGATTGTGGTGCATTTTTTCCTTATTGGCTTTAATTCCCACTGCGCAGTTCTTGTTGAAGCTGAGGATAGATTCAGAAAGCAGTCTTGCTGACTGGAGGAAATTATATGCACATACCGGCATAAAGACATTCAGCTCGAAATTGCCCTGTGAAGCTGCCATTCCCACAGCAACATCATTGCCCATTACCTGTACTGCGACCATTGTTACCTGTTCGCACTGAGTAGGATTTACCTTGCCGGGCATTATTGAAGAACCGGGCTCGTTTTCTGGGATGAATATCTCACCGAGACCGTCTCTTGGACCGGAGGCGAGCCATCTTACATCGTTAGCTATCTTCATCATATCAGCTGCAAGAGCCTTGAGAGCTCCGTGGGCAAATACGATCTCGTCCTTTGAAGTAAGTGAATGGAATTTATTTGGAGCTGTTACGAATTTCTTTCCGGTGAGCTTGCTTATTGCTTCAGCTGACTTTTCTGCAAAACCAGCAGGAGCGTTCAGACCTGTTCCGACTGCAGTACCTCCCAGAGCAAGCTCTTTGAGCTCCTCACAGGAAGCAAGTATCATTTTTCTGTCCTTTTCAAGGGAAGCTCTCCAGCCGCTTATCTCCTGAGAGAATTTTATAGGAGTTGCGTCCTGAAGGTGAGTTCTGCCGCTCTTGACAATACCATCGTTTTCAGCTTCAAGGCGCTTGAAAGTATCCACAAGAGTATCTATCGCGGGGATGACCTTGTCTTCAAGAGCTATAACCGCAGCTATATGCATAGCAGTCGGGAAAGTGTCATTTGAGGACTGGCTCATGTTTATATCATCATTTGGGTGGAGCAGCTTTTCACCTGCGATCTCATTTCCGCGGTTGGCAATGACCTCATTAGCATTCATATTGGACTGGGTGCCACTTCCGGTCTGCCATACAACAAGTGGGAAATGTTCATTGAGCGAGCCGCTGATAACTTCGTCACAGGCCTGCGATATTGCAGAAAGCTTTTTCTCTGTCATTTTTTCCGGCTTCAGAGAATTATTGGCTATGGCAGCAGCCTTTTTGAGTATACCGAACGCATGAGTGATCTCCCTCGGCATAGTCTCAATGCCAACGCCAATAAGAAAATTTTCATGGCTGCGCTCTGTCTGTGCAGCCCAGTATTTGTCGGCAGGGACCTTAACCTCGCCCATAGAATCGTGTTCGATACGAAATTCCATTAATATCCACTCCCAAATAAAATTATAAAATACAATAGTTTTTTCAGTGCAGCGCAAGAATTGTCTACAAGCACAGCATATACTATAATTATAGCAGTTTACGGCTGAAAATACAAATGCACTTTAAGAATACAGCTATTCATATAGAAATATATATTTTTAGCATTACCCGGATCATGATCATCCATATAATGATAAAAGTGTCAATATATGTGATTTTATATTCATGTTATATGTGAAATATATTTTTCGACAAGACATAAAAATTTGTTGCATTTAACTTACAATGATAGTCAGTTCTCACAGACTACGAAAATCTTTATGTGACAAGTACTTTACAACTTTGGACTGTAGCCAACTGAAACTCACAGAAAATAATTCATACGGCCTAATATAGATATAAATATAGAATACTACAATTCTTAATATTATATATCGCCAGCAGATGATTGATAATGTTTTCACATTCTCGCTTGTTAATATCGCCGCGGAGAAATGTCCTCCGCAGCGTATATATACTCGGGTTTACTTGGAGTGCTTCTCGGAATTCAGCCCATATGACAGCGTTGTCAGACTGTCGCCGAGATGAACGTTTTCAACTATCACATCAGAGTGCTCTACTCTGAGGTCATAGTGGGTAAAATTCCAGAATGCTTTAACTCCGCAGTTTATCAGTTTGTTCGCGATAGCAGGCGCAGCTGTCATAGGTACGCACAGTATAGCCGCCGACGGCTTATGCTGCAGACAAAAGGCTTCAAGCTCGTTTATATCGGTGACCGTAACGCCGCCTACCGTTTTGCCTACAAGCTCGGGATTTACGTCGAATGCCCCTATCAGATCAAAGCCCTTGTTTTTAAAGTCGATATGACTTGCGATAGCTTTGCCAAGGTTACCAGCGCCGATAAGTATCATCGGAGACTTCTTGTTAAGTCCAAGTATCTTTCCGATCTCAGATCTCAGATCACTGACATTATATCCATAGCCCTGCTGTCCGAACTCGCCGAAGCAGTTGAAATCCTGACGTATCTGAGAAGCGGTAAGCCCCATTTTTTCTGAGAGCTCGCGGGATGAGATACGAATATATCCATTCGTTTCAAGCTCGCCGAGAAAGCGGTAATATCGCGGCAGACGTCTGATTACAGAGTTTGATATTGCTGTTTTTGACATTTTATCTTAGCCTCATTTCAATCAACAAGATCACATCAGACTGTCAAGTCTGATCTTGATCTCGTCAAGGAAAGTTTTAGAGTCAACTTTTCTCTTATTGTCAAGCTTTGAGATAAGGTAAAGATCCCCTGTCATTACGCCGTCCTCAATCGTCTGGATCGTTGCCTTTTCAAGTTTATCGGCAAATGCACAAAGCTCAGGTGTGCCGTCAAGTTCTCCTCTTTTTCTGAGAGCTCCGCTCCATGCAAATATGGTAGCTACTGAGTTAGTGGATGTCTCCTCTCCCTTCAGATATTTATAGTAGTGGCGCTGTACGGTACCGTGCGCTGCTTCATACTCATATATACCGTCAGGTGATACAAGAACTGAGGTCATCATTGCTAGGCTTCCGTAAGCTGTGGATACCATATCAGACATAACATCTCCGTCGTAGTTCTTGCAAGCCCAGATATATCCGCCGTTTGAACGGATTACACGTGCAACAGCGTCATCGATGAGGGTGTAGAAGTATTCTATGCCTGCTGCCTCGTACTTCTCCTTGTACTCATTATCATATATCTCCTGGAATATATCCTTGAAGCGGTGGTCGTACTTCTTTGAAATAGTATCCTTTGAAGCAAACCATACATCCTGCTTGAGGTCAAGGCCATAATTCAGGCAGGCTCTTGCAAAACCGGCAATTGAAGCATCAAGGTTGTGAATTCCCTGAATGATACCATCGCATTTGGCGAAGTCATGGATAAGCTCACGAGTCTCATTGCCGTTTTCGTCAGTAACTACAAGCTCAGCCTTGCTTCCCTTGCTTACACGCATCTCAGTGTTCTTATAAACATCTCCGTAAGCATGACGGGCAATAGTGATAGGCTTTGTCCATGTAGGAATGTAAGGCTCAATGCCCTTAACGATTATAGGTGTGCGGAAAACTGTGCCGTCAAGAGCTGCACGGATAGTGCCATTAGGCGATTTCCACATCTGTGTGAGGTTGTACTCAGGCATTCTTGCTGCATTGGGAGTGATAGTTGCGCACTTAACAGCAACACCGTACTTCTTTGTAGCCTCAGCAGAGTCAAGAGTTACCTGATCCTTGGTCTCCTCGCGGTGCTTGAGTCCTAAGTCATAGTATTCCGTATTGAGCTCTACATATGGTTCGAGGAGTGTCTCCTTGATCCACTGCCAGAGTATCCTTGTCATCTCATCTCCGTCCATTTCGACGAGAGGAGTTTTCATAATTATCTTTGCCATCGGGAATTCCTCCTAAGTAATATTATCAATATAAAGAACAAGACAATACCAGCTGCTAAAAAGCTTTACGGTATTGCGAATACCACCTTTATTCTATCCGGAACATACCTGTTTATCATTTCTTCAAACACAGGCAGCACCTTTTCGCGCTTATTACCGAACATTCCACAGCCGAAAGCTCCCAGCACAAGGACATCAGGCTCTTTCATCACAGCAAGCGTGACTATCCGCTTAATTCTTGTACGCATGATACGGTCTATCTTTTTGCCTGACATCATAAACTTTGCAAACGTCCTGTTTACAGCCGGACAGGTAATAAAACTGCAATACAATGGATTTTCAAGCAGCTCTCCCCTGTCGTTCCTGATGACCGGAACATTCTCTGAATATATCATAACGTCAGTATAGTTCGGCAGGATATGCAGTCTGTTTTTACGATAATAAGCCTTCTGTGTCCTGATCGTATAGTAGAGCAGCGAAGCTCTGCACAGGCTTTCTTCCTGTGCATTGCCTCCAAGGACATATCCTCCGCCCGGGTACATGGCGTTTGCAAAGTTAAGCGCAATGACCTTGTTTTCGCCAGCGTTTCTGATAATGCTCTGTACGGTGGTCTCACTGACGGTATTTTCAGCGACAGAATACGCCGTACTGCGTTTAATCTCTGGAAGCTCCGGTAGTTCCCGGATAGTCTCAGACCTCATTTCCGGGAAGCTGCCATTTTTGTACACACGGTCGTTCTCTCGCTTTATACCTATATTCGACATAATGCCACTATTACTTCATGGACTCTCTTGTATAGTCAAGAAGTCCGCCAGCGAGCATAATGTCCTTAGTACGTCCGGAAAGCTCACAGAGAACAGGAATAGACTTGCCATTTGTCTTATTGAGGACTGTCAGTTCAGACTTACCCTCTGCAACAGCCTTTCTAACATCTGCCAGTACAAGCTCGTCACCCTGTGAAATGCTGTCATAATCAGCCTCGTTCACGAATGTGAGGGGAAGTATTCCTGCGTTTATAAGGTTAGCTCTGTGTATACGTGCAAATGACTTTACAAGAACTGCCTTTACGCCGAGATAAAGAGGTGCAAGAGCTGCGTGTTCACGGGATGAGCCCTGTCCGTAGTTTGAGCCGCCGACAATTATACTCTTGCCGAGAGCCTTAGCTCTCTCTGGGAAGCTCTCATCGCATACTGCAAAGCAGTGCTGTGAGATCTTCGGGATATTTGAACGGAGAGGAAGTATCTTTGCACCGGCAGGCATGATATGGTCTGTTGTAATGTTGTCGCCGACTTTAAGCGATACAGGTGCATCAATAGTCTCCATAAGAGGACTTGTCTCAGGATAGGGCTTGATATTAGGACCGCGAAGTATCTCAACGCTGTCCATTTCAGCCTCAGAAGCCGGAGGAACGACCATATTGTCGTTGACTGTGAATATCTCGGGAAGCTTGAATTCAGGCATATCACCCAGTTCGCGGGGATCGGTAAGATAGCCTGTAAGTGCGGATACTGCTGCCATTTCAGGAGAAACGAGGTATATCTGACCATCCTTTGTACCGGAGCGTCCCTCAAAGTTTCTGTTGAAAGTTCTGAGAGAGATACCCTTTGAATTAGGAGACTGTCCCATACCGATACAAGGTCCGCAGGCACTTTCGAGGATTCTTGCGCCAGCCTCAATAAGATCTGAGAGTGCTCCGTTCTGTGCAAGCATATTCAGTACCTGCTTTGAACCGGGAGCAATGGCAAGTGAAACACTGGGATCAACTGTCTTGCCCTTAAGTATGTAAGCTACCTTGAGCATATCAAGGAGAGATGAATTGGTGCATGAACCGATACAAACCTGATCAACCTTGAGTCTGCCGATCTCCTCGACGCTCTTGACATTGTCAGGAGAATGAGGACAGGCGGCCAGAGGTACGAGCTCGCTGAGGTTTATTGTAAGCTCCTCGTCGTAAACGGCATCAGGATCGGCTGCAAGAGGAGTCCATACCTCTTCGCGCTGCTGTGCCTTGAGGAACTGCTTTGTGATCTCATCAGAGGGGAAAATAGAAGTTGTAGCTCCAAGCTCTGCACCCATATTTGTGATGGTTGCGCGCTCGGGAACGGAAAGAGTCTTAACGCCCTCACCTACATATTCGATAACCTTACCTACACCGCCCTTGACTGAGAGTCTGCGGAGAACTTCAAGGATGACGTCCTTAGCGGCTACCCACGGACGAAGCTTTCCTGTAAGCTCGACTTTAACTACCTTGGGGCAGGTTATATAATATGCACCGCCGCCCATTGCAACAGCTACATCAAGTCCGCCGGCACCGATAGCTATCATACCGATACCGCCGCCGGTAGGAGTATGGCTGTCTGAACCTATGAGTGTCTTCCCGGGGATGCCGAATCTCTCAAGATGTACCTGATGGCAGATACCATTGCCGGGACGTGAAAAGAAAATGCCGTGCTTCTTTGCGACAGAACCTATGAAGCGGTGGTCGTCCGCATTCTCAAAGCCGTTCTGAAGAGTATTATGGTCAATGTAAGCAACTGAACGCTCAGTTCTTACTCTCGGCACGCCGATAGCTTCAAATTCAAGATAAGCCATTGTTCCGGTAGCGTCCTGTGTAAGAGTCTGGTCGATACGTATGCCTATCTCCTGTCCCTTTACATATTCGCCGTCAACGAGGTGTGCGCGGAGAATTTTTTCTGTTAAAGTTGAACCCATGTGAGATCATTCCTTTCAAACTTAAAGAATACATAATAATTGTACTACATTTCTCTGAGTTTGTCAATATTTAGACAATAACTTATTTGCCTTTTTGTCAATCATTGATTTGTACACCTAAGTTGGACTTTGCAAAGCGAAAGTCTGCGTTTATTTATTTCTGCAAAGCTTTCGTTTGTATTGACAAAAGCTCCATATCATGGTATAATATATTGCAATATTATATAGTTAAAAGGTGAATTTTATGGACTTTTCAAGACTTGCAGAGATCCTTTTCCCTGATACGAATGAAACTCCGGAGGATATGGAAAGACGTTTCCCTGAACGTGATCTTCCCGAAGGTGCCTGTGTTACACGTATCGGTCCCAGTCCTACGGGATTTGTACATCTGGGAAATCTTTATAACGCTATCATAGGAGAAAGAATCGCTCACCAGTCCGGCGGTGTGTTCTATCTCCGCATTGAGGACACTGACAACAAGCGCGAGGTCGAAGGCGCTGTTGAAACTGTAATCAACGCTATGAATTACTTCGGTGTCCACTTCGACGAGGGTGCTGTTTCAGACGGCGATAACGGCTCCTACGGTCCCTACCGCCAAAGACAGCGTAAAAGCATATATCATGTTTTCGCAAAGCACCTTGTTCAGATAGGTCTCGCCTACCCCTGCTTCCTCACTGCTGAAGAAATAGATGCTATCCGCGAACAGCAGACCGCCGCCAAGGAAAATCCCGGTATCTACGGCAAATATGCAAAGTACCGTGACCTTCCCATTGAAAAGGTGCAGGAATATATCTCAGAGGGAAAGGAATGGGTGCTCAGATACCGCGGCACCGAAACTAACGAGTATTTTTCCATAGTTGATGCTATCCGCGGTAAGGTGGAGATGCCCAAGAACATCATGGACTTCGTTCTCCTTAAAAGCGACGGCATACCAACTTATCACTTCGCACATGTAATTGACGACCACCTCATGCGTTCAACTCACGTTATCCGCGGCGAGGAGTGGCTCTCTTCCCTCCCCATGCACGTGGAGCTGTTCGACGCTCTTGGCTGGAAGCAGCCTATTTACTGTCATACTGCAACTCTTATGAAGCTTGAAGGAACCGGAAAGCGAAAGCTCTCAAAGCGTAAGGATCCTGAGCTTGCACTTTCATACTACCAGCAGGAGGGTATCAGTCCTGACGCGATATGGGAATTCCTCCTCACAGTACTCAACTCCAATTACGAGGAGTGGCGTTTAGCTAATCCTGACGCCGATTACAGAGATTTCCCCTATTCTCTTTCCAAGATGTCCATATCCGGCGCTCTTGTCGATCTCGATAAGCTCCGCAATATCTCTAAGGACGTTATCGGCAGGATGCCTGCAGAGGAAATAAGCAAAAAGTGGCTCGAATGGTGCGATGAGTACAACAAGGACTTCGCCGCACTTATCAGAGAATATCCTGAACGCACACTTGCCGCTCTTAATGTGGGCAGAAATGCTGCCAAGCCCCGTAAGGACCTTGAGACCTGGAAGCAGGCCTGCGATTTCATGATCTTCTATTACGACGAAACTTTCACTATAACTGATGAAATGCCTGCCGAGTGCGACGAGGCTACACGGAAGGTATTCTTCACTAAATACCTTTCATCATACGATCACAGCGACGACTCAGCAGTATGGTTCGATAAGGTAAAAGCTATAACCGAGGAGCTCGGTTTCGCTGTAAAGCCCAAGGACTTCAAAAAAGAGCCTGACAAATACAAGGGAAGCATTGTACATATCACAAATATGCTCCGCATTGCTCTGACTGGTCACGCTAATGCTCCTGACATCCACGAAGTGAGCCATGTGCTCGGAGAGGATATTGTCAGAGCCAGACTCTCAAAATGGTGCTGACATAATATATTTAAAAGAAGGTTTTTGAAAATGGCTAAAAATATAGATGAAAACGGTGCAGGTTTCGAGATCCCGCGCCCGGTGTTCCCGAAAAGAGCTCTTATCACAGGCGGTATGCCCTACGGAAACAAGGAACTCCACTTCGGTCATGTGGGCGGAATGTTCGTATTTGCCGACACTTTTGCAAGATTTATGCGTGACCGTATCGGAAAGGACAATGTTATTTTCGTAGGCGGTACCGACTGCTACGGATCCCCCATCGCCGAGGGCTGGCGCGTTAAAGTGGAAAAGGGCGAATTCAGCGGTTCCCTCGAAGACTTTGTACAGCGCAATCACGACAAACAGCAAGCTACTCTTGACGACTATGGCATATCACCGAATATATTCGCTGCATCTGGTCTCGGACGTTCCAAGGAGATACACGCGGAAGTAACCGATTGGTTCATAAGCTCCCTCTACAAAAAAGGACAACTCAGCAAGATCTCCACAATGCAGTTCTTCGACGAGAAAGCAGGCGTGTTCCTCAATGGAAGACAGGTCGTTGGAAAATGTCCGGTTGAGGGGTGCAATTCAGAAAAAGGCTACGCTGACGAATGTGATCTCGGTCACCAGTATATGCCCGAAAACCTGTTAAATCCGGTCAGCACTCTGACAGGCGAGACTCCCACCATGAAGCCCGTCACCAACTGGTACTTCAAGCTCCGGGATTACGAAGACCTTATGAAGGAATGGGTGGATGAGCTTAAAAAGCGTAAGGACATCCGTCCTGTGGTATGGAAGACAATAGACGAATTCCTCAAGCCGCCGGTCATCTACATCAAGCGCGAATTTGAAGAGAAATATTTTGAGCTGAAAGCTTCTATGCCTGCTCACGAATACCTTGAAGAGCCTAAAAAGCCTTCTTTCACCATACAGTTCGCAAAGCTTTCCGACTGCGATGAAGCCTGCCGCATACTCACTCAGAACGGCATACGCTACCGTACCGGAAAAACCCTCGTTCCTTTCCGTCTTACTGGGAACATCGAGTGGGGCGTACCTGCACCTGTCATGGACGGAGAAAATGGACTTACTGTCTGGGTATGGCCGGAATCACTCTGGGCTCCTATATCATTCACCCAGACCTACCTTGAAAAGATCGGTGCCGACCGCGAGGATTGGAAAAAATACTGGTGCAGTAAGGACTCCACTGTTTATCAGTTCATCGGTCAGGACAACATTTATTTCTACGGTATCGCTGAACCTGCCATGTGGATGGCTCAGCAGGCAGCTGATGTAAAAACATCAGCCCCTGCCGATGGAGAGCTCCAGATGCCGGTCATCGTAGCTAATCATCACATCCTTTTCCTTGATAAAAAGGCTTCCAGCTCAGGCGATGTAAAGCCTCCCATGGCTGACGACCTCCTCAAGCATTATACTCCGGAGCAGCTCCGTATGCACTGGCTCGGACTCGGTCTCGGTCAGCGCTCTGTAAGCTTTATGCCGAAGCCCTACAATCCCGATGCCAAGCCTGATGATGCGGATCCCGTAGTAAAGGACGGTCTGCTTCTTTCCAACGTTTACAACCGCATGATTCGTACTGCGTTTTACACAGTCCAGAAGGAACTGGACGGTATCATGCCTGACAATGCTCCCGAGGAAAAGTTCTTGGCAGAGGCTAAAAAAGCTGTTCTTGAATACGAAAGACATATGTCAAAATTCGCTTTCCACCAATGTACCTACGTGCTGGACAGCTATATCCGCAACGGCAGTAAGTACATGGCAAAGGCTCTGAACGGCGAATACCCTGACAAGGTTGCTCTGAAGCAGTCACTTGCCAACCTGTTCTACATGATACGTATAGCAGGCGTGCTCCTTCATCCTATGGCTCCCTTCGGCACCGAGAAGCTACGTGAATACCTTGATGTTGATGAGCGTATCTGGTCATGGGATACTATCTTCGAACCTCTCACCTACTTCACCGGCAGCGCGCACAAGCTTAAGTTCCTGCCTCCAAGAACAGACTTCTTCACACGTCACGAAAGTCAGTTCGCAGCTGAGGATAATGAATAAAATAATGAGGGCAACCTTAGTCAGCTTCCCTTAACCGAAATAGTGGGTTACCGAGCCTATAAAGTATGGGCTCGGTAATTTTATGCCACTATTCCGGCAGAGGGGGCTCCCCTCAGATTGCCCTCATTTTATTTTACTTGAATATTCCGAATAATCCGCCTTTTTTTACTTTGTTTTCATTGCCGCTCCCGGTACTTGCTCTTCGCTCATTGTCCGCTTCTACCGAGCATTTCCATGAGCTGCCCACGCTCTTTTTTGATCTCATACTGCTTACTGCACAGCCGACTGCCTCATAAAGCACATTTGTACCGCAGCAATCTGCATGATAGTCAACTGAATTTTCAGCTCTTATACCGATAGAGCCAGCTGTTTCGGCTGCGTCGATATTAGCTCCGAGGAAAATGAACTCCCAGCCTTTTTCCTCCTGTACTCTTTCAATGAGCTTTTTAACGTCCTTATGACTGTATTTTCTGCTGGCATTTTCCATGCCGTCTGTTGTGATAACGAACAGAGTCTTTTCAGGGATGTCCTCTTCACGGGCATATTTATGGATGTTTGAGATGTGGTGTACTGCATCGCCGACTGCGTCCAGAAGAGCAGTGCAGCCAGCAGGTACATAATCCTTATCAGTTAGCTCCGCAACATCACCGAGTTTTACTCTGTCATGTACTACTTTTGATTCATTGCTGAAAAATACCGTGGAGACAAGTGCCTCTCCGTCTTCTTTTTTCTGCTTAGCGATAAGTGAATTGAAGCCACCGATAGTGTCCGCTGTAAGTCCGCTCATTGAACCGCTCTCGTCAAGGATGAATACCAGTTCAGTTAAATTCTTTTTCATAATAATACCTCCGTTTTTTAGTTATTTCGGAAGCGCTCCTGCGTTTCCTTTACTGTAATTACAGTATACATCATCACGGAGGTATTTTGGTCGCTTGAAATGCGACAAATCATGAACCGATGAGACTTTGGTCGAATGCGAAAAGAGCCTCGTTTATCTCGAAGATATTGTAATTGCTTCTCTCGATAAAATAGCGGATTATGAGGTCAAATTTAAGACTGCCGGATAGAGCATAGCCTGCCTTTTCAAGCAAAGCCTCAGTTTCAGACAGATTCAGTTCCAGAGCCACTGCAAATGCGACTGCTGTCTGTTTTTTAGGCTTATAGTTACTGTCACTGCGTATCTTTGAAAAGAGCTTGCGGTCGATATTAGCTTTTTTATAGGTCTCCACGTCCGTCATGCCCTTTTCATCTATCAGCCTGAGAAGTGCTTCCGAAAAGGATTCATCGTGTGCCTTAAGAAGACTTTCAAGCTCTGCATCAGTTTCAGCACTAACGCACGCATCTTCCAGCAGCATCGGCTGTTCAGCACATTCCTTGGCACTTTCCTTTTTCCTACCGAAAAATCCACCAAGCAATCCGGACGGCTTAGTTCCCATAGCCTGACACATTCCGGCTGACATGGCATTGCTAATGTTCCTTGCATCGCGTGCGGAAGCTTCCCGTGCATACGCCTCACTGATATACTGCCTAATTTTGCCGACTATACCTGAGCTGACTTCAAACGAGTCCCTATCGAATATTACAAGCGTTATATCCATTTCGTTGTTTTCAAGGAAATCCCTGAATTCCGAAACAGCGGCGTCCAGAGCCTTATCCTTGGGATAACCGTATATTCCAGATGAAATGAGCGGAAATGCTATGCTCTCACAGCCCTTTGCTCTTGCAAGTTCAAGGGAATTCCTGTAACATGACCGGAGCATCTCTTCCTCGCCACGGTCTCCGCCATGCCATACTGGTCCTACTGTATGTATGATGTATCTGCAATCAAGCTTGAAGCCATTTGTCAGCTTTGCTTCGCCAGTCTTGCAGCCTCCCAGCGTCCTGCACTCTGCAAGAAGCTCCGGTCCGGCTGCATAATGTATCGCACCGTCAACTCCTCCTCCGCCAAGAAGTGAAGAGTTAGCTGCATTTACTATTGCATCTGCTTTGACCTTTGTTATATCGTTCCTAATAATTCTGAATGGCATACAAGACACCTCCTTATTTCAATTATATCCATTTTAAGTCTCCGCGTCAAGAAAAAATGGGATACACTTTCGTGTATCCCATTTTACTCAGAATAAGAAGTTCAGATAATCCTCAGCTGAGGTTGTTTTCTTTGATGTTGTTGTCGGAAGTTCTGTCTTCTTTTTCTTTTCCTTTTTCTCATAGGTGATTCCGTTGTCCTTAAGATATTCGTCGGCAAGGTCAGAAGCAGCACCCATATCCATATCTACAACTGTGCTGTAAATTGAATTAGCTGTGCTCTCGGAGAAATCTCCTGAATCACACTTCTTATCGACCTGCTTGAGATACCTCTTGGTCAGCATAGAAAGATACTTTTTCTGTATGCCAGAATCCTCTATTTCACTGCTGTCGTAGAGCATCTGTGCAGAAACGAGTTCCTGATCGCGCAGCTGCTTGAATATAGTTGTGGCAGCTGAACGGTAGATAGCTACAACACTTATTGTGATAAGCATACATATGCCCATTACCACAAGCTTTGCTGTGACTGATACAGTAGATTCCTTTTCGCGGACAGTCTTCTTCGGAAGTATGAACAGCGGCTGACGTACCATTTCTTCACCGCAGACACGGCAGAACTTGGTTTCCTTACCGATCTGTCCTCCGCACTTTTTGCAGAACTTGTTCTTCTTGCTTCTTGTTACAGCTGTATAGCCTTCAAAAAGAACGAATGCACCTAAAAGCACGCCTAAGCTGATGAATATGATCTTTTTGGCTGTACTTCCTTTTTCCTTGCCCTTACTGTTCTTCTTTGCACTGTAAACCTTATCGAATTTACCGTCGCCGTTAGAATCAACATTCAGTACTGTCTTGGCGGAAAGCTTTGTATTTGTGGAAATTACAGTATTCTTGCTTATCGGGATATTCTTGAATGTTCTTACATCCTTGTATTCTCCGTCATCGTTGGCAAAGCTTATGCTGTAATCCATTTTACCGCTGCCTGTACCGTTGATACAGATCTCGTAGTTTGCGTCGTTGTTGAGACGGAGCACCTTGACCTCGTCTTCCTCAGCTTCATCGTCATCATCAATGTCAAAACCAAGGAAATTGTTGCTGCTATTCTTTTTCTTCTCCTCGCTTCGGTCAACAGTTTCAAATGAAAGCGAACCGAAAGAGGCTCTTGTGCTGAGGTTTTCCTTGTCAGAGCAAAGTACCTCATTGCCGCACTTTACAGTAACATCAACAGGGCAGGCAATTCTTACAAGGACGCTATAATTACCTCCAACGTTATCTGCAAGATCATCGAAAGCATATGCCATATCAGCACTGTTAGCAACGTTGTAATCACATCCGGCAGAGGCAATCTTTGTCATGAGCTGCTGGCACTTTTTGAGTGTGCTGCCTGAAAGGTTGTGGAAGAAGCCAAGAGAATAGATGATGATGTCATTTCCCTTTACCTCGTCAGCCTTTTCAATTATAGCTGATTCATATGTTCCGTCAGCACCGGTAGGTCCGCTCTCAGGGTAACCGTCACTCATTACAATCATCAGACGTTTTGCGGATTTGCTGGTCTTTAAGATGTTGTATGCAGTGTCGATACCGGAGTGCATATTTGTTCCGCCGCCGCTGCTGAGACCTCTTATAGCGCTGATGATCTCGTTCTTGTCGTTGCTTGAGACAACTCTCTCATCAGCTCTGCTTGAGTAAGGTATAACGCTTATAATTACACTTGGATTTTCGCTGAAAACGTAGTCAACGAATTTTTCAGCTGCCAGCTTGGTCTCGGTTATAGGTGTACCGCCCATACTTCCTGATACGTCAAGAACAAGTGCTACTGAACGCTCCTGTGCGCCGAATTTGGTGAACAGCTTGTCGGATGTGAGATACTCGCCAGCCTTGTTGGTATCAAGATTCTTATTGACAACAAACTGAGGTATCTCATAGGTGATACCGCTGTTTTTGCCGTCGGTCACTGTCATGGAGTAAATTCCGGGCTCAAGGGAAGGAAGCGAGAACTCGTTGCTGGAGAAGTCAGAATCCATTGCCTTGCTTCCGGTGACAGCGTTTACTACTGTCACGTGATATGAGGAATAAGGCTTTACATCATTTCCGTATACTGTGAAAGCTGCGTCACCGGTATATGATTCAGCGAATAAGCGCTGTGCTCCGGAACGGGGTATGCCTACTGCATCGAAAGCGTCGATAACAGTAACAAGCTGTGCCTCGGTGAGTATCAGATCGGAGCGAAGAAGAGTAAAGCTGTCGCTGCCGGCTTTGGTCATTTCAAGAGCAGTAAATATGATAGCATCTCTGAACTGCTCGTATGTTGCATTTTTAGGGATACCGGTCAGTGAATTGTAGTAAAGGTACGCAAGCTGCTCTGTTGTGAGAGGCTCGCCGCCATTTGCCATGAGATATGCTGAATGAGAAATGATAGTGCTGTCGTGACGTACATCAGAAAGCGAGCTGTATTTCTTGGTGTTTTTCAGGTCATCAATAGTAACAGCGTTTCCGGAGGCGGCAGGATCAGCAATATTCACGTCTCCGCATTCCCAGTCGCATGAATTGTTAAGAGCACCGTCGCAATAGTCCTCACAGAGCTCACCGAATACGTCCGCAAGACCTTCTGCGAGCTCAGTGCCGGAAATAATGTTTTCTGGCATAATTGCAAGGAAAAGCTCTCTGCCGAAATGGTCAACAGGTGTATCCTCGCTGCAATCCTCGAAAAGTGCAGTGGAAGCAATATCGGCAAAGCCGTCTCCGTCCTTGTCCTCATATCTGATAGTCACAGAGCTGTCGCCGACTTCATGACCGGCTGAGAAATACTGCTGGTGAATAGCAGCGTCCTCCATGGTTATATAGTAACCTTTAAGGCGTCTGTTGAACTTCGCATCATAGAATTCTGCGGCATCAGTAATATTTTCAAGCACTGCCTTGGTAACCGCGTCATCCTTCTTTGCAGGAACTAAGCCCTCGTCGAAATCATCATAGATATAAAGTCCGAGATCCTTGCTGTAAGCATACTCAGTCTTGTCCTTTGAGCTCTTTGCAAATCCTCTGGTGGAAAAATCAGAGCGCTGGTTTGCTCCCTCATTGTTCTCGCCTATTATATCAGCTGTTGTGCCGTCAACAAAAAGATTGCAGAGAACTGTATCTGAGGCGGAATCTACCACACTGTACATATAAGCCACGCAAGGCTCTTCCTCCTCGACAAAGATAGCCTTGCCGCCGGAATTGATGCGGAAATCATCCTCGGAGATACCGTGATCGTGCTGCATATGATCAGATACTGCTTCCTTGCCCTCGCTGTCTGAGATGTAGTAATCAGGCTCAAAGTCCTCGGGGAAAGTATAATGGTTTCCTGTGACGGAAAGCAGATTACCGTCCTTATCGACCTTCAGCTTAAGATCATGACCAATAACATCCAAGTTATCGTGTACCTGTTTCAGTGTGTATACATCGTATAGTTCGTTCTCGGTAACTGAAGAGTATTTATATTCATCCTTAGGAATGTCAATGCCAAGCTGATTGTGGATAGACTCAAGTGCTCCGAATATATCAGACCTGCTGTTTATAACAATGTCGGATACACCGTTTGCACCTCCGACTTTATAGGAGATAGTGCCCTTAGCGTTTGCTGCAACGTTTTTAGCAGTCCTTGCAGCGGCTTCATCAACAAGCTTCTGTTGTTCGCTGGAAATAACCTCCGAAACAAGGACGTCTTTGGGCTTTTTACCGAAAATATTATATACGCAGAATGCATTGATGACAGCAGTTATGCCTATAACTGCGATCATCAGCCAAGTAAGAAGCCTCAATCCACCGCTTTTTGCATTACCGCCTGCGGCGGCGGTATGATTATTATTTTCCATTTCATCACCCTTTAGATAAAATAATAATAAAACGCAAGGCAGCCAGCCTTTGCGACTGAGCTGCCTTTAAATACGTAATATTCAGGCTATTCTGATTTGTTCTCTCAAATTATGCACCGAAGCCAGCAGGAGCTGAAGGCTTGGAGCTGTTAGAATCGCTTGCCTTTGTTGAAAGTGTGTAAGCAACAAATGCGAGAGCAGCAAATACGATGAACCAGAAGAATACACCAAATACAGGTCCACCTTTTACCTTTACAGAACCACCAAGTGAGCCTAAACCGCCCATGCTGTCCTTAGCCTTGCCCTTAACATAGAATGCATCGATAATAAGGAACAGGTTACCGATAGCAAGAAGTGCTGAAGAAGCAGCAGTGCAGAGAAGAGCCTTAGGAGTCTTGTTCTTGAAGATCATGTAGCCACAGCCAGCAACACCGCCGATTGCGCCGATAAGAACGAGAATCTCAACTACCTTAACAAACTTATGGAAGCCTTCGTCTAATGAAGCATCGTCAGATACATCTGAAAGGCTGTACTTTTCAGAGAAAGAAACGCCAAAAGCTGTTGCCTTGAGCTTAACCATCTTAAACTTGAAAAGACCGATCATACCGATAATGATAAGGATAACCATACCAAGAGCAATAACAGTCTTAGTTGTGATGTTTATTGCATTACCAGCGATATTGAGTGATGTGATAGGCTTATCCTCGATATTGTTAAGAGGAGCTGCCATTTTGTTAGCTGCTGCGCCGAAGCCATTCTGCTGGGGAGCAGCGGGCTGTGCCTGAGGTGCTGAAGCGCCTACCGGTGCACCACAGTTTGGACAATTATTTGAATTGTCCGGGATCTGATTTCCACAATTCTTGCAAAACATGATTTTTTCCTCACTTTTCTTTAAAAATTTATATATTCGGGCTGGCGCCCAGAATATCCTTGAAATTATTTAACTGCCAGGAATTATTTTCCGGCATTCTCAGTGCTCTTTGCCGCTGAGAAAGACATAGCTGCAACAACAATACACACTATCATCATGAACAGTGGGAAGAAGTTGAACTTCATTGCACCGTCATAGTGTTTCTTGCCGTTAAGCTGGAAACGAAGTATGAAGTTGAACAAGTAGCCAACTATCGGGAATATCGCAGCCGCTCCGGAAGCTCTCAGAGCAGTTGTGTGCTGCTTGCCGAGGGCAAGGAACAATGCCAGTGCCAGTATCAGGAACGATAAGATACCCACTATAAGGTCAATTACCATTACAGTTGCCATGAAGCCGTTGTGGAGATTATCAAAGAAATCTCCCATGCCGATCTTGAACATTCTCTTGTAGTAGCTGAAAAGAGGAAGTCCGACTTTATACTTGCCTGATTTCGCAGTTCCAATTGGAAATGCGTACATACCCATTATTGTAAAGAATGAGCATATTAAGGAGAAGAACGTCAGGAACGGTGACAGCCCGCCGCTTCTCGGAGCACATGCATTCATAGCTGCTGGTCTTCCGAAATTCTGGAACTGAGGAGCTCCGCCTCCAAATTTAGGCTGCGGATTAAATCCATTATTGGGCTGGGCAGGACTTCCGAACTGCTGAGGAGCTGCGTTCATAGGCGCACCGCACTGATTGCAGAATGCAACGCCATCGGCTACCTGATTACCACATTTATTACAGAACATCTTAACCCCTCCCCTCAGAATGCCTTCTTGGCAGAGCTGTTATTCACAGCATTTGCCAGACAAGTTGCAACATAAGCTGTAACAAGACAAAGAACTATCATAATGAAAGGTACTGAGCTGAACTTGTAGAATTTGCTGCTCTTGTCGTGGAAGTGCAGGAACAACAGGAAGTTGAACAGATAGCCCAGTATTAGCGGCAGCGCTGCAAATCCCGCAGCCTTTATGGCTGAGGCGGTATTTCCACCTAAAAGAGAGATAACAGCAAGGAGAAGGATAAGTCCTCCCAGTATTGCCACGGCTAGGTCAATATATGTAGTAGCTACAGTCCAGCCGTCATCAACTGTATCTGAAAAGTCATCAAATCCGGCTGCACGGAGCGTTGCAACGCTTGAACTCATTGTTACCGGAATAAGCAGAGTCTTTTTCTTTTTGCCGTCGTATATAGCAGATTTAGTATTGAAAGCTGTGAACTCGAAAAGAGCAATGATCAGGAACAGTGTAGTAAGTATCACGAACACTGCCGCAATAGTATGGCTCTTGTCAGACACTGCTTTCTGATATGGAGTTGCTATTCCTTGATTCTGTGGCTGCTGCCAGCCGAAATTCTGTTGAGGCTGTACCGGAGCTTGTTGAGACTGCACAAATTGATTCTGCAAAACTGGTGCCTGCTGGGGTTGTATCGGAGTCTGCTGAGGCTGTGCAAATTGATTGAACTGCATGGGATTCTGCTGCTGAACGGCTTCCTGCTGAGCAGCACCGCACTTATTGCAGAATTTTGTGCCGTCATTCAACTGAGCACCGCAATTTTTACAAAACATGATTATTACCTCCCCTTGCAGAGAAACTCATATGGAAATGCGTTTCCCTTATTTATTTTATCCGCTTTAACTTATACCCAGAATAGCTGAAAGCTTTCCGGAAATAAACTCTGCGGACTTTATCTGAGTAGCCTCAGACGGATGCCAGTCGCACCCGTACCCGTCGCTTTCTTTCTGAGAAGGACACAAAAAACTGAATATTTTATTGTCCCCTGTGGATGACTTATAATCAGATATTGCTTCTTTTATCAAAAGGTACTCTTTTGCACAGCCCATAATGCCCAGCGTACAAATTATATACGATGAAGGATTATGACTGCGGACTGTATACAGAAACTGAGTGTAGACTGGTACGAATTCGCGGCTCCGCACTGCAAAGTCTCTGTCTATGTATGAAGCGTCATTGGTGCCGAGGTTCAGCACAATGACATCATTGGGGTAAGCATTGAAATTCCACGGTATGGCATACTCTCCATATGAGCCGATATTCTCATAATACGGAGATATAAGCGATTCACCGGCTTTTTTCCCGTTTGAAGTGTAGCCGGAGATCAAACCGTGTCCGCTATAACAAACAGCACTATAATCTGCACCGAGTTTTTCAGCGACAAGATACGCATATGATCTCATGAAGTTTTCAGTAGTTGTCCTGAATTTTTCACGCTCAGAAGCGCCCTCTACGCCGTAGCCGCAAGTTATCGAATCACCAATAAATTCAATGCTGAGAGGCTTTCTCTGCAGCGGTCTTATAGGATCATCGACATCCGATTCAGCACGTATGCCGGAAATACCGACAGCGCCGTTAGCGGCTTCCGAAAGGTGGATGATCTTGATCTTAGCATCACGCATACAGTCGCCCTTGAAAAGCTGAACTGCACTTGGTCTGCTGCCGACTACATCGTCGCATACGATATTGCCGTCAACGATAAGTGCAAAACGTGCTCTCTGACTTCTTACCCTTTCGCACCGTTCATCTCCGAAGAGTATCACCTCCGCGGATCTGGCATTTATGCTGAACTCCACTGCCGAACCACTCTGTACGAGCCATGCAGTATCATTCTCGAAAAGGTATCTGCCGATATATTTCACGTTTTCCGCTGACGCTGTATAATTTTTTTTAGCAGCGCTCATATCATTGTTATTCCTCGTTGTCAAGGATTCATCACTGATGATTATACGGTCTGTAACATTGCCAGCTTCAATATAAAGTGGCCTGCTGACCATGTATTGCTTAAAAGTGCTCCTGATATGTATTTTAGGAGCAAAGTCATGCAGTAGCACAGAACATCACCGAAAAATTGCTGATTTCCGGATACTTCTGCCTTAAAAAACTAATTCTGCCACAATAACTCAATAGTATTATATAATATTTCTATCATTGTGTCAAGAGTTTGAACGCAAAAAAATATACTTTTTTCCAATTCGTTTTTAGCGAAATGATAATTTTTTGACAAAGAAATATCATACTATACGTAAAGAACGAGTGTGCACGTCATGCACACTCTTGATAAGCTATTTTATTGTATTGTCTATGTGTTCGCAGCATCTGACAAGCATATTCCATGTACCGCTGTCGACCGTCCCAGTTTGTGGGAGTCCGACTCTCTTCTGAAAAAGCTTAACGGCGTCAGATGTAGCAGAATTAAAGCTGCCGCATATATCCACACAAGGAGCATTTTCGTATTTTTCTCCGATGTCGTCCAGCATAGCCTGTATGATGTACACAAGCTGTCCCTTGTCACCGGAGCGTACCACATATCCCGGTGAAGGAAAAACCTTATATGCTATTGGTTCCGCATTAAGATAGCTCCTATATACTGCTACTATCTTATTCCACGTTGCGGGATCGGTATTGCCGGTCTCAGGCAGCCCGTATTCCCGCTGAAACGCCCTTACCGCAATTGCTGTTTCCTGATCATATATACCGTAAGGAAGAATCTGAGGTATTTTCTTATTATATAGCGATATTGCATAGAGATATCTCTGCAATTCCAGTATGTGCTGACGCCTCTGTGCATTAGTGTATGCCATATCTATCTCCTTTCACTGTGCTGTTATGGTATATCCCGGATTCTGATATGGACGCTTATCGAAACCGAATTTCAGATCAGAATATACTCCGGCTATCCTGTCCCACGTCACAGCTCCCACTATTCCTGTTGGGTTTATCCCAAACTGCTTCTGGAACTCAATCACAGACTGCCTCGTCAAAGGACCGAAATATCCTGTATTGTTCACAGCCGGGATATTTGAATACGTTTTATTGATAAGAGTAAGATATTCCTGTATTATCTTCACAGAATCGCTGGTATCCCCCTCTCTCAGTACAGTACCCGGATACAGGGCTACCGCAGTAAACTTCGGAGGTACTGATTCTACGATACCCTGATACGCTCTGTACAGGTCGTTGCGGGTAGCTCGGTCTACCTCTCCTGTCATTGGTAGCCCGAATACCCTCTGGAAGGATTTTACCGAACGCTCGGTCTGATCACCGAAATATCCTGTTATCTCCACAGGCTCCACAGCATCGTAATAAGCTCCTATAACAGCCAGATAATATTGGAGCATACTTACCTCAATACTCTGCATACCTATCTTCAGATCTTCTGTATATCTTTTATCAACTTCCTCATATCTCAGTCCCTCTGAATCAAGCTCAGCGATTCTCTTTACACTTGTATATATATATGTGATCCTGTACCATGTTGCTTCGTTTACTACTCCGGTCACCTCAAGACCGAATACCTCCTGAAACTTCCTAACAGCCTCCGCGGTGGCGTCGTCAAAGATTCCGTCTGCGGCAGGAATCTTCGGTATAGCCGGATAATTACCGGAAATTCTGTTGATGTATATCTGGAGCGAGCGTACATCGTTTCCGGCTGAGCCCAGCTTCAGCTCGATACCAGGATACGACGGCATAGCTGTACGAACAGGTGCGTTCTTCACAATTTCAATATCATCTCCATAGTAGTATTGAAGTATCTCATATGGCGTATAGCCGCGGTTGGCAAGGTCTACTGTTCCCCACTGGGATAATCCTGCACAGGTTGTTGTCGTACCGTTGCAGAAGGCTGTAAACAGAGGCTCTACTGTTCCCTGTCTCCTGACGTAACCATTGAAGAGCTCATCCACAAGATAACTGATGTTCTGGAAATATTCCCTGCCGTTTATGAATTTCTGATCATACTGAGTCGTGGCAGTTATATCAAAATCATATCCTCTAGCCCTGTACCACTCTGTATATATCCTGTTCAGAGCAAAAGACGTGATAGCGTATATATTAGCCCTGAGAGCACTCTCCGGCCACGTGGGAAATATTTCGCTTGATGCTACATTCTTGATATACGAGGCAAAATCCACTGTAACATTAGGTGCATTTGAATCAGGAGTTCCAAGGTGGACAGTTATAGTCTCAGGTATAAATGGCGTTCCACTTAGCATATATCAGCCTCCCTGAGTATTCGAGTCTGTCAGAAACGGCTCCTGATTGTAGTATGTCACTGTTTCGTCGGATGGCATCATAAGTGCAGGCACAGGTATCATGTTGAAATTCTGCACTGAGGTTATCCCTGAAAATACCGGAACATCAACGCTTCTCGCGTTGAAGAAGCCCTCAGCAGTTACAGAAACATCAAACAGGTTATAAGGTCTTGAGTCAGGCGAAGGAGACTGGGAAATCCCGAACGCCGGAACCGGTACTTCAAAAAGCGGAGCTGTGCCGTTCCTGTCAGTCATCCCAGAGGCAAGTATAATACGATTGCCGGCAACTATCGCCGTTACCAAAACCGTTGCGCCGGATACCGCGGCGGATTCATCTCCAGTCCTCACGTTAACGAGGATATACCCCTTGGAGCTCCCAAGGCTCTCTTCATTTATATACTCCGGCGGTCTTGTATCCTCCTGTTCCATGCTGCCGAGTTCGGAAAGATCCGGCTCGGGATAGCGCGTATTGTAGTTCTCCTTGCCTCTGTCACCTGTATCTGCTCCTTCATAGTGTGGAGAATAACTTGTATCATCAGGAGCGTCGCTGTCAACATTTTCTATCTCCTCCGGCTGCGTATCATAAGCCTCCCCAGGTGTTTCTTCATTTGCTTCCTCAAGCTGTACCGCTGTTAACGGCGGATCATTGTTTTCTTTACGCTTGCCGTACATCTTCATCATCTCTTTCTTATATCTTTCAAAATCATAATCGTTCATCCGCATCGCCTCCTTGTTCAATTCTATTCGTAACACCCTCAAAAAATAACTCTTCCGCACACTATTGACACATCAGGCAAAATAGTGTATAATCATATTTAATTTGTAATGAAAGAATGATCTTATATATGAAAAAAGCAGTTTCTATCCAGGACATTTCCTGCTTCGGCAAATGCTCCCTTACAGTTGCCCTTCCTATTATCTCAGTAATGGGCATCGAAACAGCTGTCATACCTACCGCTATATTGTCCACTCATACCGGAAGCGGTTTTTCAGGCTACACATTCCGCGATCTGACCAATGATATTCCCGATATATCCTCTCACTGGCAGTCTCTCGGTCTGTCTTTCGACGCCCTTTATTCCGGCTACCTTGGTTCAGTGGAACAGGTTCAGATAGTCTCAGATCTGTTCGATACCTTTTCTACAAAGGATAATTTTATCGTAGTGGATCCCGTGCTGGGAGACAATGGCAAACTGTATGCAGGCCTCACTATGAAGAACGTAACAGAAATGCGAAAGCTCTGCGGGAAAGCTGACTACATCATCCCAAACATGACTGAGGTATCTTTCCTGCTGAATATTCCCTATCCTGAAGTATGCAGCATGAGATCAGCAGAGGAAGCTCTGCGTAGACTCGCTGAACTTGGCTGCCGCATCCCCTTGATAACCGGCGTTCGCTTCAGTGATTCAGAACAGGGAGCTGCCGCCTACGATTCCGAAAAGGATGAGTTCTATTACTCATTTGAGACCAATATTGACCGCAATGTTCACGGCACAGGCGACATATTTGCAAGCGTTTTCACAGGTGCAGTCACTCTTGGCAAGCCTCTCCAGCGCTCTCTGGATATGGCTGTTAAATTCACTCACGACTGCATAGAAGCCACTCTTCCGGCGTTTGAGAAGACATGGTACGGCACCTGCTTTGAAAACTGCCTCGGCAAGCTAATTGGATATGTGCAGGAATAATATTACTTGTGACATATTACAAGTATATCCCATATAACACACTGATTTCAGACAATAAACATAAACTTGCAGCAATGTATTGACAAATCTGCCACTATGGTGTATTATATATAATGTATTAATTGAATATCAATGAAACAATGGCGTTTCGGTTGTACAAATCATTTTTTACAGTCGAAATGTCTATTTTTTTAAGGAGGATAATTCCCATGACAGAAATACCGGTCACAAAGAATGTCGCCGATTTCTTCGGATGCAATGTTTTCAGCGATAAGGTAATGCGCGAAAGACTGCCAAGAGACGTTTACAGAGCAGTCCGCAAGACAAAAAAGCTCGGCTGCCCTCTTGCTCCGGAGATCGCCGGAGCAGTAGCACACGCAATGAAGGAATGGGCTATCGAAAAAGGCGCCACACACTATACTCACTGGTTCCAGCCCATGACCGGAGTTACTGCCGAGAAGCACGACGCTTTCCTCAATCCCGCTGAAAGAGGAGGTATACTCCTGGAATTCTCCGGCAAGGAACTAGTAAAGGGCGAGGCTGATGCTTCTTCCTTCCCATCCGGCGGCCTTCGCTCAACATTTGAAGCAAGAGGCTATACTGCGTGGGATCCTACCTCAAACGCTTTCGTAAAGGACGGATCGCTCTACATCCCCACCGCTTTCACGTCCTACACCGGTGAAACTCTTGACAAGAAGACTCCTCTTCTCCGTTCTATGGAGGTCCTCAGTGATCAGGCTCTCAGAATACTCCGGCTTTTCGGAAATACCACTGCCACAAGAGTAGTTACAACTGTTGGTCCCGAGCAGGAATACTTTCTCGTGGACAAGAAATATTATGACGCACGCGAAGATCTCGTTATTACCGGACGTACTCTTTTCGGTGCCAAGCCTCCTAAGGGACAGGAACTTGAGGATCACTACTACGGAAATATCAAGCAGAGAGTTTCCGACTACATGAAGGATCTTGACGAGGAACTCTGGAAGCTGGGTATATACGCCAAGACCAAGCATAACGAAGTCGCTCCTGCTCAGCACGAGCTTGCTCCTGTGTTTACAAATACAAATATCGCTGCCGACCACAATCAGCTCACAATGGAGATAATGAAAAAGGTGGCGATCAAGCATGGTATGTACTGCCTTCTCCACGAGAAACCCTTCGCAGGTGTGAACGGCTCCGGCAAGCACAACAACTGGTCCATGTCCTCCAACGACGGTCAGAATCTTCTTGATCCCGGTGACTGCCCCCAGGACAATCTCCAGTTCCTTACCTTCCTCTGTGCAATAATCAAGGGTGTACACGAGTACGCTCCACTTCTCAGACTTTCTGCTGCTTCCGCTGGAAACGACCACAGACTTGGCGCTAATGAAGCTCCTCCTGCTATCGTTTCAATGTTCATAGGAACTGAGCTTCAGGGCGTTATTGACGCACTTGAGGTAGGTTCAAAGTACCGTTCTACCGACGATAAGACCTTCGAGATCGGCGTTGATGTGCTTCCGGATTTCCCGAAGGACACTACAGACCGCAACCGTACTTCTCCCTTTGCTTTCACCGGAAATAAGTTCGAATTCCGTATGCTCGGTTCTGCCGATTCTATCTCCTGCACAAATACCATCATCAATACTATCGTTGCAGAGGAGCTCTGCCAGATAGCTGATAAGCTCGAAGGCTCAACAGACTTTACAAACGACCTCAAAAAGCTTCTTGCTGATATTATCAAGGAGCACAAGTGCATTATCTACAACGGCAACGGCTATTCAGAGGAATGGCTCAATGAAGCTGTAAACGTAAGAAAGCTGCCGAATCTTGTCTCAACTCCCGATGCACTTCCCGAATACATTACCCCCAAGAGCGTTGCTCTCTTTGAAAAGTTCAAGGTATACACTGAAGCTGAGCTCAAGGCGCGTACTGAAGTTCTCCTTGAAAATTACAGCAAGGTGCTCAACATCGAGGCTCTTACAATGATAGAACTCGTTAAGAAGAACATTCTACCTGCCTGCCTCAAATTCACAAAGGATATCTGTGATACCGGTGCTGCTAAGCAGACAATGGGTATCACCCCCACTCTTGAAAAGGATCTCGCAGGAAAGCTCTCCAACCTCACTGAGGCTATATACAAGGAAACAGCCACTCTCGAGGAAAAGGTAATCGCCGCTCAGGATAAGGAAAATGGACTTCCCATGGCTCGCTTCTACCGTGACGAGGTATTTGCACAGATGCAGACTCTCCGCGCTATCGTAGACGAGACTGAGACAAATGTCAGTGAGGAAGCCTGGCCGCTTCCCTCCTATTCAAAGCTTTTATTCACCGTTTAAGTTCAAAAGCGCATTCCGGAAGTTTCCGGAATGCGCTTTTATTAGTAAAATCAGAAAGCTCCTCCATACGGTAATGGAGGAGCTTTGGTTTATTTGAGTACAGATTCCTGAAGTGTAAAGTGCTTTGGTACGCCATGTTCCATTATCAGGTCCAGTTCGCCCTGAATAAGCGGCAGGAAATACGATAACGCAGAATCGTTGATGTTATTGCCTGCCTTATTTATATATTCCTTAGGCAGGAACTTTTCCTTATTCGCAATAAGCTCTGCGTCTGCGGTTGTTATAACGGTCGTGTACGGCATATCGTACATTCTCTTAAATACCATTACCTTGCCAGTCTCGCCGCTGAGAGCACAGCGCACTCCGGCAGCTCCGATACTTTCAGATTCGGTAATATCCGTGCGGGAGCATATGTGAGACGAACATCTCTGCATAACATTAAGTTCTATAGAACGCACCTTGCAGCCAATCTCGGCTCTGACAAGTTCTTCAAGATATTTTCCTATACCGGAAAGATACTTGTGTCCGAAATTATCCACAACGCCGGACTGAACGCCCTCCGGAACCTCAATACCCTCAGAAACTGCCACTATTACAGCCTTATGCTTGGACATCTCATGGCGTACGTCTCTAAGAAAATCCTCGTCAGAAAATTTTGCCTCTGGGACATAAACAAGATGAGGAGCTGTCTCGCCAAGTTTGTGGAGCACAGCACTGGATGCAGTCAGCCAGCCGGCGTGACGTCCCATTATCTCAACTATTGTTACAGAAGGGATACTGTATACGGTACTGTCACGGGTTATCTCCCTCATTGTAACAGCTACATACTTTGCGGCAGAGCCAAAACCGGGAGTATGGTCAGTAACACAAAGGTCATTGTCAATGGTCTTCGGTATACCTATGACCTTTATATCAAGATCTATTGTAGCAAAATATTCAGAAAGCTTATTCACCGTATCCATTGAATCGTTTCCGCCGATATAGAAGAAAGCTCCCACATGACGCTGCTTCAGTGTCTTGACTATCTGCTTATAAACGGTATCGTCATCCTTCCAGTCCGGAAGCTTGTACCGGCATGAACCAAGCACTGTGGACGGAGTCTGCCGCAGGAGCTCCATATCATCGTTGGTGCGGATCATCGACTTCATATCAACAAGATGATTGTTGATGATTCCTTCGATGCCGTTTATCGAGCCAAAAATAGCGTCGATCGCCGTCTCCTTCAGCGCTTCTCTGAACACTCCTACAAGAGAAGCATTGATGGCACAGGTCGGTCCGCCCGACTGTGCTACTGCAATATTCATCATAATATTTTCCCTCTCAAAATCAATGTCACTTTTCAGCTGTTTCATTAACAGAATCAGCTGCCCAATAAATAGTATAAACCAATTACAGGATAAAGTCAAGAAAAAAATGACCGTGGAACAATTCTCCCACGGTCATTTAAGTTATGCAGCTAAAAATCGGCGCATAAGCACAAGATCAAATGCGTCCGCGGCACCATTGCCGTTTATATCAGCTTCAAGGTACTGTTCCTTAGTAAATTCGGCACTTCCAAGCAGATACTTTGTAAATAATACAAGGTCTGCTGCGCTGAATTCACCGTCTGAGTTAAGATCATATTTTTCGCCCTCGGCTTTTTTGCCGTATATCTCTATCTCCGCAATATTGCAGCAATAGGAATCGTCTTGATTATAGCCATTATCAGGCGTGCCCTCAGGCACTGCATAGCGGAGATACCTTGCAGTTACCGCTTTTTCAGTCTTGACATACTTCATGCCGTAATCTGGCTTTCCTGTGACAGTGTATATGTCCTCCCAGTTTTCGCCGTCCTCAGAAACCATGAAGATACCGTCGGTCATACGGTATTCGTAACCCTTTCGAGGACAGTAGCCGATCGCTTCTATGCTGTACATATCCCCAAGATCAGCCTGTACCCAGCCTTTACTGAGTCCGTCAAAGTATGTTGAAATATCTCCGTCAAAGACCTTATCACTGGCAGTATCAGCATTATCCTTCCATGAGGCAGTACCGGTTACTTTAACAGGCTTGATCTTTGTAAGACCTGCCTTTACGGAAGGCACGCCGTATATTTCGAGCTCTGCGATATTACAGCAGTAAACGCTGTCTTTGTTGTAATCGTTCTTTGGAGCTCCCTCCGGCACGGCATATCTTACATACCGGGCAGAATTTGTACCGCTGAAGCCAGTCACATAATGCATACCAAAGGAAGGTTTTCCGCTGACAGTATACGCTGTCGTCCAGTTTTCGCCGTCGTCGGAGAATTGTATCATACCGTCACCCATTCGGTATTCGTAGCCGCTTCTGGGACAATAACCGACAGCCGAAATATCATATACCTTACCAAGATCAGCCTGCACCCAGCCTCCGCCAAGACCGTCAAAATATGTGGAGGTCTTGCCGTCAAAAACATTTGCATAGCCAGTAGACTCTACATCGTTCCATGAAGAAGTACCGCTGAGCATATCCTTGGTTATCTCAATTTTGTTTTCAAGAGCAGCGCTGCCCTTTACGCCGTCAATTATAAATGTTGTTACAGAATTCGCAGGAAGTGATACTCGCAAAGAGGTGCCATTCAGGGCTGTATCTCCTACATCCTTCCAGCTCTCGCTGTTGCTGGTGCGGATCGTCTGAGCCTTTGTGCCAACTGCTGAGAACGAGGAAAGGTCATATGTGTAATCGCTGACTGAGCCGGAATCATTGACAACAGCTATAACAAGCTGACCGTTCTTCTGGTCAAATGCAGACAAAGTCTTGTTGTCAGCTTTGAGCATTGTCATTCCCGGACGGATATACCTTGAGAACTGTCCGAATGCGTAATACTTTTTAGTGAAGATTATCTTGTCGTTATCGTGGTCTGCCACAGCAAGTCCCCAGTAACCGCCGTTGACGTTGACCATGCCCTTGTCCTTGTTGCCGTTCATGCCGACTTGTGAGATATGGTTATCTATCGCCTGCCAGAGTATCCATGCCGAGCAGTTAAGATTGTTGCAGTCATATACCATTCTCTCTGCGAGCCACAGAGCAGCTCCCATTTCTCCGTTGTTGGTGCCGCGGACACTTCCACCGTCAACTTCACTCATCCAGAGATTCTTTCCGGAACTGAGTGCCAGCTCTTTAAGCTCAGAGCGCTTACTGCCGCCGTATGTATGTGTGTCTATACGTCCAACAGCATTTTTGGCATCCGACGAAAGAGCCTTGAAGGCATCGATCTGAGTGTCGATAGATGTCTCGTCGCTGGCACTGATTATAACATCATCCATACCTCTTGCCTTCATGGCTTTCTGGAGCTCAAGGATTATCTTGGACTCGGAACTGCCAATGTCAAAATGACAGCCCTCCTGCTTAGCACTTCCGGCTCCCCAGAAGTTAGTGTAAGGCTCGTTGGTAGGGGTTACGCTTTGTACATCAACTCCCCACTCTGTCTTATAGTGATAGCAGACCTCTGCAAGATATTCAGCAAAGGCTGTGAACTGGTCACTGCGGAGATTATCCTTTCCTGGATTATTTCCTCCTGAGCTGCATCCACTGTAAGTCATGTAGTAAGGAGGAGAATTCGAGAACATCTCCACTATCATATCGTCACCGGCAGCCTTGATACAGCGCTGGAGCACGTTTCTCTGATTCGCATCGGCAGTCCAGTCAAAGGTCGCCTTGCCATCTTTATAGACGGTGTAGCCGGGCATATTTGAATCTGTTCTTGTTATGTGGTGGTGAGTAGGATCGTCGCCACCGCCGATGTTGAATCTGGCTATATTCATTCTTAGTCCGTCATCGCCGAAAAATGCGTCCGCCGACTTCTGTGCAAGGCTGTCTGAATAGCCTACACGGTTTGCCCACCAGCATAGAGAAGTTCCCCAGCCCTCAAAAACGCCATCGTTTATCTCATATTTGTTGTCTGGCGAGATCTTCACTGTACTGGCAGCGTCAGCTGCTTCCCGTTCCTGCGGAGCATAGGCAGCAGCGCCGGTAATTGTCAGTCCTGCTGCAACAAGCGCAGCAGTAAATCTTCTGAATAGTTTCATAGTATCAACTCCCCTGAAATATTTCAATTCCTCAAAATCGGAATTATATCCTTAATTTACAATGACAGTTGCAGTTATGCTGCGGCAGGATAAATCGAGCTCCGCTTCACTGCTGAGATTAATGACGGGAGCACCATTCCCGTCAAAGATCACTCGCTTTATCCTTGTGTGGCGGCAGGGATCATAAAGCGGATCCTTGCTGTATGTACCGCAAGCCTGACTGTCGTGGGATGCCGGACGTGCGTGGAAAACGATAAGCAGATCACCATTTTCATCCTTAATAAAGCTGTTATGACCGGGACCTGTTGCGCCATTGAGGTCAGCGGTGGAAAACACCGGATGATCCAGCTTCTTCCAGCTTTTTACATCCATAAGGTCTGATGCCTTATCAGCCTCAAGGCGTCCAACGCAGTATTCAGAGCCTGTACCTGAGGCAGAAAAGAATACATGGACCTTGTTCTCTGTCATTAAGACAGCAGGTCCCTCGTTGACACGGTTATTGACCTTTTCCCAGTTGTATTCGGGCTTTGTCAGCAATATTGGCTTGGAGGTGAGCTTCCATGGCTCCGCAGGATCGACCTCAGCCATAAACAGTGAGGAATCACCTTTTATCTCTGCCCATATCACATATGACTTTCCATTGTTTTCAAAATATGTCATATCCAGCGAAAATCCTGCAAAGGATTCGCTGTCTCCGGCTGAAGCCTGCATCTGTCCGCACTCAGTCCATTTCCCAGTGTACGGATCACCGTCGCATTTCAGTACATAAGGACGTATTGCCCAGACATTATCGCTGGAACCGGCAGCAAAGAAGATGTACCAGCTGTCTCCGATATAATGCATCTCAGGAGCCCATATATGCTTGGACATTATACCGCTTTCATGAGCTTTCCATATAACTTTTTCCTCGGCTGAAGCAAGACCGGCAACAGTCTCGCTCCTTCTGAGGATTATCCTGTCATAGCCTTTGTTGACATTACCGTATGCGGGATACGAAGCTGTAAAATAATAGTACTTGCCACCGCTCGTTATGAAAGGATCAGCACGTTCCTCTATAAACGGCTCATAATAGTTATCAGTTACAGACCGCAGCTTGCCAGATACCTTATATGTACCTGACTTTGAAGTATCAATCCCAGCAATATCCGACTGGCTCCACTCCACGCTAATATCGGCAGAACCACCGCCGCTGTATTCCGCCTTTACAGTCTGAGGCATTACGACCTCAGCGTTCCGCACAGAATAGACCTTCACAGGCTTGGTACCAGTATTTATAGGTGTAAGTCCCTGTGAGGGAAAAGCACTCAGCAAAGCATCGTACTGGTCGGCATTTATGGGTATGACATAGCCGTGGCGCGGTGTGAAATCGAAGCTGTAATCAGTCCGCGGAACAGTATTGAAATTCTCAAGATCATTGGTCTCCTGCATTACATAATAGCCGTTGCCGTATGCATCAGACATCAGCAGCCATTTATCTGAATCCAAAAGCTTATATATGTTCGGACCTTCAACGCCTATATCGCCCTCGGAGATCTTCTTTATCTCCTTATACGGACCGTTTGCGTGCTCAGCTATTCCAAGCTTGATACCCTTTGTAGTCTCGTCCTTATAGTACATATAATACTTACCGTTATGGAAGATAATATCAGAATCGATAGCATCATGGCCGTCGGAAGGAGCAAAAAGCAGAGCAGGCTCAGTGGCAAGCTTTTTAAGGTCTTTGCTGTATGTATAATACATTATAGTGCGGTCATCACGTCCGGGAACTCTCGCGGCAAAATAGATCATATACGCTTCTTTTTCGGGATCATATATAGCCTGAGGTGCCCAAGCACGATCAGCCCCCATCATCAGAGGATATTTGTCCGCTATCTCTATCAGCGACTCATCGAACCAGTGAACAAGGTCTGTGGAGGAAGCACTGATAATGTGGCGGTTGCTGTTCCAGCCAAGGGATGACTTCATGTCAGTAGCAAGAAGATGATACATTCCGTCCTCACCCTTGAATATATAGGGATCGCGAAGACATTCCGTTCCGACACCTGATTTCCAGACTGCCTTACCACCGTTAAGCGCCTTGAAATGATAGCCGTCGAGGCTTACAGCATATGAGAGTCTCTCCTGATCCGGAGCATTTCCAAGGAAGTAAGCGAATAAATATGCCTTGTCCGGCTTCTCATAAGGCACTGAAACTTCCGGCTCTATTTCATCATCTTTGCCAAGGAGGAAGCCTGTGAGCATATTATTGTCGGCACTGTCGGCGTAACCGCTGCCGTTCATATCAGCTATCGCTGAGGCAGTTTCGTCAAAGCCGTAAGCTAAGCCTCTCTGCATAAGCACACGGTCAAACGCGTCCACTCTGCCGTCAAAGTTTAGATCACCGCGAATGAAATTATACTCATTATCAGTAGGACGGATATAGAACTTCTGACCTTCTCCGCCCCAATAATCCCACTGGTCGATATTTGCATCATTGTCATAGCTTATATCGTATACGTCAAGTGCAGCATTTCCGGAGCATTCACCTGTAATGTAGTATGCATCATCAGTTCTGTGGAGTATGAAATGCTGTGAAGGCAGGTCTTTATACTCAGAAAGAGATATATTATTTCCGTCGGTAGAATCACCGTTATCCACAGTCATTGCAAGAGAATTGTCAGCTCCGGAAAGAAATGCACATTTTCCATCGCCGGCACTGATGATTCGCCACGTCTGGGAAGCATCATTCTTTTTCTCAAATTGGCGAACATCGTTTCCGTCAACGGCTGTAACAAATTTTCCGCTGAGTCTGACCATGAGGGAATAATCATTTCCACAGATGATCTCACCGCGTTCATCAGCATAAACAGCGGAAACAGCATTTCCGTTGCTGCTCTCAGCGACAGATGAAAAAGTATTATTGATCGGGAACTGCAACAAAGTTGTACACACAATCGCTGATAAAATATGCTTGGATATGTTCATTGCAATTACCTCTTTTCAGAAAAAACAAAAATGTTGTATATACATATAATAGCACATTAATGCATCACTTGTCAATAGTTTAGAAAAACAATGCATAATGTCATTAAAATATATGTATTTTCTCCACCCTATATTTGCAATGTGGGTTGTATAATTTGATAGATAGTGTATAATATTTACATTAAATTGTTCACATTTTATTAATGTTGTGAATACAAATATAGAAAGAAGGTAACCAGAATGAAACGACATATTTTCAAACGCTCCTGCGCTGCGTTCATTGCCATTTCTACTGTCGCTGCATTCAGCCTTAACGACGTTCCTGCACCGGAACATGCCGTTGTGGCTGCCGGCATCAATGGTACTGTCGTCGAAAGTAAGGGCTCAGTTTCATCACCGGCTTACATCAGGGGAAATTCAGCAGACATAATCCACGACAGTTCACTGGATTCAGATGTACTTTCATTAAGCGGAGACTCTTTCGGCTCCGGCTGGCTCCAGCTTCCAAAGCTTTTTGAAAATGGCTGCAAAGAAGGATTTACTATTACAATGAAGTACAACCTCAACAAGAGCACAAGCAATTATTCCCGTCTGTTCCAGCTTTCACCGATTTCATTCGGCGGTGGAAACGCTCCAAGCTACTCATCACCGGATATTTCACTGGACGTCGCTGATAAGTCCGCTTTCCGCACAAGCCTATTTGTAGGCTCAGGAAAGAATACTGATGATGACAAAAAGCACAGAGCTATTTTCAGCCTCGATGCTGAACCGGATTCAGGCAAATGGCACGATCTTGCTGTTGTATATTCTCCCTCCGGCGCTGATTTCTACATTGACGGCAAGCAGATCTCATATGAATCAGATACTGTTGAAGCAGCTGCCGCGAGCCTGTTTTCAGAGAATGTACTCAAATCCTACACGTTCAATTCTATCGGACATTCACTCTACTCCGATGACGATATAGGAGCTATGGTGGATAATGTTGCATTCTACGATTACCCCCTCTCCAAAGCTCAAGCAGCCTCACTGCCGGATGATCCCGCATATCTTTATACTTTTGAAGCCGACACCCTCACAGCAGGTACCACCTCCCCGTCTGATCCCGAGGAATCTACCGCCCGTGACGGCAAGGGCGTCACAAGCATACCGTCCCTCCAGACCGATTCTCCCAGCGGCTCGCTTCAGGTAAAATTCTGGCGCGACGGTGCAGGCGGTTACTACTATTCAGCCGAAAAGAACGGATTTATGGTAGTAAATCCTTCAAAGCTGGGTATTGTCACCGATAAAGAGGACCTCTCCACAGGCTTCTCGGCTGATCCGGAGGGAGTTATAACTCCTCACGATGAGACCTACACTATGCCCTACGGCAAGCACACAACTATCCGTGACAACTACAATGAAATATCTATCCCCCTTAAAAAGGGCGACAGCATACTCACTGTGACCTTACGCGCATACGATGACGGTCTCGGACTACGTTACAGTCTCAACCACGGTGCTAATATCAAATCTGAGACTACTCAGGTGATATTCCCCGGCAATTCCACTTTCTGGGGCAACTGGCCGAACAATACCTATGAGTGGGACTACGTCGAGATACCCAAGGACAGAAAGAACGAGACCAACGCCACATATTCCTGCCCTTATACCGGCTGTATCAACGATAAATACTGGGTAACTGTCACAGAGGCAGGCGTTTTCAATGAGGAGACTCCCTACTGTGCAGGAGCTCTCCAGTTTATTGGCGATTACCACAGCCTGCACTTCAAGGGCGGTCAGAAGGTAAAGAGCATTTCCTTCAACAAGGCATTCCAGACACCGTGGCGTGCAGTAGTTATCGGTGCTTCCCTTGACGAGATGTCTTCCAGCGAGCTGGTGCTCAACCTGAATCCGCCATCAGTAATAGAAGACACAAGCTGGATAAAGCCCGGCAAAATGACATGGTCATGGTGGAGCAGCGGCGGCGATTCGCCTGTTGAATACCATACTCAGAAAGACTACATAGACTTTGCCGCAGAAAACGGCTGGCAGTATGTAACCGTTGACTTCGGCTGGGCAATGTGGGACGACAGCGAAAAGAAGATAAAGGAGCTGTGCGATTACGGCGCTAAGAAGGGCGTCGGCGTATGGCTGTGGTACGGCGTTAACAACACCGGTCACAGCGGCTATAAGGACAGTAAAGGAAATCCGGCATATCCGTATTACTCGCTGCTGGACGAAGCTACGATAGTTCGTGAATTTAAGCGTATAAGCGGTCTTGGCGTCAAGGGCGTCAAGGTTGATTACTACGAGAGCGACACTCAGGATACAATGAAGCAGATGTATCTCTGCGCCAAGATTGCAGCCGACAACAAGCTTATGGTACTTTTCCACGGCTGCACTCTTCCTCGCGGCGAGAGCAGGACATTCCCCAATGTTGTATCCTTCGAGGCGATAAACGGCGCCGAGTATTACAAGTGGTTCACGAGCCCGTCACTTGAGAACCGTGTCTCCTACACATTCACAAGAAATGTAGCCGGTTCCGCAGACTTCACTCCCCCTTGTATCCCCGTTCTGAACAGCAAAGCAACAGCAGGCTTTGCTCTGGCGGATGTGGTAACTATCGAATCCGGATGTCAGCACTTTGCACATTCTGTTTATACCTATGAAGGCTCCTCAGCTCTGCCTTTCCTGAATGATGTTCCGGTAGTCTGGGATGACATGAAGGTACTCGACGGCAGACCTATGCAGTTCAACGTTACTGCCAGAAGAAGCGGCGGCGACTGGTATATCGGTGCTTCAACGATCTCCGCACGCAAGATCAGTATTGATCTCTCAGAGCTTATCGATGACGACGCCACTTATAATGCCTATATCTTCCACGATAATGCAAACGGCAGCGACCTGGAAGTTACCGTAAAGAACGGTCTTACAAAGAAGGATGTCATCGAACAGAGCCTCCTTGCAAATGGCGGCTGCGTCATGAAAATTACTAAGGGCGTTATGAAGCTCACGACTCCCTATTCAAACTATCTCAGCTACGAGGCTGAAAACGCCAAGCTGGGCGGCGGAGCAAAAGTCACAAGCGGCAAGGACGGCAGATACAGTTCCAACGGAGCATATGTCGGCTATGTTGGCGGAAATTCCAAGGGTGAGGTGACCTTTGACAGCGTTACTGCTCCTGCTGACGGCGAATACACCCTCAGAATCTACTACGTATCAGGTACCCCCCGCAGCCTCAAGGTGGATGTTAACGGTTCCTTTGCGCAGAAGGTCGATAACTGCTATGCAAACAAAAACGACTGGACTGGCATTAGAGCTACAAATATTCAGGTTAATCTGAAAGCCGGAAAGAATACGGTAAGACTGTACAACGATCAGGGAGACGGTCCTTCTATCGACAGAATCGCTCTTGCGATTCCCGAGGATAAGGTCAAGGGCGACGTAAACTTCGACGGTGAGTTCAGTGTAGCCGACCTTGTTCTTACAAGCAAGTATATCCTTAACGACACAAGCTTCACAAAGCTTCAGTATGAGATAGCTGACCTTTCCGAAAACGGCCATGCAGACGCTTTTGATCTTGTACTATTCAGAAGAATGCTTTTCAACAAATAATTATTTGTACATATAAAAAGACGTCCGGAAATATTTCCGGACGTCTTTTTTCGTATAGCTCACAGCTCTGAAAGCCTTTCAAATTTATCCCGGAGTGCAGGATAGATTTCGCGGTAAAGCTGATAGTAGCTATCATACAGCTGTATCCTTTGTAAATCCGGTGAGCATATATTGTCTGTTCTGACAATAGCTCCGCACGCCTCCTCGACGCTGCTGTATAGTCCACATCCAACGCTTGCAAGTATGGCAGCACCCAAGGCAGGTCCCTCCTTGGAGGCAGAAGTTTTCACATCGCATTTATACAGATCGGCAAGCATACTCCTCCACAACGGAGATGAGCCTCCGCCTCCGCAAGCCATCATATCTGTTATTGCTATGTTCATGTCCCTGAATACTTCAATGCAGTCCCTGAGAGAATAAGCTACTCCCTCCATTACTGCGCGGAGCATATCTCTGCGAGTGTGTATGCCTGACAAGCCGAAGAACACTCCCCTTGCAGCCGCGTCAAGATGAGGCGTCCTTTCTCCCATAAGATATGGCAGATACAGAAGTCTGTTCGAGCCCGGAGGAACTTGTTCCACCTCCTTGTCCATCAGGTAATATTCATCAACGCCCATAAGCTTCGCGGTATCTTTTTCTGCCATGCAGAAATTATCCCGGAACCATTTCAACGAGAGTCCAGCAGCCTGCGTTACTCCCATTACGTGCCATGCTCCCGGCACAGCCGCGCAGCAGGTATGGATTCTCCCCCTTTTGTCCACAGCTATCTCCGATGTGTGAGCAAATACTACTCCGGAAGTGCCGATAGTAGTGAACGCCTTTCCGTCGCTGACAACTCCTGTGCCCACAGCCGCTGCTGCGTTGTCACCTGCACCGCCAACGACTGATGTACCGGCACATAGTCCAAGCTCGTCAGCCATTGACTTTGTGAGAGTGCCCGTCACCTCGCAGGATTCATATACTCTGCCTAGCCAGCTTCTGTCTATCTCAAACGCTGAAAGCAGCTCACTCGACCAGCATCTGTTGGGAACATCAAGCAGCTGCATACCGGAAGCGTCACTGACATCGGTGGCATATTCCCCTGTAAGAATAAACCTAAGGTAGTCCTTGGGCAGGAGAATATGTGCTGTCCTTGAATATATCTCCGGTTCGTTGTTCTTTACCCAGAGCAGCTTAGCAGCAGTCCAACCGGTGAGCGCAGGATTTGCAGTTATCTCCACAAGCTTTTCACATCCCACGAGCGAATTCATCTGTTCGACCTCGGCAGAAGTGCGCTGGTCGCACCAGATAATTGAATCTCTCAGGACATTATTGTTCTTGTCAAGCAGGACAAGACCGTGCATCTGTCCGGATATGCCTATTCCCTTGACGTCTTCCTTATTCACGCCGCTCTTAGCCATAACCGACTTAATTGTGTTTATCATCGCGCCTGCCCAGTCCGAGGGCTTCTGTTCGGCATATCCGTTCTTCGGCTGATACATGGGATATTCTACTGTGGCAGAAGCAATAACTGCTCCCGTCTCGTCAAAGAGGACAGTCTTTGTACCGCTGGTGCCGCAATCCACGCCAATAACGTATGACATAGCAAAACTCCTTTCATTGATAAATAGATCACATTATTATTTCCGAACGAAAATACTGTTCCTGAAATTTTATCTGCTCCATTATTTCTTCTTTGTTTAACGAAGTATGCGTTGGACAAACTACCCACTTTTCTTCAACATCATCATGTCGGTGAACAATCGCAATAATTTTACCTGTAAATCGTTCGACCGGCTTATCAACGCCTAAAATGTATGCATCCTGCTCTTCACCATCAGGAGCGATAACGCCTTCAATATATCCGTAATTGACTGGATAATACATATCTTTATGTTCAGGGTGAAAGCTTCCGAGCGGTCTGTCAACAGTAACTGTTACAATATCACCGATCATTTTAACCTCCAATATTGCCAATATGTCTTATGTAAAAGGGCGGCGTAGCGCCGCCCCTTCAACTGAGCTGTTTCTATAAACTGAACATAATATTATTTATAATGGATTCGAGCATTTCCTGACGTCCACTTCCGAGGGTGTCAGTAACCTCGCCCTTTTCAAGAGCATACTTTTCAAGCTCAGCAAATCCAGCCTTGCCATCGATTATATTCTTGCCGATACCAGTATTCCACGAAGAGTATCTATCCTCAACAAATCTGTCGATACGGCCGTCCTCTATTATTTTCAGAGCAACTCTCAGACCAAGGGCAAAAGTATCCATACCGGCAATATAGCTGAGGAAAATATCCTCCGGTGTAAACGAGCCGCGGCGAGCCTTGGAGTCAAAATTCAGTCCGCCATTGGTGAAGCCGCCTGCCTTCAGGACCTCATACATACAGAGAGCCGCATCGTAGATATTTGTCGGGAACTGATCTGTGTCCCAGCCAAGGAGCGGATCCCCCTGATTTGCGTCGATAGAGCCGAATACGCCGTTGTCACGCGCCATTCTCAGCTCATGCTGGAAGGTATGCTGTGCAAGGGTAGCGTGATTTGCCTCGATATTCATCCTGAAATCCTTTTCAAGTCCGTATTTGCGAAGGAAGCCGAGCACGGTCGCTGTGTCAAAATCATACTGATGCTTTGTAGGCTCCTTGGGCTTTGGCTCAATGTAGAAATCCCCAGTAAAACCTATGGAGTGACCGTATTTCACAGCCATCTTCATCAGGCGAGCCATATTGTCAAGCTCAAGGGAAGAATTCGTGTTCAGCAAAGTCTCATATCCCTCTCTGCCGCCCCAGAAAACATATCCGTTACCACCGAGCTTTACAGTCGCCTCGATAGCTTTCTTTACCTGTGCCGCAGTGAATGCAAAAACATCGGCGGAGGGAGAGGTAGCAGCTCCGTGCATATATCGGGGATGATCGAAACATTTGGCTGTGCCCCAAAGGCACTTTATGCCGGTCTCAGCCTGCTTGTCTCTCACGTAGTCAGTTACGGCATCAAGCTTCGAATTGGTCTCCCTTAGACTGCCGTATTCAGGCGAAAGATCGCGGTCGTGGAAGCAGAAATAGTCTATGGAGAGCTTTTCCATTATTTCAAAAGCCGCGTCCACCTTAGCTATGGAACGAGCCTCGCTTTCGGCACACCCCCACGTTTTGTCTGCTGTACCAACGCCGAACATATCAGTGCCGTCACCGCCCATAGTGTGCCACCATGAAAGAGCAAATTTTAGGTGCTCGCGCATTTTCTTGCCAGCTAACACTTCATCCGGATCATAATACTTGAATGCAAGCGGATTCGAAGATGTTTTGCCTTCATATTTAATTTTGCCTATTTCCTTGAAAAATTCACTCATAATAGCCTCCTGATATCATTATTTACGCACGAGCGCGATGTAAATAGTCTTGCCGCTGGGGATTATCATTGATCCAAGAGCATATTCCTTACCGTCTGCTCTCCAGAACCTGTCAAAAACGACATACGAATTATTGAGCTCAGCTCCGCCGTATGCCTCTATTACGCCTCCGGTCACATTTCCGCTGAAATGGCTTGTCTCATTGACCTCGTGGTAGAAGGGCTCGGAATAAGGCACCTCTCCGTAGTACCAGCTTACGGTAACATCGGCTTTGTCGCCGTTTATGAGAATATTCACATTATTTATCTCGCGCACATTTGAGCCCTCAACTCCGTCCAGCTCGTATACCATGAAGGATTTCCAGCCTCCTGAGAAGCCATAGGGATTTGTTATCAAGCTTGCGCCTTCAGGAGGAGTGCTGACAAGTCCGTTCTGACCATAGCACCAATCAAAATCATTGAACGTCGGTCTTTCATCGGTGGAATAATGCATAGCCTCGCTGGAAGCAGCTGTATCGTCAGATATATCCGATCCTGTAACAACAGCAGTAGTCGTCGCAGTTGTCGTGGTGGAAGTTTCAGTTGTTGTCAGGGTAGTAGTTGTAGTGACAGTTGTTACAGTCGTTGCAGTAGTTCTTGATGTACGGGCAGTAGTCGTTTTTGTCTTTGCTGTCGTTTCAACAGCTTCACTTACAATAGCATTATCTGCACCAGAACCGCTGCCCGAGCTGCTATCCTTGCCGCCATTCTTAACGAGAAGCAATATGACCACTCCCACCGCAGCTAAAAGAAGAACAGACAGTGCAATAACGGCTGCCATGAGTCCCTTGTTCTTTCCGACGGACTGCCCCTGAAAGCCACCCTGCTGAGGATTCATTGCCGGTACTTCCTGATAAGGCATACCCTGTTGAGGAAAAACTGCAGGCGGCGGAACATTAATACCGCCATTCTGCTGCACATTCTGAGGAGGCGCTCCATTAGAACCGCCTGACTGATCTGCGCCTGTCACAGCGCCGCAGTAGGCACAGAAGGTATCACCGTCCTTTATCTGTTTTCCGCAATTATTGCAGAACATACGATCACCCCTTATCAATTGTTAACAATAGTTAGTGGAACTTGTTCACTATATGAAATGATTATATCATAATTTTCACAAATAATCAACAAATAATTGCAAATTTGTCAAAGAATTTTCTGTTCTGTCCCGACCGCTGTATGTCAGATTGACACATGACGGATTCTATTGTATAATATATTTATTACAGCGGCAAAACGATATAAACTCCTATGCCGCAATATACCGAAAGGAGCGTTTCCATGAGCCGGATACTCATAATCGAAGATGACATACCTATCAGAGATGAACTGGCACAGCTGCTCCAAAACGCGGGCTACGAGACTGTTATAATAAGCGACTTTTTCGATCCGGTGCCTGATGTGCTCTCTGCCGGTGCCGACCTCATACTTCTTGACATTAATCTCCCCTGCATCAACGGCGAGCTCCTGCTCCGAGAGATACGCAAAAATACAGATATTCCTGTGATTATGGTGACGAGCCGCACAAATGAGCTGGATGAAGTCCTCTCCATGAGCTACGGCGCAGATGACTACATTACAAAACCATATAATCCGACTATCCTGCTCCTGAGAATATCCGCCGTACTGAAACGAAGCTCCGGGACTCAGCACAGCCTCTCCTACCACGGACTCAGCGTTGATACCGCTAAGGGCTGTATCTCCGGGAACGGAAAAGAGATACTCCTCACCAAGAACGAAATGATTATCTTCCGAACCCTCCTTGACAGTCAGGGAAAGATCGTTTCCCGCGAGCAGCTCATGACTGCTCTCTGGGACAACGACGAATACATAAACGATAACGCTCTCACAGTAAATATCAGCCGCCTGCGTTCAAAGCTCTTCGAAATCGGCTGCACAGACGCTATCGAAACAAGAAAGAAACAGGGGTATGTACTTTTATGAGCTTCTGGCGTTTTTTCCGCGACAGGCTTTTCGCTGTCTGCGTGTTCATTATAACGTGGGCAATGCTGATGATATTTCTTCTTGCTTTATCCTGCGGCATATCTGCACTTATCGCCACAAGTTCTCTCCTACTTATCGGCGGTACTATTACACTTCTCTGGGATTTCCTTCGCAGACGTGATTTTTACAACAGAATCAACACTTCACTTGAAAGCCTTGATAATAAATATCTTATTTCAGAAATGATACCTGATCCTGATTTTGCCGATGGCGAAATACTAAGGGATATTATCTCAGAGGCATGCCGCTCAATGTACGAGAGCGTTGCTGAACAAAAGCGAAATACCGTTGAATTCAGGGAGTTTATCGAGCTATGGGTACACGAGATAAAACTCCCGGTGGCTGGACTTCTCCTGATGTGCCATAACGGCGGAGAAAAAGCTGCCGAATATGTGCCTCAGCTGATGAGAATCGACGATCATATTGAAAATGTACTTTTCTATGCGCGAAGTGAAAACGCCGAAAAGGACTACATAATAAAGGAAGTCTCGCTGAAAAAAGCTTTCAGCGCCGCTGCTATGAAAAATATAAATGCCCTCCAGAAACGAGGCGTATCTATTCAGGCAAAAGGTCTGGACGTTAAGGTCCTCACAGACGGAAAATGGCTGGAATATATTCTCGGACAATTTATAAGCAACAGCATTAAATACTTCACCAATGAACGCGAGCCCGAGATAAATGTCAGAGCATCCGTTACTAGCAACAGGACAGAACTCCGCTTCCGTGACAACGGCTGTGGTATCCCCGCCTCGGATCTGCCTTATATTTTTGAAAAGACCTTCACTGGCGAAAACGGCAGAAGGGGTTCCCGTTCCACAGGCATGGGACTTTATATAGTCCGCAGCCTTTGCAACAGACTCGGGCACGGTATAAGCGCAGAATCTGTTCCCGGCGAATACACTGAGATGATTCTTTCCTTCGGCAGCAATGATCACCTGAAAATGGAGTGACCTTACAAAATTGTAAGGTTGTGTAATAATAAAATATCGACAAAGCCTCCCTTTAGGTGTATAATTATTTTATAAACAGATCAAGGAGGCTTTTTATGGAATTGCTAACAATAAAAAATATTGAAAAATTCTACGGCAGCAAATCTAATCTGACCAAGGCTATCGACGATATTTCTTTTTCAGTCAATAAAGGAGAATTCATCTCAATAATGGGTGCTTCCGGCAGTGGAAAAACTACTCTCCTTAACTGCATCTCCACAATAGACAAAGTAACTGCCGGCAATATTTTCCTTGAGGACACGGATATAACTCATCTGAAACGCAAGGAGCTCAACAAATTCCGCCGCGACAAGCTTGGCTTTATCTTTCAGGACTTCAATCTGCTGGATACACTTACCGCTTATGAAAACATTGCCCTTGCGCTCACTATCAAGAAAACCGAACCTAAACAGATTGACGAGGCTATAAAAAGAGTAGCAGAACAGCTTGGTATCACCGAGGTGCTGAACAAATATCCCTACCAGATGTCAGGCGGTCAGAAGCAGAGAGTCGCTTCCGCACGAGCTATCGTGACCGAGCCTAAGCTGATACTCGCAGACGAGCCTACCGGTAATCTTGATTCCAAATCAGCAAAAATGCTCCTCGAACGGTTCAGCTATCTGAACAAGGAACAGGGCGCAACTATCATGATGGTAACTCACGACTCCTTTACCGCAAGCTATACCTCAAGAGTTCTATTCATAAAAGACGGAAAGATATTCAGCGAGCTCAGCCGCGGCGACGATACCCGCAAGCAGTTCTTCGACAGGATAATCGACGTCGTAACTCTTCTGGGAGGTGACGTCAGCGATGCTCTTTAAGCTTTCATTCAGCAATATCCGCAAAAGTCTAAAGGATTATGCCGTTTACTTCTTCACACTTATAATCAGCGTTGCTATATTCTATCTGTTCAGCTCAGTGGAGGATCAGGAAGCTTTCAGAAAGTACATTTCCACTGATCCTCTGTCTGGTAACGCTATCAAGGCTTTCCTCAAAGGTCTGAGCATATTTGTTGCCGCACTTCTCGGTCTGCTGATAGTTTACGCGAACCGCTTTCTCATGAAGCGCCGACATAAGGAATTTATGATATATCTTATGCTGGGTATGAGCAAACGCCGTGTTTCCTTCATACTTTTCCTTGAAACTCTTATCATTGGTATCGGCTCGCTGTTTGCAGGTCTTGTAATCGGAATAGGTCTCTCACAGTTCATGAGCGCTCTGGTGGCAAACCTCTTTGAAGCTGACCTCAACGCATTCAAGTTCGTTATCTCATTCAGCATTATCAGCAGAACCATCCTCTATTTCAGCATCACCTATATTGTTGTGATGCTACTGAACAGTATCATTATAAGCCGATGCAAGCTCATCGACCTTATACAGTACGGTAAAAAATCCGAAATGATAAAACAGAAAAATCCCTGGCTCTGTGTTGGTATATTTGCTGTCGCTGTCTGTGGCCTTGCTTATGCCTACACCCACGCCGTTGACGAGGCACTGACTATCACCCGGGACAGGCTCCTCTCATATTGCGCTATCGGATCCATATGCACTCTACTTATTTTCTGGTCTGTATCGGGACTCCTTCTTCGTGCTGTGATGTCCATGAAAAAACTTTATTACAAGGGACTCAACTGCTTCACTTTTCGTCAGATAAGCAGCAAGGTCAACACCACAGTGATCTCTATGACGATAATATGTCTTATCCTGTTTGCAACTATCTGCACGCTTTCAACTTCATTCTCATACCGCGATGCGCTCAACAAAAACTTAAAGGAGTGCTGCCCAGCTGACATTGAGATAACGCTTTTAAATTCTAAAAATGTATCTGCAGAGAAGCTGAAAGACAAGGTCTTAATAAAGGAAACTCCCGAGGAAGCTCTGCAACTTTCCGGTGCAGATAAGCTCTTTAGCGAAATACAGAGCATAAACATATATATTGACAAAAAAACCGAAACGAGCCTTACCATAGGCGATCTGCTTGGAAAATATAGTTCAGGTTATAAGAAGCAGCTCGAAAGCGACAACGGCTTCATCGTTACACAAGATAGTCCTCAGATCATAAGTCTCAGTGATTACAACAACCTTATGAAGCTCTTCGGCAGAGAAAACGATACCGTTTCTATGAGCAATGATGAGTATTTCGTTCTTGCTAACGACAGAATTATTTGTAGCTATCTGGACGATGCTGCCGCTGACGGAACTGTCATCACCTACAAAGGAAACACACTAAAGCCTGCTCTGGAGAGACATATCCAGGGTACTGTGGATATGTTTGCTAATACTGTAAACGCCGGTGTTCTTGTAGTTCACGACAGCCTTCTCTCGGACCTGAAGCCTAGGATGTTCAGTCTCATCGCTAATTACAGCACCTCAGACAAAGACAAAAAGCGTGCCAACGACAAGGAACTTAAGCATATGCTTAATGAATGGGTAAATAACAATTACACCGACCCCTATATAACCTATAACATCAACAGCAAGGTCGAAATTTCAGATGACATGATCGGTGAAAGTGCTATCGTTACTTTTATCGGCTTGTACCTTGGTCTTGTTTTCCTGATAGTCTGTGCCGCAGTTATAGCTCTTAAACAGCTTTCAGACTGCACTGACAGTCACGACAGATATGAAGTCCTTAGAAATATCGGTGCAGAGGAGAAAAACATCAGCCGCTCGCTGTTCGCTCAGACTGGCGTATTCTTCATGCTGCCCCTGTGCGTAGCAGTCATCCACTCCGTCTTCGGTCTGAAATTCTGCAAGGTATACATCGACACCTTCAGTAAATTCAATATCTTCCATTCTATCTGCATAACTGCCGCCATAATCGTACTCATATACGGCGGCTACTTCCTGATAACCTACATTTCAGGACACTCAATGATAAGAAGCAAAAAATAACATTGCTAAGAAAGCTCCGCAGGAGTAAACACTCAAACGGAGCTTTCTCTGTTTTTATTTAGTTCAAACATAAAATTTAATTTTATTTCCGTTTTTGCTATTGACTTTATATGAAATATGTAGTATAATTGATACGTTCGAGGTGTGGCTCAGTTTGGTAGAGTACTACGTTCGGGACGTAGGGGCCGCAGGTTCAAATCCTGTCACCTCGACCATTTAGAAAGCCTATATTTCTGCAAACGCAGAAATATAGGCTTTTTATTATGATTATGATTTCTCTATTCGAAATCAAATAACATGCTTTTGAGGTATTTTTCAGTATGGTGTGACACGAGCAAAATGTGATTTTCTTCAATTTTTGAGAAAACGGCACTGAAAATCATTACTATATATTCTTCCTGCCATCTTTAAACCTCCGGTTTTCTCTTTTATTATCTTATCGTTTCCAGATATTTACCATTGTTTTTTCGACTAAATTCTCAATGGAACACTTCACTGAAAAGATAACTTATGCTCGCAACTATCATTTACTTTCCTTTTTTCTGAGCACAATTGCTAAAGATCCCGAAACAGCAATTAAAAGTATAGCTGAATAAGGCGTTTCGGAACCTGTTTTGGGCGAATCTCCGCTATAACTTACTGAAGTGACAATTGCAGCAGTAGTTGTTGCAGTTGTGGTTACGGTTGCCTCATCAGCACTTGCATAGCTCAGTCCGTAGCCTATTTCATAAAGTATTTCGTCCTTGTACTCAGCAGTGTTATTGACGCCGTAAACATCAACTGGAAGCTTGCCTGTGGGTGAATTACCGCCAAATATCGTTATAAGTGCCGCAGGATAATTCACACCGTATGCGGGATTTTCCTGACCATCGACAGGGAGCGTATTCATACCGTTTGCGCAGTATGCAGCAACGATAGCGTCCGCTGACCGGAAACGTGCCACATCATAAGGGATATTTGCACTGAGGAATACTACATTCTTGCCATTTGCATGGGCAAGCTCAATAAGGTCATCGGCAAATCTTGCCTGCCAGCCTCTTGCTTCGTTTGTTTTATCGAGGTTATCTGTGCTGTACATCTCATAAGCAAGTACGACAACATCGCTGTTTTTGATATTTTCCTCAAATTCAGACGCATCGTGGTATCTGTGCCATATGCAGTCGGCAGTTACACTATTTGGAACAATGCCCTCTTTCTTCAATCGTTCAAGAGCAAAATATATGGTGTTCTCAACATTTGAATATGGATAGAAATATGCTACCTTGGCGTTTTCTCCGAGCTTTAAAGGCAGGAGGTCATTGTCGTTTTTGACCAGCGTTACAGCCTTTTCCGCTATCTGCAAAGCCTTTTCTCTGTTTTCAGCAGAGCCTACTATCTTCGCAGCATTTTCAGCGCTGGGAGCTTCATAGTCAAGAACGCCTCTGTTCTGCTTCATAGTGAGTATTCTTGCAACTGACTTGTTTATGGCCTCCTCCGGTATCTCCCCTTCTTCGAATCTCTTTGCAATACCCAATACATATTCTTCCATTTTTGCGATGTCCTCGCTGTTCTGAATGAACATCGGTTCAAGAATTATGTCAACGTCTGCGTTTATAGCAAGGACAGCGGCATCGACATTGTCAAAGTTGTTCTGGATAGCGTCCATCATCATCGAATCGGTGGTCACAACTCCGTCATAGCCGAGATCGTTTCTGAGAATATCGGTTATCATAGTCTTTGATAGCGTAGCAGGCAGGCTGACCTTCTCACCGCTTGAAGTCGAGATATATGTACCTGTTTCGATCTGAGGGAACTGTATATGAGCGGTCATTATCATATCAGTGCTGCTGAGGACCTCTTCATTATACGGTTTCAGCTCCAGCGCCTTTATCTCATCGTAGCTCTTATCAATAAGCGGCAGACCAACGTGACTATCGGTAGCGGTATCACCATGTCCCGGGAAGTGCTTGCAGGTTGTGATAACGCCCTCGCTTTGCAGTCCCTTGATATACTGTATGCCCATTTTGCTTACTATATCCGGATCAGACGAGAACGAGCGTATATTGATGATAGGATTGGCAGGATTGTTGTTCACGTCCATTACAGGTCCGTAATCAGTATTTATTCCGACAGACTTTATCTCGCTACCGATTATTTTTGCATTCTCATATGCGAGGGCAGGATCATTCGCTGCACCAAGAGCCATATTTCCGCAGGTTGGAGTACCTGTACCGAGGCGGTAGATTATGCCTCCTTCCTGATCGGCACTTATCAGCATAGGAATACCGCATCTGCTGCTGAGAGCTGCCTTCTGTATCTCGTCAGTAAGTTTGACGCTTTGCCCGGTCGTCTGGATATTATCCGCAAAAAAGGCGATCCCTGCAAAGTTATGAGCTTCAATGAACTGCCTTTGCTCATCATTAAGAGAAGTAACGCTTACGCCTTCTTCATCTCCGCTGTCAGACCACGGACGGAAGGTTATCATTATCATCTGCTCAATTTTTTCCTGAGTAGTCATACCTGCTATCATCTGTTCAATACCCGAACTGCTGCTTTCTTCTGCTGCTAAAGCTGCCGTTCCTGCTGTTGGTATCGTCATTGCAACTGAACTGAGTAACGCAATTAAAGTTTTGAGTTTTTTCATATTCTTCTCCTTTGTTAAAAACTGATGGATATTCGTATGTTATGGTATTATTCTCTGTTGTCCTTTAAGCTTTCGATCATATCGATTTTATCAACTCTCCGCCTGAGTATCAGCAGCGAGCCGAAGTAGCAAACACATACAACAGCTATCGTTATAAGTGATGTTCTTAATGTTATCTCGACCGGCATTATCATTTCTGTAACGCTTACAAGTTCATCAGAGAAAAACTTCATAAGTCCTGCACCGCTGATTATTCCAAGAACAATGCCCGGAATAAGAAGTATGTGGTTTCCGCGTAGCACCATGGTGTCAATGTAGCTGCGCTTATAGCCGAGAACTTTCAGCATTGAGATATTTGCTGCCTGTTCGTTTATCATCATATTGATAGCAACATACAGAGAAGCAATACAGATCACAACTCCAAGCAGAATGATGGTATATACGACTGTCCCGAAATCATCAGCGATCATTTCCATTTGTTTCTTAGCAGTCTTATCCGTAATAATAAGAGCGACCTCGCCGTTTTCAAAATCTATGCTTTCATCAGAGAGTATGCAGTCATAATACTTCGGATCAATACCTGTCACCTTAGACGCGTTCTCTCTTGAGCTTATAACAAAAACGTCATAGTCATTGTGAATGATGCCGCTGATCTTAATTTTTTTGTCCTCGAGGGTAAGAGTGTTTTTCATAGAAAGCTCATCACCCTTGCCGACATCAATCATTGCTGCTGCAAGTGTACTGATATACCATCCATCATTGAGCTTTGCGGGTTCATCCGTATCCTTATCAATGATATTCAGCCTTTTGCAGCCCTCATCAGCACCGATGACATTGACTGTAGTATCCGTTCCGGCTTCAAAGCTTGCATTTATAAGAACATCTGTCTTTTCATCGTATATGCCCTCGCCGTAGTCGCTCAGATAGTATCTGTACTTATAGGTGCCTATCTGAGACTGCGGGTTGTCTGCAAGAACTTCCATAGCATCATAGTAAGCGTTTCCGAAGCATACTATCGTACTTCCGAGAAAGATACCGAGGAATATTACGATGCTCCTTCCGGGATTTCCTATGACAGAACGAAGCGCAAAACGCGTACGAACTTTCAAATTTGATCCGGTAAATATCTTTTTGCCGGCATTCTTTGCGCCGACTGAACCGCTCAGCAGAGTAACGGTATTGTATTTGAGTATCTTCCTTGTAACGAGCATAGCTGCAATATAATAAATAATTGTAGGCAGCACTACTCCTGCGATCATTATCGGGAGCGGTACTGAGTAATCAGGTTCCATAGGCTCAAAGCTGCCTTCTGTGAGCTTTCCGAACCAGCCTGATACCAGAAGTGATATGCCGCTCATAAGGATACCTCCGACTAAACCGGGGATTATTGCCATAATGCTGTAATGGAGCATTATTGTACGCGGCTTGTAGCCGAGAGCGGAGAGCGTACCGATTATCTTCTGCTCTTTACTGATCTTTCGGCTCAGTATCATACATATCAGGACTACTGCAACAAAAGGAACAGTCGCAAGAAGTATCCACGATACAAGGATATATGTATCAGATTCCTGATAAACGTAGTGTATGCGTCCGTTTACATCAGCATCAAGATAACTGAGCATCGTGTAGCTGCTGTTGATCTCTTTTCTGAACTCGCTTTCCTTTGAAGCATCGTTGTATATGACCTTATAGATCACGTTTGCTTCCTCAAAGCTGCTGTCGAATGTCTTGTCATCAAGAACCGCAAGGAAAAAGTCATCTACATTCTTGTATGTATCAGATTCGTTCTCGACCATAAACAGATAATCAGGACGCAGGAACATACCTGTAACAGTGCGTTCCTTTTTGCCGACGGTTATCTTGTCGCCTACGGATATATCGTGCTCCTCAGCGTATCCGAGAGAGATCATGACCTCGTTCTCGTTGGAGGGACGGCTTCCGTCAGTCACCTCACATAGGTCTATCTGCTTACTCTCCTTGAAAATGCGTGAACGCTTGCCGTCCGGCTCTTCAAAGTTGACGCTGTGATCCTTTTCGAGAACGACGTTATACTTCGATGAAAGGCTCTTTACAGCTTCATCTGGAATATCCTCATAGGTCTCGAACTGAGCGTCCTGACGGTTATTGCGCTTTGCAAAATCGTCCGCATACTTCTTTACACCCGTTCCCGATGTGTAGAACAGGAAGAACATCAGCAGCGTTACCATTGTCAGAACAGAAGCAGAAACGTAAAACGACAGATATGAACGTATGCTGCGCGGGTATCGTTTGTTTAGTTTCATAGCGCACCTCCGTTCTTACAGGTTCAGCTTCTCGGAGGGACACTTTTCGGCGTTATCGACCTTTGAGGCAACTTTGCCGTCCTTGAACCTTATAACACAGTCCGCCATATCAGCAATGGCTTCGTTATGGGTTATGATGATTATGGTAGTACCATACATCTGGTTCATCTTCTCTACGAATTTCAGCACGGCGTAGGACGATTTCGTATCCAAAGCACCGGTAAGCTCGTCGCAGAGCAGCAGCTTGGGATTCTTTATCATAGCACGTCCGATAGCAACTCTCTGCTGCTGACCGCCTGAAAGCTCCTTCGGGAAACGCTTGCGATACTGCTCTATTTCCAGGGCTTTGAGCACCTCGTCTATGTCCAGTGGCTTGGGAGATATTTCAGACACCACCTGAATATTCTCCTCGACGTTGAGATCTGGTATGAGGTTGTAGAACTGGAAGATAAATCCGACGTCCTCAAGGCGATACCGGAGCAGCTCCTTTTTACTTGCGGATGCTATATTCCTGCCGTCAACTATGAGGTCGCCAGAGTCGAGGCTGTCAAGTCCGCCGACCATATTGAGCAGAGTGGATTTGCCCGAACCGGAAGGTCCGAGGATAACATAGACCTTGCCCTTGTCGAGTGTAAGGTCAACTCCTGCGAGAGCGAAAACTGCCGCATCACCTGTTCCGTATTGTTTTTTAGCATTTTTATTTCGATAAACATAGTGACCTCCTATCAAAAAATGTAACCCCTTACAGTAAACTTAGTCGCTCTTCTTTCTCATCACGAGGGCAGTTCCGGCTGCAAGAGAGAGAAATACTATCGGAATGGCAACACCGCTGTCACCGGTTCCGGGATCGCTGTTTGCAGCTTCGGTTGCCGTAACTGTTGTCTCATTGCTCGTTGTAGTTGTTGTTTCGGTCGAAGCAGTCGTTGTAGTCGTAACCTCAGCCTCAGTGTTCTTCTCCTTATATGCAGTTATTCTAACGCCAACGTTTTCCTGCAAATTCCGGAAAAAGAACTGATAATCATAGAGGTGATATGAACCGTCGGGCAGAGATGCCAATCCGGCAGGATATTCTTCCTTGCTCACATCAGTAACTTTCAGCACACCTCTGTTTTCGTCGATATAGCAGCCGCAGAGCTGCGGTATCTCATTCTTTATCTCCTTCCTGTATCTTTCCATGAAGCACGCGCCTTTATTCAGCGACTTGTCAGCAGGTGTTGAATCTGTTGCCCAGCTGAGCGGATTGATTGAGAGCATCTTTTTCCCTTTAGGGCAAATATAAGAATCTGTAACCTCCGGAGCTTCACATTCAAAACTGACGATAACGCCGGTATCGTCCTCATTCTGGGCGAATTGCAGGAACGGATATGCGGCAGCTTCTTCATCGCTCATTCCCCAACCGATAGCATAAGTAGCCACAAGCTTTGAGCTTACGCTGTCATCGGAAAAGTATTCCTTCATAAGCCGATAGCACATATCAGCTCCCTGAGAGAAGCCGAAAAGAATGACCGGTCTGCCGTTGTTCTCGTTTTCGAGGTAATATTCAAACGCTTCTGAAACATCAGCATATGCTTGCTGAAGGAGCTCTTCTCTCTCTTCGGCAGGAAGCGCATCGGTTTTCAATGATATCTGGCTGTAGTAAGGAGCAAATAGCCGTGCATTTTCATCAAGTATGCCTCTCTCCATTTCAAGAGCACCTAAAAATCTTTCACGGTTGACTTCATCGTTGATATTCATAAGTGCTTCATCTTTTTTATCAACGGTAGGAGCAATGAAGAATACATCAGCGTCCTTATCTTCGCCCTCAGCGAAATACGCCCAGTTGTTCATATCCGAATACTTTGAGGATTCAGAATCCGCTACTGTTGAAGTGAATTGAACGCTGCTGAGGACTGTGAGCGCTGTTGCCGCAGAACACATTACAGTCCGAGCAGTCCTGTTTTTAGGCGTGTATGATATATTGCTCATATAAAGCACCTCTATTCCTGAAGATAGTATTTGTGAATTAGTATAATTATCTATATCTTATTTTAACATAAAAAAAGTTGATTTGTGTTAAGCTTTTGTTAAGATTTCTATTGAATAATTCTGCTGAGAACATTCTAATTGCACAAATCACATTATTTATACAAATTGATTATTTATAATGGAAAACGTCGATGAAGACGAGTAATCGCGCCTTTGTATAGCACATATGCCCTGCGTTCAAATACAGAAACACTGTTTTCATCAACTGCGAATATGCCCAAAGCCTCTAGTCGTTTACCTGTTACAACTGCGGTTTTGGCGTTATCTCCCTCTGAAGTAACAGCTTTCATCCTTACTTCTATGTACAGAGTATTATGCACAGTGGCTATGCAAAAAAAGCTTGACAAGTATAAAAAATTGTAATATAATGTCAACATAGGCGTAAAAGCCTGGAATTGAAAAAATGAGGTGATAATATGGCAATTTGCACAAAGTGCGGAGCAGAGATGGAAGAGGGAAATTTTGTTTGTCCCAACTGCGGAAATAATGAAGATGCGGTAAAGGCTCTGCGAAAAAAT
>Ga0265298_10000091_pt1 | contig 128087 bp, 123 predicted proteins | sample AusTroGonzalo_MG_3_FD_193486 | JGI IMG/M metagenome (GOLD analysis project Ga0265298, IMG submission 193486) | Bovine rumen microbial communities from tropical cattle in Woodstock, Queensland, Australia - Gonzalo_01 | ecosystem: Host-associated > Mammals > Digestive system > Stomach > Rumen ...
TGGGTATTCCGCCATGCGAGAACGTGTCTCACTGGGCTCGTCTGTCTTATTCCATTGACCATATTATTCTTCTGGCAAATAGAAAAAGAACGGATGCCAAAGGTCGATCATGATGACACACTGATGAGTATTGACTGGAATATGGGAATAGCTGCAGATGAGAATGACCGACGAATCATGGAACTGATGAATGGTATTGAGAAAGAAACCGTGACTTCTACATCGATGATAGGAGCACAAGATTTTCTGCTTTCTCATACGAAGGATATCACTGCCTCTGAAGCTGTCGTATACTTCAAAACACCATCTAAAAAGAAACTGGAAAAGGCAAAGGAAAAGATCGTTGAACTATTGAAAGAACGTTACCCATCAGCTTCAGTAGAATTTAATGAGTCTGGTAACCTGTATAACTTGATCTTTTCTACAAATGAATCGGATCTAGAGATACACCTACAGGATCAAGACGGTCGAAGGCCGGATATTGCTACCGCACGAAGATTTACAGATACCTTACGTACTCATTTTACTGACATCGCTATCATGCCTGTACTCACTGAGACAAACATTCAGTACATGGCAGACATGGAACAGATGGCCATCTATAAGGTGAGCTATGAACAACTCTACAGCAGACTTAAGGAACTGATCAGCAAAAATGAGATATTCAATATCAATGACGGGGCACAGAGTATCCCTGTAATCGTGGGAACAGACAACAGAGAAAGCGACCGCATACTGAATAGCAGCGTCAAAAACGGTGAAGGAGTTGATATCCCTATAGTATACTTAGTCAAAGAGACTAGAGGTGAGGACTACAAGCGACTGCAGGCAGGAAACAGTGGAGAATACTTTAGCATCGATCTGAATGCCAATGACAAAAAGGTTGAACAGATTATGAGATATGTAGACGAATATGTTCATCAGCCCAAGGCAGAACTATCGGCTTCATTCGCAGGTGGATATTTCTCCAGCAGACAAATGATCAAAGAGCTTGCCTTAGTCTTGAGTGTAGCATTGGCTTTGCTCTATTTCATTCTATCAGCCCAATTCGAAAGTTTTATCCAGCCATTCATTATCTTAACAGAAATGGTTATTGACGTATTCTTCGTTATTGCGGTGTTATGGGTATTTGGAGAATCGGTAAATGTGATGTCCATGATAGGACTTGTAGTTATGAGTGGTATTATCATCAATGATTCTATCTTAAAGATAGACAGTATCAACCGACTACGACGAGGTGGCGCTCCCCTACTCCGCGCCATCATGACTGCCGGGCATAACCGTCTGAAGCCAATTGTTATGACCTCGCTCACGACGATACTAGCTATTCTGCCATTCCTCCAAAGAGGTGACATGGGATCCGCCTTGCAATACCCTCTGTCGTTGACGCTTATTGTTGGTATGGCTATCGGAACGATGGTCAGTCTGTTCCTGATTCCATTATTCTATTACCTGATATATCGTAAACGAGCATGAAAGTATCCAACTTCACCCTTCTATTGATACTTGCCATTTTCATGGTGGTTGGGGCTGCACTGCTTCCAAAGATAGACGTGGCAGATAATCCACGTCCACGACAGGGTAAGACATTGACTGTAGAGTTCTACTGGCAAAGGGCTTCAGCTAAGGTCATCGAGCAGAACGTCACCTCTAGAATTGAGGGATTGATATCCGCTGTCAAGGGTGTTGAAAGCGTCTCTTCAGAATCGTATTTCGGATCAGGAAAGGTTGTCGTGGAACTAAAAAAGGAGGCAGATGTCTCATCCACAAAATTTGAAATATCCTCATTGCTAAAGCAGATACACAAACGATTACCGGAAGGCGTCTCTTATCCTGTTTTGACAGGAGGTGAAGTGGTGAACGAGAAGGGACGAAGTGAGACGACTCAGTTATTGTTGACCTACCAAATCAACTCTAATCTAAGTGACGAGCAACTAAAAGAATATATAGAAAGGAAGGTAGAGCCTATCGTCAAGCAACTGGAAGACGTGAGACGAGTGGAAGTGACAGGAGGAGTGAGCAAGGTAATAGAGATTACGTATAACCCGTTTATCCTTGCCAATTATGGACTGACCGCATACGATATAGAAAAAAGTATCCGTAGTTTCATCGGCCGCGAGGATATTGTGGGCGAGGTAGTTCATCATGACTCCGATATAGAGGCCATAGGAGTAGACGGCCAAAGAGCAGGAACAAAAAAAAGAATTGACCTCTATCTGACAACAGGTAAGTTCGTGAAACCTCTGGAACAGATGCCTGTCGGAGTCGTCGACGGTAAGACGGTCTATTTGAATGATCTGGCCTCCTATGAATATAAAAACAAAGAACCAGACAAGTATTTCCGGGTAAACGGCTTGAACACCATCTACCTGAATATCCACGTTGATGCGAAAGCAAATAAGATATCATTATCCAATAAGATTCAGAAACAGATCAAAGAAACTGAAAAGCAATTCAGGAAGGGAATCTATCTGACGCTGACATATGACGGAGCGGAAGAAAGAGAAAGCGAGCTACACAAACTAGTATGGCGCTCTTTGATGGCGCTAGGCATCTTATTGTTCTTTGTTTGGTTGACAAAAAGAGACTGGAAGTATCTCACGATCATGGCGACAACACTGGTTGCCATCATATTGACAGCAGTTATCGCATACTCGATACTAGACATTCGACTACATATCTATTCCTTGGCTGGTATTACTGTGTCATTGGGTCTGGTCATTGATGCGTCTATCGTGATGACCGACCACTATAGCTACTACCATAACCGTCGAGCATTCCTAGCAATCCTCGCGGCATTACTGACCACCATCGGGTCACTGGTGATTGTATTCTGGCTACCCGAATTTATACAAAAGGATCTGTATGATTTTGCATGGATCATCATTGTCAATCTGTCAGTGGCTCTCTTTGTGGCTTACGCTTTCACGCCAGCTCTGATAGAACAAATGGAATATAGAAGTTATCAGCAGGGACATATCCGACATAAAAAACTAGTAACGGGATGGACCCACTTCTATACTAGATACGTATCATTCACACAAAAGCATAAATGGATCTACATCATCATTTTGGTGTTAGCTTTTGGCATTCCCTTTCATGCATTGCCTCCAGAACTGGGAAAGGACCAAAAAGACGAAGAATCCCATAAGGTATGGCATGATATGTACAATGCCACATTGGGAAGTAATTTCTTCCAACTGAAATGCAAGGATACCTTGTCAAAACTCTTCGGTGGCACAATGCGTTTGTTTTCCGAATCTCTCTCCGACAATACCTATAACTCAGAAAAAGACAAGGAGAAGAAACTGACCATCAGGGCACAGATGCCATTAGGAGGAAGTGCAACAGAACTGAACGAGAAGGTCGTTATCCTCGAAAATTTTTTATCCGGATATAAAGAGATCAAACGGTTTGAAACCCGAGTGGAATCATGGGGATCAACGACTGTTGTCGAGTTCAAGGACGAATTCAAAAAAACATCTTTTCCATATCTATTAGAGAGTAAGGTCATCGGGAAAATCATCTCCATTGGTGGAGCAGACTGGAGTACCAGCGGTGTAAGCGAACGAGGATTCAGCAACTCCTTGAATTTACAGTTCCGCTCAAACCGAATTGAGATCATTGGCTATAACTATGACCGTCTGTATAGAATTGCCGAGGAGATGTGTAAGACGATGAAACAAAACAGCCGCGTGGTAGACCTAACCATAGAGACTCCTGGGCACGAGAACCAAGAGGATGAGTTCTTTATGGATTACAATAAAGAGAGAATGGCACTCTACAATTTTGATCTCATCGCCAGTCATCAGGCTCTGCGTGAGATATTATCAGGCTATGACATAGAAAAATACCATGACACTCATCTGTCATCCGACATGCATCTAAAATCATCAGAGAAAGACAGATTTGATCTTTGGCATCTACAAAATGCATATATGAAAGTGAATGGTAATGACACAAAACTGTCTGACTTCATGGAGATTAATAGGCGGGAAGCGAAAAATTGTATTCCTAAAAAGAATCAAGAGTATATACTACGAGTTGCTTTCAACGTTTTAGGCACTTACACATATACAGACAAATATATTAAGAAAACCATCAAGGAGTATAATGCGAAGATTCCTGTCGGCTACAAATGCAGAAACGCAACGTACGGATGGTATGAGGATAACGGCACACAATATTGGCTGATCTTACTCATTGTGGTTATCATATACTTCATTTGTTCCATTTTGTTCGAGTCTCTCAGGCTGCCATTGGTCATTATATCCCTTATTCCGGTATCATTTATTGGAACATTCCTAACCTATTACTTCTCTGGTGTGGAATTCGGAACAGGTGGCTTTGCCTCACTAGTACTACTAAGTGGATTGACAGTAAACGGAGGCATCTACATTATTTATGAATACCTGAGCATAACGAGAAAGAATCGTCAAAAAGCCGGTACGGCATTATATGTAAGGGCTTATAACCATAAGATTACGGCTGTATTCCTAACGATTCTATCTACGGTTCTCGGCTTAATACCGTTCTTCATCGATGGAAAGGACGAGCCTTTTTGGTTCTCGTTCGCCATTGGCTCGGCGGGCGGGTTGCTTTTCTCGGTTATAGCGATTGTATTCGTGATGCCAATATTTATGAGACTCAATCACAAAGATAATAACAATCAAATTAAAAACCATAAATAATAGTTATGATGTATATAAGCAAAAAAACGGCGACACTATTAATGCTGTGTTTAACTTTTCTTTGTTCATGCGAGCAAAAGGTAGATCAAGCATTAAAACTGGCGGGTGACAACCGTCAGGAGTTAGAAAAAGTGCTGGATCATTTTAAGAACGATCCCGACCCATTGAAGTATGAGTCGGCCAAGTTCCTGATTGAGAACATGCCCTACCATCACGCATTATATGGTGAGATTGCAGATCAGTATGTGAAGGCTTATGCAGCAATGGGGACGCATGCCGTTGAATTTCGTGATAGTGTTGTCGACGCGGAAACCAAGCAGCTTACCGGACAAGCCGTCATGAAGGTCTCGGATATAAGAAAGATAAAAGCCGAATTCCTGATCAAGGCGATAGATGATGCCTGCGACCTCTGGGCAAAAGTGAACTGGAAAAACGAGTATGATCAATCCACGTTCTTTAATTACGTATTGCCATACAGGCTTTCCGATGAACCTGTAAGTGATTGGCGACAAACCATTAAGACCTTATTCCCGTATCTGGATGCCGATGTCGCGTACAGTGATCAAGGCGTTCAGTTCTCAGCTTTTGAAGGACATCTCGTCAATGCGAAGATAATTGGATCACCCAATGCAATGAAAGGAAAAGCCGTACGGATATCCCCTGACAATTCCTCTGTCACTTTCAGCATCCCGTCAGACATGGATGTACAGAAGATCGTACGACTCAGATATAATGCGACAGCGGTAGGCACGAAGGCACAGGTAAAGGTGAACGGCCAGACCGTCGGAACCGTTGACCTGATGCAGGTCGAAAGTGAGTATTCATTCAAGACCTCTCTTTCAGGAATCGTGCTGAACCTGCAGAAAGGGGAGAACAAGATTACGATAGGGTCTGCCAACAAGCCGTTTGTCCTTGACTACATGGAAGTGGGGGCCTACGAGCCTTATCATTCGGAAGAGGCGGTCGACTACTCCGACTCCTATTGCCAGATACAGAATGTGGGCACGAGCAACTATGTATCCTTCGACACCATACAGTCGACGATAGGTCAGCCCATCACACTGCGCGGCTATTCGCCGGATGACAGGACGCTCAACATGCGTCTGGACTATCAGGGCTATCCGTGCTGGAGGATTGCTCCCATGGACTCCGTGGACCTGTACCTGGAAGACTATCGGGTCAGTCTTGACACCCTGGCGATTGTAAGTAAGCAGGTATACATCCTGGTGACCAATCCGGACAGATGCTATGAAAGGGATGTGACCGCCTATCAGTCCAGATACATCAACCACCAGAAATGGGCAATCATACCTGTGGGTGACGGCATGTGCAAGATCATGAACAAGCAGACGGGCTTGTTCTGGGAATCCCGCGTCGACAAGCAGACTGGCAAGGAGATCCTGGTACAGAACTTCTATTCCGGAAAGGCCACGCAGAAATGGAAGATCACCAAGAAAGAAAAGAACCCCTATGCCCGGTCATTCTTCAGAATCGGGAATGCCCAGTCTGAGGCTGTGCGGGTGACGGATGCGATGGACCTGTTCGTGCCCGCCAAAGCCAGAGGCAGTGTAACTCCGAGTCTGGCATCATTATGCCGATACCGTACAGGACCCTGTAAGGACGAGGCCTCCTATGTAGCTGCACTATCCAGATATATGGGAATTCCCGTGGCCATAGATTTCACGCCACATTGGGGAAACCGCACTAATAACCATACATGGAATGCCCTAGTTCTACCTAATGGAAAAGCGACACCTTTTTACATGGGATATGTTCCGGGAGATACGACCCAGTTCACACATAGTCCCGTCTATCTGAAGCCCAAGATCTACAGATACCGCTTCGAGGTTAACCAGAAGATCGTCGATGACATGAAAGGTGAGAAGAGCGTCCCTGAGTTATTCCAGTTTCCGACGTTTACAGATGTCACAGACGAGTATCTGAATACGACGGATGTGGTACGTGACATTCCGAAGGAGTTCCGTGACAGTAAGATCGCCTACATCTGTGTCAACGACAAGGAGCACTGGATCCCCGTTCATTATGGCAAGGTATCAAGGGGCAAGGTTACCTTCACGTCTATGGGACGTAATATACTGTATTCCGTCTGCATCTATCAAAATAGCAGTTTAACTCCTATCGGGAATCCCTTTATCCTGAAACCAGACGGATCGATCAGAGAAATCGTATGCAACAACTCCAAACGCCAGACGATGACGTTACTCCGCAAATATCCTTTCTTCGCTCAGTTTGATTCCTTCAGGTATAGAATGAATATGGGAGAGTTCCAAGGGAGTAACGTCAAAGACTTCTCACAAAGCACGGTCTTGTATCAGCATCAGGGATATACAGATGCCTATTGGTATGAGCTGGAGTTGGAGAACGCTGGGAACAAATACCGGTATCTTCGCTATATTGGCGACAAGGACTCCTATTGCAACATTAATGAGATAGAGTTCTATAACAGCAAAGGCCAGAAACTGACCGGCAAGATACTTGGCACTCAGGGCATGCCCGGTCACACGAAGGAGACCGTCTTTGACGGCGATATCCTGACAGGATTTAACGGAATCAGTCCCGATGGCCATTGGGTAGGACTGGAACTGGCTCAGCCGTCTGACGTGGCAAAGATAAGGTTCATACCCCGAAATGACGGTAACTGCATCGAAGTCGGTGATATTTATCAATTACTTATGTATGATAGTGGGAGATGGATTGAACTGACGGAGTTACAGGCACAGAACAATAAGATTGTGCTTGAGGATATGCCAAGTGACGGATTGTACCTATTGAAAAATCTCACGAAAGGCATAGAGGAACGTATATTCACCTATGAGAATGGTGAACAGATTTGGTGGTAAGGATAGATAATTGAGAGAATGATATAAAGTGTCACATGGCATTTTATATCATTTTCTTTGCTATTTGTAACCATAAAACCCGTCTTCGTCTATTGTCAACTCATTGTCAACTCTAATACTTGGATATACACATCCCATGTTGTATATTTGCTTCGAAAAAACCGAAATATTAACTATTCATGACGACCGCCTTAACCGCATTTTTGACATCTGATGCGTTCGCGAGTCCAAAATAAATGTGAAGAGATGAACGATAAAAAGAAAACAAGCCAAGACATTCTGGCTTGGACAATTAGATTGTTTTTGTATTTGATGCTTATTATTCTCCCCTTTGCACCACATCTGTTAGATATTAGTGGAGAGGGAGAAGAGGCGATGGGGCTTATCTTATTAATCTTCCTCTCGCTTTTGGCAATTCTAACAGCTATTCGTTTCATTTCTAGATTTAACAGTATACAAATCACCAAACTGGACATCTGTGTTTGTGTGTTGGCATGTTATATTCTGTTACAATCAGTTACACTCCATCATCTAACAGTACATCACTTCTTGATGGGAGGATTCGTGTTATTGTATGCTGTGATTAGGTCTATGGATTTCGAGTCTATCAAAAAAATAGCCGTCATTCTTGTGATATGCGCAGCAATTCAAGCCTTTTACGGATTACTTCAACTATTTGGAGTGGTCAAATCGCAGAGTTCCTTATTTAATATAACGGGGAGTTTCTATAACCCGGGGCCTCTTGGGGGATATCTGGCAATGATATTTGCGATTCCATTAACCCGTATCATCAGAGAAGGTGATCTTCTCGACGCTCATCAGCAGTCATGGAAAAAGACGCTATATTATTTCGGAGTTATCATCACTGCTGTAGCCATTATATGCAGCCAGTCACGGGCAGCGATTGTTTCATTGTTACTTGTATGTCTGATTTTGTTTTATCCCAAAATACAAGATCATATCGCGAAATTGACCAAAACCAAGATATTTTGGTTCTACAGCCTAGGAGTGTTGATTGTTCTTATTCTTTCTATCTGCATCTTCAAATACAAAACAATCTCATCTTTTAGCCGGTTGTATATGTGGGGAATCACAGCCACGATATTCAACAAATTAAATATATGGCTGGGAGTCGGATACTACCACTTTAATCCGTCATACATGAATGCACAAGAAATGTATTTCAGAAACAACCCAATGTCAGGCTACTCTGATTATGCTGACAACATCGCATTCTGTCTGAATGAGCCTCTCCAAGCATTGGTTGAACTAGGAATCATTGGTTCACTTATATTACTGGCAATCATCTATTTTGTATGGACAGTACGTTCAGGATCTAACAGGTTCTTACTACAGATAAAGTTGTGTCTGTTCAGTATTCTTGTTTTTTCATGCTTTTCTTATCCTTTCCATACCACCATTATAACGCTTAACACTTGTATTTGCCTGGCTTTTATCTCTACATTATCAGCCCAAGACAATCGGCACATAATATTATCATTCAAGTTGAATATAATTGGCCGATTCATATCAGGCATGCTTTTCCTGTCTATTAGCATCATAACAGCATGTTACGCCTACAAGTTCGCAAGTTCACTGAAAGATTGGGAAAAGGCAAATTACTATTACCATGACTACAGGTATGAAGAAGCATTACCACACTTCAAGAAAGCAAATGAATTCTTTAGTACAGACGGTAATTTCTTAAATAATTATGGAAAAGTCTTGTCATTGGCTCAAAGATACAAAGAGAGCAATACGATCTTGGATCAGGCAACACAACACATCGTCACCTCTTTCTCATATACAACGATGGGACAGAACTATGAGATGTTAGGAGACATGGCATTAGCAGAGACCTATTATTGGAAAGCTCATTGGCTCGTTCCCTCAAAAGATTATCCATTATATCTATTGTTTAAGTTATATGACAAAAAAGGGGATTCTACAAAAGTAGTGGATATGGGGTACAGGATTCTCCATAAAAAACAGAAAGTGCCCTCCATCGCTTCAGAGCAAATAAGAAAAGACATTACAAACATTATAAATAAATATCAATGAAAAAGAAACTCTACAACTGCATTTTGATACTTCTGTGTGCAGGGGCTTTCATTGCCTGTAAGAGAAGTATTGTTATTACCATTAGCAATCCACAAGAAGGGAAACTTCATGCGACTCATTCTTTAGTGGAAAATGGGGAAAAAGTGTTCGAATTAGACTCTGTGTCTGCACCCAAGGCCGTTTATATGCAGTTCTGCAAAATCGGAGGAAAGGATGTCCTGTCATTCTTAAACAAGTACAATTCCTCTATCTACCTATATGACTATAATGAAGGTGATCTGTTGGGGATATACAATTTTGGAAAGGACATCATGAAGCCGGGAGCCTATTATATCGTCAATGAAGATAGTGTCTACGTGCTTGATATGGCCAAGATGAATTTAACGTTATTCAATCCCAAACAAAACGCTCAGACAGATGTAATCTCTTTAAAAGGGAAAGAGGGCAAAGATTGGCCAATCAAACTACCCCAATACAATCTCTTTACATCCAACCCCATTATCAAGATAGGCGATGAACTTATCATGACGGGACAATTATTCTGGTCAATACCAGCCAAGGCCATCCAAACATTCCATTTTTCTGCAAACATAGGAATACAGTCTAAAAAATTGAAGTTTGAGCATTGCTATCCAGAAGACTTGTACGGCAACGATTCTAACTGGGAAGGAGGACACCAAACGGCTCCCCATGCGACCGTATCGCCTGACGGAAATTTGGTATATAGTTTTCCGCCATCACATGACTTGTATATTACGGCACCACACGCCGACTCATACAAAAAAGTGTATGGAGGAAGTAATGATGCTGGCGATATCTCATCTATTGATTATCAAAACAAAGAAGAGACCCCAAAAGACATCATTTCGGAGAATTACGTAATGCAGGATATGTATGGTCCGATTATATATGACCAATATCGCAGTGTCTATTATCGTTTTTTGTTGAAGAAAGTCACAGACAAGCAAAAGAGCAACTCTGTACCTGACAAGGAGATCAATATTGTTATCATGGACAAAGACTTTCAGTATTTAGGAGAAACGACCATAGGAAACGGAAAGAATTGGAATATTCAAAATGCCTTTATAACGCAAGAAGGCCTGAATATCGAGTATCTGTCACCAGAGAATTTGGACGAAGATCATATGGTTTTTAAAGTATTTCAATTAAAATAATGTACGTTATGAAGAAGATATCATTTTGCTTATTGCTATTCCTTACTCTGCTTTTTTATTCATGTAACAGTGAAAGACAAAAAGAAATAGACTTTATAGACAATGTCCTTTCCGAACATGCTGACCTCTCTAATTACAACTGGCTTGTCATTATCCCTGGTGTAGGTTGTAACGGGTGTATCCAAGAAGGTGAGTATTTCTTAAAAAAGCATGTATCGGATAAAACAATTGGCTTTGTATTGACTAATATCAGCTCCCTCAAAATCTTACAACAAAAGACTGGCTTAAAGCTCAAAGAGCATGAAAATATATATGCAGATACAGATAATGCGTTCATCGTAGAGACAGAGAACTCTATCTATCCTTGTGTCGTTGAGATCAAAGATCATCATGTCGCATCACTTGAGTTCCAGTCCCCTCAGACACCTGCATTACGTAACCTCGAAGAGACTTTGATGAAATAAAAAGGGCGGGGAAAGTCCTCGCTATTATCAATTAACTAATAAATATTACAATGAAGAAAAAAATCATTATGGGCGCTGCAGCATGCATGATTGCTGCTCTGTCTGTTGTTGGTATGAACGCCAACAAAACGAATTCAAGTGACGTTACCCTGAGTGATCTGGTAATGACTTCTGACGCAAATGCAGATTGTGTTGGAACTGGTTGGCTTGCTGGTGGCCACTGCGTTTTTGGCTACAACTTCTGTATATTCAGAATGGATTCTAGCGACTGTGATCCGTACAGATCATATTAAATGATCATAGCAGAGGGTGTTTGAATAGCACTCCTCTGCTATTTCGCTTCTGATAACAGAATGAGATTGAGCGTATGAAGCCTGTCGCTATATCCATATTATCCTTGGTTCTTTGGGTTTGCCAAGCGATGGCCCAGACTACCGACCTGCTGTATCTATTCCCGAATAAGGACATATATGAGACAGGCGAGGATATGTGGTTCAAGGCATACCTGATGGACAAGCAAACACTGGCCTTGTCGGACAGAAGTCAGACGCTCTATCTGCTATTGCGAAGTGAAACGGGTGAAGTGGTATGGCACGAGAAATATCCGCTGACAGCTGGGAGAGGCGACGGGCATATTTATATAGATGATACTTGGCGGCTGGGAGAATACTATATGGAGGGCTATACACGCTCCTCGTTTACCACCGACAGTACTACGGCCATCCGTCCACGAAGGATCCGGGTGGTCGATCGTGTAACACAAATGGACTCCATTTCTTCGGAGGCCGTCAGGAGAGACTCCATCAAAAGACTAACGGCCAAACGGCGGTTTGACATGTTCCCTGAGGGCGGAAACCTCATAGATGGTATTAACACCGTCGTGGCTTTCAAGGCAACATACGGGAACGGATTCCCTGATGAGGTTTCCGGAAAAGTACTTGAGGACGGAAACGAGATCGCGGCCATCCATAGCCAGCACGACGGCATGGGCATGTTTGCCCTTATACCACGATGGGGAAAGGATTACAAAGTGGTGCTCTCTGATGGCAGGACCTACCCTCTTCCACCCATAGAGCGTACAGGCACTGGACTGCGTGTCCTACGCAACAACAATTCTGGCATTACCATGGTCGTATCAGCGTCGGACAGCATCGCACGCCCGTTTACTGTATTGGCTAAGATGCGCGGTATGCTCTGTGGCACTGCAAAAGGAGTAGTCAAAGGGCATCAGATCGTCAGGATGCCCAAGGAGAGATTCCCGATGCAGGGCATCGCAGAGATCACACTGACTGTCGGGGATGCCCAGATACCGGTAGCGGAACGGCTGGTATATGTCAATCCGACGCAACAGCTGAACATCACTGCGCAAACCGATCACCAGCAATACAACAGGCGCGACGAAGGGAAAGTCTGTCTGCAAGTAACCGATTCCGCTGGTCAGCCGCTCAAGGCGGAACTGGCCGTAAGCATCTTCGACAAGGCCTATCTCTATCAGCCAGGGCACGAGAATATTCTCTCGCATTGCTATCTGTCTGAAGAGATACGGGGAAACATCTTCAATCCTGCCTACTATTTCGACGAGCGGAACGATGACCGGCTGCAGGCGCTCAACCTGTTGCTCATGACGCAGGGCTGGAGACGCTATGTCTGGGACAGGGAGCCAACACAAGGAAAAGAGATATTATCAGACGGGGTGAGCGGTAAGGATCTCATTACCAGAACGCAGTTCATCCAGGTATTCTCGCCCCAGAGTGACACCTGTCTTGTGATGACCGACTCCATAGGCAGATTTGAGATCAGCCCGGTCATGATGGACACAATGCGGGGGAATATCTATTTAAAGCCAATGGTGAAAAGCCCCAAGCCAAAACTATCATTAGCCAACCCGTTCGACAGCATCGGTTACTACCAACAAGGCAGACAGAGATACCTGACACAGAACCATATCTTTGAGACCGCCAACGGAGACCGGGATATCACCGACGGATTCGGGACAGTGGTGCTGAAGGATGTCTATGTTACAGCCAAACGGCGGTCACCCTATCGCGACAAGGTGACGGGCTATCTGGATAGTCTCGCCATCATGGCAAGTGGAGAATGGGTATGCAAACATGGTACACAAATGTATCTAAACGACTATCATGGTTACTCACACCATCCTGAAGGCTATTATCCAGCCCCCACACATAAGGTAAAACATCTGATGCCCAAACGAGGTGAGACATATAAACTCATTAAATATATACCAGGAGGCCCTAATGGAAGATGGCTATTGGACATGGACGACCCACCCCATGACATTGTGTATAGTGGACCTCAATATACAGAAGAGGAATTACTAAAAAAATATGGAATATCGAAGGCACAGGGCTATTACCCGCATCGAGAGTTTTATGAACCTGACACCTTTGACCTCTCATCAACAACGCCTGATCCTCGGAACTCATTGCAGTGGAAACCCGCAATACTGACTGATGAGGAAGGCAAAGCAGAAATAGCCTTCATGGCCTCAGATGTAAATACAGAGTTCGTTGGCATCGTCGAAGCCATTGACGGCACAGGACTAATCGGTTGTCAGACATTCACATTCAGAGTTGTCAGGAATAAATAGATGATGAAGCATGAAAAGATAACAGAGAGAGAAAAAAAGCGGGGAAAGTCCTCGCTATTAATTCATTTACCAATAATTTATTAACAATGAAGAAAAAAGTGATTTTTGGTGCAGCAGCATGCATGATTGCAGCTCTGTCGGTTGTTGGTCTGAACACCAACAAAACAAATTCAAGTAATGTTACACTGAGCGATCTGGTGATGACATCTGACGCAAATGCAGATTGTAATCCCATCGTTCTTGAGTATTCTGCAGATGGGAAATGTATAGGGGGATGGTGGTCTCCTTGGAGTACTTGTGTTTGGGCGTATGGCGAACGTGGATGTGATCCGCACACTTCTTATTGATGATCATCGCAGAGGGTGTTTGAATAGCACTCCTCTGCTATTCCCTTCCTGATAACAGAATGTGATTGAGCGTATGCGATTTACCACTATATCCATATTATCTATGATGTCTTGGACTTGCCAAGTGGCGGCCCAGGCTGCCGACCTGCTGTATATACTTCCGAACAAGGACGTATATGAGACTGGCGAGGATATGTGGTTCAAGGCATGTCCTGTACAGGCAGAATTATGCGTAAGCCTCTTTGACAAGTGGTATCAGAGCGACAGGATAAGGGAAACGATGCTGTCGCACTGCTATCTGTCATCACAAATACGTGGAGATATCCATAATCCCATATACTATTTTGACAAAAGGAACAAAGACAGGCTTCGGGCGCTCGATCTGCTATTGCTGACTCAGGGATGGAGAAGATACACCAAGCCCTCAAGAGGTAGTGAGATCCTAACAGACGGAATCAGGGGTAAGGTATCATCCAAAAAGAAACCGAATGACGGCATTGAGGGCGTGCAAGCCATCCAAGTGAGCGGCCACAATGCGAAAACAGAACAGATGTGGACGGACTCATTGTCTTTTTTACCGATAAGATGACGGGCCAACTGGACAGTTTGTTGGCATCGTCGAAGGTACCGACGGTTACGGTATGATTGGAAGCGAGAATTTTGAAATAAACAATAAAAAATATGCATATTAAAATGAAAAAGAAGGAAAAACAGATGACATTGAAGATTTCTATTGTCGTTATTTCCATGCTCATCCCATCCATGGGCATATCGCAAACCAAGAGTGATTCAGTACAACACTTGAAAGAGGTGACTGTAACAGGCGTCCGTCCTTTGATAAAGGCCGACCTTGACAAGTTCACTTACAACGTCGCATACGATCCCGACAGCAAGAGCCAGAGCATTCTGGAGATGCTTCGCAAAGTACCGATGGTGACTGTCGACGGTACCGATCAGATCAAGGTGAACGGAAGTTCAGACTTCAGGGTTTATGTAAACGGGAAACCTAATACGATGATGAGCAACAAGCCTGCCGAAATACTGAAGGGCATGCCAGCCTCTACTGTGAAAAAGATAGAAGTGATAACAAACCCCGGAGCCAAATACGACGCCGAGGGCGTGGCTGGCATATTGAATATCATAACGGAGAGCAGCGTCCGTCTGGAAGGCTATAACCTGAATATCGGCGGAGCACTGACCACCGTAGCACAGAGCACCAACATCTCTGCCATCATGAAGGTCGGAAAGCTGACGCTCTCGGTTAGCGACGGACTCAGTTTCAACCGTCCGCCGAAAGGCTATCAGGAAACAGAGCGCACTACTTTTGGCCCAAATGCAAGCACCATCCTCGCAGACGCGACCCATAAGACAAAAGCTCCAGCACATTTCTTCGAAATGGAAAGCAGTTATGAACTCGACAAGAACAACCTCCTGAGCATATCTGCCGGCGTTGAGAACTATACGTCAAAGAGCTGGACTGACATGAATACGGTGTCAACCATTCTGCCTAATACACGAATGTATTCTTATGCGAACTCCCACTATGCCCGCAACAGGATTAACGGCTATTATGCGGGGGCTGACTTCCAGCACAATTTTGGTGCGAAGGGAGGTAATATCGTATTCTCCTATCGTTATATGTCAGCTCCGTCGAAGACGGATGCGTCAAGTATCTACAGTGACATTCTTGACGCCAACAACACACTCGAGCTGACAGACATGCAGACAAAGGCAAACCTGGGGATACGGGAGAACACGGGACAGATAGACTACACCATCACCTTAAAGCGCCAGCACACCATCAGCGTCGGCACCAAATACATTCACCGAATAAACAAGGCTGATAACGAGGAATATGCCCGTCACGCCGGGTCTGATGCCGCTTTCACTTTAGACCCCTACAGAAGTATCGCATACAAGCAGACCACCGACATTGCCGCTGCTTATACTGAGTACAGTCTGAGGATGATGGCTTTCTCGCTAACGGCAGGAGCCCGATACGAGTATTCCTCTCAGGAAGTTTCCTATCCAAGCAGTAACTTTACAGAGCGTCCCGACTTCAAAGTAAGTTTCAATCACCTCGTTCCCAGTATCTCTACAGGTTACAGATTGGGGAATACCAAGATGATAAGTCTGGCCTACGCTATGAGAATCTCCCGCCCCAACATATGGAACCTGAACCCCTATGAAGACAAGACATCGCCAACAGTCATCAAGGTGGGTAATCCCAACCTGGAGACTGCCACATCACACGGATTCAGCCTCACATACAGCGATTTCCGACGCAAGGGCGGCTATAACCTGAAGATGGGCATGGATCTCTCAGACGATGGCATCACCGAGTATTCAAGCCTGAACGCCAAGAATGAACTGGTAACGACCTACGGCAATATATTGAACCGCAAGAACACCTATCTGAACCTGTTCGCACGATATATGCTCACTAAGACCACCAATCTCTCTGTAAACGCAAACGTAGCCTATACAGACTTCAAGAGTTCGCTGGCCCACTTGCACAATCATGGCTTCACAGGCAACGGCTCTGTCAATATGCAACAGCGACTACCCTACCGGATGACCCTGTCGGCCATCTATGCATACTCCAGCCGTAGTCTTGATGTGCAGGGATATCGAGACGGAAACTCCGTGTTCCGACTGATGCTGATGCGCTCATTCCTGAAAGAAGACCGTCTCACCATCACCCTTTATGGTTACAACATATTCACAAAAGAGCTCCGTATAGACAACGTGACTGAGATGCCTGATTTCAGGAACCGCTTCACCTCCATCAGGCGCGACTACCGTATCTTAGGCGTCACAGCCGGTCTGCGCCTGGGCAAGTTGAGAGATCGCGTGAAGCGCGCCTCTAAGAGCATCCAGAACGATGACATCATACAAGAGGGTAATCCGAGAGCAGCGGATCAATAATCCGTCAGTAACAGCATAAACAGTATCAACAACAAATATATAGTATATGAAGATGAAAACAAAATATCTGCTATTTGTTCCTGCCATCCTGATACTCCTTGCCTGTAATGGTAACGAGAGAGTATATCAAGAGAAGATCGAGTTCCCGGCCGATGTTACGGCATTCCAGACAGGCGATTCCATATGTCATGGAAGCGACTCTCCGGAGATGAAGATTGTAGTATACACCGATTCTTCCGGATGTACAGGATGCAAGCTGCAATTAGACTCGTGGAAGTTCTACATGGAAAGTCTGTCAAAGAAATATGATGATAAGATTCTCTTCATGTTCTATCTTCAACCGCACGACAAAGACGAGCTCCTGTTCGTGTTAGACAGCGAGGAATTCAACTATCCCGTCTATATCGATGTCGATAACCAATTCGGGACATTGAATGCCCTTCAATCAGATGAAGTGTTCCTGTTAGACAAGAACGACCGTGTCCTGCTGGCAGGCAACCCGCTTGAGTCTGCCAAAAAGAAAGCAGCATATGAAGACGCTATAAATGATTATCTGAACAAGAAATGAAGACCATCATCAGGATTTTGTTGCGATACAGGAAGGCACTTGTCTTTCTTATACTAGCACTTGTCGCCCTATACTTGATCAGTGTAGTATTCCTTTTCGCCTCCTTTAAGGTTACCAGCGAGTCCATGTATCCGGAATTGCGGAAAAACGATCAACTCATCGTATTCAAGCCCACCATAGGCGCAAGACTATTCAATATCGTCTCAGCAATCAGAGGAGAGGAGTTTAACGTGTATCGGATGCCAGGATTCCGTGACGTGAAGAGAAACGATATCCTTGTATTCAACTATCCTTATAAGGAATGGGATACATGGGACCATATCGTGCTGAATCTGAAAGACTACTATGTGAAAAGATGTATAGGACTGCCTGGCGATTCTGTTCTTGCCAAAAACGGAATCTTCGAGGTGCTGGGGGTCAATTACACATTGGGGAATTACAGTATGCAACACAATGTGTCGGCCGACCGCTATGACTCTATCACCCGACCAGTATATATAGAGGAATGCGAGTGTGGATGGGACCTGCTTAACTGGGGACCTGTCTATATTCCGAAGAAAGGCGAATCCATACTTATCAACAAAGATAATTATAACCTATATAAGAAGATCATTGAATGGGAAAGCAGCCTTTCCATAGATACCATATCCCATTCTGCCATGACACAAGACGGAATACAGTATCGGTTTAAGCATGATTACTATTTTGTCGCGGGCGACAACACACAGAATTCTATCGATTCCAGATACTGGGGACTTGTGCCAGATGACTTTATCGTAGGAAAAGTGGCATTCGCTATCGAGGAATACGATAACTTTATACAAATGCTTTCAAAAGTCAGGTCGGTCGTATAATGTCCGGCCTGACTTCCTGACACACCAGCCATCTTACAGTCGTAAAGGACTTGTCCTTTGCATGAGCGAAAGATCCCTGCAGATTCCCAAGACATTTGGGAATCCGATTCCGGATGCCACGGAACATGATTCCGCAGTAGGCGTAATGCCATTCCCAAGCTTTGGTAACACCCTTCCGGGACTCTCGGTAGGCATTCAGATCCTAAAAAGGGTCATCTGCATAACATTTTTGAATATTATTCATACTCGTTTCGGCTAAAATTGTTAACTTTGTAGCAAAATAATAAAGGTCAAAGAATGAAATATGTAATTCAAGTATTCTGCGTAATTATTTGCTTTGTAGCAATTTCATGTGGAAACAAAGCAGATAAAGAAGCACGTAAAAGGAAGTTGGCCTTACAACAAAGGATTGATAGTTTGTCTAACACAGATGTCAAACTTTCATTTATGGGAATTGACATTGGCGGTGATATAAAACAGATTGAAGAAGCGATTAAACAAGGTAAGATTGATAATGTGGTCGATTCCAATGGTGTTTATATTGGGAATGTTATCATACCATATGATACTAACAATGCCAAAGTGAATGCCTTGATACGGATTATGACGATTGACAAAAAGGTCGCAGCAATAGAACTAGCATTCAATAATCAGTCCGCATCTCTCTTTTTTGTAACGACATTTCAAGAAAGATATTACGATGACGATGAATTACATTATTCCTATTCTTTACCATATGGAAGGGATGACTATTTATGGGACTTTAAGGAGCAATATGTTAGTGTAAGAGATAAAAAACATGGAGAACCACAAGAGACCATGACAAATGGCAAATATAATATTGAAAGGGTAAATGTTTATGACGCAACTTATGTCGAATATTATCATAAACGCTTATATGATAAAATCCTTGAAATAGCAAATAAAGAAAAAGTCGTTAAGGATAGTGTAGATGCGGCAAGACATGATAGTATTGTAAATGTAGAAAGAAGAATTGAAGAAGAATTGAAAAAGAATATATAGAGGCTTTTCAATTCTGTGGCAATTTTATAAACTTAAAATCAGATAGAATTATGGGTAACTTAAGTAAATGCTATAAGTTAATAGACTTACGGAAGATTCTCAATGAGAGGGTAAAGTGTTATGAAGAAAAGTATGGCAAATCAGACAAAACAATAGAGACCTTCTATAACACCAAAGAAAATGGCTATTGGGATTTAATTAACGAGTGTAGATTATATATTGAAGCAAAACAATTAGTGATAACCACACCATTAGTTTTATATTCTATTCCCTTTGCAAGAATAATTGGTTATGACATAATAGATGTAAATGGTAATCATTCAATTCCTTTGATAACTGCATCTACAACTGTTACTAAAACAGATACAGGTGACATGATAAAAAGAGCGATTATCGGAGGTATCGTTGCTGGAGGTATTGGGGCTGTTGTGGGGGCTTCTACAGCCAAGAAAACAACAACATCAAAACTATCTGAGGTTGATGAATACAGAAACCTAATACGCATGAATACAAATTCAACCAATCTTGCATTGATTATTAAAACTGATGACATTTCTTCGCCAACACTAAAGATACCTTTCGATATGTTTAGAAAAGAAGCAGAAGAATTAGCAGCATCATTAAACACTATTATTAATCAAAATGCAAATACAACTGAAACAGATGATTCCATTATATCTACTGAAACTGCGAAATTGGTATCTGTTGGTAGAAAAATGGGGATAGAACCTACAGACCCATTCAAGAAATATGAAGAGGAATATCAAAAAAAAATGCAAGAAGAAAGGGAAAAGAGGGCAAGAAAAGAAAAATGGGAAGCCATTGGTGGATGGATATGGATAATAATGATTGTTGGCTTGTGTATTTGGGCTTGTTGTGTCTCCAATTAATCGATACATTCAATTCTGAACCAAATGAATAATACAAAAACTGAGGGGGCCGGAACGGCCTACCTCAGTTTTTCTTCAAGTTTTGCAATCTCCTTGTAAGCATCCGTTGAAATACACGTTGTAACAGTTGTAGTTTGTTTGTACCTTTGCAGGCGCAATAGTACACACAACTACAACTGTTATTGTATCATGACAAAAGAAGAATTTGAAGTTTTGCAGTTGGACTTGCAGCAGAGTGGCAAGTCTGTCAAGGATTACCTGCATGATGTAGGTGTCAATTATTCCACCTATAACTACTGGCGTAAGAAGATGATAGAAAAAGAGTCACCAAAACCTGAACTCGCTCCGATTAGTTTTACGCAACCTTCAGATCCTGTGTCCCCCGTTACGAATGAAGTGACCCCAAAAATGTTACATGGTGGTTATATGTTTGCAGACAACTAAAAACACGAGCCTCCGATAAACTGCGTGCAGTTTATCGGAGGCCTATATCTTACGACAAGTTTCCTTTACAAGAGAACGGTTACTTATTCGCGAAGCGCTCAGCCTGCTGGCGGATGAGCTCCGCATCGTTGAAGTAGTCGATGCGCATTGCCTTGCGGACCTCGTCCATGGTCTGTGCGCCGACCTCGCGGGCCTGTTCCGTACCCTTCTTCAGGATATTGTAAATCTCAGGAATATCCTTCTCGAACTCGGCACGACGGGCACGCATGGGCTCCAGGAACTTGTTCAGCACCTGATTCAAGAATTTCTTGCACTTCATGTCACCCAGACCGCCACGCTGGTAGTGTGCCTTCAACTCGTCAAGATTCTGATATTCAGGCCAGAACTCCTTGAAGTCGTCATCACATGAGAAGGCGTCGAGATAGGTAAACACGGCATTACCCTCCACATGACCAGGGTCATTCAGGTTCACATGGCTAGGATCGGTATACATCGAACGAACCTTCTGCCATACCTCATCAGCAGAATCGGAGAGGTAGATGCAGTTACCCAACGACTTCGACATCTTCTCCTTACCGTCAGTACCTGGCAGACGACGGGCCGTAAGGTTCTCTGGAAGCATGATGTTCGGCTCCACAAGCACCTCGGCATAGGTCTGGTTGAAACGGCGAACGAGCTCACGGGTTACCTCCAGCATCGGCTCCTGATCCTCTCCTGCAGGCACGGTCGTTGCCTTGAACAACGTAATATCGGCAGCCTGAGAAACAGGATAGCAGAAGAAGCCGAGAGGGATATTGGCCTCGAAGTTACGCATCTTGATCTCCGTCTTCACCGTAGGATTACGCTGCACGCGACTCACCGTGATCAGGTTCATCAGATAGGTAGTGAGTTCTGCGAGTTCGGGTATCTGACTCTGGATAAAGAGGACACACTTCTCGGGATCAAGACCTGCGGCGAGGTAGTCGAGTGCCACCTCTATGATATTCTGACGGATCTTCTCAGGATTATCGGCATTATCGGTCAGAGCCTGTACATCGGCCATAAAGACAAACATACGGTCGAAATCGCCCTGATTCTGCAACTGGACACGACGACGCAGTGAGCCGACATAATGTCCGAGATGGAGCTTTCCGGTGGGGCGGTCACCGGTCAATATCACTTTTCCCATTGTATCTTTTGGTCTTTAATTTCAAATTTGACTGCAAAGGTACAAAATAATTAAGAGTTAAGAGTTAAGAAATAAGAAAAAAAATGTTGGGACAGGAAAAAAACTCATATCCCCCACCTCAGAGTCTTATCCTCTTGTGCAGAAAGCCTCACCAAGACGGAAGCCTTCCTCATAAAGAGCCTCGAGTTTATCCACATCACGACAGATACGATCCACTTCCATGGGACGCTCTGGTCGGATGCAGATGATCTCACCCCAGTCTTCCATCCGTTCCACCAACTCAAGTTGTCGATTGTAGACCTCAACTCGATGACTTAACGCTACACGCAGACGAGGATAGTCCTTATAGAAAAACCGTGGAATCTTGATGTCGCGCTCACTCGAGCGGAAGCCGCGATTGCGGGTCATAATCACGACATTGGGCGAATACCCCATATCGATAGCTCGAACCACGGGAATGGAATCTATGATACCTCCATCGAGCATCGGCACCCCGTCGACCTCGGTGATCTGAGCCACATACGGCAGACTGCTCGAGGCTTTCACGATGGCCGTCAGGCGTTGGGCAGACTGCTTCTCTGTGAGATATTCTGCACGTCCCGTCAGACAGTTGGTCGTCACCATCTCGAATATACCAGGATTAGTCCGATAGGCATCATAGTCGAAGGGTACAATCTCATTGGGGAAACGCTCATAGAGGATGTTGGGGTCAAAGATGCTGCCCTGTGTCAACAGACTCTTCAGCGAGATGTAGTCGTATTTCTTCAACATGTCAATATTGCTGAAGCGCGCTCTCCGCGGCTGACGACTCATATAAGACAGACCATTACAGGCACCAGCAGAGACTGCCACCACATAAGGGAAATACAGATCGTGCTTCATAAAGGCGTCGAGCACACCTGAGGTGAACACACCACGCATGCCGCCTCCCTCCAGCACCAAACCTGTTTTCCTGTCTATTTGCATAAAATATGTATAAATTTAGTGCAAAGGTAACGTTTTTTGAGAAATATGTTGTAACTTTGCCGGGATTTTCACGAGAAATAACAAAAACTTGACACATGTTTAATCAAGAGACTTATATCAGACGCCGCTCTGAGTTGAAAAGACTGGTGGGGAACGGCATCGTGATCCTGTTTGGCAACAATGAGGCTCCTGCCAACTATCCTGCCAACAGCTACGCACCGATGCGTCAGGACTCTTCGTTCCTGTACTATTTCGGACAGCATCGCGACGGTCTGGTAGGTGTCATTGACATCGACCAGGATACAGAGATGCTTTTCGGCGACGACATCGATGTTGAGGACATTGTGTGGATGGGATACACTCCGTCTGTGGCCGACCTTGCTGCAGAAGTGGGCATCACCAAGACCGCTCCTATGAAAGAACTGACCGCATATGTCCAACGACAGACTGCTAACGGCAAGACCGTCCACTTTCTCCCGCCCTATCGTTTCGACACGAAGATCCAGATTATGGACTTGCTGGGTATCCATCCCAGTCAGCAGAAGGAAAGTGCGTCGCTGACTCTGATCAAAGCTGTTGTCAAGATGCGTGCCACGAAAGAGCCACAGGAGATTGAGGCTATCGAGCGGGCCTGCGAGGTAGGTTATGCCATGCACACCACGGCCCAACTACTCATCCGACCAGGTGTCACAGAGCGATTCATCGGTGGTCAGGTCGACGGTATCGCCCGTAGTCTGGCCCAGGGTGTCAGTTTTGCGACCATCTTCACTCAGCATGGAGAGATTATGCACGGCTGTCCCTCTGATGCTCGTCTGGAGGCTGGTCGTCTGGCGCTATGCGACGCAGGCTGCGAACTCGACGACTATTGTTCTGACAACACTCGCACGATGCCCGTCACAGGTAAGTTCGACCAGCGCCAATTGGAGATATATTCTATCGTCGAGGCCTGTCACGACTATGTGTTGGAGGTCGCTAAACCTGGCGTGAAATATGCAGACGTGCATTTTGCAGTCTGCCGACTGATGACTGATCGTCTCAAGGAACTCGGTCTGATGAAGGGTAATACAGAGGAGGCTGTCCGCGCTGGAGCCCATGCCATGTTCCTGCCTCACGGTCTCGGACATATGATGGGCATGGATGTTCACGACATGGAAGGTCTCGGGCAGATTTACGTAGGTTTCGACGAGGAGACCCGTCCGAATCTGGAGCAGTTCGGTACGAACTGTCTGCGCATGGGGCGCCGATTGGAGGAGGGCTTTGTTGTAACAGACGAGCCTGGCATCTATTTCATCCCTGCCCTCATCGATGATTGGAAAGCAAGTGGACACTGTAAGGACTTCCTTAACTTCGACAAGTTGGAGACCTATAAGGATTTCGGTGGCATCCGCATCGAAGATGATATCCTGATTACTGCCGATGGCTGCCGCTTCCTCGGCAAGAGCCGTATCCCTTATCATCCGAAGGAACTAGAAGCATTCATGGAAAATAACAACCAAACAATACATTAAAATTTTATGAAGAAGATTTTCACTCTTGCACTCATGGCCATGATGGTCCTCAGTGCATCGGCTGCCAAGAAAAAGACACCAGCCAAAGACGCCAATAAACCGGTGTTTACAACTATCAAGGAGAACCCGATTACCAGTATCAAGGACCAGAATCGTTCAGGTACTTGCTGGAACTATTCTACCCTCTCATACTTCGAGTCTGAGATTCTGAAGGCTACAGGTAAAACCTACGATCTCTGTGAAAGTTTCGTTGCCAACAAAACCTATCTGGACCGTGCCATCCAAGTGGTTCGCTATCATGGCGACTGCCAGTTCGCTCAGGGCGGAAGCGCTGAAGACGTACTCGCCACAATGAAGACTTATGGTATCGTTCCTGAGGGAACCATGCCTTTCCCTGGCTCACTGTATGGCGACTCGCTGAATAACTTCAATGAGTTCTTCGGGGTGCTGGAGCCTTACGTTGCCGCTATCGCCAAGAGCGATGCCAAGAAAATCAGTAACGCATGGAAGAACGGTATGCAGGGCATCCTCGATGCCTACCTCGGCAAGTGCCCTGAGACATTCACCTATGAGGGCAAGGAATACACGCCAAAGAGCTTCATGGCTTCACTGGGCATCAATCTCGACGACTACGTCAGCATCACCAGCTATACCCACCATCCCTTCTACACGACTTTTGCCGTAGAGGTACAGGACAACTGGCGCTTCCCACAGAGCTACAACGTGCCTATGGACGAGATGATGCAGATTATCGACAACGCTGTAAACGAGGGTTACACCGTAGCATGGGGCGGCGATGTATCTGAAGATGGTTTCACCCGCAAGGGTCTGGCTTACGCCGTTGACAGCAAGAAGACTCAGCAGAGTCTTCAGGGCAGTGATATGGCCAAGTGGCTGAAGATGACCGCTACCAAGAAGCGTGACATCATCGACTCACTGGGATGCACAGTTCCTGAGATTGTTGCCACACAGGAGTTGCGTCAGGAGCGTTTCGACAATTGGGAACTGACTGATGATCACGGCATGCTGATCTATGGCGTTGCTAAGGATCAGAATGGTAAGGAGTATTACATGGTAAAGAACTCATGGGGTGAGACAGGCGATTACAAGGGAACCTGGTACATGACCAAGACCTTTATCGCTGCCAACACGATGGACTTCCTCATCAACAAGAACGCCATCCCCGCCGACATCCGCAAGAAGCTCGGAATCTAGGATTTCATAAATTAAGTAAAAAAGGGCATAATCTGTTAAATTTTAAACAGATTATGCCCTTAATTCATTTTTTATTATTACCTTTGAGCGCTATATTGCCTTAATAGGCCTTTTTCAGATATAAGGGAACGGTAATAATAGCCACTGAAGCGATAAGAATAAAAAATAAATATATTAATGCATTTCAAATGGAATTACGAACCACCTACATCAGAACGACAAACGGCAGCTAAGGAGCTTGGAGAGAAGATTGGGATGAGCCCAATCCTCGCCGACCTACTCATTCAGCGAGGCATCAAAACGGAGAGTGCTGCTAAGCGATTCTTTCGTCCGATGCTAAACGAGTTGATAGACCCGTTCCTGATGAACGATATGGACGTGGCGGTTGACAGACTGAATGACGCTATGGGGCGCAAGGAGCGTATCATGGTGTATGGCGACTACGATGTTGACGGATGTACGGCGGTAGCTTTGGTGTACAAGTTCCTGCAGCAGTTCTATTCCAATATTGAATACTATATTCCCGATCGCTACGAAGAGGGTTATGGTATCAGTATCAAAGCCTTGGACTATGCTGCAGAAAAGAATGTAAAACTGATTATTGTGCTCGACTGTGGCATCAAGGCCATAGAAGAGATTGCTTATGCGAAGGGCTTGGGTATCGACTTCATCATCTGCGACCATCACGTGCCAGATGAGGAACTTCCACCTGCCATCGCTATTCTGAACCCAAAACGGGAAGACTCCACCTACCCCTTTAAGCACCTCTGTGGTTGTGGTGTAGGATTTAAGTTCATGCAGGCGTTTGCGAAGAATAATGGCATTCCGTTCTCTCGCTTGATCCCCTTACTCGACCTGTGCGCGGTGAGCATCGCTGCCGATATCGTGCCTATCATGGGAGAAAACCGTATCCTTGCCTTCCATGGACTGAAACAACTGAACCAGAGTCCATCGGTAGGTCTGAAGTCTATTATTGAGATCTGCGGTCTGACAGGTCGGGAGATTACGATGAGTGATATCGGTTTCAAGATTGGTCCTCGTATCAATGCCTCAGGACGTATGCAGAATGGCACAGAGGCTGTAGACTTGCTCGTGGAGCGTGACCTTGAGAAGGCGCTGGCTGAAGCCAACCGCATCAATGAGTATAACGAGCAGCGAAAGGATGTTGATAAGCAGATGACGGAAGAGGCCAATCAGATCGTCGAGAAACTGGAGAACCAGAAACACCATGCCAGTATCGTACTCTATGACGAGAACTGGAAAAAAGGTGTGATTGGTATCGTGGCCTCCCGACTGACGGAACTTTACTATCGTCCAACGGTTGTACTGACTAACAGCAACGGAATAGCTACAGGATCTGCACGGAGTGTTGCGGGATATGATGTCTACGATGCGATCAAGAGTTGTCGTGATCTGCTAGAGAATTTCGGCGGTCACACATACGCTGTGGGGCTTTCGTTAAAGATTGAGAATATTCCGGAGTTCCGCCGCCGTTTTCAGAAATATGTCAACGAGCATATCCAACCAGAACAGACGGAGGCGACACTCGATATCAATGCGGTCATCGACTTCAAGGATGTCACGAAGAAGTTGCACAACGACCTGAAGAAGTTCGCTCCTCACGGACCTGATAACCCCAAGCCGCTTTTCTGTACACGCAACGTATACGACTACGGCACCTCCAAGGTGGTGGGACGCCAACAGGAGCATATCAAACTGGAGCTTGTTGACTCGAAGTCAAGCAACGTGCTCAATGGTATCGCCTTCGGACAGAGCGAATCTGCAAGATATATCAAGTCGAAGCGCTCGTTTGATATCGTTTACACGATTGAGGACAACATCTACAAGCGTAGTGAGGTACAGTTGCAGATTGAAGACATCCAGCCCTCAGCAATTGAAAATTGAGAATTGAGAGTTGAGAATTATGAATAGTTCTAAAGATTCTATCGATGGCGAAAAGGATGGTGGAGAAATGTCTACCCCAGAAAGTAATCATGACTCTCCATTCTCAACTCTCTATTCTCAACTCTTAAAAAAGTATTGGGGATACGATGATTTCCGTGGCATCCAACGTGAGATCATTGAGTCCATAGGTAGCGGCCAAGATACACTGGGACTGATGCCGACAGGAGGCGGTAAAAGCATCACGTTCCAAGTACCTGCGTTAGCAAAAGCGGGGACATGTATTGTCATCACACCGCTGATAGCCCTGATGAAAGATCAGGTGGAGAACCTTAGAAAGAGAGGAATACGGGCGGCCGCTATCTACTCTGGGCTCACCCGTGAGGAGATTATCATCATTCTTGAGAACTGCATCTTCGGTGACATCAAGATTCTCTATGTATCACCAGAACGCCTCTCTTCCGACCTCTTCCGTACAAAGCTCCGACATATGCGTGTCAGCTTCATTACTGTTGACGAGGCTCATTGTATCTCACAATGGGGATACGATTTCCGTCCTTCATACCTGCAGATTGCCGATATCCGTAAACAGTTACCTGGTATTCCTGTCCTCGCACTGACAGCCACCGCCACTCCAACCGTTGTACAGGACATTCAAGAAAAGCTATCCATTCACTCTGAAGATTCCAAAGGATCTGGCTTCGCGGTCTTCCGAATGAGTTTCGAGCGCAAGAATCTCGCCTATGTGGTAAGACAGACAACCGACAAACGCGAACAACTAATCCACATTCTGAATAGCATAAATGGTTCTGCCATTGTATATGCCCGTAGCCGGAGGCGTACCAAGGAATATGCAGACCTTCTGTGTGAGGCTGGGATCTCCGCCACATTCTACCATGCAGGACTTGATACGACTGTAAAAGACGAACGCCAGAAAGGATGGCAACGGGATGAAGTGCGGGTCATGGTGGCAACCAATGCCTTCGGTATGGGTATTGACAAGCCAAATGTGAGAATTGTCATTCATATCGACTGCCCCGACAGTATAGAGGCTTACTTTCAAGAGGCAGGAAGAGCAGGAAGAGACGGCAGGAAAGCTTATGCCGTTCTGCTCTATAACCATGCCGATCGACGGAAACTGGAGAAGCGCATCACCGATACTTTTCCAGAGAAAGACTATATCAAAGAGGTTTATGAGCATCTGGCCTATTTCTACCAAATTGGTGTAGGATCAGGTTACAACCACATCTTTGAGTTCAACATCGATAAGTTCTGCCATGCTTTCCGACATTTCCCGATTCAGGTTGATGCCGCCCTGAAGATTCTGAACAGGGCTGGCTATATCGAATATACCGAGGAACAAGACAATCAGGCACGTGTGATGTTCACGATCGGGCGTAACGATTTATACCGATTAGAGAACAACACCCCGAATGAGGAGAAGGTCATAACGGCCTTATTACGTAACTACGGCGGTCTCTTCACCGACTACAACTATATTGACGAGAGTTTTATCGCTAGTCAGACGGCTCTTCACCCGCATCAGGTTTACATGATCCTGAAAGCGTTAAGTCAACGACATATCCTCCATTTCATTCCCCAGAAGAAGACGCCATACATCCGCTACACTCAACGTCGTGAGGATAAAGAGAATATCCAACTCATGCCAGTAGTCTATGAGGAACGGAAAGAACAGTTCCGAAAGCGGATTCGTGCTGTGATCGATTACGCAGAGAACGACCGTATCTGTCGTAGTCGGCAGTTATTACGCTATTTCGGAGAAAAGGATAGTCATGACTGCGGGCAGTGTGATGTCTGCCTAGAGCACCGTCCTGAAGGGATGGTGTCAGAAACCGGACTCATAACCGCCCAAAAAGCCATCCTGCAATTGCTCATCGACAACGAGCCACATCCTATTACAGAGTTACACGGCATCCAGTTGTCTACCGACGAACTGAATGCCGCGCTCAAATATCTTCTCAAAGAAGAGACCATCCGCATGGAAGACGGAATGATCTATCGTTGTTGTTAGCCTTCTAAAAATCTATCTTCAACTGTAAGTTGTCCTCCTCATCGTGCTCATGACAGTAGCTACTACCGTCAAAGCAATGCGTACAAACACTGCACTTCGGCATACCGATAGATTTAATCAAGGACTCCAGTTTAGCGAACTTCAACGTTGTCAATCCCAGTCGCTTAGCTATCTCATCAACCATCCGTTTATACTCTGGCGAGTCGGTGGTAGCATACTTCTCGAGATTCTTTTTGTCATCACCCTCAAAATCTCGTATAATACGACGTGTAATCAATTCCAGATCACTCTTCGATGAGGTGAAGCCAATAAACGGACAACCATAGACCAGCGGCGGACAGGAGATACGACAATGCACCTCTTTTGCTCCATATTCAAAGAAGGTCTTTACATTATCCCTTAATTGGGTACCACGCACAATTGAATCATCACAGAAAACCACGCGCTTATCCTTTAATAAAGCTGAGTTAGGAATCAGCTTCATCTTCGCCACGAGATCACGACGGGTCTGATTGCCTGGTGTGAAGGAACGGGGCCATGTCGGTGTATATTTCAGCACCGCACGCTGATAGGGAACACCCTTGCCCTCAGCATACCCCAGCGCCATACCGACACCAGAATCGGGAACGCCACATACACAGTCAACATCTGTTTCGTCGTGCTCACCCATCATTTTTCCATTCGCCTCACGCACAGCCTCTACATTGATTCCATTATAGTCCGAAGCAGGGAATCCGTAGTACACCCAGAGGAACGAGCAAATCTGCTCCCGTTTAAATGGTTCTTGCAGCACCTCAAGTTTATCTGCCTGAAGATACACGATCTCACCAGGCCCCAAGTCCCTCACACGACGATAGTCGAGATTCGGGAAACTGGTGGTCTCACTGCTCACTGCATATGCGCCATCTTTCTTACCGATGACTATCGGCGTACGTCCCAAGAAATCACGAGCAGCAATAATACCTTTCTCTGTGAGGATCAGCATCGAGCATGAGCCTTCAATCTTCTTATATACCAGATTGATACCCTCCACGAAGGTACGTCCCATATTGATGAGCAAAGCCACCAGCTCCGTCTGGTTGATATTGTTGGCTGAGAGCTCACTGAAATGCATACGACGCTCCAACAATTCCTCTGCTATCTCATGCAGATTGTTGATCTTTGCCACCGTCACCACGGCATAGCGTCCCAAGTGTGAATTAATGATGATTGGTTGTGGATCGGTATCACTGATAACACCGATGCCCTGATTGCCAGAGAACGACTCCAGTTCATCCTCAAACTTCGAACGGAAATAGTCGCGCTCCAGATTATGGATCTTTCTACTAAAGCCTTTCTCCTGATCAAACGTTACCAATCCAGCACGTTTGGTTCCCAAGTGCGAGTTATAATCCGTACCATAGAAAAGATCATTCACACAATCCCTGACGGCGATGGTTCCAAAGAATCCTCCCATAATTTATTCCATTTGCTTTTTGCTAACGGCCATCGGCTGATAGTAACAGCCTAAGCCCCCTATTTACTTAATTAAAATAATACAGGAACGAAGCTATACCCTCCAAAGCGGGCTTACGCTGTCCCTCAATCTCGATTCTGAATTCAATCTCCGCCTTACAAATCCCACGCAGATTCTGGATATTATGCAACTTCGTTACCAGACGGACCCGTGAGCCTGTGATTACCGGCTGACCGAAGCGCATCTTGTCCATACCATAGTTCACCAGCATCTTGATGTTATTCACCTCAATGATCTGATCCCACATGTAAGGCAATAGCGACAGCGTCAGATAGCCATGGGCTATTGTGCTCTGATACTGACTTTCCTTTTGGGCACGCTCCACATCTACATGGATCCACTGATGATCGAGCGTAGCGTCGGCAAACATATTGATACGCTCTTGATCAACCTGCAGCCAATCAGAAGCACCGAGCTCCTCACCCAGATGAGCAGCAAACTCATCATACGAATTGATTACTAATTTTCCCATTATGATTGATTATAATAAAACACGGGGGCGTCGTACGTCCCCGTGTCTATTCTTATTTATTATACATCCTGATTCTCTGGACGAAGCTTGCGCACGGTCTCACCAGCGCGCCACATCTCCTGATTACGCATCGCCTCCAGCTCCTTCTCCAGACCAGCACGATAGTCGGGCTTAGAGTTTGAGTCAATAGAGATCTGAGCCTCATTACCGGTCTTCACGGAGTAGTACAACCACTCCATAACAGGCTTGATGGCATCATGGAAACGGGGAGCCCAATCAAGCGCACCACGCTGAGCCGTGGTAGAGCAGTTGGCATACATCCAGTCCATACCCTTCTCACCGAAAAGCGGGCCAAGGCTCTGAGTCAGTTCCTCGACAGTCTCATTAAAGGCCTCAGAAGGTGTGTGTCCGTTCTCACGGAGCACCTCATACTGAGCGAGCAGAAGACCCTGAATAGCACCCATCAAAGAGCCACGCTCACCTGTCAAGTCACTGGTTGCCTCGCGCTGGAAGGTCGTCTCAAACATGTAACCAGCACCGATACCGATACCAAAGGCAAGAGTCTTATCCTTTGCCTTACCGGAAGCGTCCTGATAAACGGCATATGAACAGTTCAGACCTCGACCCTCACAGAACATCGTACGAAGAGATGTACCAGAGCCCTTAGGAGCCACCATGATCACGTCAACATCTGCCGGAGGAACCACACCTGTGCGATCACTCCAGTTAATAGCAAAGCCATGGCTATAATAAAGAGTCTTACCAGGCTTCAGATATTTCTTGATGGTTGGCCATACCTGAATCTGACCAGCATCGGAGAGCAACATACAAAGGATAGTGCCCTTCTCGGCAGCCTCTTCAATAGAAAAGAGCGTCTCACCGGGAACCCAGCCATCGGCAACAGCCTTGTCATAGGTCTTACCCTGACGCTGACCGACAATTACATTAAATCCATTGTCGCGCAGGTTACATGCCTGACCAGGCCCCTGGATGCCATAGCCGATCACAGCGATCACCTCATCCTTTAATACTTCACGTGCTTTCTCCAAAGGAAATTCCTTACTGGTGACAACAGTCTCGATAACGCCACCAAAATTCATTTCTGCCATAATAGTTTTTGTTTTGAATGTTATACTTATCCCTATGTACCGTGCCAGCCCTACCCGAGAGCCGTCGTCTTGTCAGTCCATTCCTACCCTACCCGAGGGTACGACGAGGGGTTAACTTAAAATCGCTTGCAAAATTAATCATTTATGGCGAGACCGCCAAACTTTTAATCGAAAAAGGTGACCTTGCTGCGACAGGTTTCCACATCGCCTTCCTTGCATATGCGAACGCAATATTCGCTGTCACCAGATGCTGTTCGATAGAAGCTGAGTTGATCACCCTGATGAGCCTCAGCTACATAGGCAATCTCAAAGCGTTTGATCTGATGCTCCTTATACCAAGCAAGATCCCAGAGGTCAAGCACATGCTCGATATACTTCACGGAATTCACGTGTCCATTGATATCTATATCATTATAATAAGTATCGATGGTACGGACGAGTTCCGCCTGATCATCCATCTTTACACGTCCGCCCTTATCTATCGGGCATTCCTTATCTTTCTCAATCCAGTCGTTAATCGCCCCATTGTCGATAGAAAAAATATCTGTGGGTTGCCGACTCTCTGTATCTATCATCGCCCATATACTACGACCATAACCATACACTTTGGGTGTTGATTCGTTACCATTACCTGTTGGTTCGTGGCCAACCACTCGGAAGTTACGACTAGTGAAATAGCGCATAGCACTCTCTACCCAAGTCTCAACCGTAAACTTCGTATACTGTGTCGGCATCTCAATCATCTCAATAGCCAGACGCGATAATACCCAGGAACGGTTAATCGTCATCAGGTACTTCATACCAAAACCTCGATCTGTGGAATGGAAGTCGGCAGCATTAAGCATATGGTTACCCAGATGTCCCATGAAAAGTTTTCCATTAAAATCACAATGGAACGGCTCCGCCAAAAACTCGTATTTTCCTACTTTATCCATTATTCATAAAAACTATCTGACAGCCACCTTCTGCCTATTCCTGACATAAATACCAGGAAAGGCAGGACATGAATCAAGGCATACACCCCGTAAGGTGTACCATTTACTGTCATCCATATCTGCCATTACAGAAGCTATGCCTGTCCTGCCATCAAAGAATGATCTCAGCTCATAGAGGGCTGGCAGGGCACAATGTGTGTTATTATCCCATAGTCCACGGTTAAGCCAACCGCCGATAACTGCTTTGTCTGGACCGGTTCCATTCTCCTCCGGGAACCACCAGTAGAGTGCGTTTACATTGCTATGCTTTTTGAGTTCGGCGACAAGATCTCTGACAAAAGAAACCTGGCCTTCTGCAGTGGCAGGCCACGTCGAAGAGAAGTCATAGTCAATGCCATTGCCGACCTGTGGCTGCCATTGATAATAATAGGCGGTTTCCACAATCTGTACTTTCTTATCCGGAAAGACTGTAGCCAGCATATTCAATGATTCCGACAGAGTAGAAAGACCCTTATGCCAGAACGGGTAATAGCTCAGTCCGATAACATCGTAGTCTACACTCGTCAACCGTTCATAGATACCTCTTAAGACATCAGGCTGTCCGTTACGTTCGGTATGGATGACAATCTTCGCCTGTGGACATACCTCACGACAGGCTTTTCCTGCCTGTTGGAGTAAGGCAATGAAACGTGGCCAATTATCATCCGAATTAATGTAACAACGATTACTACCAGACCCCTTCTCTCCCCACAGCATACCATAGGATATCTCATTACCCGTCTGTATGAAGTCGGGAGTTGCACCGGTTTCCACCAGTTTTGTCAGACAATCCCTCGTATACTCATATATCTTTGTCTGTAACTCCGTGTCATTTAGTGAGAGCCAGGCTGTTGGCGTCCACTGCTTAGCTGGATCAGCCCAGACATCACTATAGTGAAAGTCCAACATAAAAGCAAATCCTGCATCCTTGATACGCTTTCCCAATCGGGCGACATAAGCCAGATCCTGACAAACGGCTGGATCGTTATATTCAAGAGCAGGATTAGGATTGACGAAGAGTCGCACACGCTGGGCATTCCAGCCGACAGCCTCACTCTTCATATAAGTCAACACATCACTGATAGGCCGTCCTTGTTGATCGTAATAAGACACACCATAATCATCATACTGCTGTAACAACGAGATATCACCGCCGACATATAAATCCTGCGCAAAGAGTTGCGACATCAGCGATAACAGCGCCATCATCAATATGGTCTTACACTTCATTCCTCCCTCAATTATCTGTCTTTAAGAGATCCTGCTCACGTTGCTCAAGGAACTCACTTACCTGCTCCTGCATGCCGCGAGTAACGGCTATTCGTCCGCTACGGGTATACTGGAGTACACATCCGAAAGCATCAAGAGCCCGATAAAGAGAGATGATATCCTCTGTGATACCATGTTTCATGACAATCACATAGGTGGGGTTCACCTCAATGATATGGGCATCAAATCTGCGGACTGTGCGTGAGATTTCCGGATTGTTCATCACCATATCGGTCGTGAGTTTATACAGACCTGATTCACGAATAAACAACTGTTCGTCAGTAAAATAGTTTGCCTTCACCACATCGATCTTCTTCTCTATCTGACGGGTGATCTTAATAATCTGATCCTCATCGCTCCATGCCGTGATGGTGTACTTGTGAACGCCAGGGATACTTGAAGCCGACACGTTCAGACTTTCAATATTTACCTGCCGACGAGTAAACACCGCAGTAATCTGATTCAGAATACCGGCGATATTCTCTGAATAGACTAGAAGGGTATATAACTTTTTTTCTTCCATTGCAATCAATAAATTATACTTCTATCTCCAGCATCATATCATCGACGTTCATGCCTGGAGGGGTCATGGGCAGTACATCGTCGTCTTCGAGGATAGCACACTCAAGGAGATATGGGCCATCAGTAGAGAGCATCTTTTCGACTGCCGCAGCAAGATCCTTACGGTCAACTACTGCCTGATAAGGGATGCCATAACCTTTGGCTATCATCTCATAGTTGGGATTCAACATCTTGGTGAACGACTTACGACGTTTCCAGAACATATCCTGCCACTGACGTACATTGCCGAGATAATGATTGTTCATCAAGATCATCTTGACCGGGCACTGCTGCTCCATAATCGTGCCTAACTCCTCGATACACATCTGGAATCCACCGTCACCGGAGAAACTGACAATAGTCCGGTCGGGTGCTCCGAATGTCGCGCCAATGGCTGCAGGCATGGAATAGCCCATGGTACCCAAACCACCACTGGTACAGATGCTACGTTTCTTGGGATATCTGAAATAGCGAGTGGCAAACAACTGGTTCTGTCCAACATCTGTCACTAGGACTGCATCACCCTGTGTAGCCTCCGCTACCGCATTGACTACCTCACCCATCAACAAAGGTCCTTCCGTCGGATGGATGGCAGGCTCTATCACCTTCTCACGTTCTTTCTCCGCCAAAGGCAGGAATGAGTCGCGCCACTCACGGTGATCGGCCTTCTGAATGAGGGCTGTAAGCGCCGGTAGCGACTCCTTACAGTCGGCAATCACAGCCACATCGCTCTTTACGTTCTTGTCAATCTCACTTCTGTCTATATCGAGATGAATCACCTTTGCCTGCTTCGCATAGGTCTTGAGATTACCCGTCACACGGTCACTAAAACGCATACCGATGGCGATAAGCACATCACACTCCTGCTCTTTTAGGTTGGGCGCATAATTTCCATGCATACCGAGCATACCCACATTAAGCGGATGAGTACTGGGCAGAGCAGAGAGTCCAAGCATTGTTCGTCCGGCTGGTATATCAGCTTTCTCAAGGAAGCGCACTAACTCCTCTTGTGCATTACCAAGTTCAACACCCTGGCCAACAAGTGCCATAGGTTTCTTCGCCTGGTTAATCAAATCTGCAGCTTCTTTCACGGCTTTTGCATCAAGCTTTGGATAAGCCACATAGGAGCGCACGAAGTCAACCTTCTTCGGCTCAAAGTCAACCATTTCTGTCTGAGCATTCTTCGGGAAGTCAAGAACAACAGGACCGGGGCGACCGCTACGTGCTATATAGAACGCACGACTCACAGCCCATGCGATATCTTCTGCATGTCGGATCTGGTAGCTCCATTTCGATATCGGTTGCGCAAGACCCACGAGATCAACCTCTTGGAACGCATCTGTACCCAATGCAGCAATAGGCACCTGTCCTGCTATGACCACAATTGGCGTAGAATCAAGCATGGCATCTGCAACACCCGTCAGTGTGTTCGTTGCACCCGGACCACTGGTCACTAAAGCTACTCCCACATGACCTGAGACACGTGCAAAACCCTCGGCTGCATGTGTCGCAGCCTGTTCATGACGAACAAGGATATGATCAAACGCTTTCTTTTCTCCTCTTGTATAGTCGTATAGTGCATCATAGACAGGCATGATAGATCCTCCGGGATAACCGAAAATAGTCTTTACCCCTTCGTTTTGCAACGCCCTCATCAGCGCCTCGCTACCTGTTATCATTTTCTTTTCCATATCATTTTTCCTACTCAATAATCCTAACTCCCCCCTTGTCTGCAGATGAGACGCTCTGAGCGTAAGCACGAAGTGCCTTACTAACCACACGGTTACGTCTCATCGGCTGTTGCGGGCGAGCAGCCAGTTCCTCATCAGAGAGCTTCACGCAGATGGAACGACTAGGGATATCTATCACGATGATATCACCATCCTTGATTTTACCAATATTACCACCAGAAGCAGCCTCCGGGGAGATGTGTCCGATACTGAGTCCCGACGTTCCACCCGAGAAACGACCGTCAGTAATCAACGCACATTCCTTACCAAGGTGCATACTCTTGATATATGATGTAGGATAAAGCATCTCCTGCATGCCTGGTCCACCTTTTGGTCCCTCATGGGTTATCACCACACAGTCGCCGCTCTTCACCTTACCACCCAGGATGCCCTCACAGGCATCTTCCTGAGAGTCGAACACCACTGCAGGTCCTTCGAAATGCCACAAGGCCTCATCAACACCTGCAGTCTTCACCACACAGCCGTCTTGGGCTATATTACCGAAGAGAACTGCGAGTCCACCATCCTTAGTATAGGCATGGGCCAAGTCACGAATACATCCATTCGCACGATCGGTGTCAAGTGTCCCCCACTCTTCCGACTGCGATCCCATCTTCGTTGAGAATCGATTACCAGGAGCCGTCTGATAGATACGGTTTGCCTCTGGATCGATGACACTGTCTACGATACTATATTTCTTCATCGCCTCAGCAAGAGTCATACCATCCACACGTATGGCAGAACCGTCAACGAGTCCGCCCTTATTGAGTTCATTCAAGATACCCAGGATTCCACCGGCACGGCCGCACTCCTGAACAGAATACTTCTGTGTGTTCGGGGCAAGCTTACACAAGCATGGCACCTGACGACTAAGTGTATCTATATCCTTCATTGTGAAATCAGCACCAGCCTCCTGCGCAACAGCAAGCAGATGAAGCACTGTATTCGTAGATCCGCCCATGGCGATGTCAAGAGCCATGGCATTCATAAATGCCTGACGGGTTGCAATGCTCCGGGGAAGAACAGACTCGTCGCCATCCTCGTAATAGGCGAAGGCATTCTTCACCACCTGACGGGCAGCTGCCTTGAAAAGTTCCACACGATTGGTATGGGTAGCCAGGATCGTACCATTGCCAGGTAACGACAGACCAATAGCCTCTGTCAATGAGTTCATCGAGTTGGCAGTGAACATACCCGAGCAGGAACCGCAACCAGGACAGGCACAGCCTTCTATCTCCTTCATTTCCTCATCGCTGACCGAAGGATCGGCGCCTTTAACCATCGCAGTAATCAGGTCGGCATTCTCTCCACGCCATTTCCCTGCCTCCATCGGACCACCACTACAGAATACCGTCGGGATATTCAGTCGCATCGAAGCCATCAGCATACCAGGGGTTACCTTATCGCAGTTTGAGATACAGATCATGGCATCGGCCTTATGAGCATTCACCATATACTCCACAGAGTCGGCGATGATATCACGTGAAGGCAAGGAATAGAGCATGCCGTCATGACCCATGGCGATACCATCATCGATGGCAATCGTATTAAACTCAGCCGCATAACAGCCCATCTTCTCTATCTCGGCTTTGACAATCTGCCCGATCTCGTGCAGATGGGTGTGCCCCGGAACAAACTGCGTAAAGGAGTTCACGATGGCGATAATCGGCTTACCAAACTGCTCCGGTTTCATACCTGTAGCTACCCAGAGCGCACGAGCTCCTGCCATCCTTCTGCCTTCAGTACAGACAGCACTTCTCAACTGATGTTTCATTTTTTAAGTATTTCCAACAAATTTAGGTGCAAATTTACATTAAATCTGCCAAACGACCAACAAATTCGAGTTTTTTTAGTATTTTTGCATCGTATATAGTCAACTAAAACAATAGTCAATTATGAGAATCAAACTCCTAGTGCTGACAATGGCTGTGGCGGCAACCGCTATCGCACAACCTCGTTGTGAAATCACCCTTTCCGACAATTGGCAATTTTGCAAAGGTTCATGCGACAAAGACGGAGCGGTCTGGAAGACTGTCAGCGTGCCACACGACTGGGCCATCAGCGGTCCTTTCGATAAGAAATGGGATTTGCAGACGGTTGCTATCGAACAGAACGGAGAGAAACAAGCCACCGAGAAGAGCGGTCGCTCTGGTGCCTTACCATGGATTGGAGAAGGTCATTACCGACGGACATTCCAAATTCCCGAAGGCTATGAACATATCGAACTTGTATTCGATGGCGCAATGGCCGAACCATCTGTATCTATTAACGGTCACAAAGCAGGCTACTGGGCTTACGGCTATAATGCCTTCCGCATTGATATCACACCCTATATCAAGACTGGTGATAATCTTCTGGAGGTCGACCTAAAGAATGTCGAAGAGAGTAGCCGTTGGTATCCCGGCGCAGGCATCTATCGTCCTGTGAAACTTGTAATAACACCCAAAAGTCACATTGATATGTGGCAGACCTGTGTGCAAACGTTATCAATACAAGAAAATAAAGCACTTATCCGCGTGTCAGCTAAGGTAGAGAACCCTCTGGAGGGACAGGAGGTTTTCATATCCTTGACCGACCGAGACGGACAGATTGTTAAGACAAGCTGGGTGAAGGTTCCACCCCACGGCGACCTGGCATCCACGATAGAGGTGGAAGGCCCTTCGTTATGGACACCCGAGACACCATATCTGTATACCCTGAGCCTTAATCTTGTTCGTGAAGATGTGGACGAGACAGCAGGAACAGCTGATGTAGTGACTATAGATGAGACCCGCCTACGTTTCGGCATCCGCACCGTCAGCGTCTCGGAAGAGGGTGGTTTCCAACTTAATGGTGCCACACGTAAAATCAAAGGGGTGTGTCTGCACCACGACCTGGGGCCTCTTGGCACAGCCGTCAATAAGTCAGCCCTCATCCGTCAGATTAAGACGATGAAAGAGATGGGCTGCGATGCCATCCGTACCTCACATAACATGCCGAGTCAGATGCAGATGGATATCTGCGACTCTCTGGGTATGATGGTCATGGCCGAGAGTTTCGACATGTGGCTCTATCCGAAGTGCAAGAATGGCTATGCCCGTTTCTTTAACGAGTGGGCCGATAGGGATATCACGAACCTCGTGCTTGTCAACCGAAACCACCCGAGCATCATCATGTGGAGCATCGGCAATGAGATCCCCGAACAAGGTAGCGAGAAAGGCCGTGAGATATCCTGCCATCTGCAGGAGCTGTGTCATCAGCTCGACCCCACCCGACCCGTCACACAAGGTATGGACCGCGCAGAGGAAGCCCTGAAAAGCGGCTTTGCCCAGGTGATGGATGTGCCCGGTTTTAACTATCGGGTGCATAAGTACTCACAGAATATCGAGCAACTACCACAAGGATTCCTATTAGGAAGTGAGACCGCCTCAACGGTGAGCAGTCGTGGAGTCTATAAATTCCCTGTTGAGATTACTGACAACTCACGTTATGCCTCGTGGGCATCTACCTATGACCCTACCGCTATCCAGACCGCCGACGGACAATGCTCCAGCTATGATGTAGAATACTGCTCATGGAGTAATCTACCCGATGACGACTGGGTATGGCAAGACGATAAACCATGGGTGATTGGCGAGTTCGTATGGACGGGTTATGACTATCTCGGAGAACCGACGCCCTATGATGAATACTGGCCATCACGCAGCAGCTATTTTGGCATCTGCGATCTGGCAGGACTACCTAAGGATCGTTATTGGCTTTATCGCTCAAAATGGAACAAAGACGAACACACCATCCATCTGTTACCCCACTGGACATGGGACAAGAAACGTCGAGGAAAGGTGACGCCCGTCTATTGTTATACCGACTACCCCACCGCTGAGCTCTTTGTCAACGGCAAGAGTCAGGGTAAGATATCCAAGAATCCCGCCAGTCGTCTCGATCGCTACCGCCTGCGCTGGAACGATGTAAGATACGAGCCGGGTGAGATCAAGGTCGTGGTTTACGACGGACAAGGCAATCTCGCTGGCGAACGGATCATCCGTACCGCCGGCAAACCCGCCAAGCTTCAACTTGACACATGGACGGCTGAAGGTCATCTTCTGAAGGCCGACGGTGATGACCTTGCTTTCGTGACCGTCTCACTGACCGATGCTCAAGGTACGCTTATTCCCGATGCTTCCGACCAACTGACCTTCGAGGTCTCAGGTGCAGGTTCCTTCGAAGCGGTCTGCAATGGTGATGCCACCAGTCTGGAGTCCTTTACCCAACCGACGATGAAGCTCTTCCACGGTCAACTTGTAGTGATCGTACGCAGTACCAAAGAGGCAGGAACCATCACACTCAAGGTAACAGATGAACATCTGCACCTCTCGCAGACCATCGACATTCCGACAAGATAACATACCGAAAAATAATGATTTTGTGCCTTTGCTATTGTACAAACAGAATTAAATGCTTACCTTTGCACCTCGAAAAGATTAAATAAGGAGATAACAATGAAGAAGAATCAAATCAAAGCACTGAGCATCTGTTCACTCATTGCCGTATCACTCACCCTACTGAGTGCCGGTGCCAATGACGATACGATAACGAAGGAAAATGACATGTTTGTCGTTAACACGACAACCATCGGCAAGAACATAGAAGGATACAATGGTCCGACGCCTCTGAAGATCTACATTAAAAAAAACAAGGTGGTGAAAATCGAAGCCCTCAAAAACGCAGAGACTCCGAAGTATTATGCCAAGGTCAAGAAAGCCCTCTTGGAGAAATGGAACGGTCTGAAGGTGAAGGAAGCTTCCCAACTGAAGGTCGATGCCGTTACCGGTGCCACCTATTCCTCCGAGGCAGTCATGAAGAATGTCCGTCTGGGACTCGAATACTACCAGTCGCACAAATAATCACAAATAGTATATAAACAAAGAAATCCCCACTTCTGGTGGGGATTTCTTTTATGTATAACCGTAGAGATTACTTCTGCTCAATAATCTTTCCTCCCTCCTGCAGAGCCTGCATATTCAGAGGAATCAATCCGTGATGACGCTCGGGGAGAGTCTTATAAAGAGCTTTCTCCACGCCCTTGTCGCTGACTACGGGAGCCACTTTCAACAGACCGCCAAGCACAATCATATTGAACACCTTACCATTCTTCATCTCGGCAGCCTTGTCCATGGCATTGATCTCATAGATGGTAATATCCTTACGGGTTGGCTTGTTGATAATACCAAAACCATCGTAGATCAGAATACCACCGGGTTTGATCTTCGGTTCGAACTTCTCGAGTGAGGGCTGGTTGAGTACTACGGCGATATCGTACTTACTGAGAATGGGCGAAGAGATACGCTCATCACTGACGATGACCGTCACGTTGGCTGTACCACCACGCTGCTCAGGACCATAGGCCGGCATCCATGTCACCTCCTTATCCTCCATCAGTCCTGAATATGCCAGAATCTTACCCATAGAGAGCACGCCCTGACCTCCGAAACCTGAAATAATTATCTCTTTTTTCATCTTTTCTTAATTCTTAATTCTTAACTCTTAATTAAAGATTTGTGGTATCTTTCAGGTCTCCCTTTGGATAGAAGGGGAACATATTCTCCTTCATCCATTCATTGGCCTTGGCAGGCGTGAGTTTCCAACCGCTGTTACAGGTAGAGACGAACTCTACAAGACTTGAGCCCTTGCCAGCCATCGAAGCCTCGAAAGCTTTGCGCAGAGCCTTCTTGGCCTTGTTGATAGAGGCCACACTCTCCACACTCTGACGAGTGACGTAGCAGGTTCCCTCCAACTGAGCGGCGATATCAGCCATCTTCAGAGGATAACCGTGGATCTCAGGATCACGACCGTAAGGACAAGTAGAGGTCTTCTGACCGATCAGTGTGGTAGGAGCCATCTGACCACCCGTCATACCATAGATGGCATTGTTGACGAAGATGATAACAATGTTCTCGCCACGGTTCAAGGCATGGATGGTCTCACAAGTACCGATACATGCCAGGTCACCATCACCCTGATAGGTAAACACCAGACGGTCGGGCCAGCAGCGCTTGATACCCGTAGCCAGTGCGGGAGCACGACCATGGGCAGCTTCTTGCCAGTCGATATCAATATAATTATATGCGAAGACCGCGCAGCCTACAGGCGATACACCTACGGTCTTGTCTTCCATACCCATTTCTTCGATGACCTCGGCAATAAGCTTATGTACCACACCGTGGCTACAGCCCGGGCAGTAGTGCATATTATTGTCGTTCATCAGCGTCGGCTTCTTGCAGACGATGTTCTCTGGACTAATGATCTGATTTCTATCCATAGCTTACATGACCTTTTTCAGTGCGTTAACAATTTCCTCGGGATCTGGGACGATACCACCCAGACGACCGAACTGCTCTACAGGTACAGCACCGTTCACAGCGAGACGGACATCCTGAACCATCTGTCCAGCATTGATCTCTGCCACGAGGATACCCTTGACCTTCTTCGACAACTCAGCAATCTCCTTCGTGGGGAACGGGAACAGGGTGATAGGACGGAACAGACCAACCTTGATGCCCTGCTCACGAGCGACCTCAATAGCCTTCTCTGCGATACGGGCTGCACTGCCGAAAGCCACGATGGCATACTCGGCATCATCACACTGCTGCATCTCATAACGCACCTCGTTCTCCTCAATCTTACGATATTTCTCCTGAAGGGCGAGGTTACGCTGCTCCATGATCTCCGGCTTCAACTCCAATGAGGTGATTACCACACGCTCACGGTTCTTCGGCTTACCAGTAGAAGCCCATGGACACTCTTTGATAACCTCCTCATCTGTACGACGGGGCTTGAATGGCGGCAGCACCACCTTTTCCATCATCTGACCGATCACACCATCAGAGAGGATCATGGCAGGGTTACGATATTTGAATGCCAACTCAAAAGCGAGATCCACGAAGTCGGCCATCTCCTGCACAGACGATGGTGCCAGTACGATCACCTTGTAGTCACCATTACCACCACCACGAGTAGCCTGGAAATAGTCACCCTGTGAAGGCTGGATGGTTCCCAGTCCGGGACCGCCACGCTGTACGTTCACAAACACGCCCGGCACCTCGGCACCAGCCATATAGGTGATTCCCTCCTGCATCAGTGCAATACCAGGTGATGAAGAGGAGGTCATGGCACGCTTACCTGCACCGGCAGCACCATATACCATATATATAGAAGCCAACTCACTCTCTGCCTGCACCACCTGCATACCAGTGGTCTCCCAGGGTTTCAGTTCTGCCAGCGTCTCAATCACTTCACTCTGCGGAGTAATAGGATAGCCGAAATAGCCGTCGCATCCGCAACGAATAGCAGCGTGGGCAATCGCCTCGTTACCTTTCATCAACACAACTTCTCTTTCTTCTGCCATAACTTATTCCTCCACTTTTTTACGATACACGGTGATACAACCGTCAGGGCAGACAATGCCACACGAGGCACAACCCACACAGGCTTCCTCGTTGACAGCCTCCACATAGGGATAACCGTGCAAATTCACTTTGTTGGCCAGAGCGATCACCTTCTGGGGACAAGCGATGATACACAGCGAACATCCCTTGCATCTCTCAGTATTCACCTCAATGGCGCCTTTCAATTTTGCCATATTATCTTATGTATTAATGCACTAATTTCTAAAATTGGGTGCAAAGGTAACAATAAGTAAGCAAATAAACAAATTTCCTTTGGTTTTTTACATTTACAACCCCATTATTCTTCATTTTCGTCACGAAAAAGAATCCCTGGGCCGTCAACGGTCCAGGGATTATAGATGTCTCTACAACAGGAAACATACAGATTATCTACCGCTGGGAGCACCGAAGGGGAATCCTTGCGGCTGAGGTGCAATCTCGGGATCACCGAAGAAAGAAGCCTCAGCATCCTTATCATTGAGTTTGAACACCATGAACTTCGTATTTTTCTCTGTACAGGGAGCCCATTCGCCACCCTTCGGACCATTCGGGTCAGCGTATTTCACAAAGTTGGTCCACGCAGTGAGCATCTTCTCTGAGAGATCCCAATCGCCCTGGGTCCAAGGACGCCAGCAGTGCTTGAGTGACTTGAACACGAACCAGAGGTCACTGCTGTGGAACGCACCCTTGAGACGTACTGTCACCTCAGGATGAGAGCCGTCATCGGGCAACGGACGAGCAAACTCATAAGCCCATGCCTTACCACCCTTCTGTTCACGAACCTTACAGAACTCGGCGATATTAGGAGCCATGTTACCCATATCGTTGAGGGTAAAACCAATCATATAAGGCACGTCGGCCAGTGTACCTCCTCGAGTAGCATCATCAAAGCTCTTCTCACTGACATAGCCATCGATCATCGGCATGAATGGCAGACCCATGCGCATAAACGCCATGGGGCCACTGGCCTGCTGACCGTCGTTGTTAATCTGATAGTAGAGCGTAGGCAGAGCAAAGATAGTCTCTGTGGAAGCCTGACGCATCTTCTTCAGATCGGTCAGACCAGCCCAGTCGAATACCTTCTTGGCATTGGCCTCAGCCTCCTGGAATGTGCCGCCACTGTAACGGGCACCCATCATGTTACCCTGAGCATCAGGGATTGCAAGTCCTTGGGCACTCATGATCACGGCCTTGTTGAAAAGACCACGAGCCAAGGGCGACTCACAGAGAGTACGTACACTACCACCACCAGCACTCTGTCCGAAGATCGTCACGTTATCGGGATCGCCACCAAACTGGGCGATGTTCTTCTTAATCCATTTCAGAGCCTCAATCTGGTCGAGGATACCATAGTTGCCCGACACCTTATTAGGACTCTCCTCAGAAAGAGCAGGGTGTACGAGGAATCCGAACACGCCCAAACGATAGTTGATAGAAACGAGCACGACGTCCTTAGCGCCCCACTCCTGTCCGTCGAACTCAGGCTCTGAGCCGAAGCCCTCGCGATAGCCACCACCATGAATCCACAGGGCTACAGGCAGTTTCTTACCGACCTGACCAGGAGCCTTTGTCCATACGTTCAGATATAAGCAGTCTTCACTGGAACCGGCCTCCTTACCATAGCCCCACTCGGTGTAGTATCCACCTGGATACTGAATAGCCTGATAACTGGGACGTCCGAAGGTATCACAGATCTTCACACCCTTCCAGGGTATGACCGGCTGTGGAGCCTTCCAACGGTTTTCCTTAATAGGAGGTGCGGCATAAGGGATGCCACGATAAACAAACACATCAGGATGATCGTCGGCCAGAACACCTTGGACCTTACCACCTTCAATCGTTAACACGGGATTCTCTGCAGCATTGGCAGACACTGCTACCAAGAGCAGTAGAGGCAATAATAATCTTTTCATAATAAGTTGTTAGTTATAAGAAAATAATAAGTTGTTAGTTAAAATAAATATAGTTTATTGGTTGTTGAGGGTTCAGGGATTATACATATCCTTGCAGTAAAAGGCCATGATATCGTCGAGCATCCGCTTGGCCTCGACAGCAGGACTGTCCGGGTCGAGTTCAATAGCCCGTATATAGCTATTGATAGCCTCGTGCCACTGACCGCGCTTACGCGCCTCATTACCTTGCTGATAATACTCTTCTGCTGTCATCTTTCCTTTTTTGATAGCTGATAGTGCAGAGTATATAGATCAGATAACTACAGACTCTACACTATCACTATCGACTACTTATAATATTCCTTCTTGCCTGCGGCGAGAGTATTCTTCATCAGCGAACAGATGGTCATCGGACCAACCCCACCGGGAACAGGTGTGATAAACGAGCACTTAGGAGCCACCTCATCGAACTTCACATCACCGTTCAGACGGAAGCCACTCTTACGAGTTGCGTCAGGCACACGGGTGGTACCTACGTCGACAATCACAGCACCTTCCTTCACCATGTCGGCCGTCACGAAGTCAGGCTGACCGATAGCAGCGATGATGATATCTGCTGCACGACACTCCTCCTTAAGAGTTTTGGAACGAGAGTGACAAACGGTCACCGTCGCGTCACCATACTGTTTCTGCATCATCAGCTGAGCCATAGGCTTACCGACGATGTTAGAACGCCCGAGGATGACGCATTTCTTACCGGAGGTCTCGATGCCATAACGCTTCAACAAAGTGATAATACCCAACGGAGTGGCAGAGATGAAACACGGCAGACCGATCGCCATGCGTCCCACGTTGATAGGATGGAAACCGTCGACATCCTTGCGATAGTCGATGGCCTCGATAATCTTCTGCTCATCGATATGCTTCGGCAGAGGCAACTGAACGATAAAGCCATCAACATCCTCATCCTTGTTGAGCTTGTCGACACACGCCAGCAGCTCCGCCTCGGTGATATCGTCCTCAAAACGAATGAGTGTCGACTTGAAGCCACAGGCCTCACAAGCCAATACCTTGTTCTTTACATACGTCTCCGAGCCACCATCGTGACCCACGAGCACAGCAGCCAGATGGGGCTGCTTGCCTCCCTTGGCGACAATCTCCTTTACCTCTTCAGCAATCTCAGCCTTGATGGCCGCTGCTGTTGCTTTTCCGTCTATCAGTTGCATCTTGTAGAATTTATGAATTTAAGAATGAAGCTCATCAAGCCGCATGGACTTCAATTCTTCCATTTTTCAACTTTTCATTTTCTCAGAACTTGGGCATGCCACCACCCTTCATGGCCTTCATGGCATTAGCCATCTGAGCCATCTTCGACGCGTTCATGCCAGTCACCATCTTCATCATCTTACGAGTCTGGTCGAACTGTTTCATCAGACGGTTCACATCCTCCATCTTCGTTCCCGAGCCAGCGGCGATACGGCGACGGCGACTCTGATTGATGATGTCCGGATTGGCGCGCTCCTTCGGCGTCATCGAGTTGATGATAGCCTCGATACCCTTGAAAGCATCGTCGTCGATATCCAGATCCTTGATTTGCTTACCGACACCAGGAATCATACCAGCCAGATCCTTGATGTTACCCATCTTCTTGATCTGCTGTATCTGACCCATGAAATCGTCGAAGTCGAACTTGTTCTTGCGGATTTTCTTCTCCAGGCGTTTAGCCTCCTCCTCGTCGTACTGTTGCTGGGCGCGCTCCACCAGAGAGACGATATCACCCATGCCGAGGATACGGTCGGCCATACGCTCAGGATGGAACACATCGATAGCCTCCATCTTCTCACCCGTACCGACGAACTTGATAGGCTTCGTCACCACCGTACGGATAGAGAGGGCAGCACCACCACGGGTGTCACCGTCGAGCTTTGTCAGTACCACACCGTCGAAGTCGAGACGATCATTGAACTCCTTGGCGGTGTTCACGGCATCCTGACCGGTCATCGAGTCAACCACGAAGAGAGTCTCATTGGGATGGATCGCATTCTTCAGCGTCTCAATCTCGTTCATCATCTCCTCGTCGACAGCCAGACGACCGGCGGTATCGATGATCACCACGTCATTAGCCTTGGACTTAGCCTCCTGGATAGCGTGGTTGGCAATCTCCACCACGTTCTTGTTGTCGGGCTCAGAATAAACGGGTACACCCACGCTCTCTCCTACCACCTTCAACTGCTCGATGGCAGCAGGACGATACACGTCGCAAGCCACCAGCAGAGGCTTCTTATGGTTCTGGTTCTTGAGCAGGTTGGCCAACTTACCACTGAACGTGGTCTTACCAGAACCCTGCAGACCCGACATCAGGATGATGGCAGGAGCACCGGCACGGCCCTCGACCTTCAGTTCGGCAGCCTTACCACCCATCAGTTCGGCGAGCTCGTCGTGCACGATCTTCACCATCAACTGACTCGGCTTCACAGCCGTCAGCACGTTCATGCCAAGAGCCTTCTGCTTCACTGTGTCGGTGAAGTTTTTCGCCACCTTGTAGTTCACGTCGGCATCAAGCAGCGCACGACGTACATCCTTCAGTGTCTCAGCAACATTGATCTCGGTGATCTTTCCTTCACCCTTCAATATCTTGAACGACCGTTCAAGTCTATCACTTAAGTTCTCAAACATACTACCTTATTTATTTTAGGCTGCAAAATTACACAAAAAAAACGAGACTCACAAACAATAGTCTCGTTTTTATTTATTTTGTTCACCAGAAGGACGTTGCGAAAACTCACAGCCACAGTACTGCTGGTTATAGAAGGCATATTCCTTCAGCAGTTGGTTCCGTCGCTCATAGAGTCCGCCTTTACGCCAGTTCTGTGCCCAGAAGGTAGTACCCGCCACAGTCTGTTCAGCCTGATGCCCAGCACGTTCTATCTGTTCAAGACTCTTCCATCGACTAGAGGCCAACGTCGTCGTAAAATAATGCAGTCCGAGCTTTTTGGCCTCCTGGGCGGCCGCCGTCAGACGGAGAGTGAAACACAGTTCACAGCGCCGTCCCCGTTCCGGTTCCCCCTCAAGACCGCTCACGTTCTGCCGCCACTGCTCGTGGTCATAGTCACCATCGATCCATGTCAGCCCGAGACTCTCTGCATGCCGTTTGCTCTCCTGCTTACGGATCTCATACTCCTCACGAGGCCAGATGTTCGGATTATAGTAGAAGATGGTGGGGTGCACATCATGCTGCACCATCCACTCCACGATAGCAGATGAACAAGGTGCACAACAGGCATGCAACAACACCTCATGACACCCTTCTGGTACTATAATCGCAGGTCTTTTCATCTAAGGAATGAATTGAGGAATATGGACTCTCTTCTTACCATTGACGATAACGGGCCTATTACCATAAATATTCAAGTCATTCACAGAGTTGAATATACCTAAATAACGGCCATTGAAGTCATAGACTCTCAACTTATCATCAGAATCCTTCTGAACGCTGCTGATTGCCGTTGTCACGTATTTGTAGTCTTCTATCAGAGAGGCGATTGTGAATTCCCATCTGCTCATTATCTCCTCACTAATATTCGATTCAATAGAGATGACGTGAGACTTTTCAAACGTCAAACCACTACTTACAATATCTTTCTTGCCCAGCAACAGCCATTTATGATTCTCTGCGCCAGATTCTTTAACATAACCTACATCTACGATAGGGTCGTTCCATGTTACATCAACAGCATACCATTTACCATCTTCCATCATCGCCTCGTTCCACATGTGCGATACTACTTTTTGCGACAAACCGCCCTTAGCATTACCCCTTACGACAACACACGGTATACCAGACTTATCACACAGCACTTTAAAAGCTCTTGCGTATGCCTCACACACGGGACCGTCCTTTCCGATTGTTTCCATGATGGCGCTATATGGACTCCACACTAATTCATGCATAAGTTCCTGATGATTGCCATCGTAGTCAGGATTGTAGCAGTTGTGCTTCGTCAGCCAATCATTCAGGTAAACGATCTTCTCATAGCGGCTGCCATCAGGACATGCACTCAGTATCTCATTTACCTTCTTACTGAAATCACTTACTGCTGTCTGTACCAGAATGGGATCTCTCATATTATCGAGCCTTCGATCATAAATGTCAGACTTAAGCCTTAAGTACACTTCCAAATTATAACTTGCGACTCCCTTTCTGGATTGATAATCGTATTTGTATTTCCAACTGTATTTAAGTCCCCATTGGTCATTGTTACTAATCCAGAAAGCCTCAGGATAGTCTCGATTCATAGCTCTCGTGAGATAAAATACGAAAGGGTAAACTTCGTTCCATGTTGCCTTGCATACTCTCTCGACAGCCGCTTTGGCACTTTCGGTTACGAGAGCATTGGTAGCATCAACTACTGCTGTAAAATCAACATCTCCTGTGAAAGTCTTGATTAACGTATAATATGTGTTTGATACTACATCAAATTTCCCAAGAGCAGGATCAGACACCCAGTTTGATTTTCCATTATAAACCTCGTTGACGCATTCACCATAGTATTCATAGAAGTCACGCATATAGTCAGGCATGTTAGTGATGCGATCTATCCACCTCGTTCCTTCCTCCGCTCCTACCCTAGTACCCACAGTAGCCTGAGGAAATGATAAGCTCAGGCCATCAGGGGCACTGGCATTTATAGTCTCCTCCTCAAACTCGCCATAGAAAGGACCGCAGACCAGACTACTGTCAGTGAGACTGCCCTGCTGAGCTCTACATACTACAGCAAGCATAATGAATAGAAGTAATACAAATTTTTTCATTCTTAGAACCTTGAACAACTATAGTCCGCGAGCTTTCCAGATACGATCTTTCGCAGCGTTGATCTCCTGAAACTTCTTCTCGGCTGCCTTTCTCACATCATCGCCAAGAGCCGCCACCTTGTCGGGATGGTGCTCAAGGGCAAGTTTACGATAAGCCTTCTTCACCTCATTATCGCTGGCATCAGGACTGACACCCAGCACCTTATAAGCATCCTCGAGGGTATTGCCTTCGAGGTGGAGCATCGAGTCGACCTCACTCTCACGGAGACCCATCCAACCGGCGCACTCCTTCAGCGCCGCCACCTCACTCTGGGGCACACGACCATCAGCCTTAGCCACCATCACGAGGTAGTTAAGCAACTGGAGGCGCTGTGAGTAGTCCATCTGTCGATTGATCTGTGCACAACACTCCCGGACGGTCTGCTTAAACTGCGACCACCCCTCCCGTTTCTGTTCGTCGAAGAGCTTGTTCAGAATCTCATTGCCTTGGGATACGGCAGCAGCGCCGAAGTTCTGCCTAAGCATCTGCCGTACCATCTCCATCTCCGAGTGCATCGCCTTACCATCGGCCTTGATGATATACGAGGAAAGCACGAGCAACGAGAACAGGAAACTATTCCGGTTACCCTGCTGCTGACGCTGGCGATAGGCCTGCTGATAAGCCTGACTATAATCCTGATATGTCTGTTGCCAGTTGCCATCACGCTGTGAGCCATAGCCCCACGTGCCGGAGTTGTCGGGGGTGTTCACCCCATCGAGCATAGAGTCGAAGAGCGCTCCCACCAGATATCCGGCTAATGCGCCCAACGGTCCTCCGGCCATCCAGCCGATAAAGCCACCAATCCATTTTCCTGCTACCATCGTTTCTTTTTACCTGCAAAAGTACATATAATATCCGATACCGCAAAGCGATTAGGAATAATTTACTTTTAAACACAAGGGGACGGCTCTCATGTGCCGTCCGACACAAAAGAAGCGTCCCTCTGTGTTTTTTCTTTGTTTTTTACTTCTTGATCAGTGAAGCGATCCAGAGGATGGCAACAGCACCGATGATGGCTGTGCCAAGCTGTCCCAGAAGTCCACCCCACTCGATGCCCAGTTCAGTAAACAACCAGCTACCGAGAACACTACCGAAGAGGCCAAGCACCAGGTTCATGACAAAGCCGTAGCCGCCACCTTTCATCAACTTGCCAGCACAGAAGCCAGCCAGACATCCGATAACAATTGTGAAAATAATACTACCCATAATCATTCGTTTTTAGTTCGATTCATACCGCAAATATAGACAAATATATTCAAAGTACAAAGAAACTCGCTCATTTTTTCCTGTTAGCCAGATACATACCCCCAAGAATGAAGACAGTACCAAGGAGGAACCAGACGGTGATCTGCTCATGGAGCAACCACCATGCGAAGAGGATTGTGGTGATAGGATTGAAGTAAATCCAGTTGGTAGCGACGACAGCCCCGAGTTTGCTGATAACCCAGTTCCATACGACATAACAGATCATCGAAGCCACAACACCCAGGAAGAGCAGGTTCCATATCACATCCGGCTTCAGAAGCACGTCGAGTGAAGGGAAGCCCGGCACGATCAGGTAGTAAGGTATGATGGTGACAAGACCATAGATAAACACCTTACGGGTGATGAACAGCGTGGAATAGCGCTCTACAAACGGCTTCATCAACAAGGAGTAGACCACCCAACAGAGACAGGCGGCAAAGGCCAGCATATCACCAAGAGGCGAGAGATGGAGCACGAAACGCCCGTTCAGTACCACGACCGCCATTCCCAGAAAAGCCACGAAAGAGCCCAATGCCTGAACCCTTGTGATGCGCTCACTGTGACGATACAACACTGCGAAGGCCAACATGGCGAACAACGGACAGCTGCATACGATGAGCGACGTGTTGGTGGCCGTGGTAAAGAGCATCGCCGCGTTCTCAGCCAGGAAATAGACCGAACCGCCAGTGACACCGAGGACCACCATCAACAGCTCGTCGCGCCAGTTGTCGCAGAAAAGCCGAAAGTTCTTCTGGGCGATACTGAAGGCCAGCAACAGGATATAGGCGATGGCGAAACGAAGGGTGAAGATCTGTGCTGGTGACAGACCGTTTTGGAGCAACATCTTCGTAAATACGAAGGTGCTGCCCCATATGGCGACGATTACAAATGCGACGAGGTGATACTTCATTTGATCTCTATATCGCGTTTCACGTTGTTGCGTATCTTCGTCAGGTACTTCTTCATGCCTCCGGCATCCTTCTTGTCGATAATCTCCAGCAACTCCTTCAGCTCCGTACGGATCTGACTCACCTGATCATGGGTATAGGGGTTGAACAAGATCTCCTGCAACAGATAGTCGTCCTCGTTGAGAACCCCCTTTGCGATGCGCATATGACGCTTAAAGGTAGTACCCGGCGCATCCTGATGTTTCATGACAGCCGCGAAGACGAAGGTCGACACAAACGGAATCGACAGTGAGTAAGCCACCGTCTTATCATGCTCCTCGAAGGTGTACTCGTAGATGTTGAGTCCCAACTTCTGATAGAGGTCCTTGAAGAAGATACGTCCCATGTAATCGCCCTCACTGATGATGATCGCGTTCTCCTCGGAGAGCTGCTGCAGGTTGGCGAACGTAGGACCGAACATCGGGTGGGTCGAGACATAACGCATGCCCGTCGACTCATAAAACTCCTTCATATCCGTCTTCACCGATGCGATATCGCTGATGATACATTCCTTCGGCAGATAAGGGATCACCTCCTTGAACACGGCGATCGTATATTTCAGAGTCACTGCGTTGATCAGTAACTCAGGCTTGAATGCCTGTATCTCCTCGAAGGTGGTAAAGCGCTGACAGTTATAAGTGAACCGCATCCGTTTGGGATCACGCTCAAAGACAGCCACCTCATGGTCGAAACTCAGCAGGTCGATGAAGAAGCTTCCCATCTTTCCTGCGCCCATTACTAATATCTTCATAGAGTTTAAAACGATCTTTCAATTTTACTTATTGATGATTTCAATCTGCTGACGAACCGATTCCTCGTGGATATTCTCGAACACGTGAGCCACGAACTCCGGGTCCATACCACAGAGCGAACCCTGTGCGCCACGCTTGTTCAGGATCTCGTTGTAGCGGTTGGCTTGCAGAACAGTCATATTATGCTCCTTCTTGTACTGACCGATCTCACGGCACACCCTCATACGCTTGGCGAGCAAGTCCATGAGTTGGTTGTCGAGCTCATCAATCTGCTTACGCAGAGAGGTGATGCCCTCGGTGGTGGTGTTCTCATCACGGATCACCAACAGCGAGAGGATATAGTCGAGCACATCAGGTGTCACCTGCTGCTTGGCATCGCTCCATGCCTTGTCGGGGTCGCAGTGACTCTCGATGATCAGTCCGTCGAAGCCCAGATCCATGGCCTGCTGACAGAGCGGAGCGACCAGCTCACGACGACCTCCGATATGCGAGGGGTCACTGATGATCGGCAGCTCGGGGATACGACGACGCAGTTCGATGGGAATCTGCCACATCGGCGCATTACGGTAGATCTTCTGCTCGTACGACGAGAAGCCGCGATGAATCGCACCGAGGCGCTTGATGCCAGCCTGGTTCAGACGCTCCAAGGCACCCACCCAGAGCTCCAGGTCGGGGTTCACCGGGTTCTTTACGAACACAGGGATATCCACACCCTTCAGCGAGTCGGCGATTGCCTGCATGGCAAAGGGGTTAGCCGATGTACGCGCCCCCACCCAAAGGATGTCGATGCCATACTTCAGAGCCAGTTCCACATGCTCGGGTGTGGCCACCTCGGTCGAGACGAGCATCTTCGTCTCCTTCTTCACTTGAGCGAGCCATACGAGTGCAGGCTCTCCGTGGCCCTCGAAGCCACCCGGCTTCGTGCGTGGTTTCCACACACCAGCACGGAAGTTATGGCAACCCTTCATGGCCAGTTCACGGGCAGTAGTCATCACTTGTTCCTCTGTCTCTGCCGAGCAAGGCCCGGCAATCACGAAGGGACGTTCATTGTCACTCGGTAAATTCAATGGTGCTAATTCCAGTTCCATATTTATTAATTGATAATTGACAATTTAGAATTATGATTACCAGGCAAGAGCCTTGACGCGGTCGAGGGCTTGCTGGAGCTTCTCTTCCTTGGCACAGAGCGAGATACGGATATAACGCTGTCCGTTGCTACCGAAGATAAAGCCCGGTGTGATGAACACACGTGCCTCGTGCAGCACACGCTCCGTCAGATCCTCCACATCAGCGTATTTCTCAGGAATCTTTCCCCAGAGGAACATTCCCACCTGATGGGGATCGTAGGTACATCCCAGCACATCCATGATCTGCTCGGCATACTGACGGCGGCGACCATAGGTCTCGATATTCGCCTCATGGTGCCACTGCTCCGAGTTACGGTATGCCTCGGCGGCAGCCAACTGCAGTCCGCGGAAGGTACCCGAGTCGATATTACTCTTGATCTTCAGGATCCACGAGATGAAAGTGGCGTTCGTGGCACACATACCTACGCGCCAGCCTGGCATGTTATGACTCTTCGACATGGAGTTGAACTCGATACAGCAGTCTTTCGCGCCAGGCACCTGCAACAGCGACATCGGATGATCATTGAGGATAAACGAGTAAGGATTGTCGTTCACCACGACGATCTGATGCTCCTTAGCAAACCTCACCAGTCGCTCATAGGTCTCACGGCGCGCATTCCCGCCCGTCGGCATGTTGGGATAGTTGGTCCACATCAGCTTCACCTTCGACAGGTCCATCTGCTCCAGCTCATCGAAGTCGGGCTGCCAATCGTTGTCCTCACGCAGGTTGTAGTTCACGATCTTCGCCCCCAGGATCTTCGACAGCGACGTGTAGGTGGGATAGCCGGGATTAGGCACGAGCACCTCGTCACCGGGGTTCACGAAGGCCAGCGTCACATGCAGGATACCCTCTTTCGAACCGATGAGCGGCTGTATCTCCGTCTTGGGGTCGAGGTCCACGTCATACCAACGCTTGTAGAAGTCGGCCATCGCCTCACGCAACTCAGGAATACCCATCGTGGGCTGGTAGCCGTGGGCGGTAGGGTCGTGTGCCACCTCACAGAGCTTCTCTACGGTCTGCTCCGACGGCGGCATATCCGGACTACCAATGGCCAGACTGATGATATCCTGACCCTCAGCATTCAACTGGGCCACCTCCTTTAACTTCCTACTGAAATAATATTCGCTCACTAAACTGAGCCTGTCTGCTGGTTGTATCATATTCTTTGAACTTTCAATTCTTCAATCTTTCAATCCTTCAATTCTTCAATCCTTCAATCCTTAATTCGTCTGCTTTCCGTCCTTGTATTCTCCCAAGATCTTCAGGTCCCTTGTCAGCGGGATGATGGCATCAACCGCCTGACGGTATCGTGTCAGGTCATCGTACATCACATCGACATAGAACAAGTATTCCCACTCACGACCGATGATCGGCAACGACTGGATTTTCGTCAGATTGATCTTATAGAACGAGAGGATGGCCAGCACATGAGAGAGCGAGCCCTCCTCATGAGGCAGCGAGAAGACGATGCTCGACTTGTTGGCCTCCGTCAGCGGACGGAGCATATCGGCCTTGTTGGGATTCGACACCACGAGGAACCGGGTGAAGTTATGCTTGTTGTCCTCGATATGATCCTCCAGCACCTTCAGTCCGTACAACTTAGCAGCCTCGGCATGACAGATGGCAGCCCATCCGCGCTTCTGTCCCTCAGCAATCATCTTCGCCGATCCGGCCGTGTCCTCAGCCTCCACATGCTTGATGGTGGGGTGCTGTGCCAGAAACTCACGGCACTGCATCAGAGCCACGGGATGAGAGTGAATCTCAGTGATGGTGCTCCAGTCGTCCTCAGGCAGGCAACAGATACAGTGGGTGATATGCAGCTTATGCTCGCCCACCACCGTTGTGCCACTATCACGCAACAACTCATAGTTATGCAACAGCGAGCCGGCGATTGTGTTCTCTATGGCCAGCATGCCGATGGCTGTAGGATCCTGCTTGATATTGGCAAACACCTGTTCGAAGGTTGAACAGCAGATCAGTTGTATCTGCTCTCCCTCGAAGTACAGATGTGCGGCAATGTCGTGGAACGATCCTATCAGTCCCTGAATGGCAATTCTCTTCATATTCTGTCGTATCTTTAATAAAAATCCCGCTTTCACTATTGTGAAGCGGGACCTTAGTATTTCTTTATTCAGTCATAAGTTGAAATTATACGCAACTTCCCGCTTCACAATTTCTTGCAAAGTAAAAGTAGACGTAAATATAGGCGTTCAACTTATTCATTGTCTTGTCTTTTTGTTTAACGGGTGCAAAATTATCACTTTTCCACGAAACAAACAAATATTTTGCAAGAAAATTTGCGATTTCGCTTACATTTTTCTCTATTCGTCCCGTATCAGCCTTCACAATCGACCATCAGAGCTTCATGCGCCGCCAGATACAACGGGGGATGCGTCGCCATACGGCCGTGAGCAACCTATACTTCCAGTCGATCACGCGGATATGCCTCTTGCCGTTGATCGCCTGCACGATCTCGTTCGCCACACGCTCAGGCTTCAGCATCATCGGATAACGGAAGTCGCCCGCAAGCAGGGCCGTATCCACGAAGCCCGGTCTGATATCCGTAAACCGTATCTTCAGGCCACGGGCATGCGCCTGCTGCTCCAATGCCTGCAGATACACGTTCTGCATGGCCTTCGTGGCCGAATACGCCGGTGCCGGTCCCAGTCCTTTCGTTCCTGCAATCGAGGTGATGGCAGCGATATGTCCCCCACCCTGTCGAGCGAAGTAACGGTATGCCTCACCGATCATCCTCGTAAAGCCCAGCGCATTCGTCTGCATCGTCGCCATCTCGATGCCCTCCACCAGCTCACGATTCTGTTTGCCGATGCCCGAGGCATAGAAGAACAAGTCCATGCCCCCCACCTTATCTATTAATGCACGCAAGCGCTCAGGAGCCTCCTCACTGGTCACGTCGATCTGTTCCACCTGCACGTCACCGAGTGTCTGCAACAGATCCGTGCGTCGTGCCGCCACGCCCAGCGTCCATCCCTCAGCCATCAACAGCCGCGCCACCTCTCTTCCGATGCCCGACGAGGCCCCAATCACGATTGCTCTTTTCTTTTCCATCACATCAGTTATTGATTATCTGTTATCATATCGCAAAGATACAACATTTCTTCTTATTATAATTATGTCTATGTCAAGAATATCGCCTCTCCGACACAAAAAAACGCCTTTTGTCATCGGGTTACGACAAGAATTACCGATCTTTGCATGACGATGAACATCATTTACATCCTATTCATTCTTGCCTTCGTCGTTCACGACGGGGAAGAGGTGGCCGTGCAGCACAGATGGGTGACCGCACATCATGCCGCCTTGAGCACACGCCTCCCCAGGTTGCGACGTATATTCGACCACCTGCAGCGCATGAACACCAAGGCCTTCCTGACGGCCGCATTAGAAGAGCTCGTCGTGTTGGTGGTCATCACCATCTATGCACTTCTCGGAGGCGCATACGCCATCGAACTCTGGACAGCCATATTCCTGGCCTTCTCCATCCATCTCGTCGTACATGTCATTCAGGCAATTGTCGTAAGAGGATACATACCAGGTCTTGTGTCATCCATCCTCCTACTCCCCTTTTCCTACATGGTCGTACACGAGCTATGCCATCAGTTCAGTCCATCACAGCTATTGTTGTACGCTCTGATCGGCTTGCCCCTCATAGTTGCCAACCTCGCCCTCGCCCACTATCTGGGCCTCAAGTGGGGGAAATAAACATCTCGTTATTTGAAAAAAGATTTTTTTATTCCATTTTTATGGTAAAATGGAATAAATACATTACATTTGCAATATGAATGAGGATATAAGGGAGACATCTTTCTTAAAAAGAGCACTAAGCAATATAAAAACGAAATAGAAACAGCACGGCAGATCTTAGATAAATATAAATAAAGGAGGAAGAGAAGATGATAAAGATTGACGAGAAGAAACTATCCAAACTGACTACTGGCTCAGAGCATCTGGCTGAGAAATATGGCGAAAGGGGCACACCCAGCCGTGAGGAGTTTGAGGCAAAGGCTAAAGCATGGTACTATGCCGAGATTCTGCGTGAAGAGCGCAAACGTCAGAAACTGACGCAACAACAGTTAGGGGAGCGCATAGGAAAGAAACGCGAGTATATTTCTTCACTGGAGCAAGGACAGACTGATATGCAGCTCTCTACATTCATGCTCATCGCAAATGCCTTGGGCTTAAGGTTCTCGCTTGTTGTTGGTTAGTGTCATGTAAAGGTGGGTGATTTCATTCACTACCTTGACATTAGATCAGAGGAACGAGGCAAAAGAGAAAGGTCTTTTGTCATGAAAAAGTGATTAAAAAAGTGGTTGTGCGAAGTAGCGAACCAGGAAAAACAGGGGGTGTCTTTTAGCTCCTTTTTGCCTGGTTATAGTGGACTTTTGCCCTGTTCAGTGTAGAGAAGGTGGCTGCTTTGGGTAGGAGTGCCTCCTAACAATCAAAGAGATCATCTCCACAACTGAAAGGAATGTCACTTACGAGTGAAGGAGATAATCTCTTATAGGGTATAGGGATTATCTCCTTCACTCGTAAACCCTATCTCCACGACTCATAAGACCTATCTCTTTGAGGGAAAAATTCCACCCCTTTGTTGGGTAGATGTAACGTGCTTGATATCAGGCGAATACAAAATTCGTTCAAAACTCGCGTGTACGAGGTTCATTCCTGCGTTTCTGATCTCCACGCGAGTTATGAGGGGATGTTTGTAAAGAAATATGGCTGTTCATATGCCCCTCAGCGGTTTTCCCTTCGACAAGCTCAGGGACCGCAGAGGGGGAAACTGCTCAGGGACCGCTGAGGAGGGTCACGGTTGCTGAGCCTGTCGAAGCAAGGTAGTGACCCGGCGTATTCCCTGCGGTACTCCCTTCTTGGACGAGCCAAGCTCGAGCGCGACAAGTTCAGCGGTTTTCCCTTCGACAAGCTCAGGGACCGCAGAAGGGCTCTGGGACCGCGCAGCAAGACTCGAAAACACTCCGCACGAGGAGGTCTTTAGAGGGTGTCCTATTTTCGGAGCCATATTGAGTCTTGGCTCGAGGAGCGAGCCAAGGAACGAAATACGAAATGCTGTTTGAGCGAAGCGAGTTCATTGAGTGGCTACTAAAATCGGACAACCGGCCTCCGAGCCCAGGACGTTTTCGCACTCTTTCTTTTGCTTCCGTTTTCTTTCTGGTGACAGAAAGAAAATGAAGGTCGTCCGCACCAGCGGTTTTCCCTTCTTGGACAAGCCAAGCGAGCAAAACTCGAGCGCGACAGGCTCAGCGGTTTTCCCTTCGACAAGCTCAGGGACCGCAGGGAGGATTGCTCAGGGACCGCTGAGGAGGGAGGGAGCTCAGGGATCGCGGGGATGCTATGCAGGTGCTGAGCGGTCCCTGAGCCTGTCGAAGGGCTTGTCGAAGCACAGGAGGGGGCGAGGCAAAGGGACTTACGTTCGAGAAAGCCACAAAAAATTTTGGCTTTCTTCTCACTTATTCGTACCTTTGCCATCAGAATGGAGAAAAGAACAATTGCCATACTCGGAATGATGTGCGCAGGGTGCTCGGCACGCGTTGAACAGAAGCTCAACAGTCTCGACGGCATCCTGTCGGCTGCGGTGAACCTGCCGGCTCGGACGGCCCTGGTGGAGTACGACCCTGCGACGATCTCACTCGAACAGATGAAGGACGAACTGGGGAAGATCGGCTACGACATGGTGATCGAGGAAGACCGGAACATGGAGGCCATCGAGCGACGGGCCTATACGACGCTGAGAAACAAGGTGTGTCTGTCATGGCTCCTCGCCCTGATGGTGATGACCATCTCGATGGACTGGGTCGCCATCGGCTCACGCGATACGGCCAATCAGACCATGCTCATCATCGCTCTGATGAACCTCTTATACTGCGGACGGCAGTTCTATGCGACGGCTTGGAAGCAGCTGATACACGGCTCGGCGAACATGGACACGCTGGTGGCTCTCTCCACGGGCATCAGCTTCCTGTTCAGTACCTTCAACACGTTCTGGGGCGAACCGGTTTGGGGCGCACGGGGCATGGAGTGGCATACTTACTTCGACGCTTCGGTGATGATCATCACCTTCGTGCTGACAGGACGACTGATCGAAGAGCGCGCCAAGAACGGTACGGCCTCGGCCATCCGGGCCCTGATGGGTCTGCAGCCGAAGACCGCCCATCTGGTGGAGAACGGCACGATCACCGAGGCACCTATCGCCGTACTGCAGCCGGGCGACACCATCGAGGTGAGACCAGGCGAACGGATTGCCGTTGACGGTACGGTGGTAGGCGACAGCGAGGGCAGCGTCGACGAGTCGATGATCACCGGTGAGCCCATCGCCGCAGCGAAGACGGCGGGCGACAGGGTGTTTGCCGGCACCATCGTCAGACAAGGCACGTTCCGCTTCAAGGCTCAGGAGGTGGGACAAAAGACCATGCTCGCCCATATCATCAAGAGGGTTCAGGAGGCGCAAGGCTCAAAGGCTCCCGTACAAAGGGTGGTCGACAGGATAGCCCTCGTCTTCGTGCCCGTCGTGGTGGGCATCAGTCTGCTCACCGGCCTCGTATGGCTGCTCATCGGCGGTGTCACCGTACTGCCACAGGCCATCCTCTCGGCGGTCTCGGTACTGGTGATAGCCTGTCCTTGTGCCATGGGACTCGCCACGCCGACGGCCCTGATGGTGGGCATCGGCAAGGCGGCAAAGAAGAATATCCTCATCAAGGATGCGACGGCCCTCGAAGAGATCCGTAAGATTGATGCCATGGTCATCGACAAGACGGGTACGCTGACCATGCCCCACGAGGACGGTGAGACGCTGAAGCCTCATGCCCGTGAGGCGATGGAGGCACTGAAGACTCACGGCATAGAGGTTTGGATGTGCAGCGGCGACAAGGACGAACGGGCGCGACAGATTGCCGACGAGGCGGCCATCGACCACTACCGCAGTGAGGTGCTGCCACAGGACAAGGAGGATCTGGTGCGCCAGCTACAGGACGAGGGGCATCGCGTGGCAATGGTAGGCGACGGCATCAACGACTCGCAGGCCCTGGCGGCTGCCGATGTGAGCATCGCCATGGGTAAAGGCACTGATATCGCGATGGAGGTGGCACAGGTGACACTCATGGGCTCTGACCTCCGACGCATACCCGAGGCCATCAACCTGTCGAGACGGACGGTGGGCATGATCCGTCAGAACCTCTTCTGGGCGTTCATCTACAACATCGTCTGTATCCCACTCGCCGCCGGCCTACCCTACCTCTTCGGCGCTCAGTGGCAGATCAACCCGATGTGGGCATCGGCACTCATGGCCTTCTCGAGCGTGAGCGTCGTGCTCAACAGTCTCAGATTAAAACTATCAAAATAATAACGCTTTATGAAAACCAAGCACATCCAGTACGAAACACAAGGCACATGCTCAAAGCTCATTGACGTGACAGCCGACGAGAACAACATCATCCAACAGGTATTCTTCCTGGGTGGTTGCAACGGCAACCTGCAGGGCATCGGTCAACTGGTGCGCGGCCAGCATATCGACGACGTGATACGACGCCTCAACGGCATCCGCTGCGGGACGAAGAGTACATCATGCCCCGATCAGCTCTGCCGCGCTCTCGAGCAACTGAAGAACGCTCCGGCGGAATAGGCAGAGGTATGGGTATAAAAAATATGCTCATGGGCAAACACCCATGAGCATCTGTTTGTGACAAATCTTATTCTCAGCCGAGGAGGGGGGAAACGATCTGGCAGATGGTCTCCAGATAACGACGATCGGTATCGTCGAAGGTCGACAGTTCCTTGCTGTCGATATCGAGCACGGCCATCACCTCACCAGCGGCAGAGAACAGAGGCACGACAATCTCGGAACGTGAGAGACTGCTGCAGGCGACATGGCCAGGGAACTGCTCTACGTCGGGCACAACCACCGACTCGCGGCGCTCTACCGATGCACTGCACACGCCACGTCCGAGACGGATACGCATACAAGCCACAGGGCCCTGGAACGGCCCCAACAGCAGTTCGCCATTCTCCACACGGTAGAAGCCCGTCCAGAAGAAGCCCATCGTCTCGTGGATGGCTGCACACACATTGGCCATCACACCTATGGCATTAGTCTCACCTTCGACCAAACTTCGAATCTGCTTTACGAGCAGTTTGTATTTCTCTTCTTTTTCCATAATTATTTAATGATTTGTTTGAGACGACAAAGATACAAACAAGAACTTAGTATCATGCATCTGACAGTCAAAAACGAATACCATTCAAGAAAAAAGATGATATAGGACAAGTCAGAACAGGTCGCCCTCTACCATCTGGTCCTCACGAGAGAAGCGGATGCGGGGTACTGGAGACTCTGTCGCTTCAGAGGCACGGTCGGAAGGTGCGTGGCTACGGGTCAGGTAGTCAGCCAACCTCAGGAGTGATGTCATCATCATATCTATCAGTCTATCCATCTGCTGATATCACGAGGTTAATGCCTGTTGACAGTCTCTGCGCTATTGAGCGCACTGAGGTATCCGTTTACCAGTCCGACGAGGGCGATAGAGATCAGGAAGATGCAAAATAAACCAGCCATAGTCTTATTACTTTTTTAGTTGTACAATCATGTTATCGGATGCAAAGATAAAACGAGGGTGTACCATAAGTTGATACACCCTCGTATTTTTTCTAAAAAAAGTATTTCTACTGATATCTGGCACGTAAGGCATCCACTTGTTGCAGGAACCTCTGACGGAGGTCCTGAGGCTGGAGCACCTCCAAGCCGTCGCCATGCGAGAGGAGCGTGCCGATGAAGTCGGCCGTAGGACGGATGTCGAAGGAGAAGTCGGCATACGTGTCGGTCGATGCAACCTCGCGCTGTGACCGATGGAGCGGCAAGGTGCGCAAGTAGTCGGGCGTCCGGCCATAGGCACGAACGACGACATGCGCCATAGGCGTCTCGTCGGTCAGCACCCCGAAATACTCGGAGAAATAAGCCTGGGGCGAGAAGTCGTCAGGCATCTTGAAGGTCTCGTCGGTCAGCGTGACGGTCGTCATCCGGTCCAGTGAGTAGGTGGCGAAATGACGGCCCGTAAAGGCCAGCAGGTACCACCGCTGGTGGAACAGCTTCAGGGCATAGGGCGCCACGGTCTTCTCGTAGCAGTCGGCCCCGAAGCGCCGATAGCCGATGGTAATGATCTTATTGGTCTTGATGGCCCGGATGATGGTCTGGAGGAACTCTTCTCCGGCAGGCACATCCTCGAGGATGATACGCTCCTGAACAGAAAGCCCGTCGGAGAGTACGCCGCCGACGGTGAGCGTGGAGAGCATCCACCGCTCCATCGTGTCGTCGTCGAGCACCTCGGGGTTATAGATATAGTACCTGTAGCCATCTTGCGCGTCGCACTCGATGACGATGCCGAACATGTCGAGGATGGCATCGCGGTGACGGTTGAACGAGGACCGGGAGAGCGGGTTACCGTCGGCGACCTCGTCGCCGACCCACCGCTGACTGAGTTCGTCGAGCGTCATCTTCTTATAGCGCCGCAGCGTGTTGACCAGCCAGATATACTGGTGGAAGATCATGGAGGGTTTCATCTACTCGTCGGGCAGGAAGAGCGGATCCTCGGGCATCACCATCACCGGCTCGGTCTCGGCTGCCTTCAGGATCTTATCGGAAACATACTTCTTGTTGACCACCAGACGGAACATATACTCACGGAACCAACGGTCGGTCATGATCAGACAACCCTGCTGACCCCAAGAGGCACCCCAGGAGTTCTCGACCTTCCACTTGCGGGCCTTACCCTTCTCGTCGAGGTCGACAGCCGTCAGTGTCATGGCATGGGTGGAACCGCTATCGAAGGTGGAGATACGCTCGGCCTTGTTCATGCCGAAGGTGGTGCCGAAGAGTGACTGGTAATCGAAGTTCTCCGTGTCGGCATAGCCACGCTTACGATCGAGGAACTTACCCACGTCGTAACTGCTATAGAGCTTGCGACCGTCCTTCAATGAGGCGATGGCCATCTGCTCGATATCGTCCATCGGCAGGTTCACATACTTCCAGTTGTGCCCGTCGTAGGTGTGACGGTCATACTCTACCTCATAGGTCTTGTAATAAGGGCGACGAGGATCGTTCATCGCCATGATGAACGTGCCGTTGAGCGGGGCACCCACCACCTCCTTATAGAACGACTGCGGGGTATACTCCTTGGCAGGACCGACGGCCTTGCCATTCTTATCCTTGAAGGCATAGCGGAAGGTCTGGGGCGGTTCGCCAATCGTCATCTGCAGCATCTTATAGATCTGGGCCAGCATACGGGTTTTGGCCTTGTCGATGGATGCCTGCTTACGGTCCTTGGCCACCATATCGCGCAACTGCAGTCCGAACTCGCGGAGCTTCGAGGCAATGAGACTGCGCGCCTTGTCGGTATTGTCGCTGGAGAACGACTCGGGCATCACCTCTGTCGGCACAAGACCGTACTTCTCCGTCAGGTCGGAGACACCACAGAAAGTGCCACCATCACTGATGGGATGATGGAAGAAGAACTGCACGCGCTGGTCGTCGATGGGCTTCTTGCCGGTATCGACAACACCCTGCAGCATCAGGTTCGCCTTCTCCAGCTGATCCCAGAAGAAAAGATAGGCCTGGGAGAAGCTGATCTCTACGGAGTCGTGCTTCTGGGTGAAATTACTACGGAGCACATTGAGACCGCTGAACATCCAACAACGGCCCGACGACCGCTGGTCGGTGATCGACTGTTTCTTCGTCTCTACATTGAAATAGGTGTCGAAAGCACCTGCATTCTGGTGGTTCTTCGCCAGCGCATCAATACTATTGGCGGCAACGGCATTCACCAAGGCCTTGTTGACCGGCTCCGACACGACTTCTTTCTGAATATCTTTCAGCATCTCCTGAGAGATGCCACCAATCCTCGTCTGCGCTCCGGCTGTTGCCACGGCGCAAACGACACAAAAAACACTGATTACGTTTCGCTTCATATATGTTGTTTACTTCTTACTCGATGACACCTTCAACGTCTTGGCCGTCTTCGTTGTCTTGGCTGTAGGCACCGTGCTGGCAACCTTCGGGTTATAATACCTCAAGGCCTCAGGCATCCATCCTTGGATATTCTTGATGCGGGTGGCATCCGATGGGTGGTCGCTCAGGAACTCGGCTGTCTGGGTGGTCTTGCTGGCTGCCATGCGCTGCCAGAACGTGGTAGCCACCCGCGGGTCATAACCTGCCATGGCGGCAAAGATCAGTCCCATGTGGTCGGCCTCGTTCTCGTGGTTGCGCGAGAATTTCAGGTTCTTGAAGTTAAAGCCCTGGGCAGCAATGGCCTGTATGATGGAACTTGTGTTAGCTCCCATGCCTACCTGTCCCAGCAGGGCAGCACCGATCTGCAGACCGTACTGCTGCTTGATCTGCGTACTCATCTGCTCGGCAGAGTGACGGGCTACGGCATGAGCGATCTCATGTCCCAGTACGATGGCCAGCGAGGCCTCATCCTGCGTGACGGGAAGCAGTCCTTCGTACACACAGATCAGTCCGCCAGGCATACACCAGGCATTGACCTGCTTGTCCTGCACGAGGTTGAAGGTCCACTTGTAGTTGGCAACCTCGGAAGAGAGACCTGCGGCATTCAGGTAGTTCACCACAGCATTGGCGAGGTTCTGACCGACACGCTTCACCATCGCCGTGTTAGCAGCATTGGTCGACAGCTTGGCGGTCTTCATGAACTCCTGATACTGTTGGGTGGCCAGACTTAGTATCTGTCCATCCTCGACCATCAGATTCTGCTGACGCCCGGTAAGGGGTACCGTACGGGTCGTTCCGCAACTGACCATTAAGACAGCAACGGCTGACACAAGAATAGCTTTCAGATTTTTCATAATGCAGTTATTTTAGAGTTTATGACTGCAAAGTAAATAAAAAAAAACGAGACTGACAAATTATAGGCACAAAAAAGAGGCGCTCCTTTCGGAGCGCCCCTCAATAACTATCAACCATTCACTGTATTACATGTTCAAACCACGGTTGTTGATCGTTGTGTTGAGCAGTCTCAGATAAGTACGGAACTGATCCTCGGTCAGCACATAACGCATGTGCTTAACATCGTTAACGATGGCACGATCAACGAGTGCCTTACGATTGCTCTCAACATTCAGGGCAGCGTTCTTCAGCTCAGAAGCGAAAATGCGGTGGATGTTGCTTACGGCCTCTTTCTGGTCGCTATCCAGACGCAGTGCCTCAGCGAGCTTGTTCATATTGACGTTCAGCTCGTAAGCCTCTACATTGTTTACGCTAGAAGCGCTCTCACCCTCAGCAAATGCAGTTGTCATACTCAGCATTGCAACCATTGTCAAAATCATCTTTTTCATCTTTTTACCCTTTCTTTTTTTTACTCGGAGCGGGGTGATATTGCTCCGCTCTTACTTTAATACTTTAATGTTATCCTTTTTTATGTCTTTTGACGCTGCAAAGGTACGACGATTTTGAATACCAAACAAGTAAAAAACAAAAATTGTGTGCGATAACAGCCGTTTTGTTGATACAGGTCAACAGATTGGCTATCTATCACAAATATTGGGATTTATTCAAATATATTTGGATATTCGACCGATTATTCGTACCTTTGCAGACAATTTGGAAAAAGACATTAATAAAAGGACAATAAAATATGGACAAACCACAGAACAGATTCATCTCGGTCGTATACCAGTTATATACCATCACTGACGGTCAGAAGAACCTTGAGGAGCAGACAAGCGAAGAGCGCCCCTTTGAGTTGATCACCGGCTTTGGCATCGCCCTCGACCGTTTCGAGGAGGAGGTGATCAAGCACGAGAAAGGCGCAACCTTCGACTTCACCCTGCAGCCGGCAGAGGCTTTCGGTGTTTACGATCCTGAGGGAGTACACAAACTGGGACGTGAGGTCTTCACGATCAACGGGCATTTCGACCACGACAATATCTTCGAGGGTGCAGTCATCACCCTGATGGGCGCAGACGACCAGCGCTTCATGGCGAAGGTACAGAAGATCGAGGAAGACGGCGTAACCATCGACACCAACCACCCACTGGCCGGGAAGGTGCTGAACTTCACGGGTACCGTCGTCGAGAACCGCGAGGCTACGGAACAGGAGGTGCAGGCCCTCATCAAGCAGATGACTGGCGGATGCGGATGTGGCTGTGGACATCACCACGGCGACGGATGCGACTGCGGGCATGAGCACGGTGAGGAGTGCGACTGTGGCGGCGGTCATCACCACGATGACGGATGCGGCTGCGGTCACTGCCATTAAGAAGTGATATAAATGTGTGAGAAGTGAATACATTCGGCAATATTTTCAGACTGACCACATTTGGTGAGAGTCATGGCGAGGCCATTGGTGGAGTGGTCGACGGGATGCCTGCCGGTATCGACGTCGACGTGAGATTTATTCAGGAGGAACTGAACAGGCGCAGACCTGGTCAGAGCAAGATCACGACCTCAAGACAAGAGCCCGACCAAGTGGAGCTGTTAAGCGGTGTCTTTGAAGGGAAGTCGACAGGCTGTCCTATCGGCTTTATCGTCAGGAACACCAACCAGCACTCGCAGGACTATGAGAATATGCGCTGTCTGTTCCGGCCTTCTCATGCTGATTACACCTATTATAATAAATACGGGGTGCGAGACCACCGGGGCGGCGGTCGTTCCTCCGCTCGTATCACCATCAGTCGGTGTGTGGGCGGTGCCCTGGCCAAGATGGTGCTCCGCGAATACGGCATCAGCATCCAAGCCTACACCTCTCAGGTGGGCGACATCGCCTTGGACCGCGACTACCATCGCTACGACCTCTCGCAGACAGAGAACAACGCCGTGCGCTGTCCTGATCCGGAGAAGGCTGCTGAGATGGAGGCTCTGATTGCCAAGATCAAGGCTGAGGGCGATACCATCGGTGGTATCATCACCTGTGTCATCAAGGGCTGTCCTGCCGGACTGGGTGAACCGGAATTCGGGAAGTTACATGCGGCCTTGGGCTCGGCGATGCTCAGCATCAACGCTGTCAAGGGATTCGAGTATGGTGAGGGCTTCGACTGCGTGACCACACGCGGCTCTGAGCAGAACGATGTTTTCGTGCCCTCTACCGACCAGACCGTGACCACCCGTACGAATCATAGCGGTGGCATACAAGGAGGCATCTCAAACGGACAGGACATCTATTTCCGGGTGGCCTTTAAGCCTGTGGCTACCATCCTCAAGGAACAGGAGACTGTAGACCTGGAAGGTAACCCCACCCTCTTCACGGCTCGTGGAAGGCATGACCCGTGTGTGCTGCCCAGGGCAGTGCCCGTGGTTGAGGCTATGGCTGCGATGACCATTTTAGACTTCTACCTGTTGGGAAAGGCAGGTAAAAGATAAGAAACGCATTTTTTTTGCAAGAAAATGAGTTTTTCTCTTGGTTGATAAGAGAAAATATCGTATATTTGCATCAACATTCCGAGGGTTTGTGAAAATCCCGGTATGTATTAGTTAAGTCTAGTTTAGTTTTTGTGTTGGTTGAGGGTGGTCTATTGATCACCCTCAAATTTTTCATATCACCCCAATAATCTCCTGCACCGACTGACAACCATGACTGTCGAGCCAGTCGTTGATGCCATCGCGTACCTTAATAGATATAGCAGGATCGAGGAAGTTGGCTGTTCCGATCTCAATAGCGGTAGCACCGGCCATCAGGAACTCGATGGCATCCTTGGCGGAGCTGATACCACCTAAGCCGACAACGGGGATATTTACGGCTTTCGCCACCTGCCATACCATACGCAGGGCTACGGGCTTTACCGCAGGACCGCTCAGTCCACCGGTATTGATGCTTAGCATGGTCTTCCGCCTTTCAATATCGATAGCCATTCCCATCAGCGTGTTGATGAGCGACACGGCATCGGCTCCCTCGGCCTCCACAGCACGGGCGATCTCTGTGATGTCCGTCACATTAGGAGAAAGCTTCACAATAAGCGTCTTGTGGTAACGGGCACGAACAGCCTTCACCACACTGGCAGCACCGGCACACGTGACACCGAAGGCCATTCCACCGTCCTTGACGTTCGGACAGGAGATATTCAGCTCGATGGCCGGTATCTCGTCAAGTGCATCAATACGGGCTGCGCACTCGGCATAGTCCTCGGGCGAAGAACCACTGACATTAACGATCATATTCGTATCAATATCCTTGATCTGCGGATAGATATGCTCACAGAAATAGTCGACACCTTTGTTCTGAAGACCCACACAGTTCAACATCCCTTGTGCTGTCTCCACCATGCGCGGGTAATCATTTCCTTCACGAGGTTTCAGTGTGGTGCCCTTGACAATGATTCCACCGATCCCATCAAGGGGCATAAAATCCGCGAACTCCAGTCCATAGCCAAAAGTTCCTGATGCTGTCATCACTGGATTCTTCAGTTCCAGTGCTCCAATCCTTACATTTAAAGCTGCCATAATAACTTCTTGATATTAAAAACAGGACCATCCTTGCATACACAGAGGTTGCCCTCCGTTGTCTTCTCCACGCAACAGAGACAGGCGCCGAGGCCACAGGCCATCAGATTCTCCAAAGACACCTCACAGTCGATGTCTTCTTGGTGCGCATAACGGGCCACAGCCTTCATCATCGGCGTAGGACCGCAGGAGGCAATATGGGAAAAGCGCTCTTGACTCAGTATCGAGTGACCGGTCACAAAGCCTTTCTCTCCGGCACTGCCATCTTCTGTCGTCACGTAAACCTGACCATATTTCCTAAACTCATCGAGCATCAGAAGATCTTTAGCAGAACGGGCTCCTAACAGGAAAGTGGGCTCACCTCCCATCCGTCGGATCTCCGCACCAAGATAAAGCAAGGGTGCTACACCAACACCACCACCGACAAGCAGGAACTTCTCGTCTGTCTGCCGAGGCATCGTAAACCCATGGCCAAGAGGTAACACACAGTTCACCACGTCGCCAGTATGGAGCGAAGCCATCCAACGGGTACCTTCCCCAACTGTCGCCACCAGGAGCCAAAGTTGATTATTCACCTTATCTATATAATGGATAGAGATCGGTCGACGCAGGAATGTCGATGGGGAGCCATCGACACGTACCTCTACAAACTGTCCTGGCAGCATCTCCGGAAGCGGTTGAACATCGGTGAGCTTTATCAGCACATAGCGCTCATGGATCTGCTCTACGGAGACAACAGTCAAGTCTAAAACATACTTCTTCATACTCTTTGCAAAAATTTGTTTGCAAAGATAGTGCAAAATGAACGAAAAGCCAAATTTTTAAAGAGCCTTATTTCTTAACAGGTACAAAAGTGTCCCACGTCTGATCATCATAGAAGACACGGATCTCTTGTACGCGTCGTTGCGGTTTGTCAACAATTTTAACCTCCTCGCGAATTATTTCTGGGCGTGTACTCTTTACACCATTATAATATTGTGCCCCTGTTGGAGCTGTCTGTGGGGTAGGAGATGCTGGATGATCAAAATCGAGCATCGACTGCTGAGTCACCTGAGGGGTACGAGGTGCCTGGTCTTCAACTGTCGGATCAGTCAGATACATGTCACCAGAACCAAACATCAACCAGTCGATACTGATGTTGGGTATCTTCTTTTTGATCGACTCAACCACGTTGAGGGTAGGACGGGTACGATCATTAAAAATACTGCTAAGGGTTGCAGGTGCCAATCCGATGTAATCGGCAAAGACTTGTTGAGTCATATGCTGAGACTCCATAATTTGTCTGATACGATCCTTCATATACTAATCAAAGTGCTTTTAAGGGCTATTTTGCCTATTATTCTTTCAGTTTACAAAGATAAAGCATTTTTTTCAAACATACAACAAAATTAAAAACAATTTAAGTTTCTTTACTTTTGGTTTTGATATTTGCATTTCATGATTATATATGTATAAAGGACTAATCTCTGGTTTAGAATTACAAACCTAAATATAAGGAAATAAACTATTACAAAGCCCTTATTTAGCTATATTAGCCAAATAACTGACTGCCAAATCGGTATTTACAAATATAAAGCACAAAAATAACGGATATGCATGTTATCATGTGGAAATAAGGCAATTAATGGGCTGTTTTTTGTAGAATAATTGCATATATGACTGATAATCCGTGTGTTATATGCTGATTTCTCCTATTGCATATTTATAAATATTCATTTGTGTTTTTAGAATTCTACATTTGTAAATCACAATTCAGTCATTATCCGAAAGAGTGTTTTATCTTTTAATATATAAATATTAGATGGGATGGTTTACATTTGCAAACACAAATATAGAGAAATATGCCATTTAAAAAATGTGAAAGCCGAATCCGACAGACGAAATTCACTCAAATTTTCGCATTTCTGGCGTTTTTCCGGCAAGCGGTGGAAAGACATAAAAATACGCGAGTTTTGAAGGGTCTAAAAACGCTCATACCCCTTGATTTTATCGGCATTTGAGCATAAAAAAAGCGCTTCTCAAAAGCGCATTTTTCTATAATTCTAGCAAAGAAAAGTAGCTATTTTAGTGCAAAATATAAAAAATCAGCTCTTTCATCAGCTCTCCTGGAGGGGTATTTGGGTTATCCAATCCCTTACTTTTGGCGTCAATCTCTCTCATCTTGGAAATAATCTGCATCACCTTCATTCCTGCATAGTTTCTCATGCCAGTCATGTAGTCTTTGGCAGCCCATGGAGACCTCAATTCCAACCATTCTGCAACCGCTTCTTGACTCTTATTATTCGGTGCGTAGTATGCAATCATCAAGTTTTGGAAATAATTAAAGAGCATTGGGAGAAAAGAGTAGATGCTACCAGCCTTTGGATTTTCGTCAAAATATTTTATTATCAGGTTTGCCTTATAAACATTCTTGCTCACAATGGCATCTCTCAGTTCGAAGCCATTGAAGTCCTTACTGATGCCTATCTGATCCTCCACAATCTGAGGCGTCACTCTCCTATCCTGTTCGGGCAAAGAAATCATGAGTTTCTCCAACTCACCAGTCAACCGACTCAAATCCGCTCCAATATTATCCGCAATCATCTGTACCGACTTCGGATCGATACTCACCTGATGATTCTGTAGATAACTCTCTATATACACTGGAAGATCTCTGTCTCGTAACTTTTTACTCTCAAAGAGTACACCAGCAGTCTGAATCGCCTTCACATATTCCTTTTTTCGTCCATCGATAGTACCATTCTTATGGCACATGACAAGAATCGTAGACTTCAAAGGTGCCTTGAAGTATTTCTCCAGCGCTTCTGTATTCTTCACATTCTGTGCCTCTTTTACAATTAGGACCTGGAATTCCGACATCATCGGATAGCGCCGGGCTGCATCAGCAATCTGCGAAGCCGTCGTATCTGAGCCGAACAGAATAGTTTGATTGAAATCGCGCTCTTCCGGCAGCAGTACGTGATCGGCAATGTAATCAGCAATTTGATCGATATAATACGGCTCATCACCCATCAGATAATAGACAGGCATGAATTTCCGCGCTTTCAAATCACGCATGATGGTTTCGAAACTCACATTTTTTGCTTCCGGCATAACGTTATTCAAATAATTATTTGTACTTTTGCGATTGCAAAGTTAGTGCAAATCGAGTAAAAAAGCAAAATAATCGAGATTATTTTATCCTCGTATTACCATCAAATCATCATAAACTATCAGAATGTACGAATTGAATCTTCCTCCATATCCTATCAAGCTGCAAGAGAAAGACGGAAAACGAATGATTCTGGACTTCCTACGCAGGAAGTACGTGGCTTTAACGCCAGAGGAATGGGTACGCCAGCATTTCGTACATTTTCTAGTCGATCACAAAGGATATCCTCAAGGTCTGTTGGCCAACGAGGTAGAGCTTAAGATTGGTGACAAACGACTTCGCTGCGACACCTTATTATATAATAAAGAAGCTCGTCCACGAATGATTATTGAATACAAAGCCCCTACAGTAGCACTTCAGCAGAAAACCTTCGATCAGATATCTATCTATAATCATCTATTGAAAGCGGATTATCTGATTATCAGCAATGGTCTACAACACTATTGCTGTAAAATGAATATCCCCCAGCGAAGCTATTGCTTCCTGGAGGATATTCCTGATTATGAAAATCTATGACTTAATCCATGTCATTGGCATCGGTCGACTTCTTAGAAGAAGCTGACTTGCGGATAGAGCGCTTACGCGTCTTCTTCTCCTCGCCAGTCGTCTTGTCGATCTTCACACCTGCCAGTTCGGGGTCAATCATAATACGACCACAATACTCGCAAACGATGATCTTCTTATGCATCTTGATATCAAGTTGACGCTGAGGTGGAATCTTATTAAAGCAACCACCGCAAGCATCACGCTGTACATAAACAACGCCCAGACCATTACGAGCGTTCTTGCGGATACGTTTGAAAGAAGTCAGCAAGCGATTCTCGATCTTTGACTCCAGATCCTTCACCTTCTCTTTCAACTTTTCTTCCTCGGCACGTGTCTCAGCCATAATCTCGTCAAGTTCACTCTTCTTTACCTCGAGATCAGCCTGGCGATCCTTGATAACCTCTTCGTTCTCGGCCAGTTCCTGCTGCTTCTCCTGAATACGATTATTGGCCTCACGAATCTTCTTATTACAGAGTTCAATCTCCAACGTCTGGAACTCGATCTCCTTACTCAGAGTATCATATTCGCGGTTATTCTTTACATCGTTCAGCTGGTTCTTATAACGCTCCACGCTAGCCTTAGCATCCTCAATCTCACCGTTCTTCTGAGTGACGGCATGCTTGAACTCATCGATCTCATTCTTAATCTTCTCAATACGAGTGGTCAGACCCTCAATCTCATCTTCCAGGTCTTGTACTTCCAGAGGCAACTCACCCCTCAACGCACGCTTCTCGTCAATGGCTGAGAGCGCGGACTGAAGCTGATACAAGGTTTTCAGCTTCTCTTCTACTGACAAATCTGTCGGATCTTTCTTTGCCATAATCTTTTACGTTTTTATATACAATCAACTTTTCTTCTATAAATACAATATCGGATTCGTTACCGTCTCCGCTATCTCTGTCTTCACATCAGGACATTCCCTTTGGATTATCTCCTGGAAAATCTCTGTCGTAAACTGTTCGCTCTGGTAGTGGCCGATGACGCAGATCTGTATTTGCTGCTCATAGCCAAAATATTGATGATAGTGCATCTCACCTGTGATAAAAGCATCAGCACCAGTCTTAACGGCCTCGTCAAGTAGGAAATCGCCAGCTCCTCCACAGATTGCCACCCGCTGTATAGGACGCCGCAGCAGTTCGTTGCACATTGCACACTCCACGTCAAAGGTCTTTTTTACCTTCAACACGAAATCATCGGCGGCCATGGGCTCAACAAGTATGCCGACGGCACCACTTCCTCCCTCCAAGCCATCAACGCTCTTCGGGGCGAAAAAATGCACATCTTGGAGTCCCAATTTCTGGGCGATACGGAAATTCACACCACCATGAGCATTATCGATATTCGTATGCATGGAGATAACACAGAGCTTATTCTGAATGACCTTCATCACCGTACGCTGAACATCTGTCATGTCACTAATGGTCTTCAGGCCGCGGAACAACAACGGATGATGGGACACAATCAAGTTGCATCCTTTACACACTGCTTCGTCGACAATCTTTTCGTTGACGTCCAGACACAATAATGCCCCTGAAACCTCCGTCTCTGTCAATCCTACCTGCAAGCCAGCATTATCCCAACTTTCTTGCAAGGGCAGAGGCGCGAATTGTTCAAGGGCGCTCAAGACCTCCTTAATCTTCACGGCTGCAAAATTACAAAGAAAAGACGAGACATCATCCCGGCCTTTCCATTAATTAAGGGTTTTTAACTCTTTACCAGTCAGATAGTCGGGCTTCGGCTTCCACTTTCCGCTCTGTTTCATCCTCTAATGAAGGGAAGAAATCAATACCCGTCAACCGTTCTACCTCATCAACCGTCCTCACAGCCTCCTCCATCACTTGCTTCCTACCCTCATTCCTATAGACGAACCCTATAGCTTTGGGAGTTCCTCTTCTGCAAAGGATGACTTTAAAAAAAGCATCTGGAACCCACACTTTATTCTTTCCTATGGTTTTCTGAGTCTCTGGTTTTCCATAAAGGGGACCACAGACGATATCTACAGCGCCATATTTTCTCGCCCAGTCGCGACAAAGAATCTCCAAATCATTCCACTCGTACTTGTTGAGTCCATGATTCTGCGGACAGATGTTCGTGAAAAGGAAAGATTGAGTCATGGCCTCCTGACTCCACTTATTATCACCAGCCGGACACATGTGTCCCCTATCGTAGCGTGAATTGTAATAGTCTTGATCCGTAGCTCTTGGCAAACGGACATCCTCATCCTCTGAGAACACCTCCTGCGCACGCTGATGGTTTCCTCTTGTATGATCTTTCGTCAGATGCCATGCTACCCAGTTCGGGTTCTTCGTCTGACGATTGTATGAGGCCGTATAACCCACCCTCCTCAGAATCTGTTCCGGACGATCCTTTAGGGAAGCCGGCATCTCATACATTACGACAACTTTCGCTTTCTCATTATATGAGACCGGGGCTTTCTTCAGAGCCGGCGACATGAATGATGACCGAACAGGAGAACCTCCTTTTCTTTTCTGTTCCTGACATGAGACCATCACCAATGCCAATCCCAACACCCAGATTATATGTTTCCAATTATTTATCATACCTCAATTCAAACGATGTTCTATTTTTATATTTTTGCCCGTTCAAGAATACGGTCAACAAGAAAAATTGTGACCGCGAGAGAAAGGATAGAAGCAGCCACACAACCGGTCGTCATGAGAAGCATCAGTATGAAGGCATTAACAGCCGACATGCCTCCCATAAAAATGCCGACCAACAGCAACGGCATGGAGGTGAGACCAAGTACAGATAAATTCGCGATGGTTGGTGAGACGACTGCCAGCAGACTACGACGCAGGAAAGGCTGTAGGGATTTCAGACGGGAGAAGCCATTGCCTCTTAGGAACTCATACTGTTGTCCATCGGTCTTTAAGGCAGAAAGGTAGGTATTCAACCCACGTATCATCATCGCGGTAACATGTCCCATCAATAAGGCCATAACAGGAATGAACCAATGGGCATCGAAAGTCCGGACGGGGAGTACTATCGCCAACAACCACACTCCTACCAAGAACACCCCTGTCAATAGTCCGCCACTAACAGCAAGCATCGGTCGGCCGACATCAAGTTCGCAACGTTTCAGCACCAGCCATCCCGATACAACAGACATCACCACCAACCAAGTTATCAAGAGCCAAGGACTGTTGACTTTGATCAATCCCCATACTATCAGACAGAGAACGAGCAGTTGTACTATCATACGACCGACAGCTATGCCAAACGATTTTAACATCTGTTTCTCCAGGAAATATAACGCACCTACAGGGATTGCCAGTAAAAGCAATCCGAGAAATACATGTATAATCATATCTGTATTCATCTCTCCATCATATCTAAGTTTATCACTTGATCTGCACAACCGACTATCTGCGATTGACTGCTGACCACCAAAACGGTTTTCCCTACCCTAACCAGACTCCTCAATAAGTCTAACACATGCCTTGTATGTTCGGGTAGAAGATGATCGGCAAACTCATCAACTATAAATATCTGTTTATCCTCGGCCTTCTGTAGCGTCAGTTCCGTCAGACGAACGATATCTTCTGACGACAGAGGTTCTGGTTGTGACTCTGGAGTCACGGAAGGCAGCAGATTGTTCCATACCCCATACTCGTCTTCCTCACAAGAAGGAGCCTCTGGTACAATCAATTGTCGAGTCAACATCTTACACTCCTGAGGCAGATAGGTCATCATCCTGCGGTAAACGTGTGCAGAGCGGACCGTCAGCAATTCTCCATCGACACTGACGAATCCTTCTTTGGTTGGCATGAACCCCATCAGAGTACGTAGCAGTGTCGTCTTACCAACACCTGACCTTCCTGTGATACAGGTCAATTGCCCATCCTTGGCCATAAACGACAAGTTCTTTAGCAGTATCTTCTCCTCAGCAGCGATAGATACATCTTTTACCTCTAACATAGGTACTGTTCAATTTTTGCAGCAAAATTATAAATTATTCTCAATTTATTTGTACCTTTGCAGCAAATTTTTCAATTTGGGCACAAAAAACGATACTCAAGGATGGCGCTTGCCGGCCGAATGGGAGCCCCAATGGGGAGTGCAGTTGACGTGGCCGCATGCCGGCACCGATTGGGCTCCTATGCTCAACGAGATTATCGCCACCTACGAAGAGATTGCTCGAGAGATTGCCCTTCGTGAGGAATTACTTATTGTTGGTCCAATGGATCCTGCTCTCCCATTCCTCCATTACCACTTCTACTCTCTCCCATCAAACGACACCTGGGCACGTGATCATGGTTTTATCACTATTACAAATAGTCACGGTGAACGACGACTGATGGACTTTCTATTTAACGGATGGGGTGATAAATTCCCTGCCGAATTAGACAACGCCTTGAATCGTCAGCTCCATGATGCTGGTGTTATTAAGGGAACATACGTCAACTGCCTCAACTTCGTACTAGAAGGAGGTTCCATTGAAAGCGATGGGAAGGGAACGATTTTTACGACCACTGGCTGTCTGTTGGCTCCCCACAGGAATCAACCGCTGACGAAACAAGAGATCGAGAAGTATTTAAAGGATAAACTCTGTGCCAAACGGATTCTTTGGATTGACCACGGTAATCTGAGTGGTGACGATACCGACGGACATATTGACACACTCGTACGCATCTGTCCTGACGACACGCTACTTTATGTTGGCTGCGACGATACTGCTGACGAGCAATATGAAGAACTGCGACTGATGGAGCAGCAGCTCATGACTTTCCAAACATTAGAAGGCAAGCCATACCGGCTTATCAAGCTCCCCATGCCACGTCCCATATACGAAGAAGGTGAACGTCTACCAGCCACCTATGCCAACTTCCTGATCATCAACGAGGCTGTGCTCTGTCCTACGTACGGTCAGCCAGATTTAGATACAGAAGCATTGCGCCTCATCAGAGAAGCCTTCCCTAATCGCAAGATAGTAGGCATTGATTGTCGGAGCATTATCAAACAACATGGAAGTCTGCATTGCTGTACGATGCAGTTTCCGGAAATCGGAGAAAGAAGATGAAAGAACTCAAGATCGGATTCCTGCAGCAGCATAATACTGCAGACACAAAAGACAACCTTCTCCGCCTTGCGGAAGGTATCGGTGACCTCGCAAAAAGAGGTGCCCAGTTGATCGTTTTGCAAGAATTACACAACTCTCTTTATTTCTGTCAGACTGAGGATGTCAACAACTTCGATCTTGCAGAGCCGATACCAGGACCATCGACGCAGTTCTTCGGCGACCTCGCACGTCAATTCGGTGTGGTCATCGTCACATCACTCTTTGAACGCCGTGCGGCAGGCCTATACCATAACACTGCTGTCGTCATAGAGAATGATGGCAGCATCGCTGGTATATATAGGAAAATGCATATTCCCGATGATCCCGCATATTATGAGAAGTTCTATTTCACACCTGGCGATCTCGGATTTCATCCGATACAGACATCTGTCGGGTGTCTTGGCGTCATGGTCTGCTGGGATCAGTGGTATCCTGAGGGAGCCCGACTGATGGCCCTTCAGGGAGCAGACTTGCTCATCTATCCAACCGCTATCGGTTATGAGCCCAGTGATGCACCCGATGAACAGGAACGACAACGTCGAGCTTGGCAGACTGTACAGCGCGGTCATGCCGTTGCGAACGGACTTCCTGTCGTTGCTATCAACCGTGTCGGTTGGGAAGAATGCGGAAGTTCCGGCATCCAGTTCTGGGGAACCTCTTTCGTTGCCGGCCCTCAGGGAGAGATTCTCTACGAGGCCTCAACAGATGAAGAAGAGAGTGTTATCGTTGCTATCGATCTCCAACACTCCGAACAAGTACGGCGCTGGTGGCCCTTCCTGCGAGACCGTCGTATTGATGCCTACGACGACCTTCCCCGGAGATTCATTGATCAGACTAAGTAAATATCATATATTCTCAAAAAGCAAAACTTCAAACAACCATAAAAAAAGATGTCAAATCAACTGAGATTCCAAGTAGTGGAAGAGGCCTTTAAGAAAAAGGCTGTCGAGGTACCTACCCCATCTGAACGTCCCTCGGCATATTTTGGCAAGTATGTATTCAGTCGCGACAAGATGTTCAAGTATCTGCCTAATAGGGTATACAATAAACTCATTGACGTGATTGACAACGGAGCACGACTTGACCGTAGCATTGCCGATGCTGTTGCAGAAGGTATGAAAAAATGGGCCATGGAAATGGGGGCTACACATTATACTCACTGGTTCCAGCCTCTCACCGAGGGCACAGCCGAGAAACATGATGCCTTTGTTGAACATGACGGCAAGGGTGGTATGGTAGAAAACTTCAGCGGCAAATTGCTTGTCCAACAAGAGCCTGACGCATCCTCGTTCCCGAACGGCGGTATCCGTAATACCTTCGAAGCACGCGGCTATAGTGCATGGGATCCCACTTCACCCGTCTTCATCATTGACGACACACTATGTATACCTACAATATTCATTGCATACACAGGAGAAGCGCTCGACTATAAAGCGCCCTTACTTCGTTCTCTCCACGCTGTTGACAAAGCAGCCACTGACGTATGTCGTTATTTCTACGACGATGTCAAAAAGGTGCAGGTAAACCTCGGATGGGAACAAGAATATTTCTTGGTTGATGAAGGTCTCTACTCCGCCCGTCCCGACCTGATGCTCACCGGACGTACATTAATGGGGCATGAGAGTGCGAAGAACCAGCAGATGGACGATCACTATTTTGGTACGATTCCTGACCGAGTACAGGCATTCATGAAGGATCTGGAGATTCAGGCACTCGAACTTGCCATTCCCTGTAAGACGCGTCATAACGAGGTGGCCCCCAACCAGTTTGAGCTCGCCCCCATCTTCGAGGAATGTAACCTAGCTGTCGACCATAATATGCTATTGATGTCGCTCATGAAGCGCGTGGCACGCAATCACGGTTTCCGAGTATTGCTCCACGAGAAGCCTTTCGATGGTATTAATGGCTCTGGTAAGCATAACAACTGGAGTCTCTCCACTGATACTGGCGTACTGCTCCATGCACCGGGAAAGAGTCAGGAAGATCGCTCAGCCGATAAAGATGCTGTCGCCAAAGAGAACCTCCGCTTCGTCACTTTCATCGTGGAGACACTGATGGCTGTCTACCGTCATAACGGACTACTGAAAGCCTCCATCATGAGTGCGACCAACGCTCACCGTCTTGGAGGAAACGAAGCACCTCCCGCAATCATCAGTTCGTTCCTTGGCAAACAACTCAACGAGCTACTCGATCATATTGAACTCTCCGACCGAGACGATCTCTTCAACCTCAAGGGCAAACAGGGCATGGAGATTGATATCCCACAGATTCCCGATCTGATTATTGACAATACCGACCGTAACCGTACATCTCCCTTTGCCTTCACCGGCAACCGTTTTGAGTTCCGCGCACCCGGTTCTTCATCAAACTGTGCCTCTGCAATGATTGCCCTCAACTCTGCAATGGCAGAAGCACTTCAGAGTTTCAAGAAACGCGTTGATGAACGTATCGCTCAGGGCGATAGCAAACTGTCTGCCATTCTTGACATCCTCCGTGAGGATATCAAGATCTGTAAACCTGTACGCTTCGATGGAAATGGATACAGTGAAGCATGGGTTGAGGAAGCTGAGCGTCGTGGTCTCGATGTTGAGAAGTCATGCCCCATCATCTATGAGCACTACCTTGATGAAGCAAGCGTTCATATGTTCGAGTCTACGAAAGTGATGAACCGCAAGGAGTTGGAAGCGCGCAACGAGGTAAAATGGGAAACCTACGTCAAGACCGTACAAATTGAAGCACGCGTCATGGGCGACTTGTCTATGAACCATATCATTCCTGTTTCCACCCACTATCAGAGTCAGCTGATCAAAAATGTTCAGGGCATGAAAGATGTCTTCCCTGCCGATGAGGCCTACCGTCTCTCGGCCCGTAATCTGAAACTGATTCAGGAGATTGCGGAGCGAACTGAGCGTATAGAACAGTTTGTTGAGGAACTGACAGATGCACGTCGTGTTGCAAATCGTATCCAGAGCATTCATGAGCGCGCCATTGCCTACCATGATACCGTCTGCCCAAAGATGGATGCCATCCGTAACGAGATCGACCATCTGGAACTGATTGTCGAGGACGGTCTCTGGAGCTTGCCCAAGTACCGCGAACTGCTATTCATCCGTTAGGACGAGACCCCTAAAAATGATTAGCCCCCAAAAGGAGAAACCTTTTGGGGGCTAATTTATGGTAGACGACAATTATTTCAAAATCGTCTTACTCGTATCTTTTCCTATGGTTCTTCCGAATATAGTAGTTAACAGTACCATCAAACACAAGCCACAACAGAACGTCAATTAGGAAAACGAATGTTGTTCCAAGATGATAGAAGACACCCATCATCGTGGCAAGAACCAGAAGTAAAGACACGAACACCAATACCGTCATCACACATCGCGAGCTGATACCAGTACGGAGAAGTTTATGATGAATATGATTCTTGTCAGGAAGAAAAGGATTACAATGATTTCGAACACGAACAATAACCACGCGCACAATATCAAACATCGGAAGAAACATCGTGGACAGACCAATAATCAGCATCTCACGAGGGAATGTTATTCCAGCCCCACTGGCCATATAGATGAGCAGGAAACTCACCAGATAGCCTAGAGTCAGACTGCCAGTATCACCCATGAATATTTTCTTCTCCTTCTCAACATGACCAAAGACATTGAAATACCAGAACGGTAACAAGATGCCAAGCATACCAAAAGTTATCAGCATGAAGAGATGCTGCCCCTTTACCATGGCCGCCAGTCCTAGTGTGAGCAAAGAGACGAAACAGATACCAGCCGCCAAACCATCGACGCCATCTATCAGATTAATGGCATTGGTAACATAGACGACAACAAAGATCGTTAAGAGAATGCCAACCCACGTAGGTATCTCATTGATCCAGAACAGCCCGGAGAGATCATGTATCCAAAGTCCGGAAATCGGAAAGAGTACAGCACTGATAATCTGCGTCAGGAATTTCGCCTTATAGGAAACGCCTATGAGATCGTCGACCACTCCCACGAGGAAGAGTACCATCATTCCCACAAAGAGCAGTATAAACCGTGTAAACAGGTCATCCAAAGTCTCAGAGTTGTACGGCATACGCATCATCACCCATACACCTAAAGACATACATACTACTATCAAGAGAATAGGCAGGAATGTAATACCACCTAACCGGGGGACTGGAGTATGATGCATCTTCCGTTGATCAGGCATATCATAGAGCTGTTTACGATGGCTAAGAATCAGCACTCTCGGAATAAACAACCATCCTAACACTACGGACAGAAGAAATGGAATCGCAACGGAATATATTGTCAACTGTAATTCGTCCATGATCCTAAAAGTTTCTTTTCTTGTTCTTATAGTAACTTATCACCACCTGTAATATCAGCCATAGCGAGACATCGGTCACAAGGAGTACAGATAGGTTCCAGTCGAACCACACACATACCACATTGAGTATCACAAAGGAAAAGGTGATGATCATGATAAATACGAGCACCTGTACGGGACCCATACCACCCTGCATAAGACGATGATGGATATGATTGTTATCACGACGGAACATATTGCGGTGGTTCACCATACGGGTAACTGCCACACGGAACACGTCAAACATTGGAATGAGGAGCGTTCCAAAGCACACCATGATAACACCCTCTGGCAGACATCTTCCTCCCAGGCGGCTCAAGCCAATCACAACAACACTAAGGATATAGCCGATTGTTAGACTCCCTGTATCACCAAGATAGATATTACGTAATCCCATACGACTACCTATCACATTACGGAAGAAGAAAGGTCCTAACATTCCAGTCATGGCGCTACAGAATATTAACAGCACCAACTCGTCGGCCAAGAACGCGACAACACCAAGTACGGTAAAGGCAATCATTGCCAAACCAGAAGCGAGTCCATCCACATCATCGAGCATCGGAATAGCATTAGAAATATATAATACCGTCAACATGGTCAGTGGCATACCGATCCACCATGGCAACTCGTAAATGCCCAATACCCCATGAAGGTTGTCAAGCCACAGACCTGAGAGGGGTATCAGCAAGGCCGCCAGACACTCTATGATCAATTTCGAAGTAATGGACACTCCCAAGAGATCATCCATCACACCAAGGAGATACATGGTTGTTAAGCCTGCTGCCGCAAACATATACTGCACAAAATCCGAGTCGTTCTCAGTCATCCATAACAGCGACCCATCAAAACGTGCACATAATGCAGCAGTTGCACCTGCACTAATCACTAAGACAGGAAAGAGAGAGACGCCACCCAGACGAGGCACACGCAGTCTCCCCTTATCCCTCGTCTCAGAGGGAATCACCAGATCCTTCTTCACGCTCACCATCAGGATTCGCGGGATCATATACTGCGCCAATAAAAGCGCCAACAACAAGGGTAATATAACGGATACGTAGATCATCTATAAGTATTCAAATAGTTTGTATATATAACGCAGGCTAAGGAGAAAGCGGTTCGTAACGACCCCATGCTTCTTCATAATCTGCAGATGTTCTTTCATAATAAGCGACCAACTGCCATAACCCGTAGTAGAGGCACCACCAAGACGCATCGTCACAAAGTCTTTCTTGACATATCGGGTACGTATACGATGTATGAATAACAGTCGGAGCATTATCTCAAAATCTGCGGCAATACGATATGCCGTATCAAAGATTCCATACTGGATATAAACAGCCCTGCGGCAGTAGAACGACGGATGGGCAGGCATCATGCCAAAACGCATCATCCATCGGCGAAACACACCAGAAGAGTAATATCGAACACACCGTGACAAATCCTCGCAGCTAACATAATGAACATCGGCATAGACAGCATCAACATATTCACCACCGAAACCATCGACTACCGACTGAAGGACATCGTCCGAAGTATAAAAATCATCAGAATTGAGAATACCTATGACATCACCTGTGGCCAAGGCAAATCCCTTGTTCATAGCATCGTAAATACCATGGTCAGGCTCACTCACATATCGCATCCTACCTTCGAAACGTGGCTCATATTCACGAATAATATCAAGTGTTCCATCTTTCGATACACCATCAACAATAATATACTCATAGTCGTGATACGTCTGACGGAGCACACTCTCCATGGTATCACGTAATGTTCGCTCACTATTATAAGTCGCAGTAATAATAGATATCTTCATATATGTTATTTCTTACAGTAAAGAGTTATACAAGGCCAGGTACTCCTGATATCTGTCTCTCTTACAGAAATTCTCCGTCACTCTCTGACGACATCTCTCCGAGCGGGTTTCCGGATAAGGTGCACAGCATATCGCCTCAATATTCTCTGCCAAGGAGTTTACATCGCCACAGGGAACCACCACGCCAGTTTCTTCGTCCACGGCTTCTGGACTACCACCTGTACGATACGTCACAACCGGTGTTCCACATGACAGCGCCTCCAGATTTGTTGTTGGGAAGTTATCCTCATATGTAGGATTAACAAACACGTCAGCCCGAGAATAGTAATGTACCAGTTGCTGCAGATTATCTGTCCGTTCTATGCCAATTATACCTTCCGGCAACGAATAAATTTGCTTTTTGCTAAGACCAATCAACACAATCACATAGTCACTGCTGAGCAATGATCTCAACGCCAGGAAATCTTTCATTCCCTTTCGTGGTTCCCACATATTGCTAACACCTAGCACAACCTTCTTTCCCTGACAGAAAGAAGAAAACGAGCTATCAGCATGGAACACATCTGTGTCTATTCCGTTGTGGATACACCTTCTAGGAACATCCTTCAGGAAAGATTCGTCCAAGAGTCCATCCAACCATTCTGAGACTGGTACCAGCGTCAAATTACTGAGTGACGTAAAAGATCGTCTTTTCTGTTCATAATTTGTTTCACTCCTGTCCATCAAGAGAGAAGTTGGATAGTTTTTCTGGCACGGACAATGATGACATCCATTCTTCCATCTGTCACAATCTGCATATGTAAAGAACGCACAGTGCCCTGTAATCGGCCAACAATCGTGCAGCGTCCACACGACAGGAGTCTTCATTTCTGATAGATACTGAAACAAGATCGGATAATTCAGATAATATCCATGAATATTATGCAGATGAATAATATCCGGCCTAATCCACTCTATCTCACGAATCAATTTCCAAGTCGCGCTCGTTGACCCTAGGCCATGACGGTCGAACAGCATTGACTGTAACCCGTGGAGATAATGGCCAAACGGACTCCCGACCTTCAAAAGATGCGACTTACTTGGATTGGCATATCGCCCATATGCTATATAACTATCCCACCCCTGGGTCATGGCCATCTCACCGATTTCTTCAGCAATACGTCCATGAGAGCCCCAATTGGCAGTTACATTAATCTGAAATAATACAGGCATTATAATTCTGTTTTAAACAGAGAGTCTTTCCATTTCCCCTCCTGTTTCCTCATCTACACTGATATGCAAGCGTAGGATCCAGTCGAAAATCATAAAGAACACCAAGAAAGTAATCCAGCTAAAGATGTCTGCACGTACCAGATAAATACCATTGGCAAATAATGCCATTAAGATAAAGAACTGATAGCGAGAACGTGGGACCTCTACCTTAGCAACAATGCCGCCAAGGATGAACAACAGAACAATCACGCCTACCAAAGAGAGGTTCATATAGAGGTCACCTATCATATTAGTACCCAGTCCGTAATCAGCCTGGGCAAAGTCTGTCAGGATATAACCTGTATGGATAGAATCCATATCCAAACCCGTCAGCATCCTAGTAAAGAAGGAGCCGCCAAAGGGGATAAACACGAACAGATACGGGATATAAGACCGACCATAGAGGAATCCATACACCTGCGTGTAGTCGACACCGTCATAGAGTGTCTTCGCATTCACAAGAAGATCGGTCAGCAAGAGCCAACCTGCCTCAGGAGACTCCTCTAAAACCTCCATTCCATAACTAACAAACTCCGCAAAACTGGCTTCCACCAGATTATAGGAGGTAACACGTGTAATCATCAGAAAGCCCATTGCTATAACACCCATGACAATAACAGGCAATAGGTACTTCATTCTGACACGTATATAATAGCTGTTGATGATTAATAAAACCATCAACAACAGGAAAAGCACCTCACTACGGCTACCAATAAACAACTGACTCAGGGTGAAAGCTACCGTAGACACGATATTCAGTTTGTTCCTTCCAAATAACGTCCTGACACCTCGTTCGTTCTCGCCGAGTTGCTGTGCCTGATAATACCAAGAGAGTCCTATCAACGATAGGATCATTACCATCAGTCGCGGATATAGATGGGTGACACCACTCTGAATCTGATTACTGAGGAAAACATAGATGAACACTGCCAGACTGACTCCAAACGACACATAAGCCGACCGGTTAACCGTCATCTCGGGAACTCTTATTTTCGCAGCTTTTCTGTCCGAATCCTTCCGCTCAAAAAACACGCTTCCCAACATATACATCGCTATAGCCATCTGAGCAACAGAAATAGCATAAGGAATAATATCCTTGTTTGTTGAGAACTGGAAGGCAGGCAAGAAGTCATCCTCCGGATATATAAACACCGCATGAGCATAGTTTACGATAAAGAAAGTAGGAATGAAAAATAAGTCGAAACAGACCAATCCGTTCCGACGAATCTTGTGCCAAAGATACAATGTGCCGAAAATCAGGAATGTGGTCATCTCCCAAACACAAAAAAGCTTTGAGAACGACGATGGCACCATGATTATCGATGCCAATGAGATGATAACAAATATGAGGGCTACTAACTGCATGATTGATCACATATTCTTCCGTGCCCTTCTGATAGCACTCGAAGCAAGCCTATCTGCATGACATGCCACAGCCGTCAACAATAGTTTATGCTTCAGTTCTATGCCTGAACGCCAGATACTCACCTCTGGATAGAGAGAACGGATATACTTATAATCAGACTGATCGGCCAAAGCGAGCAACGTCACTTTGTTATACAACTTCGCCAAGTTGATGGCGTCGGCATAAAAGTCGGCATTGTCCACTTTTCGGAAGAAAGTCTCAAGAATAGAGAGTGCCTCTACCGTACAATCAATACCATGACGATTGATAACTGCCGTATATGACTCTTGATTATATTTCACATAATGATATAGAGGAGCATCGACCTTCGCCACACGATTGGCATAATAAGCAATCCGCGGTAATACGGCATAATCCTCGGCCATGTTTAACCCCTCCGGAGTGAACAACTGATGGTCTATCACCAAAGAACGACGAATCAGTTTTCCCGCAATACCCTGAAAGCTCTTTCTTATCAGAAGAGAACGGGCATACTCATCTTTGTCAGACGGTACTCTGTCGTGATGACAATATGTGTGGTCAGTACTGACGAAGTTGAGATCACCAACCACAATATCCGCTCCAGTGTCCTCTGCCTTCTGTACTAACAGACTCACTGCATCTGTAGAAAGATAATCATCGCTATCAACATGGATCACGTATTCTCCTGTGGCTTGTTCTACCGCCGTCTTCCTGGCAGCCGCCAAACCACGGTTATGGTCATGACGCACCGTCCGGACAGCAGAACGACGATCGGGATAGTCCTGAAGGGTCTGTTCCAGCACCTCCATACTCCGATCCTTCGTACAATCGTCAACAAAGAGATATTCTATCTCCGGATAGGTCTGCTCCATCAGAGAGCGGACACACTTCGCGATATATTTCTCTACCCCATAGACGGGGATACAAACCGTCACTCTTATCGCCGCCATCCTATCAATTTCTTTAGCGTTCCATGCTGCTCATAAATCGTACCTGTCAACAAGAGCAAGGTGAACAGTCTGTGCCTTACCAAGAAGGTTATCAGTTTTGATGAGAATCCTTGCGGACGGAAATAACGTCCGAAATTAAGGAAATACTCCTTAGGAATACCACGCAACAAATGAAGTCTCTTCTGATAGTTGTATGAGGATGTTCCAGCATACAGGCACTTGACGCAACGAAGGAATGTATCAGAGGTCCTATTACGCCACACCAGTTCCGTCTGTTCCTCGGGCGATACACCTAGACGCCCTACAAAGGCTGTCATCTCTGAGAGACAATTCTGGAAACACTCATACTCCGACTCAAAGGAATAGTAACTTGTACTAAGAGAACCGTCACGCATATTCACCAGATAGTTCTCCGACTTTAGAAGCACCACGCGATTGACCTTATTCAGGTAGCGGAAGAAATGAATCATATCCTCCCCATAGTGAACACCTACCGGGAAACGGATATCATTCTTCATCAAGACTGTCCGATTGAACAATTTAGCGACAGGCCCTGAGAGCTGAAGAACAGAATGATCCAACAGATATCTTACCATCTCCTTGCCATCCAGATAGACATCTTCCATCAGAAGACCAGTAAGATGGGATTTACAGATGTTACCTACTACAAGACACTCATCCGTATCCGCAGCTTTAATCATATCCGACAGGTAATCGGGAAGCACTTCGTCATCGCTATCCACGAAACACACCCATTCGCCTTGTGCCTGATCAACGCCATAGTTACGGGCAGCACTAACCCCCGCGTTCTTTTGATGAAACACCCGGACTCGAGAATCCTTCTGCTGATAGGAATCACACAGTACGCCACTGCCGTCAGTACTGCCGTCATCAACTAACAGCAGTTCAAAATCGGCATAATTCTGACTAAGAATGCTGTCTACACATCTCTTCAGGTATTTCTCCGTATTATATACGGGTACAATAATACTGATCTTCATGGTTTTATAACTTGCTATTATAATACTTCAGCATCAGATGGAGATAAGGTACCGCAAGCGACTGTGGTAACAGGGCATGGAGATCACGCACCTGCTTCTTCAGATCACAACCGTCAATACGACAGCTCTCCGACCATGACGAGCCCAACATCTTGCGCTGCTCTCGGTAATAATCCCGGAAAAGGGACGGCGCCTCTCGGGCCACCCGGTTTAAACAACTGATACGGAAGTTTTGGATAATATGGTGTACATCGGCATTCCCCCGCAGTCCACGACTGACAGCGAAATCGTACATCTCTTTCAATATGATATTCAGAGAATCAGCCCGACGAGGAGAGAACTCTCTGACTGTGATACTTCCCTCACGGAGTTTATAGACATAGGTTTCTGTCCCGACAGCAGCCAACGACTGTGCCATACAGGCTATCTCAAAACTCCATAACTCATCCTCATGAAGGATTCCCTCACGGAAACGCAGACGACAATCGTTAAGGAAAGACCGCCTGTAGAGTTTGTTAACAGACATCACGTACCATTCTTGCTGGCGATATGCCTTTAACACCTCTTGTCCTTGGAGAACAGTGCCGTCCGACAAGCGCAATGGAATCTTCTGCATACCACTGCCAACCAGACGATAATCGCCCACCGTCAGGTCGTAGCTTGCAGTCGCTATAGGAGCAGCCAAAGCCTCTATGCAGTCTGGCGTAATCTCGTCATCACTGTCGAGGAAATAAACATAATCGCCTGTAGCACTGTCAAGCCCTGTGTTTCGGGCAGCAGACAACCCACGATTATGCTCATGACGGACAATCCTGAAGTCAACCTGACCTTGATAGTCCTGAAGCGTACGTTCTACGACAGCCATACTGTCGTCGGTACCACAGTCATCAACCAAGATACACTCCAATGGCTCTTGCCATGTCTGACACATCACACTGTGGATACAGTCTGCGACAAACGGCGCAACATTGTATATGGGGATAATAATCGTTACTTTCATTTCATATATTACATCAGATCGCACAGTCGTTCACGGCGATAGAATGAAAACAGTATGACGGTGACCAGAACTGTCAGGATAACCTTCACCCATATTCCCATATGCATCACCTCGTTGGCCACCAACAAGTCAAACAGAATTACCAACAAGATTGGAACGATACGCCAGCGGTTCCCCAACCATTGATGAACACTACGCCTGTAATATCCCACTAAGAACGGTATCATCAGCTGACTCCAGTATGAGATAATCGTAGAGTAGATTGCAGCACGGAAACCAAAGACAGGAATAAGCAAGTAGCACAACAAGAAGTTCAGAACACCAGGTACGAATACCAGCCATAACAACTGCATCGTATTCTTCTCTATAAATGCCGGAGTACTCATAAAGGTATAGAATGAGAACACGACATTGGCAAAACACAGGAGACAGGCGATGTCACACGATTGAGCCAGACGAGCATTTCTGATCAGCAGGGAATAGATCTCCGGCATCCAGATACAGATAACAAACGAAGCCGTCAGTGCTACGGCCTGACAGAGGAAATATAGCTTTCTATACGCTGGGAAGTCACCGCTTCTGAAGGCTCTCTGAATCTGAGGCATCAGAGCCGTCACCAACGCAGTAGTGGCCACCACTGCATAGTCCCCCATGGCACTACCATGACTGAACAGACCAATCTCGTCGTATGAAACACCACACTGACTCATCACAATCCGTGCAGAACTCGTCAGCAGGACGAATCCCAGGGTATGTGGCACCAGCGGCAAGGCGATTTTCAGCATGCCACAGATACGTCTCCAATGTCGATCCCATATTGGTTTGATATTGAAGTCGATCCATACATACTTCACAAATACCGCAAAGATGAATATGCCAGAAACGGCACCAGAGGAAACCAGTCCCCAATAGCCTAGTCGGAAAAAGTAAATGAGCACGAAGGATACCAGCATGCCCAACACAGATCCCAACAGGTTGGTAAACACTAATGGTTTCGGACGTTCCACCAACGGGAAGATATGCTGTGCTAATAGACTATTCGCCAATAGGAATATCGGTATCGATCCTGCCACACAGAGTCCCAACTCTTCCAACGGCGCTCCCACCGGGAGGGTGAGCATCAGGATGACCATGTTCAGTAACCCGAAGAGAAACGATGACATGAGCACCAACATCAACACTCTTCCCCATACCAGGTGATAATGACGGGGATTCTCAAAGAAGCTGTTGGTCAGATGTACGTTCAGTCCCAGGGGTGCTATCGACACAAACAGACTGGTATAGGATGTGAGCACGCCATATATACCGTAGTCGTAGGTTGTCAGAAATGGCGTTGTCAACGGCAGCATGACAATACTCAACAGCATTGTCAGCTTGGGTACAACCCCATAATAGATCGTGTTAGTGACTATCTTCCTTGTTGACATTCCTACTTGTCTGTTAACAACTGGTGCTTAAGCAGTTCCTCCTTGATGGGGATCAGGTGGTCGACAGGAATCTGGAGTATATCACTGATCCCTATCAGATCATTCCGACCATCAGCATAGGCAATAAAATGCTGCATGGAACGGACTGCATCATATGACCCTTTCTGACTGATTGTCGGATAAAGGCCTCGTTTCCCCAGTTGCGGCTCACATGGACAAGTCATCCGATAATGAGCGTTATGCTCTAAGGCATTTATCACTTTAACCATCACCTCATAGGCGCCCTGCAGTCCTTCCGGACTAATAAGCGACAGATCGTCGGCAGAGGTGTGATACTCAGGGTATTCCGAATACTTGCTACGACAGAACGCACACACTGGCAGATCAACACCTGCCGAGCCGTATTGCCGTTCGTCGGAACCACGCTGGATAAACGAATAACGCTGATATGCTGGTGCATGGAACTGCAAGATATTCCGCAGCACCCTGTCAGCCAGTGTATCCTCGTATTTTGTCGACACCATCGAATATGTACGGTCGTCTCCCACACAACTCAGTACGAATCCTGCTTTCACATGCTGTTGCATTACAGTCAGGTTACGACTCAGGTAGGTGATAGAACCTATGGTCTCTGGAATGAAGACAAAACGATAGGTATACTTACGACGTGGCAGACTCTCCACATAACGTATCAGTTCTGTTTGCACACAAGGTCCAGACAACTCGTTATTTGCCATCGAAGGATGACAGAGATAGGTGGAGAAGAATATCTCGTCGTCAGTCTCTCCTGGCAGGATCAGTTCACCATAGGTGAGACTTCCATCCTCAAGCGTACTGTCTATACATACCTCGTATTTCTCATCTGTCAGCATCTGCTTCTGATGCTCAGACATACAGAATCCCCAACGCTCTTTATAATATGAGGTAACGTAAGGAATCCAGTCTGGCTGCTCAGGCTGGGTATAGACATGTTCCAGCAACTCCTCCCGACTCACCGTCTGATGGACAGGCACAGAATAACCCAGGACATGAAGGTTACAATCCTTGAAATCAATGATGGTCTCACCCTTCATATTCCGGATCCAACCACCACGGATATTCCATTCACGTGGCACAGTCCAGTCGAAGACCTGCGTGCCCGACGGTACCTCAGAAACAGAGATTCCGGGTACAGTCGCACGGATTATCTCCAGCGACTGCCGGAAGCCGTCGCCTGTGATACTACGGCAGATGGGAAACAGGCGCGCAGCCATGTCATACATCCTCTGTCCGACATTCATCACTTTATTCTCCATCCTTCATCCTTTATCAGATCATGGTCACTGCCGCATAGCAGGCACGAAGCGCCAGATGGCGGTGAACGCTGAACCCATTCTTGTTGACACCGTCGACATCATGGTATTTACCCACATAGATACGGTCGCCATTATGATCGACATCACTGCACCACACGAAATCATGATACCATAGATGCTCGCCATATCGGAAATAATAGGCAAAGAACGTATAGGCACATAGGATTGCAGTTGGGAACACATAATGCTGTGTCATCAACTCCTCAGGCATCACAGCTCTTGAAGACTCCACGACACACTTTCGCACCAGGTACCAACGCGACTCCAACGTCTGATCGATAAATGCCTCGTTCATATACCAATCCTGATTATAGAAACAGGGTTCGCTCACGTCGGGATCAACACCAAACACCTCACGGAGGCTGCGGATTGTGATCTCTTTGTCTCCGATACGCGGAAGTCCCATCACAAGAATATAATCATTGGCGTACTTTTCCAACTCCGCCAGCGGATAATTCATTTCGGGAACAGGAATCTCTCCCTCCCATCCTAACCGCTCAACGAAAGGCCGTAACTCATCAGGACCAATGAACGAGTCACCAAAAAGGTGTTTCAGTTGCGATATCATATTCATGCCTCTTCTGTCAGTTGTCGTTCTTTCCATCTCTGATAATCAATCACCTCCTGTGCATGAGCAAGGTGTCCCATCGCAGTATATTTCTCTATACGTAGAATCTCTGCTTCAAGACGATCCAGACGAGTACCCCAGCCTGCATCAACGAACCAGTTCAAATGACGTACAGGTGCATTATAAAGTATAATACCGCTCTTTGTATCAAGCACTTCACGAAGGAAAGTCAGATAAGCCCGATACTGGTGCTCAGGTGAGGCTACAAGAACAAGTCGTTTCCAACCCCTCTCCATAGCCATGCGCACCACCTCTACAGCCTGTTCCCGCGTGTTCAGTGAACGATCCTCATGGATGATGTCACATGCAGGCACACCCTCTTTCAACATCAGTGGAAGCACCTCCGAAAACGGATAACTGCCATAGGCGCGATCAACGATATTGCCACTGAACACAATCTTCGGTGCTACACCTTTTTTATATAGCGACACTGCTTCCTGATATCGGAAGAAGCCGTCGCCCTCCAACAAGATGATAGCATCAGAGGGAGTCAGACAGTCATTGTCGACAATGGCCAGTATCTTTTCTCTATCGGTGATCATCGTTTACAGATCCTCCCAGAATATCGGATCATTAGCAGGGATATCCTTGTTGACGGTCTTACCGATAATCGTACTCTTGAACTTCGGCGGAATGCCCAAAGCAGGACGCAGCACATCAATGTCTGCTTCCGTAATCACCTGACCCTTCTTGAGTGCGTTCTTCGCGTAGAGGCAACGACGCTGCACAAACACCGTCTCACCTTCCTCTGCGACCACTTCCTTACGGGTGCTACCCATCGCACGTTCCACCTCACGAATGGAGTCAACCATGAACTTGAACTCCTGAGGCTCCATCGAGTGAGGATGATCAGGACCCTTATCATTCTTGTTGAGCGTAAAGTGCTTCTCGATGACACGACCACCTAAGACGACAGACGCCAGTGCCACCACATGACCAGGCGAATGGTCAGAGTAACCCGTCAGACAGTCGAAAGCCGACTGATATGTCTTCAGTACGTTCACATTGGCACTGTCAATCTTCGAGGGATAGTTCGTGATGCACTGCATCAGCACGAGGTCCTTGTTACCCGTCTTCTCTATGGTACGTACGGCCTCGTCAATCTCCGACATCGTGGCATCACCAGTAGCGAGCATCACAGGAATACCTTTCTTGGCAGTATACTCGAGCATCTCCAACCAAGTGATCTCACCAGAGCCAATCTTGATGAACGGCAGTTTCATGTCGGCACAAAGGTCTACTGCCTCCTTGAAATACGGAGAAGTAGAGAAGTCGATACCCACCTGCTTACAGTAGTCAGCAATCTCCTGATGCCACTCCATCGGGAACTCCACGTCTTTGAACACCTCACTCACCGTACGGCCCCACGAGCCATGCACGCCATGAAGCGTCATCTTGGAGAAACCACCCTCTGAGACAATGCTCTCTGCCTTAAAGGTCTGGAACTTCGCACAGTCGGCACCAGCTTCCTTGGCCGCATCGATCAGACGTTTTGCCTTGTCCATACTACCATCGAAGTTACCACCAATCTCTGCAATGAAATAGGTTGGATAGTCCGGACCTATCATCCGGTCGCCTATCTTGATATTCTTGTTAAAGTTCAGCATATTATTGAGTTTTTAGTTTGTTTATCTTTTGCTGATCAGATCTTTCTCTTTCTGCTCAACGTCCGCATTCAGACGACTCACCTCGGGATGAGCATCCAAATACTGATATATCCGTTCGTTAGGAATGGGATGCCCGTCGTAGAGGGCCTCATAGATACGTCCAGCCACCTCATAGTCGCGATCGGTGTCAACCGTCAGTCGGTAGTCACCATTCAGAGTCAGACGATAGGGTATCCTGCGTACCTTGAAAAGCTCAGGGTGGAGATACAGATAGGGCGTGACATGCTCGCGCTCACGATCGGACGAAGCCTGCTGATAGGCTTCCTCCAAGCCCTTGGCATAGAACACCTCAACACCTGTACCCAACGGACAACCTGTCGTCGATACATAATCACAGTCAGACAAAGCCTCTATCTGACGGTCGGCCTGCTGCCAGTCCACAAAGGGATTATCACTGGTGGCCCGCACCACGATCTCCGGCTGATAGACCTTGATACAGTCATGGAAACGCTCCAGCACGTTGTCCTCACTACCTCGGAAACAAGGTATTTCCTTCTCATTCAAGAATCTCTCAAGGGCATCATTACACGCCCCGACAGGGATGGCAAAGACCACTTTGTCGATATGCTTGCTCAGACTCAGACGGGCATACACATGCTCCGCAATCGTCTTTCCGGCATGATCATCCGATACGGTTCCTGCAGACATATCCTTACCCAACGGCATCACTACCTTGTCTGGCAGACGCGACGACGTCAGACGAGCCTGTACGATACACAACACCTTTACCATATGGTCCATCCTCCGTCAACTTGTATATTCTGTCCTACCACATACCGTGAGGCATCCGAAGCCAAGAAAAGAACGGCTCCCTTCAGATCCTCTGGATCACCCAGACGATGAGACGGGTTCTTCTCACGCAGTCTGTCGGCAAACACTTTGTTCTCCTGTACCTTCGGCGATGGGAACGGACCTGGTGAAATACTGTTCACACGAATCTTCCGATCGATCAGATACGTTCCGAAATAACGGGTCATCTGTATCACGGCAGCCTTACCCGCACTATAGTTCACAGGAATCAGTGAGGCCTCACAGGGGGGCTCATAGACAGCGAGGTAAGGTGAAACGATACCATACATAGATGCGATATTCACAATGGAACCGCCTTCACGCATAAACGGGAGTACCTCCCGGATACACTTATAGGTGCTACCAGCGATGCCCTCGATACACTGCAACCAGTCTTCATCAGAGAGATCTTCCGATTTCTTCCCGATACCGGCATACTGTGCGGCATTGTTGATCAGCACATCAATGCCACCTTTCTCCTCGGCCACCTTGGAAAAAGCCTCCTGGATGCTCGCCGAGTCCATAATATTGATCTTGACAAAGCGCAGTGAACTATCCTGACCGAAGACGGAAATGAATTTCTCATGACTGGTACCTGCCACATAGACCGTTGCACCTGCATCGGCCAACGAGGCCACCATGGCTCTGCCCAGATGTCCACAACCGCCTGTCACGACGGCAGTCTTGCCTTTCAGCGAGAAAAGATCAAGCGTATTCATGCGCTACAGATTATTTAACCTCAAAGCCTGGGATGATCTTCTTGAATTTCTCACGCAGACTCTCAACGGTCTCCCACGACTCATTGTTGTCCGAAGCATAATAGAAGTCCTGCGGCACAAACTTACCACCGTGACGCTCCAGATACTCCTCCGTCGTGTGGTTATAGGCCACAGAGGGGAGAATCGCATAATACTTGCCGATATCGATGGTGTTCAGCGCATCGGTCTTGGTGATCATCTCCTCATGCAGTTTCTCTCCCGGACGGATACCCACCTCTACCTGTTTCAGATTGGGAGCGATGGCTGTAGCCACATCCGTGATACGGTATGAAGGAATCTTCGGAATAAACAACTCACCACCGACATGGTTCTTGAGAGCCCACATCACGAGATCGACACCTTCCTGAAGGGAGATATTAAAACGCGTCATTCTCATGTCTGTGATCGGCAGTTCCTTGGCACCCTCATCACGCAGTTTGATAAAGAAAGGAATCACCGAACCGCGACTGCCCATCACATTTCCATAACGTACGACGGAGAAACGGATGTCGCGTGAACCTTTTATATTGTTGGCCGCGATGAACAACTTATCCGATGTCAGTTTCGTCGCACCATAGAGATTACAAGGTGCACAGGCCTTATCCGTAGAAAGTGCCACGATGTCCTTCACACCACACTCAATAGCAGCGTTGATCACGTTCACCGCACCATTGACATTGGTCTTGATACACTCACGAGGATTATACTCCGCAGTATCCACCTGTTTGATGGCGGCGGCATGAATAATCACATCCACTCCATCACAAGCCATCTTCAGGCGCTCTCCGTCACGGACATCACCAATCAAGAAGCGAAGCATCGGGTAATCCTTGGGAGGATACTTCTGCCTCATATTATACTGTTTCAGTTCTCCACGCGAATAGATGACTATTTTCTTCACATTCGGGTAATCGCGGAGGATCGTCTCCACGAACTTATTACCGAAGGAACCTGTTCCACCAGTAATCAATACTGTTTTCCCATTTAGCATATACCTAATCTTGTCTTTTTTAATTCAAACCTTTGAACAACGATTTCATCTCTCCCTCCTTATACATCACCCAAAGCGTGATGGCCATAAAGGCAATGAAGACGAAGGCGATGGCCGTACGACCTCTATGAGGACCTTCCTTACCCAACGGCACTGTAGCACACTCCAGCGTAGCGAAGGCCGGGGTGTCCTGCTGTACCCTTGCCATGGCCGAGAGCAACTGAGCACTCAGCGCATTGTAGTTGTTATAGCGCAACTGCATCTCGTTTTCCAATCTCGTCTGCTTCTGACGTACGCTCTCCAGCACCACCTCCTGGTTGGAGTCCATAAACTCCGCATAGAGACTGCAAGCCCTGTCATAGTTCTTCTTCGACTCCTGATGAAGGTGCTTGATATACTCCAGGTCATGACGTGCCTTCGTCGTACGATAGTCCGTCATGGCAACCTGCAGACGTTTGCGCACGGAGTCGGCTACCGTCGCACAGACCACCGGATCCTGGTCGGTCACCTCAATGGTGATCACCAGCGATTTCTTATCGACGTTACAATAGATGTTCCGTCTGATAGCACTGTTGATGCCGTCCTGCTCTGGTGTCAGGCGGAACGGCGACACATCCTGCTTGCCCGACTTTCCCTTACCCGATCCGAAGATGAGTCCGAAGAAAGCCTTCTTGGCACCTGTCCACCATGCCGACTTCTGGTAGTCACGCAGATACTCATAGTATGTCATCGCCTGTTTATCACTGTCTCGTTGCACCTTGATGTCGAAGAGTGAGGTCGTAAAGTCCGTCGACTTCATGAGGTCCGGATAGAGAAGCGGTGTGATCGCATCCGATCCGGCACTGACACCATTGCCGATACTAAGACCGAAAGAACTGGCCAACGATGCCAGTGATCCGGAATTGTTTGAGCTGGCAGACTCAGGAGCCAGTTTCACCCTACACTTGTAGTACTCGGGATAACCCATCATGATGAGATACACCACAACAAGCGTTGTGGGCAGCACCTTGTAGTACAACGTGCGATGCTTCTTGATGGCCCGCCAGATTCCGCGGAAATTGACCGCTGGTCCGGTCGAGGAGCCATTCTTTTTCAATTGTTCTTCCATAAATCTATGATTGCTTTTTTGTTTCAGGATTGATCCTCCGCATCATCGAGCAGCAACAGGAAAGCAGAAGGTAGGAAAGCAATCGCCACTGCAGCGATATGCTCGATCTGCACCACCACGCACTTGTTTTTCTTCACACGTTTGATGGTACCTTCCACGCCCGCGAAATCACCCTCGACCACTTTTACCCGCTGTCCCGGTTTACCTGCGAAGTCAAGATTCTCCATATAGAACACCCTATCGTCTGTCACCGAGGCCACACGCATGAAGTTCTCCATCTGCCTATCCGGCACCGTCAGAATATCATGGCGCAACACGTTGTTCCGATCGTCGAGCACAGGGTGCATCATATAACGAAGAGGCGTCAGTTCGCGTTTCGTCATCTTCAGTTCTGTAATCATTCTGTTGGTGGAGTGCACGAAGACCAGATTACGTATGGCCGGCTTCAGCACACGATGACGTGGATGCTTCCCTTCGATATGCTCATAGTGCATGGGAATGAAGTTCTCGATACCCAATGCATCCAGCGCCTCTTTCACCAGCACTTCCCGCGAATACGTGACACGCATCGGAAACCAATGCATCTCGTCTCTTCCCAGTTCTTTCGTTACTTCAGCCACAGATAATATAGGGGGTCACCGCCATCCTTATAGCAGTGACAAAGTCTTTTATCGTTTCATCTTTCTCAGTATCCATATTGCACTGACATTCAGCGACATCACAGAACCGATACACACATCCCACAACCCTCACGAGCCATCCTTTTAGGATGAGGAGACATTTCTCAAGGCGCAAAGGTACGAAGAAATCTCGACAATATACAGAAAAAAATTCATAAAAAACAAAAAAAAATTCCCTTATCATATCGGATTCAAAAAAAAAGGGTAATTTTGCCGTCGCAAGCAATTCGACCCCATATATGACCCGCCATCCACATACACGCTTGGGCACGTTCCTGTTACTCTGTGTGCTCTGCCAGCCGGCTCACGCTGCCAAACGAATCTGCGTTCTCGCCGACACCCACGTCATGGCCCCATCGCTGGTCGACAGAAGCGACAACAAAGCATGGCAAGCCGACTTGGCCGAGAATAAGAAAATGCAAGAGCTCAGTGTCCCCATTTTTGACGTCCTGGTCGAGCGAATCAAGAGTAACAAACCAGACGCACTTCTCATCGTCGGCGACCTCACAAAAGATGGCGAGGTAGAGAGTCATGATTATGTGATAAAAAAGCTGACAGAGGTAGAGACCTGCGGCATCCCCGTCTACGTCATTCCAGGCAACCACGACAGAGGATGGACAGGTGGTGCCCGTAAATACGCTAACGACACCTATACGGACACGAAATACCTGTCGGAGACAAAATTCAGAACCTACTATGAGAACTTTGGATACGGCGACACGTCCGAATGCCATCCCTCCACCCTCACTTACACCACACGCCTCTTCGACGGTCTCACGCTCATCGGTGTCGACAGCGAACAGGATGCGCGTATCGAAGAGGACGCCGTCGAATGGAGCTGTCGGAAAGCTCAGGAAGCACGCGACAGAGGCGATCAGGTCATCGTCATGATGCACCACTCACTAATCCCCCATTTCTATGGACAAGAGACCTTCCACGAGCAGTCGGTGATCGACAACTGCGACGACATCCGCGACCGTCTGATGAGCGTCGGTGTCAAGGTTGTACTCACAGGCCACTATCATGTGTCCGACATCGCCAGATATACGAATGCCGACGGACAGGAGATCTATGACATCTCGACAGGGTCGCCTATCTCCCATCCATGCGACTACAGGACACTCGTCTTCGATGATACCTATACAAAGTTAAATATTCTGACAAACACTATCTCATCGATCGACGGTTACGACGACTTCGCAGCCTATTCGGAACAGCGGCTGAGGGAGGCCATCCAGAAATGGGCGGCCAACTGGCTCAGTCAACGGTCAGAAAACAAGTTGCTTGTCGAACTCATGTCACAGGCCGTCACCAATGTATTCGTCATCCATGCCAATGGTAACGAGCCCGCAAACCCAGCCTCCTCGGAAGCTGTCAGGATCTACGACGATATCGAGTACTTAGCCCCGCTCTTCAGTCTAAGCGTCACCGACATCATGAAAGAGGTCTGTCTCTCGATGAAGAGCATACTTGGCGACTATCAGGATCCTGCCGACATCACCAATGTTGTCGACGACCGCGAACTCACCATCACGCTTCCCACAATCCCTACCGCGATCAGCAATATCCAGAGACAACCAGAGCCGTCCAACGAAGCGTGGTACACCCTTCAAGGCCTCCGCCTGCCCCACCGTCCCACACGTCCTGGGACATACATCCACCAAGGCCGAATCGTCATCCTATAAGAATGACTTATCAGGCATAAAAGACAAAATTATCATTATGAAAATCCTTGTCACCCTACTTGGTCGTAACCTTCAGGACGGAACTGTTTCTGTTGCTCACTATATACATAACCATATTCATATAGATAGCTTCTGATGGTCTCCGGTTCCGCGCCGAAGTGGTAACACAAGGCCTCCAGCGTGTCGAACTCCTCATCTCTCAGGAGCATGTTCACGCTCGATACCAGTATGGCAGGGTCTTTGGGTAGAAAATCCATGGTTCTTTCTTAAATGATGTTGCAAAAATACGCATTTTACGACGATTATAGGAGTTTTTTCCTAAATTTGTGCCATGATTACATCGACTTTCATGATTCTGATTAAACAATAATAACGATTCTATGGACTTTCTGGAACTTGTCAAGAGAAGGTATAGCTGTAGGAACTATCAGCCTACAAGTATTGAAAAGGAGAAGCTCGATTATATCATCGAGTGTGTTCGTTTCGCCCCGTCGGCAGTGAACAAGCAGCCGTGGGTGTTTCGCATCATCAGCAACAAGGAGGAGAAGGAAAAGCTCCGCCAGTGTTACGACCGTGAGTGGTTTGCGACCGCTCCCACCTATATCATGGCCTCGATCCTGCACGACGAGGAATGGGTAAGAGCCGACGGCAAGCATCATGGCAACATCGACATCGCCATTGCCGTTGAGCACCTGTGTCTGGCGGCAGCCGAGCAGGGATTAGGCACCTGTTGGGTGTGCAACTTCGATGTCGAGAAATGCACACAATTGTTCCGTATTCCTTCCAACGAAGAGGTGGCCGTGCTCATTCCTATCGGCTATGCCGCTGATGAGGCGAAAGAAAAAAAGCGTAAGAGTACAACAGACATCCTACGCTAAGACTTGGTAGAGCAATTCTCCACTGAGTCCTATGCGGAGACGGCCTCCCACACGTCTTCCATCCTGTCGATGACGTAGTCGGCTCCCGCCGCCTCCAGTTCTTGTCGTGAACCATTGCCCCATGTCACGCCACAGGTTCTGGCACCCGCATGGGCACCCATCATGATATCCACAGGCATGTCGCCCACCACCAGTGTCTCGTCGGCCTCAAAATGTGTAGCTGCCAGTGTGTTCAGCACAGGCTCAGGGTGAGGCTTGGCGTTCTTCACATCATCGGCACCTATCAGATACGACACACTCTCCGCGATCTGCATATCTTTAGTCAGCTCCACCAACGAGGCATGCGAGCGTGAGGAAGCGATGGTCAAAGTAAGTCCTTTCTCCCGCAGGGCCGCCATTGTTTCCTTGACTTGCGGAAAGGCCTGCGGCTTAAAACGCTTCAGGTTCTCGGCAAAGATCCGCCGATAGGTCTCGACATAACGGTCGCGCATCTCTTGGCTTTCATCAGGATAGAGCGTCTCAAAGCAGCCTGCCAGAGGCAGACCTATCGTAGCGATATAGGCCTCCTCTGTACGTTCTGGCAGTCCCAGTTCCTGAATGGCAGCCTGCATGGTCGTCACGATATGACGCCTGGTATCCCCCAGCGTCCCATCAAAGTCGAAGATAATCAGTTTGATAGCCATCGTTTTTTCGTACACAGTCATTCGTTACACCTTCAGATACTCATCATCCCTGACCAGCACCTTCTCGATCTTACCTACATACATCGTGTGGTAGTCACGCTGGGCATAGTTCTTATCGATGGTCTCCTGATAGAGGAATCCACCCTCCTGCAGCTCCGACTGGTAGAGCTTCTTGCATACCAGCACCAACTTGGCCTGTTCGAAATAGACCGAGTGGTCTGCATACACAGGCGTAAGTCCGGCCTTCTCAATCTTATCCTCGTCACGGCCCGACACACTGCCGAGGTATGCCATCTGTTTCTTGAACGACTTGTCCATCACACAGAGCGTGAAATAGCCTTCACGGTCGACAAATGTCTTCGTGTATCGTGACGGACGCAGATAGATGACTGCCGTAGGGTCGTTACTTCCCCACAGGCATCCCAGATGACCCCACGAGGCTGTCATCGTGTTACATCCCGTCTGTTCGTTACCGGCCGTTACCAGCATCCATTCGCCACCAATGAGGTTGAACGGGTTAAACTTCATGTCTTTGTAGTTGATTTCTTTCATGATCATATGGTTTATGTTGTTTCCTCATGACACTTTCTTCTGCAAAGATAAGGCCAAACCGCAGGTCCATACCAATAAAAACCTGTTTTTTATGGTTCTTTCACAAAATCAGAAGGTCAGACGGTCGTGCTTCCTGGCATTGGCCGTGGTATATCAGTCCCACCCCTCGTCATCTGTATTCTCCATATAGCGGCTCATGCCGTTATCCTCCATGTCATCCTCTGATGCAGGGTCAAAGCCCCGCATGTTGTCGTCGTCGTATTCTTCTTCACCATCCACATACGATGATGAAGAAGCGTAAGACGACACCTGATGCCTTGATGGATGACCTGCCCGGACAGCCTTCGGCTTTTCTGTTTTCGTGATTATCACGCTATCTGGCACATACGTATCGTCATCGATCGTCTCTTCCGTCTTCGATGATACATAATAATGATACGTTTTCCGCGCCAATCGCTCCTTTTCATTATAGTATCTCGAGCCTATGATGAATAGCAAAGCGAAGACCAGGAAAAAGCTCCCCACTATCAAAGGAGTCTTTCTCATCTTGACCCCCTTCTCACAATATTCTATTCCTGAGATGGATGCATGAATACATAAACCACCAATGATGATCGCCAAGAATGGTACGATCGCCCATCCCATTAACGCCACAAAGAAATAGACAATAAGCAATCCAAGTATAACCCTGCCTATACGAGTACCACAAAAGAGTACAATTAAGATATCTATCATACCAAACTCCCTTCTTTTAGATTGTTTTACGCTGCAAAGATAAAAGAAGGGTGTGCCATAACTCGGCACACCCCTTGAACAAAAGTCTTATCTACGAGATCAGAGGTGTGAAAGTCATGCTCGACAAAGACCTTGCAGATCTCTATCATGTAACTACTGGCAATCTGAACAAGGCTGTCAAGCGAAATCCCAAACGCTTTCCCTCTGACTTCATGTTTCAGTTAAACAAGACTGAATTTGAGCAACTAAAGAACGACTTGATATTCCAAAATGGAATTTCAAGTTGGGGAGGCACACGTAAATTACCATACGCATTCACAGAGCAGGGACTTGCTATGCTGTCTGGCGTATTAAACAGCGATATTGCCATCGATGTCAATATCTCCATCATGAGGGCTTTCGTTGCTCTTCGCAAACTGCCGTCCCTCGTCAGGAAAGAGGATCTTTTAGAGGCTAAACGTGAAGTCATGGACTACATTGATGAGGTTCTGTCAGACCAGAACGACATCAACGAGAGCACCCGCGCCCAGCTCGATGCCATCAGTACCGCATTGGCCGAGCTTCAGTCTTCAAAGTCGCAAAATGCGACCATAAAGAAGCGCCGGCCCATAGGCTTTATACAGCCAAAGGACGAAGAGGATGAAGGAGGGGAAATGACGGATTAGCTAGAACAAAAAAAGCACCTCGAACTGAGAGGTGCTGGGGTTAGTGGTTCTTTCTGTAGCTGATGACGGCCCAGACGGCGGTGAGGGAGGAGATGGCGGTGAGGGCGAGCACCTGATGGATGATGCTGTGCATGTCGCCGCCACGGACAAAGACAGTGCGGATGGCATCGATGAAATAATGCATGGGATTGACGTAGGTGGTGAGGTAAGCCAGGTGGGGCATGGAGCGCGTGGGGGTGAAGAGACCGCTGAGCAACAGCATACAGACGACGAAGAACCACATGACGAAGATGGCTTGCTGCATGGTGTCACTATAGTTGGAGATGATCAGTCCGAAGCTGCTGAAGAACAGTGCCAGAAGCATGGCGAGAAGATAGACCAACAGCAGGGAGCCCTGACAGGTGATGCCATAGATGAGCCACGAGAGCACAAGACAGACGGTGATCAGGAAGAGGGCGATGAGCCAATAGGGGATAATCTTAGCAAGGATAAACGAGCATTTGGAGACGGGGGTGACATTGATCTGCTCGATGGTGCCTTTCTCCTTCTCGCCCACGATATTCAGTGCCGGCAGGAAGCCCGTCATCAGCATCAGCAGGATGGCAAAGAGGGCGGGAATCATGAAGACCTTGTAGTTGAGGTGCTTGTTGTATAAGAACAAGGTGGACACCGTCGATCGGATGGCGGCGGTCGTGGGGAGGGCACCTGCTGACACGATCTGCGAGAGATAGGCGGAGCCGATGGAGCCCTTTGTGCCATTGACGGCATTGGCGGCGATGAGCACCTGAGGCTGACGGCCAAGGGTCAGGTCGCGGCTATACCCATGAGGAATCTCGAGGATGATGTCGGCCTTGGAGGTCTCGATATCGTTGAGGGCGGCCCGGTAGGTGGGTCTCTGTCCGCAGAAGATGAAATAGCCGGAGGCCTCGAGGCGATGTACCAGTTGCTGAGAGCGCACGGAACGGTCGTGATCGACCACGTCGACACGGATATTCTTCACCTCCATGTTCATCACCCATGGCATGACACACATGATCATGATGGGGAACACGATGATGAGACGCGGCAGAAACCCGTTGCGCCGTATCTGCAGGAACTCCTTATGGATGAGGAAGGGGAGACTCTGACCAAATAGATTCTTTACCATATACACTATTCTAACCTAACCTTGAACGTCTTGAGGGCAACGGCCAGCAACAGGAGGGTCATGCCTGTGAGGATGGCGACCTCGCGGGCAACCTCTGTGATGCCTACGCCCATGATCATCAGCTTGCGCATGGCCTCGATATAATAACGGGGCGGGACGATGGCCGACAGCCATTGCAGCAGAGTGGGCATCGACTCGATGGGGAACAGCATGCCTGAGAGCATCACGATGGGCATCATCAGCACCATCGCTGAGATGAGCAGCGCCATCAGCTGACTGGTGGCGACATTCGAGATGAGCAGGCCCAACGAGAGGGCCAGCAGGATATAGATGGTACTCACCAAGAAGATCCACACCAACGAGCCGCGCAACGGGACATCGAGCACGAAGACGGCCATCAGCAGGATCGAGACGAGGATGGCGAAGGCGAGCACGAGGTATGGCACGGCCTTGGCGATGATGATCAGCAGCGGACGGATGGGCGAGACGAGCAGCACCTCCATCGTGCCGCGCTCTTTCTCGCGGACGATCGAGATGGAGGTCATCATGGCACAGATAAGCATCAGCAGCATACCCATGATGGCAGGGACGAAGTTGTAGGCCGAGCGCATCTGGGGGTTATAGAGGAACCTCACCCCCACTCCCCGCTCGATGGGGAGGGGATACAGTATCTGCTGCGCATAGTGGGACCATTGCTGAGCCATGTTGGGATCGGCACCATCGACGACCAGCTGGATGGTATGGTCGGCCGAGAAGACAACGGCCATGTCGGCCTTCTGGTTGCGTAAGAGTCGCTCGGCGGCCTTGGATGTGGGGACGGTGGTGACGATGGTGAAGTATTCGGAGGCTGCCAGACGATCGACAGCAGACTGTGTCTGATGATCCATCTGCGAAGTGACCACGACGGTGCGCACATTCCTGACGTCGTTGGTGACGGCAAAGCCGAAGATGAGCATCAGCACCACTGGCATGCCGAAGAGTATCAGCATCGTACGCTTGTCGCGCAGGATATGACGGGCCTCCTTGATGATGAACTGTTTCATACTATTGATCATTAATCCGAAGAACGGGTTGCTTGCCGTGCAAGATGGGTGAACACATGATCCATATCGGTCTGTGAGAACCGCTGTTTCAGTTCCTCGGGCGACCCCATGGCACTGATCTTCCCGTCGACCATGATCGAGATGCGGTCGCAATATTCAGCCTCGTCCATATAATGGGTAGTCACGAAGACGGTGATGCCGCGCGAGGCGGCCTCGTAGATGAGTTCCCAGAACTGACGACGGGTGGCGGGATCGACGCCCCCCGTCGGCTCATCGAGGAACACGATGGCGGGATCATGGAAGATGGACACGGAGAAGGCGAGCTTCTGTTTCCAGCCGAGGGGGAGTGCCCCCACGAGGTCGTTCTTGTGGGCCTCGAACTCCAACTGTCTCAACAGACGGTCGGTCTTGCGGGCAATCTCTTTGTCTTTCATACCATAGATACCGCCAAACAGTCGGATATTCTCTGCCACCGTCAGATCCTCGTAGAGCGAGAACTTCTGCGACATATAGCCGATGTGCTTCTTGATCTGCTCGTGCTCTGTGCGGATGTCATAGCCTGCCACCATACCTGTGCCGCTGGTGGGCTGGTTCAGACCTGTGAGCATGTGCATGGCGGTGGTCTTGCCTGCCCCATTGGCCCCCAAGAAACCGAATATCTCGCCATGCCTTACGCTGAAGCTGATATCATCGACAGCACGGAAATCGCCAAAGGCCTTCACCAGATGGGATACTTCGATGACAGGCTCATCAGCCGCCTTCTCAGTGAGGGAGGGAGTGGGACGTGGCGGACAGAAGATGTCGGCAAAGCGGTCGAGGATGACCTCGGGCTTATCGATACCCTGCACGCATCCCTCACTCAGAAACGCCACGCGCTCACACTGGCGCACCTCGTCGAGATAGGGCGTGGAGGCCATGATGGTGATGCCGCGCTCCTTGAGCATCGTGAGCATAGCCCAGAACTCCTTGCGACTGACGGGATCGACACCCGTGGTCGGCTCGTCGAGGAAGAGCACGCTGGGCTGATGAACCAACGCACAACTCAGCGCGAGCTTCTGTTTCATGCCGCCTGAGAGCGCGCCTGCCTTACGATCCTTGAACCGCTCTATCTGCGAATAGATGGTCTTGATCGAGTCGTAGCCCTCGTCGACCGTCGTACCAAAGAGCGTGGCGAAGAACTCCAGATTCTCCTGCACCGTCAGGTCCTGATAGAGCGAGAAACGACCTGGCATATAACCTACCCTACTACGGATGGCCGTCATCTGGCGCGCCACATCGAAGCCGTCAACGGTCGCAGTCCCTGCATCTGGCAACAGCAGTGTGCAGAGGATGCGGAACAGCGATGTCTTACCAGCACCGTCAGGGCCGATGAGTCCGAACACCTCGCCCTTACCGACAGAGAACGACACATCGCTAAGCGCCCTCACCTTGCCGTAACTCTTGCAGACATGATTAACCTCTATGGCTGTCATAGCACTCAACTAAAACCTCACTTCGCCGTACATACCGATCTTGACATACCCGTCGTTCCGGATGGCGATCTTGACCGCATAAACCAGATCGGCCCGCTCATCATCTGTGAGGATGGTCTTAGGGGTGAACTCTGAGCGCGATGAGATCCAAGACACCGTACCCTCGTACGCTTTCTTCTGCCCGTTGCCATAATCGGCAAAGACCTTGGCCTTCTGGCCCACCTTGATGCGCTGCAACTGTGCTGAGGTGACATAGGCGCGGATGAACATATGGTCTGTATCGGCCACCTTAAAGAGGGGTTTGCTCGTGGTCACGAACTCACCTTGCTCCACGTATTTCTCCAAGACCGTTCCTGTGATGGGCGCAGAGATGTGACACTGACGCAGCTGGTCGCGCAACTGATCCTGTTGGCAGCTGACGGCTGACAGCTGAGCGTTGAGCGTCGAGAGTTGGGTGTTGAGCGTCGAGACCTGTGCATCGAGCTGTTTCTGGAGCACCAGCACCTGACTGGTGGCATCGTCGAGCATCTTACCGGGAGCGGCCCCGTCGGCCACCAGTTCCCTGTAGCGCTGCTGCTCTTGGCGGGCCTTGGCCAACTGCTGCCGCGTGGCTGCGATCTGCTTCTCCATGTCGGGTTTCTGACTCTGATAGACCTGTTTCGTGGCCGACGCCTGCTGAATCCTCAGCCATATCTGCGTGGTGTCGATCAGTCCCACCTCCTGCCCCTTGTCCACCATCTCGCCCTCATCGACACTGAAGGTCGTCAAGGTGCCGCTCTGTTCGGCAAACACGGTGGTCTCCGTGGCCTCGAAGGTGCCCGTCGCATCGTAGTCCTTCTCTGAATGTGTGCAGGCTGCCAACAACACGAAGAGCAGGCACACCACCCTTCCCCTCCTGATGAGGGGGAAGAGTAAACCGTTTTGAAAATGATTCTTCATATCCGTATGCATTGTTTGTTCTTTGTCTATGGAGCAACGACGCCCCTACCCGGAGAGGGACTGGCAAGCGCATCGCCTTGTGCGTATCTCAGATCATAGATCTCTTTGAGCATCTGGATCTCGTGCAGCGACTGCTGAAGACGGGCAGCGTTCTCGCTGTTGATCTCCTTCACGAGGTCGTTCACGTCGATGATGCCGTGTGAGAGCTTCGACTCCGCCGCCTTGCGGATACTGCTGCGGAGGGTGATGATCTCCTGGTCGTCGGCCATCAGCTGACGGTAGCGCACGATATTCTCGTTCTGCTGTATCTGTTCCAGACGGTTGTTGAAGAGGAACGCCTCACGCTGGACATCGTACATGGAACGCTGCACGCCCAGTCGTGCCTTGTCGCTCTTGCGGGTGTAGAGGGCGCCGATGTTCCATGACAGACGGGCACCGATCATACCGTTCCAGGAGAAACGGCGGCTCATCATATCCTCGAACATGTTATAGCCGGGATAGCCGTAATAGCCCTGAGCAAACAGACCAAGCTTGGGCATCAGGGCGGCATCGAGGGCCCGCTCCTGCGCATCGGTCAACCGCAGCTGCGCGTCGATGGCTTTCAACTCTGGGCGACGCCCCTCTTGTAGAGGGTTCTGGTCAGAGCCGAGTGCCGATGCCGGGCGGAGAGATACGAGTTGGGCGTCAGGCTTCACCGCTGCCTGCACCTCTATCCCGCAAAATGCCGAGAGCATCCTCACCAGCGCCTGCCGTTGCGCCCGCAGTCCGGTCTTCTGTTGCATCACGTTCAGCCGTTCTGCCTTCACTGTCAGATAGTCGCTCTCGGCCGCCGTACCGCCTTTCAGCATCGAGGCCAACTTCGTCTCGTTAGCGCTCAGCAACTCCAGCAGATCCGCATTCAGCTTGATCTGCTCGTCGATCAGCAACAGTCCGAAGTACATCTCATTCACGCGCTGGCGAACCTTATACATCGTCACCTCGTTCTGGGCTGTCTGCACCTCGCCCTGCTGACGGGCGATGGCCTTCTGACGCTTGATGGTACCGCCGTCGAACACGGTCTGCTGCACATCAAGCCCTATCTTATACTGATCTTTCTTCAGACCCTCGATGCTGACACCCAACTGTCCGAGCATGCTTCTCATCTCGTCAGGCCATGACATCACGTCGCTCTGATATGTGGCCTGGACCGAGGCCGACACCTGTGGCAGCCATCCTTTCTGGATATTCGCCACCGTCAGCGCCGTGGTCTGCTCTATCAGTCCATACTGCCGTATGAGCGGGTAGTTCTGTTCTGCCGCCTGCTGGCAGGTCTCGAGTGTCTGGGCACCTGAATGTGCGATGAAAAGATGAAGAACCGTAATAATGCAAAGACTCCGTTTCATAATTCTTGAATGATTTCCACTGCAAAGGTACGACACTCATCCGATTCCTGGACTACCCATAGAACGACAAAAATGTCCTTTTTGTTCGATTACCGCATAAAAACGATGTCTTTACAATAATATTTATTATCTTTGCATCGAATCAAACGACCGATAGCGTATGGACAGACAACCGGAACTGATGAACTACTCACGCATGAAGGGGGTTTACGATGCCCACCTCGGCGAGATACTGAAGCATGCCTTCATCAACAACGAACTGGGTATGCTCTATGGCAATCCCAGCATATTCAGATTGGTACTCCAGCAACATAAGCCGCCCTTCACCATCAATGATCTGCGCTTAGGCATCATCACGCAAGGCAGGGCACATGTGAGACTGAACCTGGTAGAGAAGGTCATGGAGCCAGGAATGTTCCTTTTCGCCGGTCCCGGCGCCATCATCCACCCTCTTTCTTTCTCGGACGACCTGGAGATCTACGGCATCGGACTATTCGACGACTTTCCCATGCCACAGATGCCCTCAACCTTCAACGGACAGGTGCGCGACTTCCAGGTAAAGGCCGACGCTGATGACATCGACACAGCCCGACATATCATAGATACGATCTGGCACATGGTTCATCAGGCTGACTATAACCGTCAGGCGGTCAGCTGTCTGGTGGCTGCCATGATGTACCTGTACGACGGGGTCTATCGCCAGCATATCGACCAGCTGAAAGTGTCACAGTCGCGCGAACAGACCATCTTCGACCGTTTCATCCAGCTTGTCAACCTGCATTGCTCCGAGCAGCACCAGATAGGCTACTACGCCGACCGTCTCTGCCTGACTGAACGTTATCTTAGCACCATCATCCGCCAAACCAGCGGTGTCACAGCCAAGGAATGGATAGACCGTGCGCTCATCACCCGCATCAAGGTGGAGCTCATGCACAGCAACAAACCTGTCGCCCAGATCGCTGAAGAGCTGCACTTCCCCAATCCTTCTTTCTTCAGCAAATACTTCAAACGAATCATCGGCCTCACCCCTGGAGATTATCGCATATCGAGCAAAGGTTTTTAAATGATGCCCCAAAAATTTTATCGTATGCAAAATTATTCGTACCTTTGTGGACGTTACTAAATACTAACTATAAACCAATATGAAAAAAATTGTATTATTTATCGTTGGCCTCATGACACTGGTGGCCTGTCAGAAACAGCAGGAGCAGAAAGAGGCTGGTTTTATCGTGCAGGTATCGCTGGGCGGGTGGCACTCACCGAACTATACGGCTGAGCAGATTATCGGCCGCATCGACACGGTGAGTCAGCTGATCCCTGTGCAGAAGGTGATCATCGGCTGGAGCCAGGACAAGGAGATATACCGTGAGGTGGGCAGGTACCTGCATGACAAGAACATCCGCATGCTGCTGTGGCTGCCTGTGTTCGCCGAGACGGAGGAGGTGTGCGACAATACGCCGGCGGTGGACCTGTGGGGAGAGGTGCCGACCAACTACGACCTGGCTGCGGGAGAGGACTTCCGCTTTAACTGTCCGACAGACCCGAAGAACATGGCTAACGTGGTGGCCATCTACGACAGTCTGTTCAGCGACTGCGGCTTCGACGGCGTGTTTCTTGACCGCATTCGCACCCAGTCGTTCGTGAGCGGCGTGAGCGGCGTGCTCGGCTGCGGTTGTCCGCTCTGCGTGGAGCGCTTCGCCGCCGAGGGGGTCGACATCGAGGCGGTGAAGGCGGAATACAAGGCCAAGGGCGATGCGTTCTTCTCTGTCAGCGGCTACACACCTGCCGAGGGTTTCAGCTTTGAGAACCCCATTGCGGCCGCCTACTTCAAGGCCAAGGGCCATGTGGTCAGCAACTCAGTGGCGGCCGTCGCCGACACGCTTCGCAGTCGCGGTCTGGAGGTGGGCATGGATCTGTATGCGCCCTTCATGGCACCTTTCGTGGGACAGGACTATGCCATCCTGGCCCGTCATGCCGACTTCATCAAGCCGATGCTGTACCGTCAGACCTTTGCCCCTGCCGGCATGGGCTTTGAATACGACCTGCTGCGGAAGGCGGTGCCTGCCGCTACAGGCTATCCCGACTTCAAAATGGATGTGGACTTCCTGCACTCGCAGCTGGAGGCCATGGAGCCTTATCCGTGCGGCAAGTACCCTGGCATCGAGATCAACTACAAGGAGGTGGTGGCACCTACCTCGCCGGAGTATGTCGAGGAATCGCTGAAGGCGGTGCTGGGCCACAACTTCGACGGTGCCGTTCTCTCGTGGAACATCATGCGTGCGCCACTGAGTCATCTGGAGCCGCTGAAGCCGCTGAGGAAGTAAGGTTCGTGCACTAATGTTTGGAGGGTAACGAAATAATTCGTACCTTTGTCGACAAATCACGAAACGACAGAATGATCATTTCTTAAAACTATCAACCATTATGAAGAAACTATTCATGACAGCGATGATGGTCGCTGCAAGCGTGGGTATGACGAATGCCCAGACTGTTCAAAAGCAAGTGGTAGAAGAAGGCGGTACCGGTCCGTTCAAGTCGGAGGTGGTAGGCGATGCCTCATGCCCTGGCTTCACGGTGTATCGTCCGCAGAACCTGAAAGAGGTGGTGGCACAGAAAGGTGCCCTGCCCGTGATCGTTTATGCCAACGGTGCCTGTTTCAACAACAACGTGGAGATGCGCCTGCTGTTGAGCGAGGTGGCCTCCTACGGCTATGTGGCTGCCGCCATCGGCCCGTACGACGAGGAGGATGTGATGGCGCAGTGGAGAGGCGTGTTGAAATCATCGTATCCTGAGACCAAGGGCGAGGTGATCATGGCCAACGGCGAGAAGATCCTGCCGCTTACCCCTGAGGAGATCAAGGCTCGCCAGGAGCAGCAGGCCAAGCAGAGAGAGCAGGCCATGAAGAACGCCAAGAAAGGCAAGAAGCAGCAGCCGGCAGCGCCCGTGTTCCGTACCTATCCGAAGATGCTGCTGGAGGTGCTGGGCTGGTTGACCGACCAGAATGCCACCGCCGGCTCGGAATACTACCACTGCCTGGATCTGGACCACGTGGCTGCCATGGGTCAGTCGTGCGGCGGTGCACAGGTGCTGGGCGTGGCCCACGATCCTCGTATCAAGACCTGTGTGATGCTGAACTCCGGTATCGGCGACATGGAGATGATGGGCTCGACGAAGGAGATGCTCAACAACCTGCACCAGCCGATGTTCTACATGATTGGCGGGCCTGGCGACATCGCTTATGCCAACGCTCAGAAGGACTATGAGCGCATTGCCGACAACATCCCTGTGGTGATGCTGAACTCGAAGGATGGCCACAGCGGCACCTATTACGAGAAGCATGGCGGCAACTACGCCAAGGCTGTGGTGAAGTGGCTCGACTGGCAGTTGAAAGGTCAGGTGGGACAGTCGGCCCTCTTCCTCGACGACGAATACTTGAAGATGAAATTCCCTGAGTGGCAGGGTGTCAGGAAGAACTTCTAAGATGAACTTTGATATGGGTAGCAGGATGAAACAAGGATACCAGGTGCTGGGGGGGCTGCTCTGCCTCGCGATGACTTCATGTTCGGTAATACGAGGTTATAGGGCCGATGGCCAGAGCGGACCGGACATCTTCAGTTTTGAACACCATGCCCACGACACGATTGGCAATGGGGAACAGGCATTCCAGTTCCCCATTGCCAACGATAAGGCCGGGTGGATAGACACCCTGCATTTCTATACCCAACGGCCACGTTTCAAGAACATCACGTTGCCAGAGGCGCTGAATACCAAGAGAGAGACGCAGGGGGTGATGATCATCCGGAACGACAGTATCATTTACGAGAAATACTGGGGCGATTTCTCTTCCGACCGTCTGGCTACCGTCTTCTCTGTATCCAAATCGATCACATCGCTCTTGTGCGGCATTGCTGTCGACGAGGGTTATATCCACAGCATCGACGATGCCGTTACCCAGTATCTGCCCGAGCTGAAGAAGAAAGACCCGATGTGGCAGAAGCTCACGATCCGCCATCTGCTGAACATGCAGAGCGGACTGGATTTCGACGATACGTATTCGCTGACCTTGAAGGATCTGAAACGTCTTCACGCGATGGCGAGGTTGAATTACGGGCATAACACCATGAGACAGATCCGGGGACTCCGGTTCCGCTGCGAGCCCGGCACAGAGCATCGCTATGAGAGTATGACGTCGCAGATCTTAGGCGTGGTCATCGAGCGTGCCTCGGGCCAACGCTTTGTCGATTATCTCAGCGAGAAGATATGGAAGCCTCTGCAGATGGAGTCGCCGGCATTGGTTAATATCGACAGCCGTCGACATGATGTGGCCCACGCCTTTGGCGGCATCACCACGACTATGAAGGATCTTGCCAAGATCGGGCGCCTCTATCTTCATCGCGGACAGTGGAACGGCAAGCGCATCGTCAGCGAGGAATGGATACGCCAGACGACTGACTATAACACCGACAACGAAGGCTATCATTTCAATTGGTATAACCTGAGCAACGTGGGTTCTGCCAAACCGCCCTATCCCGGCTATTACGCCCTGGGCATACACGGTCAGGTGCTCTATGTCAACCCCTACAAGAATCTGATCATGGTACGAATAGGCATGTACAATATGGGCTCCATATTCGTGCCCGAGCTTTTCGAACAACTGAGCAACTGCGGCCGATTCTAATCATCCTTGCACCCGAATCCAGAAACAATGGCAATAGAAAAAGCAATATTCCGTAGAGCAGAGCTCCTGTTGGGCGATGAGGCGATGAGCCGCATCAGTCAGGCACGGGCCTTGCGCAAGCGTTTCAAACGCGACGGGCAATACCCCAAGCGCAAGTTCCAGTGCGTCTATTCCGACGAGCTCTTAGAAAACAAAGGCCATAACGCCACCTGCGGTACAGAGCAATGCGTATGTCCTAAAGCCAAGAGTGGTCCAGGCGATCCCCATCTCCTGAACCATGAATGGTGCTCGTCAAAGGCTCAAATCAACGGCACCTTGGCTCATATCACCGCCATCTTCGGCTTTATGCTCGCCGGTCTGGTGATTCAAGATGCCGTGCGCGAAGCGTAGCATGAACGATATATTTAACCATTCATTACCTGTATGAAAAGCTTTCTGTTTCTCCTTGGAGCTATCGTCAGCGAGGCTTTTGCGACTTCTATGCTGAATGCCTCGAATCAGTTTACAAAGCTGTACCCGTCAGTCTTGTCTGTCGCAGGCTATTGTGCTTCGTTATACTTGCTTAGTCTTACCCTTAGAACGATGCCTGTAGGTATTGCTTATGCCATCTGGTCGGCCCTTGGTATTGTACTTATCACTCTGATTGGAGTATTTGCATTCAAGCAAGCCCCTGATATGCCTGCGATAATTGGCATGATCCTCATTATTGCAGGAGTCGTGATCATTAATCTGTTCTCCAAGATGAAAGTACATTAGGAACAGATAAATCATTTCAGCGAGATATTGCGGATGACAAATGCATCTTTGGCATCACCCTCAACGAAATCAAAGGTGTTGGGCTTAGTATCGAAAGGCTCGAAGGTAAGCGTAAAGTCAGTGTAATTTATAGCACCTATGTAGTCTTCCTTGGCAGTAAAGGTGTTTACCTCTGGATAGTTATTCTCGTCAAGCTTAATGCCATCAGCAGCTACCAGCTGGTATTTCTTTCCGTTTGCCTCAAGATATGATTCTTTGACTATACGAAACCAACTATTTTCCTGTGAATAACAACGAAGACTGATGGTGGTGCCCTTAGGCGTAGCATCAACTGTCTTAATGACAAGATTCAGGTTGGCTGTATTGTCTTGCTCGAGACCATTTAGCACCTCGGCCATTCCCAGAAACCATCCCGGCCCATAACCGACCACCTTCCACAGTATGCGCCCATCGGGCGAGATCATTACGTAATGGGGTACAACGAGTTCGTCACAGTAAAGACTTTCGACACCTCCCTTGCACATCTTTCCATCATTCCAGTTCTTCCATACGATCTTCTTGCTCCAGTTATTCTCTTGCCAAGAAGAAAGTTTATCTTGATTGATACCAACGATTTCGAGCTTCCCTTTCATTCGCTCATAAACCTCTCTCATCTCAGGCTCTGACATAATACATGGGGCACAACCGAGGCTCCAGAAGTCGAGCAGCACATATTGGCCGTTTTTCCCAAACAGTTCTGCCAGATGGCGCTTATTGCCTTGCATATCGAAGAGTTCGGCATCGACGGCTTCTTCTCCCACTTGCAGGACATGCGGTGGATTAACTAATGCATGTATCGTCATCAGTTCCTGTTCGAACCCTTTCGGAGCGCGTGCCGCAGTGGCAGCCTCTAACTCCTTGAGTTGTTGGGTATAGGGAAAGTCTTCATAGTTTTTGGAATAAAGTGCCACAGCTTCTAACTCGTGGAGCGATGCTGCATCTATAGGCAGAGACGGCAGGATATCCATCGTCTGTTTGAGTATCTTTAAAAAAGCATGTTGAATATCCCCCCAATGATACTCACCTATAGTAAGTGGAAAATAATCTTTATAGGCATCCATATTGTGCTCAGTGATGCGATTGGCCGTCTGCTGTTCCGGTATGGGACTATCAACTTTCCACAAAGGAAAAATACAATCGGTGCCTGTCAATTCTACCAACGCATCTGGTTTTAAATAGAGCGTCATTAAGTGATTGGGACAGCCTTCGCCATTAAGATACAGATTACTAGGAATGAGTTTGTCGACAGGGACAGTCATTGTGAAGTGCCCACCAATGACAGTGTCGACGGCTGCGGTTACATTGTCGATAATACTTATTGCGACCGTGCCATCTTTAAGTGCGGGTGAATAACCCTTGATGGTTGCACACTTTGTTGATTGTCCATGCCCTGCGATGGCTACGAGAGCGAGCAACATAGTTGATAAAAGTCTCTTCATCATTGTTAGGTTTTTGGTTTAATAATCATTTCACCCGGTTTAGGCGGGACAAATATAACAAATTCCGTTTTATGTCCAAAGGAAATTATTATACATTAAGCATTTTTTAGCGGAATGAACCCAAGCGTGTAACCGTTGTAAAATATATTAAGGTATATCGCATGAACCTCCCCAAGTTTATTATCACCCTCGATGGTGTGTTTCGTCTCGGCATGGTCTGCCAGCATAGGCACTTGCTTAAGCCTGGCGACCAGTGCATCGGTGGCGGCTATTATGTCTTCGACTTCGTTTCAAACCGTATCATCCTCGACAGAGAATCCTACGATTTCGGCCGTCCCAAATGGCATCTGCTGGAAACATTGAAAGTTCCCTCTACCTATCGCGGACTGCGGATAGTATACAAGTATGATGACGGTTTCCACGATGACTTCAACGTCAGCGAGGAACTTCAGATCGAGTATTACGACTGAAACATGAAACAGCAGCTCGTATGAGTGCTGTTTATCGTACAGAGAGTGAAAGATTGTTGGAAATACGGTCATATAGTACAGATTCCGGGGATTATTCAGTACCTTTGCACTCAAAATTCAAAACGATATGAAAGTAAAGATACAGACAATGCTGGGCGACATCGTGGTTCGCTTGTATGACGAGACTCCCATCCACCGTGACAACTTCGTGAAGCTGGTGAAAGATGGCTACTATGATGGTACGCTGTTCCACCGCGTGATTAAGGATTTCATGATCCAGGGGGGTGATCCTGATTCCAAAGGTGCGCCTGCCGGCAAGATGCTGGGTGTCGGCGGTCCAAGCTATACGCTGGAAGCCGAAATCAAGGACGGTCTTTTCCATAAACGAGGTGCCTTGGCAGCCGCTCGTCAGGGCGACGAGGTGAATCCCGAGCGTCGTAGCAGCGGCTCACAGTTCTATATCGTCTGGGGACAGGTGTACAACGAAGGTCAGCTCCGTCAGTTCTCCAAGCAGCTGAAGATGCAGAAGATCCAGTCGGCCTTCAATCAACTGGCCGCTCAACATCGCGACGAAATCATGCAGATGCGCCGCGAACGAAACCGTGCCGGTCTTCAGGAGTTGCAGGATAAACTCGCAGCCGAAGCGGAAGCGCAGGTCACTGGCGAGGGACTGACAGAGGAGCAGCGCACGATTTATTCGACCATTGGGGGAACCCCACATCTCGATGGCCAGTACACCGTGTTCGGCGAAGTGGAGGAAGGTCTTCATGTCGTGGAAATGATCCAGGGTTCTGCTACCGGACGTGGTGACAGACCCGTTGATGACATTGAGATGAAGATGTCGATCATTGATTGAATGACCATGGGTACTTATTGATGATGACTAGCATCGTCATTGCCATATTCCTACTGAGTATCGGAGCCAGTTTCGTGCAGCGCACAACCGGCTTCGGCTTCGGTATCTTCATCATGACGATGCTACCGTTCTTCCTGCCAACATACGGCGAGGCCACAACACTCTCAGGACTTCTTGCCATCACAACATCGGCAGTCATCGTCTGGCGGTTGCGTGAGTATGTCACCTGGCTGCGGCTCTGGCCGATACTGCTGACTTTTATTGTTGTCTCGACGATAGCCATCTTTGCCCTGACGCGCATCGAAGACCACATCCTGAGACTAATTCTTGGCATAGCGCTCATTATCATCAGCATCTATTTCGCTGTATTCAGCCAACGAATCAAGCTACCGACAACTAAGCAAGTGCAAGTCGGAGCAGGAACGCTGAGTGGACTGATGGGGGGCTTCTTTGGGATGCAAGGTCCTCCCGCCGTACTGTATTTCATCCAGTCGGAGTCGACAAAGGAGCACTATATGGCGATGGCACAGACCTATTTCCTTATAGGAAATGTGATGATGACCATCGTCCGAGCCTACAACGGTTTCCTAACTACGACTGTCCTGACGGATTATCTTTTCGGCCTTGGTGGCGTCATCATTGGCACCTGTTTGGGAGCCTTCGTATTCAAGCGCATCCCCAACCGTATCTTCCGCTACATCGTCTATGCCTATATCGCTATAAGCGGCATGATCATACTGCTATCGTCATGACACAACTGATGATCTCCAAATAAAAAAGGCTTGCAACTGAGTGTTACAAGCCTTTTTGTTGGGTGCCCGGTGGGACTCGAACCCACGACATTCAGAACCACAATCTGACGCTCTAACCAACTGAACTACGGGCACCATCTTCTCTTATTCAGAGATGCTCCTTTTCAAAAGCGAGTGCAAAGGTACGGGAATTATTCGAGATAACCAAACAATTCCCGTACTTTTTTCACTTTTTCTTTATTTTGCAGGCTGAGCAGGAGCTGCGGGAGCCTCTGCGGCAGGAGCTTCTGCTGGAGTTGTAGCGCTCTTCTGCTGACTAGCACCGAAGCCCGGCAGATTGTTCGGGTTGGTGGCAGGAACCTCATAGTTCTCCATCACCGACGACTCGTTGGAGGCCTGGGGTGCTACATAGGCACAGAAGACGCTGAGTACCACCATGGCAGCTGCGAGACCCCATGTGGTCTTCTCAATGAAGTCGGTGGTCTTACGAACACCACCAATCTGGTTGTAGCCAGAGAACTGAGAAGCCAGACCGCCTCCCTTTGACTCCTGAATGAGCACAATGCCAACCATCAGCAGGGCTGCAATCACGATAAGAATTACTAGTAATGTGTACATCTTTTTTACTCTTTATTTATTATTATTATTTATAATCAATTTCTCTAAGAAACGAATTTGGTCTGCAAAGTAAGCATTTTTTTTCGGAAATTGCAAACTTAATCGCTGAATAATTTCTAAAGCCCTCGAATATCTGCCTTGTTTGATGTAAATTCGGGCCAATGTCTCGGTAAAATACTCTTCTTCAACACCATCGGACGTGTTTTCCTCTTCTACTGAGGGGCGGGGCGACGATGTGGGCTCATCGCTGAGCACAAAGCGACCTTTGTCACTTTTTATGAATGTATCGATAAGGTTCTGACCTCGCATCTGGGGCACCTCCTCAGACTTGTCGTCATCCTCGGTCTCGAGGAGATAGGCCACATAGTCGACAGCCGCATCGGCGGGCGTCGGCTTACGCTTCTTCTCTTTGTGCTCTTCCTGCGGAATAGAGTCGAGGAAGTTGTCAATGAGCGAGAGGGTGCGACTCTCGGGTTGGGCGGCCGACGGACGATGGGTCGTGTCGGCAGACTGATGGGCGACGGGGCGCAGACGGTAGTGGGCGGCCTCGATCATATCGAAGAGCACCCGACGGTCGGTGATGTAGACGGCAGCGCGTCGCAGCTCCTCGTCGAACGACGGGTCGTGGAGCAGATACAGGTTCTGGAGCATGAGCAGACGGGCGGTCTGCCAACAGGGATAGAGGGCCAACAGAGAGCGCAACTCGTACAAAGTGTCGCGGTCCAGACGCTCGGGGTGTTGTATCAACTCTACGATTCTTTCCATCTCTCCTTACCAGTTGGCCACTGTTGCATTGAATATTTGACTGCAGATATCCTTGACCATCTGCGTGACGAGTTCCTCCTGCACGGAGTTCAGCGACTGCGTAGACGGGAAACTGGCGCGGGCGGTGAACTGCTGTTCGAAGTCTTCATTGTGGTTCGTATTGTTAGTGAACCTGACATTGACGGTCATCGAGAGCTCCGTCATGGCCGAGTAGCCGTCACTGGATACCGCCTTGTTGGGTTGCTCATAGCGGGTGATCTCGCCCTCGATCTTCAGGTCGCCATTACGCTTCACCTGCTGCAGACGGGTACGCTTGCCAAAGAGGTCCTTCAGTTCGTTGTTGAAGATGGGACCCATCGGTCCCCACACGTAGCTGGAGCGAATCGGGAAGTCGGCTATCTGTATCGTCTTGGTCTTCGAGTAGTCGATGCTGGCGCCATTGAACTTATAGCTGACGGAGCAGGCCGTAAGGAGCATGGCCAGGCATACGACACCTACCTTCGCCCAACGGCTGACGATGCTTGTATGGGATATCTTATTTGTCCAGATCATATTGTTTCAGTCTGCGATAAAGGGTACGGTCGCTGATGCCCAGCTCCTGGGCGGCGCGCTTGCGGTTACCGTGGTTACGCTCCAGGGCTTTCTCAAGCATCTGCTTGCCCAGATCGTTCAGGTTCAGGCTCTCAAGCTCTTTCTCGGGCTCTACATATTCCTCGGCAAAGGCATCTTCCATCGGCGTGGCCATGGGTTGGATGGGCTGAAGGGGTGCCAGTTGGGTGGAGCCTGAGGCCGTGGTGATAGCTGCCCCACTCTGCGCCTCGTCGAGACGTTTCTTCAACTGTCCCATCTCATGACGCATCTCGTTGACGTTACCACGCAACTCGAACAGGATCTTATAGAGGATCTCACGTTCATTCTCGAAGCTATGGTCGCCCTCACGGTGGATGGTGGCCAACTGTGTGGTCTCCTGATCCTGCGGGATAAAGCGTCTGAGGATGGCGGCCGTGATGGTACGCTCTGGCGAGAGGATGGATATCTGCTCGGTGATATTCTTCAACTGGCGCACGTTGCCCGGCCATTTGTATCGCAGCAGGATCTGCTTCGCCTCATCGTCGAGCACCACACGTTCCATCTTGTACTTCTCGGCCATCTGCATGGCAAACAGACGGAAGAGCAGGATGATATCCTCGCCACGCTCACGGAGGGGCGGCATCTGGATGGGGATGGAGTTAAGACGATAGTAGAGATCCTCCCGGAAACGGCCTTCGCTGATGGCTTGACGAATGTTCACATTGGTGGCGGCCACGATGCGGACATCGGTCTTGCGCACCTCGGTGGCTCCCACAGGGATATACTCGCCTGTCTCCAGCACACGGAGCAGACGGGCCTGTGTGGCCAACGGCAGCTCGCCCACCTCGTCGAGGAAGAGCGTGCCCTTATTGGCTACGCCAAAGTAACCCGGGGAATCGTTGATAGCACCTGTGAACGAGCCTTTCACATGGCCGAACAACTCGGAATCAATCGTGCCTTCGGGGATGGAGCCACAGTTGATGGCGAAGTACTTCTCGCGCCGACGCGGGGAGTTGTCGTGGATCACGCGTGGCACGATCTCCTTACCCACACCACTCTCACCGGCTATGAGCACACTAAGATCGGTCGGCGCCACCTGTAAGGCGACATCCAGCACATGGTTCAAGGCCTCGCAGTTGCCCACGATATTGTACCGCTGTTTGATTCCTTGTAATTCTGAAGTTTTCATCTAGCTGACAAAATTACATATTTTTTCCGAGACTACTGCAATAATGGCAGATTTTTAACGCAAAATCACTTTTCTTTCTTATCAAACTTGATAAGCAGCAGGCCGATGGCCGTCCATATCAGTTCTCTGACGCGCACGATGAGCGCTACGAAGATGCCCGCACGGGCGGTCATGCCTAGACCACCGGTCGACATCAGGAAACCGCCCTCACGCCCGCCCAGTTGTAGGGGCATGAAGAAGAAGATGTTGGCAAACAGGGTGGTGAAAGCATAGACCAGAATACAGTCTATAAAGTTGACATGCGGCAGGATGACCAACAGGATAAAGAGGATCTCCAGAGCCGAGGCGACACGCACAGACAACTCGAGTAAGACCGCAGCAACGAACGTACGCGGGTTCTGGTTGTGCAGGGCGGCTATCTGCCTGTCCACCGTGGCCAGTTTCTCCTGGTTACGTTCGAAGAAGGGCTGTGCCCAGCGTCGAACCATCGGGAAATGGCGCAGGATATTCATACCTGTCATGGCGATACCTTTCTTATATCCTCTGGTAAAAAACCAGACAGCCAGGATGCAGAATCCCACGACCAGCGTCAGGACGACGGCCATGAACGGAGTCATCGGCTGGGTGATCACATAAAGCAGTGAGGCCAGTAGCCACAACCAGAAATGACTGTAGATATGCGTCATCACATAGAGGATGACCGATGAGGAGGCGCGCTGTGTGCCTATCTTCGGCGAAAGCGACATGATGCGATAGGGCTCACCGCCCATCAGTCCGCCTGGCGTGGCGTAGTTGAGTGCGAAGCCAGAAACCGTGATCTTGTAAAGCCACCAGAAGCCGATATGATGCCTTCGGCACACATGCTGCTCGTTGCCTATACTATCGATGATGAGATACCAGGAATAGGTATTGGCGATATAGAGAATGCCCCAGAGGAGGATGACAGCCAGGAACCAGTAGCCTGCATGGTTCACCCCTTCCCACACTTGACGGAAGTCGAGCTGCGTCACCATGACTATCAGCACGACCAGACCAAAGGCGAAGAAGGCATTCTGATATCTCTTTTTCATTCCTTAGGAGCGTCGTCGGCAGATGCCGGCGCTTTCTTGGGCAGTTCCTTGCTCTTCACGGCGAAACGGGCCTTGTCGCCATCCTCGCGCTTCTCGTGATAGAGCTTCGGCAGCGGATTGGCAAGGGGCTCATCGTAGTCGACTCTATGACGGAACATGTCGACGGCCATATAGATAGCATGACGCATGGAACTGGCATCGGCGACACCCTTACCAGCGATATCGAAAGCGGGACCGTGATCGGGTGTGGTACAGATGGCGGTGATGCCAGCCTTGAGCTTCACGCCATACTCGTGGGCCAGTGTCTTGAACGGAACGATGCCCTGATCGTCATACATGGCCAGCACACCGTCGAAGCTATGATACAGTCCTTCGCCGAAGAACTCATCGGCCAGGAAGGGTCCGAAGGCCTGGATACCTTCATTCTCCATACCCTCGACGGCGGGAGCGATAACGGTCTGCTCCTCGTTGCCGGGCTGTGGATTCAGGGCCAGTACGGCGATACGGGGATTAGAGATGCGGAAGTCGCGCTTCAGACTCGTATGGAAGATACGGCCCTTGTCCATGATCTTCTCTGTGGTAATGGCCTGGGCAACCTCCTTGATGGGCAGACGACTGGTGACAAGACCGATACGTACGGCATCGCCCACCATCATCGTCAGCGGTTTGTCTTCCTTCTGGGGCGAAGTGGCCGACTTGACGGGTCCCAGCACGAGCACGTCGTAGAGCCCTTTCTGCAGGTCTTCCTTGGCACGGGCCATCGCCTTACGGGCGGCATCGGCCGACTCATCTGTGGACTGTCCCAGATCGACCTTCACCTCCTCGTCGAAGGTAGCCAGCATGTTCAGTCTGTTCTCATGAGCCTCATCGGCGCTATTGATGATCGAGAACGGCACCTCCAGATTAAGCGCCTTACGATGGTAGGCTGCCACCTTGGGTGAGCCATAGACGATCGGGGTGCATAACTCCAGCATCATGGGGTCTTCAAAGGCCTTGAGAATCACCTCATAGCCAATGCCGTTTGTATCTCCATGCGTGATTGCCACGCGAATCTTTCTATCTTCCATTTATCTTGTATGTTTTTATATTTCGTGATTTTTCTTCGCCGTAGAGAGCAGACCGCAGGCCGCGAAGATATCCTGTCCCCTACTCGCGCGGATGGTTGTGAACACCCCGTGGTTGGTCAGGTAGTCGCGCAGGGCCTCCATACGCTTCTCATCGGCACCAGGCAAGTCGACACCCGGAATCTCATGGAAGCGGATGAGGTTGACACGGCACTCCAGTCCCTCCAAGAGCTTCACGATCTCCCGTGCGTGCATCGTCGTATCGTTCAGTCCGCCAAAGCAGATGTACTCGAACGAACAACGGCGCTGATGGGTGAAGTCATACTGCTTCAGCAATGCCACGACCTCGGTGATAGACATCTGACGCTCGGCAGGCATCAGCTGACGGCGCTGCTCTACCAACGGAGAATGCATTGAGATGGCCACGTGACAGTCGCTCTCGTCGAGAAAGCGCTTCAGCTTACCCTTCACACCCACACTGCTCACGGTGATGCGCTTCGGACTCCACGCATAACCGTCGGCCGAGGTCAGAATCTGGGTGGCCTTCAGCACAGCGTCGAGGTTATCCATCGGCTCACCCTGTCCCATAAACACGACGTTCGTCAGTGTCTCACGCTCAGGAAGGGCATAGATCTGGTTCAGGATATCACCTGTCGACAGACTGCCCTCGAAGCCCTGCTTGCCTGTCTGACAGAACAAACAGTTCATCTTACAGCCCACCTGACAACTCACGCAGAGGGTGGCACGATCGCCATCGGGGATATATACCGACTCGACATACAGGGTTGGCGTTTCCGCATCATCCCCCTGTTCTGAGCATCTCACAGGAAACAGATACTTTATGGTACCGTCGACAGAACGCTGACTATCGATCGGCGACATCGCTCCAACGACAAACTGCTCTTTCAGCCGTTCACGGTTCACCTTTGAGATGTTCGTCATCTCGTCAATGCTCCGCACATGCTGCTGATAGAGCCATTTGACAATCTGTCCCGCTGTGAACTGGGGCATGCCCAACGCCTTCACAGCCGTCTTCAGCTCGTCGGATGTCATCCCGAGCAATACCTTCTTTTTCCCGTTATTCTCCATTTTGCGGACAAAGTTACGAAAAAACGAGCGCAGAACAAAATAAGTTCACTTATTTTTTATGCCGAGTGTAAGTAACTTCGCGATTTCTATCGCAAAGTTACGAAAAAACGAGAGAAATGCAAAAGAAATACTTGTTTTCTTTTCATTTCCGAGTGCATGTAACTTCGCGGTCGAATGACCGCAGAGTTACGAAAAAGTTTTGATTTGTTTGGTTTTCTCGGGAAATATTACGAAATTTGCGCTGTATTACAAATGATCCAAGATAACCATGAGAGAGAAAATCGATTGTTTCCTGCCTTACGAAGACCTTCAGTCGACTGCTGAGATTACGGCGCAGCTAAGAGGTAGTAAGACAGTACAACATATATTCCTACTTGTAACACAGGCCCTTGACACGGAGGTGATGGCATCCTTCCCGGGCTGTCAGCAGATTACGGTAGACAACCTCACCAGCAGCAACACGCTGATGAGCATCGCTGAGAATGCAAAGGCTGATTATGCCCTGCTTCAGACGAAATCCACCCGACTGACCATCGGTGACAGCGCG
>Ga0265298_10000092_pt1 | contig 128014 bp, 156 predicted proteins | sample AusTroGonzalo_MG_3_FD_193486 | JGI IMG/M metagenome (GOLD analysis project Ga0265298, IMG submission 193486) | Bovine rumen microbial communities from tropical cattle in Woodstock, Queensland, Australia - Gonzalo_01 | ecosystem: Host-associated > Mammals > Digestive system > Stomach > Rumen ...
AATCGACTTTGTCGCTTCGCTCGTCGAAGTAATCGACTTTGTCGCTTCGCTTGTCGAAGAACTTGTTCGCTTTCTTGCTTAGGCAAGCGTCTCCTATCGTCGCCGAGCGGCTGGCAAAGAACCGTGAGCCATGAACCGTTACTCATTAGAGTATGCCACGTCGTCCTGCGGGGTGAGGGTGAACTGGCCGCTGAGCTGGTTCGCGGTGGCCATGGCGTTCAGCGCCTGCACCGTTGCGGACTGGTGGGCGTGCATCTGGTCGGGGCTGACCCATCCGTCGAGGATGTTCATCTGAGTGAGGCTCCTGAGCAGTTCGACCGCATTTCCGGGCATCACGCTGCTGGTCTGGGCGGCTGCGCTCTGGGGCGTGGCGGCGAACCGCTGCGTCTGGTCGTCCCAGTTGGCGGTCTGCATGGTGACGCCGGTGTTGCCGACCTGGTAGGTGCCGGGGAAGTAGGTGGAGAGGGGGACGCTGCCTGAGGGTAGCTCGGCGAAGGTGTCGCCCTCGGCGTCGGCGGGGAGGAGGTAGAGGTTTTGGTAGTGCTTGACGTTGGCTGGTGCCAAACCATACCAGACAAGTAAAGGATTGGCTGTGAGCCATGCTTTACATGCGGCTCGATTACTATTCTCGGAAGAATTGTCGAAACCGTAAGGGACAAGCCTCGATTTATTAACACACAAAGATAGATACGCTGTAATGCCTATTGCTTCTGTATGCTTATTATATACATTGGCACCGATATTTGGCAATACGCTGCTCAATATAATACCATTTTTGCCTGAGTATTGATATGTATAGAAAGAAATGGTTTTCTGCGAAGCCCATCCACCATTAGTCGTATCTCCACCAGACCATGTAATCGAACCGCCTATCGTAAGATTATCGATTCTTTTGTCTGCTGAATCATTTGCGATGTTTATCAAATCACGGAAAGTCTGCGCTCCTCTTGCACCCTGCGGGAACATCCTCACAAAACTCCCCGTGCCGTCCTGCTGACCCACAATCCTTGTAATCGGCAGCTCCAGCACACTCCTCGTGTACCCGCCGACCTCGTCGCTTGGCGTCGCGTCGTCCCACACCTGCCAGCAGGCGCAGTCCGCCAGGCTACCGCTCGACAGCGTCACCTGCATCACCACCGCGTCACCTTCCGGCACGCTCACCTCGTACACCGAGCCAGCCGTCACTTCGACCACCGCCATGGGCTGACCGCCCAGAGCCGTAGCCGCCACACCGCTGATGACCGCACCGTTCCGTGCCACCACGCGATACAGGCTGTCGGCATTCTCCCACTCGTAGTACGGGCAAAGGGCCACGCCAGAGGTCGGGTCGAGTAAGTTCACCCCCGGCATCGAGCGCAGCTGGAGCACCCGCACACCGATGAGCTCGCCGCCATTGTAGTCGTAGTCGTCGCGCAGACCCACCTTGCTGCCCAGCCAGCCATACATCGCGGCCAGCGTCGAAGGAGCCGAGGTGGGGATGAAGAAAACGAACGGGTTGCTCGATGTGCCGCTGCCGCTGCTATCAATCCCAAACGCCACCGCCATGTCGATGACGTTCCTCTTGGCCGATGCGCTGAAGTTCGTGCCGCCCACGAAGAACGCCGACGAGTACGTGTAGCTGCCCTCCTCGCCGCTGCGCTGTACCGCCTCGGCATGGGTTGCCCTCACCTTATAATGAAGACCCGTATAGTTGCTCTGGTTCTCCTCCGTCACGGCAGGAACGAATCCTTCGCCCGTCACGGCCACCCTGCCCGTCAGGTCCGCCCCCGTCAGGAACTCCCTCAGGAACAGGCACCCCATCGGCGTAGTACCAGCCGAGTTGGAGAATCTCTCCACCACCTTGCCGAACAGGAACTCCAGCTGTCCCTGCTCCGAAGCCACGCTCGAGCCCCCCGCCATCTTGTCGTACAACTGGCTCCAGCTCACGCCATCACCCTCGATGGTCTGCATCCTCGCGCTTCCGTTGCCAATCTCCGAGTCAGGGGCCGTCACCCCCAGCGTCGTCTGCTCCGTCACCACATCCTCCGACAGGATGTTCAGGGCGTTGCCAGCTGTGAAATCCACGTACAGCCCGTTGTTGCGAGCGAAGTTCTCGAATATCTCCGCCAGCTGTGCATCAATCACCGTGGCAATCGCATCCACGTAGTCCTTGACGGAGAACTCCTCGACCTTGGTGCTATCCCAATCGGCACCCGAAGCCAGCGGAGCGGTGAACTTCCACAGGCGACGGTCGTGGAAACACTTGTCCCCTACGGCGTGCGCTGTGGTGGTTGTAAACTCAGGGAATCCCAGTGCGGGGTTCTCAATTAACTTTGTGAGCGAAGCCGACAGAGCCTGATTGCGTGCTGAGTCCTTCACCAGCGTGTCAAGCGTCTTAGGAGCGAACGGATTCTGTGTGCCACGCTCCTGCAAATGTCCTTGTTTAGTTGTTACTGTCATAATTGTATAGTTTTAAATGTTCAATGTTCAATTCGCTTAGAACGGCCATGTGCCTGGGTCGCTCTCTACAAACTCCACGTCGTTGCCCAGGTCGGCCACGTTGGCCTTGGCTGCCAGCAGCGTGTCGGTCTGTGTCTTATTGTAATAATTAGAGGGGTCGAAGATAGATGTGATGGGCAGCGAGATGGGCTCCTTGCCAGCCGCCGTGTTGAAGGTGATAACCAGATTACCATCTACTACATCTACATTGTCCACCATGCCATCCTTGATAAACAGCGTGGCATCAATCTCAGAGAGCACCGTGTTGTTGTGCTTCAGCTCGATTTTCTTGGTGGTTTCGTTATACGATCCGCCGTTTACCAGCGAGTTGTGGTTGTGCGTGGGATTATTGCCCAGGTCGTCGATAAACTGGCTCAGGGCCGTTGGCTTGTTCTGCAGCTGGGTGTAATCGGTAGTGCCAGGGTCGCCCTTTACATAGATACTGGTTTTAACGTACTGACCCTGCTCCTGGTCCCAGTGATACACGTAGTTATCCACACCCACATAGTCGGCCTTGGCATTGGTGGTGGCCGATTGCACATCGGTAATGCCCTGGTACAGCAGCTGCAGCAGTCGGGCATACTCATCTACCAGGTCGGTGTCGGCAGGGTCCTCAACCACAAACTCGGGTGTTGTCGCCCATGTCTCAGCCGTAATGCCGCTGTTGATAGCCGCCCACTGCGCCGCCGTGAAGCCCGAGTTGTTCAGGCTGTACTCATAGGCCCACGCCGAGCCGTTGAACTTGTAGCGGTCCACACGGGCGATGACCGTCGGCGTGGCGTCGGCAGCAGGAACCTGCACAAAGGCGTAGTCATTGGTGTCGGGCACGATCGAGAGCGCCGCCATCTTCGTGGCCAGTGCCGCCGCTATCTGCTGCTGCGTGGCAGCGGTGGTCAACGAGAGGTCGCTCACGAGGTTGTACGTGCCACGGAACGTCGCCGTTGCCGTAGCGATACTGGAGTTCACAAAGGCTTTGTCTGCCAGCTGATTGCTGCTGGAAGCCTGGGCGGGAATAAGAGACTGAATCAGGGAGAGTTTTTCCAAGACCCAGTTCTTAACTCCAGTAAACATTTGGGTTGTTGTCATTAGTGGCATAATCGTAAGTATTTAATTAGTTAAAGATTTCGTTGAATTGTGCCTCGGTGATAGAAAGCAGCGGCGTACCGGAGAGTGCCCGTTCGATGTTCTCGGCGGTGACATCGGCATCCGAGCCGTCTTTTCCGTCCTTACCATCCTTTCCGTCCTTGCCGTCCTTACCATCCTGACCAGCAGGACCAGCAGGACCTTGCACGAAGATAGCAGCATCGAGGATGACGCTCCCATCTGGCAGGATGCCCACCTCGTTGGTGCAAGCCACGATCTGTATGTCGGAGCACTTGAACGTGCGTCGGCGCACCGCTGATGGCTCATGCACCGTGACCTCTACACCATAGACACCTACTCGCAGCGTGCCTGGGTCGGTGAAACTGACCACGTTGCCGTCGAGCGTATATTCGTACTCCTTACGTTGTCCCATCCAGTTGATGAGAGCTACATGGATTTCGCTGCCTTGTGGAGGAAAGTAGTCTTCCGTCACCCACTCACCGTTGACTGCTGTCTTTGTCTGTAGTGGCACGGACAACGGAAGTGTGTTGCCTGCCACCCAAGGAATCAATTTCTTTGTTGTTGCCATATTTTTTGTGTTGTTTTAATTACTCACTGCTATCATCTGAACTGTCGTCGCTGGGATAGAAAATGGCATTGAACTCTTCTTCTGTCAACGCATCCATTTTCGTTGGGAATGCCTCTGCAGGGTCAATATTCGAGGCTACCACGGTAGCGAGGTTAGCCACGCTGATCTGCACATAGCCCACGGCAGCACCGCCCGAGCGATTGATGAACGGCATGGTAGTGTCGGCATCGGTAATGGTAGTGACGGTAGGCACTTCCTCCTGGTTCTCCACCGAGGCACCCATGGTCGTCAATACTTCGATGACGATATCAACTATCTCTTGTCTCTCTTGTTCTGTCATAATCGTATGGTGTTTTAAAGTTATGCTTGTGCGGTATAGATAGGCGTGAGGCAGAGCCAGAACCAGTTATCGTTGACGCCAGTATAGACGGAAACCATCTTCAGCCCAGTAGCCAGCGGGAACCACAGGCTTGCAGGCGTGCCGTCGGGCTGTATAGTACCGTTAGACTGAATAGTGTAGGTCTTGGCAAACTGAAGTGACGCACCGTTGTTGCCCACAATCTCCAACTTGTAGCGGCGATTGGAGGATATAGGCTCGTTGCTGTATATCTCAATCTGACGGCCACGCATCTTAGGATGACTTGCCTGCGGGATGATAAGACCATGGTCGCCAGAGAGTTCGTAGCCAGTAGAGCTGTATGACTTGATAAGTACATAGTCAGCCCAGCCCGTGGTGTTCAGTGTAACAATATCGCCCGGGCTATGGCCACCGCCCGTCCAATCGCTATATTCGTGGTCAGGAAGTGCGGTAGTCTCGTCGATAAACTCATAACTCCAGTCGTAGTCATTGGTAAAGGTAGCCTTGATATAGATATTATTGCTCAGACCTCCGGTGAAGGGATCGACATCAGCATTGCGACACTTACCGCCCAAATAGGCGAAAGCCATGCGGCGATACAGACCATCGGTGGCGTGAATCTTACCGGCAATGGCAAACTCGTCGGTGGTGTTGTTCATACCCAGCATGGGATTGCCCTGCGAGTCAATGACAGAGAATTTGTTAGCTTGTATCTCTACCTCGCCTGTCTGGATGTTGATGCCCGTATTGGTAAGCCCGTTGGTGATACCAATGCGCACTTGGTCTGCCGTCTGCTCCACATACGAAGATATGTCCTCGTCAACGGTGGTGACATCGTACTCCGTGGGCTCCTGTCCAGCCTCCATCTGAACACGCTCGAAGAAAATGCCATCAACAGCGAAGTAGTTGAGCGTGATGGTGGCGGCGGCACCGTTGGGGAAATGGTCGAGCATGAAGTCTATGACGTAGTAGTAGCGACCAAGCGTGGAATCGTATGACATGGCACTCACCAAGAAACTAATCCATGTTGTTGTCGAACCATCGGTGAACGTGATGCGCACGGTACAGTTGTCGGCTTGCTTGGCAGAGAAGACATACTTCATGCCGTGCAACAGGTGCATAGAGGGGGGCGTAGCATCCGCACCGTCGCAGTCAACAACATGGTCATTCACTACCCCACTCCAGCCCTCGCCAGTGTCGCTGTGAAGAATCATGTTCTTGCCGAAGATGCGCTGAATGCGTGACATACTCTGCTCCGAGGAACGGATGAACAGACCCGTCTGCGTGTAGTTCATGCCAGTGCTGGCAGCAAAGGCAGTTTCCACGTCGCCTACCACCTCCAGCTTGAAGGCCTTCGTGGCCTCGCCAAGACCAATGTCCTTCCATCCCATAGAGGTACAGAGGTAGCGGTGATTGTCGGCATCGCTGATGTAGTAAGAGCCCAGCGCATCGGTGGCGGAAGACCACGAGCCATTGTTATAGACATAGTGCGTGACTTCGCTCGACGACCATGCTGTAAAGGTCTTCAACTTGATGTCGCCATTGGCAGGCGTGGCAGGGTCGTAGAAGCCGACCGCGTGACCTTGGTAGTGACCATTATACAGTTCTTCGTCACCACTGGTGGTCTCGATGACAAAGCGAGGAGCATGGAACTCATTGCCGCTGGCGGGCGAAATCATGGTCTTGCGCTTGCCCTCGGTAGAGAACGTAGGCAGCGAACTGCCTGACGCTGGCAGACCAACACCGCGATACTCCTTGATGGCAGGAGCGTCGCTACCCACGGTCTCTATCTCGATGATATGGGAATAGTCTGCCACGGTAGCACCATAGCACACAATGCTGTCGCCTGGCAGAGGGGCATCGCTACCTGCGAGGAAGTGACCACTGGCGTTAGAGAGGTCAACATAGGAGTGTATCAGACCGTCGGTGATAGGCAATAACCCCTGACCCTTTGCCACACACTCACGCCAGTACAGGCGGTTGCCAGTAGCACCCGTGTTAGCATCGGTGTGAGTGCCACCCTCCGTTTCGCTCACGTCCATGGTCTGACAGCGTGCGAGCATACCCACCTGCCAGGTGTTGATGGTCTTGGTAGTACCATCGTCAGCCTTAATCCAACAGCGGAACTTCACCACGTCGGCCATATCCACGCTGCCCACACGCTTAATTGTGCGATACTTCGAGTAGAACTTACGGCTCAACATGGGGATAGTACGAACAAGCCAAGGCACCTTAATAGTATCATATCCCAGGAGGTCGCCGTTTGCATCGTAGTAGTCCACCTGCTCAATGATGCTCGATGCAGGCGAATAGACATAATTGCCGCCAAGCGACACATATTTTCTCGCTTCGAGAATGTTGGCGATAAACCTCATGCGGACAAGCAAGTTGTCAACCTCCATCTTCGAGTGTCCGTTCTCGTCAGTGTCAGTAATACGCCACCCCGAGCCATTCATGTCGTCCTGCTGGAAGTTAGGACTTTGAAGAGCAGACATGATGCCACGCACCGCACTGATCATGCCCGATAGCGTCACATTGTTGCCTCTGATATTGTTCAACTTTGCATTACCCTCGCCATCGATGCCAAAGAGTTCCTTCGCCTTCACCCACAGCCCCTTCGCGAAACCAATCACCTCTGCCGCCACATCCTCGTGGGTTTTGGAGAGATACTCGTCTGGTGGTGCCTGTCTAAGACCTATGACGGAGATGATGATATTACGGGATACCTCTTCACTGGTTACCACGACAGATATTCTACCCGGGTTAATCAGACTGTGCATCGACAAGTTGGTGGCAGCCGTAAAACGTCCTTCCACCCCGTCGATTTCTATATATCCGTTGCCAACGGCAGAAACAGTGCTTACTGCCTCCTTGTCAGCATTGTACACCACGTCACCTACCGACACGTATGGCGATGGCTTGTCGGTGTAGTAAGTAGCATCTTCATGTAGCCACCCCTGACCTACGGACACGAGCAGGTTCGAGCCGTTCATCCATGCCGCACAGTGCGAAGCACTTTCTATCACGGCAGAGAACTGCACCTGCTCGTCACCCTTGAACATCCTTAGTGCAACCGTCTTGACCGACGTATCGATAGTCTGTCCATATACGTTACAGTCGAACGCCACTGACGGCGGGTTAGCAGATACCGTATATCCGCTCTTGCCGTCTTTAACAACGTTGATGGGGGCATTCTCCTTCAACACCACAGAAGTGTCGCTGGTATGCTTCAGACGTAGGGTGATGCCGACCTTTGCCGTCACGACAACCTCTGGTGCTATGCCATAGCACGGAACAGACGATGAGTCCTCGTCTGGATCTGCAGGCATATCGAACGGACCGCAAAGATGCCAGTCACTCTCATCGTCGATGCGGTATTCCGCGTAATAGTAGTCGCCAACCACGGGGTAGTCATGCGACGGCAGTATGTTGCCCGAACGCGTGTCTCCTTCCGTGCGGAAAGCCGTAACAACAATGCCGTCCGACACCACCGTTCCGTCCTCGTCGGCGTTGAGCACGCTGACGCTTGACACAATATCATATACAACGGCGTCGCTTCCGTAGTGATTCCAGATATGCGGGGTCGTGAAGTCTCCCCAATGGCCGCCTTCTTCACCAGACGAGGAGTCTGAACTGTCATCGTCGCGCATGTAGTCTCGGTAAGAACTGTACTCATACAGGTAGGTATCGTCAACGCCCTGCTGTTCGTCCCACCATCCTTCAGGAACCCATCCGTCCTGGTCCTTGTCGTCAGTCACATGACCGGCAGCGCCGTTGGGATTCACCTCGCCATACGCTATGAGTGCAGGCAACGGATGTTCGCTGCTGGCATCTCCGAAGGTGATAGGCGTACGACTGCGCAGGAATATCCACTCACGCACCTTGCTATCCTCGCCGTCGCGCACAAATGCAATAGTAGTACGCGCGAGCTCTATCGCCACTTCCTCCGCTCCCGAACCAGAACCGCGTGTAAGACGCACGTTAAGGCTCTGCTGGGCATAGAAGGCGTCTATGCCTATCCGTGCCACAGCGACACTTGTTGCAGGACCGCTGAACTGCAGCGGCGTCCACACATCACCACTCAGGGGCGCATAGCCAGCCGACAGTCCTGCGGCTGCCAGTGCAGCGTTGGTAAGCTCGGTCACCTCACCGCGTTGGTCGGTAGCCCTCACCCTGACCGTGACGCCGTCTTCAGGCGTGTATGTCTTTGTCTGGGGGTTGTAGCTGACAATGGCAGACGACAGAGCAAGTTCGTACTTCTCCCAGGTCTCTGCCATGATATTGATACCGACAGTCGCCAGCGGCACGAGTTCTTCTTCCGATGAAGAACTGTCCGACGAGCTGCTCGAAGAGTCCCCTTCCGTGTCCACTCCCCATGCTGTAATCTGGAACATTGTGTTGACAGTGGCATTGAAATCGTCTTCCGCACCGCGTATATGCGACAGCAGTATGTTGCCCGACGTGCGGAAGGCGGTAGCCCACGTGCCGGTGTTCCAGGCATGGTCTGCAGCCACGTCGCCCGTGTTACGTACTATCTCCCAATGGCGGAAGCGCTGAATGTCCGTTCCCGTCCATCCTTCTACAAGGGTGGCAATGAGGAACAGCGACTTACCCCAGTACACATACGGTGTTGGACCTGCATCCTCATCGTCAATGGTGCATCCCAGTTCTATACGCAGCGGCAGCACGGACGGGCTTATCTCCCACTCTGTGTTGTACTGATTCGTGCAAAGTATGCCAGTGTCAAACGTTACGGTGCGCAACCCGTTCTGAGGCAGCGACACGTCGCCCAGTCTCACGTACCAGTTGCCGTCATCTGTTTGCATGCCATCAATGTCGGCGATGCCGTCAGGTGTGATATACGGGTATTTATCCTCCCACTCCGTGCCTGACAGCGTCTTCGGAGCAAAGACAAGATAGCCGTCGCCGTCACCGTTCTTGGGCAGGCGGGCATAGATGGTGTATGGCTTGGCGGAATCTGCCAAACGGCGGTTCCTGCCGGTCAGGGTCCATTCCTGATACTCGCCGTCAACAAAGTCAACGCCGGCCTTCGGCGAATAAACCCTTATCTTCGTATTTCGCAAGATATATACCGCCAGGTCATTAGCGGATTCATTGGCATTGGGAACAATGCTAATGGCTGATGGTGCTATGTAGTGAACAATGGATGTACGTGGCATACTTGATATTTTGTCGCTAATCTTAGGCATAAGATAATAACAGAGGCGAACATAGTCAAGGGCACTGCCCTTGACGCAAAAGTATCAAATACTTATTTTCGGTAAAAAGTAACGATTATGGAACATCTGTCATTAGAGGTATTCGACCTTACTGGCACGGGCAGCAAGTTCGCGACACTGCCAGAGGATACCACAATAACCATCGTTGAGACTAGTGATGTGTTCGCTAGTGGCAACGTGTGGTCTCATAATTTCACCCTTAATGCCCATGCCAACGCTCATATCTTCGGAACCGTAGGCGACATGCGAGGTTCGCGACTGCACGACCTGGTCGACAGACGTCGCGCACGACTATATATCTCCGGTGTTCCTGTGTACTACGGGTATCTGAAACTCGACAGCGAGGCCGAGATTGACAGCGACGGAAACTTCAGTGTCAGCTTCGAGTGTGGACAGAAAACCTTCGAGGAGAGAATCGACGGCGTAAGCGCCAGGGAGGTGAGCGTGGGCGACGTGATCATCGGCGTAGCGCTGAACAGGGTCAGGGAGACACTGACCTCACGTGATGTTTTTATCCGATTTACGCTAGACGGCCTCGCCGCAGCCTGTGAAAAGGATACAAAACTAAAAGGTATCAACGAGGAAATATGGGGCTTAATCATAAATGGCGATGTAGGGGTTCAAAATAAAACATCTCGTGTACAACGCTGGCCTAAACTTGTGAAAAGCCACGGAAAGGTGTGGAACGGCGACTCTGAAGAGGATATAGACTTCACCAATGTGCAAACCCCATACGATGCAGGACATTCCTTCTGCAACGTCAATATCTGCTATCCTCTGAAGGTTAATAAGAATGGTGAGGATATAACCGGGCGAGGATATACGCTCAGATCCGCACACGACAAACCTACGACCGACGGCGGCGACAACCAGACACGCTACAACAACGCGCCCAACTTCTATCTTCTGCACTTCATCGACAGACTGTTCAAGGACATGAATATATTCGTCGAGGAAAACCAGACCTTGAACGTCGAAGACCTGAAACGCGTATTTATGCTGAACTACGGATGCCACTACGAAGAGATAGAGACGGAAGATACGCACATGACTCCAGATGACAAGCTGTCGAAATACGGGCAATACTATATCCCGTTTGTCAAAGACAGCGACAACTCTTACATTCTTGAAAACTGGGACATGGGCTGCGTACTTGGACAGTTAGATGACGTCTACGGAAAGGTCCTCCTTAAAAATATCGAAATAGACGATGCTGATACCGGTAATGTTATCTATTCGGCAGGTTCCATAGAAGGGAAAATTATTGCTTATTTTGAGGAGAACGGAACTCGCGACGACCCCTTACAACATGTCCTTTCTCTCGATGACAAAGAAAGATACAGACTAGCGTACTCCGGCTATTTAGCCTATGCCACCGGCAACAACTACCCGAATGTGGACATCAGCGAAATCATCGATGCCATGAAGACCATGTTCGGCGTCCGCTTCCTGTTCAATCGCGACTATACCAAGGTGCGCATCGTGCTCCTGCGTAATATCTTCCGCAACAGCAACGTGCAGCGGTTCGACTGCGAGGTGCTGACCCAGGAAAAGACCGACAACAACACTCGCGGATTCCGCGTTACTTACGGAAAGGGGAAAGATGATACCAGCTTCTACTATAAAGGTTTTGCTGACTTGTTCCAGCGTGCCCACAAGACATGGATAGACAACACCGACAAGCACGACTACTCCCAGTGGGACCTCGACGCAGACTACGGAACGCTCAAAATATCCGTATCGGCTATGGACAAGAGGTGCTATGTCACGCCAAACACCGGAAATGCCTATATCGTTAAGGTCGATGAAGACGAGGACGTGTTGTTCCCATCCCTATTAGAGAATGCAGGCTTCATGGATGCCGAGGATGGCGACTGCTCTCTGAGCGAGACGGAGCCTGAAACAGTCGAAGAGATACAGATTGGCGCAACGCCCGCCATTCCCAACGAGATTGGCAACACCTACGCCATGCTCTTCAATGGCGAAATGAAGGCCCCTGCGCCTGACGATGTCCATTTCCAGCCGAAGATTTTGACCTTCGGAAAACTGACCAAGACAGTTGACTGGACTGATAGGAGGAGTGACGATGGCGTAGATTACATCATTAAAGGAAAACTGGACTCTTATCTTTGCGAGGGGTTCATCATCAAACTGGAGGACAACTACAGCGTGGCCGACGGCGACACGCCTTTCGACAATGCCGACCCGGGACTGTGCTTCGGCATCATGCGCGGAAGCGGTCCTGATGCTTTCGTGCGCTACAGCGTAGATCCCGACGATAACGAAGAGAACGACACATGGGACGTTGAGCCTGGTAGTGGTGCCGTCTGCCATCCCGATACATGCGACAGCTATGGCAACATGTTCGACTACAACGGAACTACGAAAGTGAGCACCGTGGCAGAAGCTATTGCCGCCCTGCAGCAGTTGTGGCCTAACAGCAACATCGACCTGGTATATACCGACGGACACGTTATCAGAGACGAGTCCACCTGTATATACACGGCGTGTGGACAGGTAGTGACGGACAGTACAGGAAAGAGGAAGACCCTTCTCTTTGCTTCTCCTGAAGCCATGCCAACCAGACAATTCGTAGCCATGGCCTGTCAGTATGCCTGGAACTTTGAAGGCATGACAGACGAGGAGATGTATCAGTACGACGCGAGCGCAAACGGAAACCATTGGCTGGTGGAGACCGACAGTTCCGACGAGCGTCTGAAAACCTTGCTCGAACTGGAATGGAGAGCTTTCGTCTATTGTAATCCAAACAGACCTACGATTATCGACCACGGCGTGGGCTCTAAGTACGGGCGTTTCTCCCTGAAGCTAAGAGCCAATAAGCCGAACCCCGAGTTCGACCCATTGCAACCAGAGACACACTACGACCCTGAACACCCAGAAGAGAACACAAATCCGCGCTACCTGCATATCACAGACGAGGATCTGCAGCGAAGAGGTATCGTACCGCAGTTCTACAGTGAGTACTCCTACTGGGTACTGAACGCAAGGGTGGCAGTCCTCGAGGTACGGATGGAGCTGGCACAGATGCTCACAATAGACAAGAGTGTCCGTGCAGAGATAGCAGGCATTACGGGATTCATCCGCAAGATGCAGTTCAACGTCAATAACAAGACGGGCATGGGAACTGTGAAAATGGAAATTTTGTACATTTAAAGAGAGAGAGACATGGAAAACGTAGTAACCATATCAGGAATGTTCGGCGTCGACAAGACCTATTTTGCCGACTCACCAGTCGTTATCAACATCAGCGGACTGGAATGGCCAGAAAACTCACCCTTCAACGTCGTACGTTTGGAGGTGCTATACAACGACAGCGTTGTCGGCAACCTTAATGCTGATTCAGGCGGACAGTCGTCTATATCCTTCGATGTCAGCACGGCATTGCGGGCTATATGGATGGACTATGAGTTCGGCAACGAGGTGGCAGCAGCGCAACGCGCCTTGTCGGCAGCAACAGGACAGTCAGCACAGAGACTCATGAGGACATACAAGCTACGCATACACACAGAGTATCTTTCCGACGACGAGGACCGCACGTTTGTCTCTAACACATGCGTAGACAGCCTTGGCAACGAGGAGATACCAGGCGGACAATGCCTTATCGGCAGAATGACGGAATGGGAGCGCAGTCTGATTGCTAACGATGCCGATGCCGACGTTTCGTCGCTCGAGCACACTGGCGTGCGAAACGGGGATGCCAGCACCAAGCCCATCAGTTCGCCAGAGCGGGTGGGATGTGACAGCATCACCTCCTGGACAGACGTCAGCACAGGACTCACGAAGAGCATCTTCTACCCCAGCGACGCCACCCCGGAGCATGACGACACACCTTCAAGCCAACAGGGATGGACGGGCCATGCGCCAATCGTTGTGCGCGACAGCGAGCCATATACCGACTTCCTGTTTGTCAACCGCCGTGGCGCACTGGAAACATGCTCAGCTCAGATGCTGGAGTCCATGAACGTCAATGTGAGCACCAAACAGCATTCCCTGGTCGGACGGCCATCGTTCAAACCTTCGCGCACGTTGACCTCCATCACCCAGGAGGAGCGTCGTTCGTGGAAAATGTCGAGTGGCTTGCAGACGCGCGAATGGGCAGAGTGGTGGGCTTTCGAGTTCCTGACAGCGCGGAGGTGGTGGATGCTGTACAAAGGTCGCTTTGTGCCCGTGATCGTGGAGCCTGCAAGTTCTTCAACAGGCATTTACGACCTCACGAAACAACAAATGCCAAGCGTAGAGTTCAACGTCACGCTTGCCCTTGAAGGTTGATCGTATTTTCTATATATTTGCAATGAGGTAGTTTTTTTTCATTAGCTATGGTATTTATTAGGTTTTTACTTAAAATCAAAAAAGAAGACCGCCGTTCGTGAGAATAGCGGTCTTTTTTTAGTCAAATCCGAAAGCTTCGTCCAGTTCTTGCTCGCCGGGGTCTGGTTCTTTCAACCTTTCTACAAGATACTCCGGCATGCTCGTCTGAAGGAGCAAGAATTGCGGGAACCACTCTTCGTCAGGCCTACACCCAGGAGTGTCGTGAAACCTGAGAAGCATGAATCCGTGGCGCTTGTTAATACACTGCCCGACCCTGTCCTTCCAATTATTGGCAAGTCGTCGGAGTGCCTTCTCGAAATCCCACCTGGACTGATATCCGTGCATCAGATAGTCCGCCAGAGGAGCTCGGCGAAGGTCTACCGTTACAACATAGTATTCTGCCGAGGTCAGGTCCGGCACCACGTTACTGCTATAATCTTTCCCTTTCATGACGGCTAGTATGTGATAACTTCTACATGATTACTCCACGATCCAAACCTTAGCCAGTTGCGCTTGCTAGTAATCAGGATGGTAAACATCATGTCGTTGGGAGTGGTATCCTTCACAACATGGACTGCGAATGGACTACGAAGAAAGTCTTCTCCCTTCTGTCCTACAAAGCCCGCATAGGTGCGTATGCGGTTGGCGGTGATATTGATAGCCTCCGAGAGCTGCCGTTGCACATCCGTACCTGGTGTCATTGCCAACAGGGCCGGTTGCGTGATGTACGCCTCTCCCTTATCCGGGTACAGCTCCATGTAGCCCGCATTCACGTATGAGCGCAGCATCTCGAAATAGTCGAGCCACGGCTGCAGGTTCTTGCTTCTTTTAATTTTACCCATATCATTCTTGTTAGTTATGATGCAAATATAGTCATTTTTCGGGTATTACGCAAGGCAAAATTACTTTATGTCCAAAAACAAAGCTAAAATTAACACATACCCCACCTTCTCTACAAAAATCACCCGTCAAGTTTTCCCTTGACTCAAACCTGCGAAAGACTTATTTTTACGGAAAAGGATTTTTAGTAGTAATTATGATTAACGTAAAGGATATGTTTATCGGCATCGCTATAGCGATATTCGCTTTTTTCGAGCCGATTGAGGGTGAGATAAAAACCCTGTTTCTGATATTCGTTCTGAACTTCCTGGCAGGCTATCTGAGCGATATGGTGGCTAACGGCGAGGATTTCAAGTTACGTAAGGCGGTGGTGTGTATCGGCCATGCGGCGGTTTTCTTCGTGCTCTGTGCGGCAATCTACGCTATGGGATACTTCAAGCACAGGGAGGTGGAGGCAGTTCAGTGCGTCAGTCTTATCACCTACGTAGTCATCTACTTCTATGGGCGAAACATTCTCAGAAACTGTAAGCTGATGTTCCGAGAGGGCACACCGCCATGGCACGTTGTTTCACTTCTTGACTACATATTAGGCGTCAAATTCATAGACAAGCTGCCATACGTGAAGGAGTACTTTGCAAACAATAAGAAGAATATATCAGCGGATACGACAAGTGTTAATACAAATCATTGATTAAGTTTAGGTTTTTAGATTTAAGATTTTTCCAAAAAGTTTTCATGTTATTTGATTACGGAGCCCGGCCACCTGTGAAGGCAGCCGGGTATTTTTTTACTGTTTGTAATACCCTTCATTCTGATTGATCCAGTTGATGACGTCCTCTATTTCGTGGAAAAGGAAGTCCTTGGCATGTGCCTGGTCCTCGTCTTCCGGCACGGACGTTTCGAGTAGGTCGCGGATGGTCTGAAACCATGCCTTCGTGCCTCGTACATGAAGCGTACACTCGTAATCGGCGTGCGGCGCTTCCGGTGTGAAATCTGTTGTCATAGTCTTGTCCTCCCAAAATTATAATTGTCCTAACTCTTCTTTCATCTCCTGTATTCTGCTGTGCAGAGGGTTTATCACGTTTCCGCAGATAATTCCCCAGGCATGCCATGAACAGCCGTCTGGCTTTTTGTCTTTATTCGTTTTCCACGTCTGTTCCAGCGTATGCCATCCCGTCCATGCGCCTGTTGTTGTATAGCCCATGAGCCATTTGCCGTATGGTGTGCGCTTGTTAATGGTAACAGCGCCGCTCTTTGTTATAATCTCCATAATCGTTTTTGTTTTAGATGTTAAACTTTGTTTTTTGTTTGGTACATCCATCCGAAAGCGTTAATTTTGCCGACGCAATCCGATGGATTATTCAAGAGTCAGCCTTCGGGCTGTGGATTGAAACGAGCTTACGCTCACAAAATTTCTACTATTGTAGATTGCCGCGAGAAGCGGTATAAGCCCCGTCCCTCCACGGGGCTTTTTTTTGTATTCTTACTCCCAGTCCACGATACGCTCATAGTTCGTGAGGTGACCACGTGGCGCACCATAGACGAACTGCGTACCCATTCTGCCGCCGACACTGATGGGCTGGTCGAGCTTGATGGTTGTGGCCGTCTTGCCGTCGCAGTCGTACTGGTTACACTGATAGCCGATGGTCATAGCAGGCAGGTGCCACAGTCCCCAGTTCTGCGTGTTTAGGTATCGCAGCAGGGTATAGACAGTCTCAGCATTGGTTTCCACTACATCCCTACCGTCAAACAGGCGGTGATAGTTATCTTCTACCATGCTTACCGATGCAGTCTGCTGGCGTTCTCGCTCCGCATTGGCTTTGCGACGAATCTCCGCCTTGATGACGTTCAGCTCGGCAATCATAGCATCGATGTCCTCGACCTCCTCACACTGACTCAGCAGTCCGTCAATACCACCTGCAGTGATAATCAGACTGCCAGCATTAGGGAATAGGTGACCGTCCTTCTCCCAGTGGTCCATATTCTTCAGGCTGAAATACTCACGGTAGATGTCGAGCGTACCGTTCTCGTTCTTCTCCACGCGGTAAATGACGCGCTTCGTTCTAAAAATCTTCGTTGCCATAATCTCGAAGTTTTAAAAGGTTGTTTTCGTTGTAGCTGGGCACAAAGATACATAAAATCTTCGTACCTTGCAAGCGTTTTAGATAATTTCTTTTACGTCAATAATCTTCAGTCCGCGCTGACGGACCTTCTCACAGAGATTTTGATGCACGGCAGCGGTGGGGAGCCACCATAGGTCGGTGCGCTCCCTGCCGTCGCGTGCTCTCAGGGTTAGTTCATACACGCCGTTCATAGTCTCATGAATTACTTGCAGCCACACTTAATGAGGGCTAACAATACGATGATCACAAAGAAATAATTTTCTGGCATAATTTTTTCTTAAAAAAAATATAAATTCTAAATTACAACTCTTTCTCTCTTTCCTCAGCCGCACAGCTCCAATTACAAAAACACTCCGCAGCCTAAGCGAGGACCGTTTTTGTAATGGAGCTGTCGGCTCTCTCCTCCTACGCTGCCTTTTTCCCAGGCTTCAGCATCTCCCGTGCCGCGAGGATCGTCTCATTATCACGGGTTACCTCGGTGCCATTAGAGGCCAGACCGGCATGCTCCTTCAGCCACGCCTTGTCATTAGCTCGCTGCTCCTGCAACCTCATGGCCTCCAGGATAAACGCCTCGGCTTTCTCACCCAGCGTGAACTCCACACTGACCTCGTCATGGTAACGCGTCTCGCCACGCCACGACCAACCGTCACTCAGGCTCCAGTGACTCTTGCGCCATCCCTCGATGCCCTCTACCAGTCGCTCACAGAGCTGCTTCATCTCAGAGATAGACACCAGACTCAACAGACTGCGCTTGAACGTCACAGTCGTATCACCTCGGTCGATGGAGAACTTATACGGCAGCTCCTTCTTGTTCTCCGTGGCGATATCCTTCACCTCGTCGTCGGTCTTCTTCAGCGAGGCACCAATCTTCTTGTCCAGTGCCACAAGGTCCTGCTTCATCTGACGCAGGGCATCGTCCTTACCCCACTCCACCGCAAGGATGCTTTCGAGCTGCTTGATGGTTACGGTATTGTTATCGACATGCCACTGCCAGTTCTCCAATCGCTTGGGGATAGCCAACAGACACTCAAGCGCATAACCAGCAGCCTTCGCCAGCACACCGTGGTTCAGTCGTCCGTTGTCGATGGTGTGACCAATCTTCTCGCCCTTTACTGAGAAGACGTTGCGATACGTGGTAGTCACGCTGCCGTCATGATGCGTCTCACTGCCTGTTGCCTCGGTACGGATCTGAATGGGGAAACCGTAGAGATGACCGATGGTCTTCACCTGCATGGGAGGCAACTGCGTGTCGTTGTCGATACGCATCAGCTCACGAGCCACGGCAGCCGTCCACTCCTTGCTTCCGATGGGGAAGATGTCGGTATCAATGGCGAAACCGTCGATGTCGATCTTGTTCATAGCGTTGCCTTCAGCATCCTTCTCCGCAGCCTGCTCAAATCGCTGCAGGTCACGCTGTGCGCTCTCGATGTTCGCCTTGTAGGCTTCCGTCTGCTGCTGCAGCGAGGCCAACTTATCCTCCTGACTGTGACGCTCTCGGTAGAAGTTCTTACGCTCACCCTCCAGGGCAGCGATACGCTTCTCTAACTTCGCTCTTTCCAGCAAATCACGGTTACCACTCAGCACCGCCATATACTCGGCAAAGTTCATACCGCCCTTCTCGTCCATGGCACCCTCGTCGAGGGTACGGACGTTGAGCTGACCGTGCTTCAGCTGACTGATAAACACCTGCTTCGAGTGCAGCAACTGGAACTTATAACTATCCAGCGAACGCTCCACAGCATAGATAATCACCTTCACCTTATTGTCCTGCCAGTCGGCGGCAATCTCGTTGCCCTTACGCACGGCACGACCGTCTCTTTGTTCGAGATCACTTGGTCGCCACGGAGTGTCAAGGTGATGCACACACACCACCCGCTTCTGGGCGTTGACACCTGTTCCGAGCATCGAGGTACTGCCAAACAGCACACGCACCTTGCCCTCATTCGTGAGCTTGATGATTTCCTGCTTCTGCTTATCATTCTTCGCCTCCTGAATGAAGCGAATTTCGTCGGCGGGGATATGATACTCGTCGATGAGCTTGTCCTTGATAGCACCATAGACTGACCACTGACTCTTGCCCTGCCAGGTACTCAGATCCGAGAAGACCAACTGCGTACCCTTCATCTCGTCGAAGGCCTTGTACCACTGGTAGATCTTCTCCGCACAGCGACTCACCTTGTTGTTCGGATGATCGCCATACATGGGGTCTATCAGACGCATGTCCAGCGACATCTTTCGTGCCAGGTCGGTGGCATAGAGCATCTTGGCATTCTCCTGCTGCTTGGTAGGATTGTCGATGCCGATGAGTGAGAAGTCGCCGGTCCTGGCGAACTCCATGAGCACCTTGATATACTCCTCCTGGTCGGGGGTAGGCTCCAGCTTCAGGAGCACAGGATCCTTCTTCGGACGTACGATACCCACATCCTCGGCGGTCTTGTAGTCCGTTATCTCGTTGTAGAACATCGCCAGCTCGGGGACCTTGATGAAGTAGCGGAAGCGCTCCTTCAGCTGGATGGTGTTCGTCAGCGAGAACTCATACTCCTGCGACTTCTTCGTGAAGATGGCAGCCCATGCGTCGAAGCATGTGATACCCTGCTTCTCCAAAGCCTTGGGACGAAGATAATGGAACAGCAGATAGAGTTCCGTCAAGCTATTCGTGACCGTCGTACCACTCAGGAACGTAGCCCCCAGATCCCTACCCGTCTTCTTCTGGATAGTCCTCAGAGCCATCAGCAGGTTAAAGGCTCTCTGCGAGCCTTCCACGTTACCAAGACCTGCCACTCGGTCGTGACGCGTCACAAAGCCGAGGTTTTTAAACTGGTGACTCTCGTCAATGAAGATATGGTCGATACCCAGCTCGTCAAAGTCGGCCACGTCGTCCTTCCTGTTCTTCAGGTCGTCCTTAATCTTCGCCAGCTTCGCACTCAGGTTGTTCTTGCGCTTCTCCAGTCCGCGCTGCATCTTGCGGGTAATCTCATAGCCGCCGTCCCTGTTACGTGACACAGCATCCAGCGAGTCCTCCACCTGCTGCAGCATCGTGTAGGTGATGTCGCGCTGAATCTCCAGCGACTGCGGGATACGTCCAAACTGGTCGTGACTCATGATGATACAGTCCCAGTCGCCCGTCTTCATGCGGTTGAAGAAGTCCACACGGTTAGCGGCACAGTAGTCCTGCTCCGTAGCAAACAGCACCTTGGCCTTGGGATAACACGTGCGGTACGTCTCGGCAATAGCACTCACATTCGCCTTCAGTCCGATAATCATCGGCTTGTGACACATGCCCAGTCGCTTCATCTCATGGGCAGCGATACACATAATCATCGTCTTGCCAGAGCCTACCTCGTGGTCACAGATACCACCACCATTCAGCAAGAGCATCCAGATACAGTCCTTCTGACTCTTATACAAGTCCTTCACGCCGTACTTCTCCAGGATAGCCTTTCTATCCAGGTCGGGGAACGTTTGGTGACTGCCGTCATACTCAGGCTTCACAAAACAGTTGAAGCGGCGGTTATACTCGTCGGCCAACTTGTCACGCAGCTCCTTGGGCTGCTGCTGCAGCCACTCGACATAGCCGCTGCGTATCTCCTCGATCTTCGAGTTCGCTAACTGTACCGCCTCGGTGTCCTCCTCCTTCTCGTTCTCCGTCTCACCCTTGGAGTTAATCTTCGTCAGGATACGGCCGTGCTCGTTGCGCTTATACTTCATCAGCTTCGGCATCGTGTTATGCAGGGCATGGGTCAGCAAGTCCACACCGTCCACCTTATTGCCCGTCTCACTCGTCACCGAGAACTGCGTCCTGATACGCTCGTTCCAGCACATACTCGCCACCACATACTGGTCAATCTCAGGTGCATACTTCACCCTCACCTCTGCCCTATTCTCCGGCATTGAGAAGAAGTCCGAGGCAAACTGCTGGTAGATGTCAGCCGATATCCATCGCTCACCCAGGTTGAAATCCAGGTCGGCAAAAGGAATAGGAGTAGGAACGGCAGCTTCGAGAGCGGCGATGGCCGTCTTCTCACGCTCTTCCATTTCACGACCGTTACGGGTCACCCAGCGACGGGCGTTGGCCAGTTTCTCCACCACATTGCCTGACACAAACTGCGCCTTAATCTGATACTCGTTGCTCAGCGGATTCCAGAACAGCTCACCGGCCAGCTCCTGACAGATAGACTCCTCATCCTTACCCGTCTTATCCTCCATGAATGGCATATTAGGCTTGCCATACTCATTCAGACTCGCTGCCAGCGCCTCATGCGCCGTCATAGGCTCTGTGCGCTCCTCGGTAGCGAACGCCACCGGCTTGAAGAAGATGTCCGCTTTGCGGTACTCACCCTGATCGTCCTTAATCTCCAGAGCCAACAGCTCAACCATATTCAGTCGCTTTGCCATCTGCTTGTTCTTCGTGTCATGCAGCTTGCCGTAGTTGTCAACATACTCCTCATATAGCTCGTTCAGGTTCTTGCGAGTCTCGCTGTCCTCTACCTGCTTGGTACGCTCGTTGCTCTCCAGCTCCAGATAACAACCATGCAGGGCCATAAGCGCCGCCTCCTGCTTCGTCGGAGCCTTTTTCTTAGCCACCGTTCCCGTCGTGCAAGTGGCTGGCTTCTTAGCCACCGCCCCCTGCGGTTCTCCGCAGGGCTTAGCGCCCCTCTCAAACTGCCCGACGTCGCACTTTTCCTTCATATCCTCTGCCAGCACCTTGCCCAGCTGCTCGGCAATGCCACTAACACCGCCACGGTGGTAGTACTCAAAGGCACGCTTTCCATAAGCGTCGGTACCCACTGTCCATGCCGTAGAGACGATGTGGTCAGGATAGCAGGTGAAGTACATATTCGTCGGACAGCCGCCCTCCTCACAGGTCGTCAGCAGCATACACTCGTCGGCGGTCAGCTCCTTCTTGTTCACATCCTTCTGAAGCACCAGCAGGTCAGTACCCACCTCCGTGCCGTTCTCCTTGAACAGGTTGTTCGCCAGACGATACGCACCAATCAATCGGCTCTGCTTCAGCGCCTCCTGCACCTGCTCCGAGTCATTGTTCAGGTAGTTTGAGGTGATGATATACGCCTCGATACCGCCGTCACGCAGGCAGTCCAGACCCTTCAGCACATAGTAGCGATGGATCATCTTCGCTGCCTCACGTCTCACAGCATTCTCGCTCTTCGTATAGGCAGGGTCATACACGCTGATGTCGCCAAAGGGCACGTTCGTGCTCACCAGATCGTATGTCCCCAGTTCCGATGCCGGGATAGTCTCGAAGCCGTCGATGCGAACGTCAGCCTTCACGCTTTCCAACTTGCCGCAATAGTTCCATCCCTTCAACGTCTTATCGAGGATGGTTCCCGTCAACAAGTCTTTCTCGTAGGCCACAAGCGACGCATTGTGACTTGCTAAATACCACAGGGCTGTCTTTGCAAACACGCCATTGCCAGCCGCCGGATCAAGGATATTCTTAAACGCACGCTCCGTTTCCCTGTTGTAGGTGACACCCACAGAACCATCGCTGTTATACACACGCTCCTTGCCGCAGAGCGAAATCATCATTTCGTCCACGAACTTCAGAGGCGTATAGAACGCCGTCAACGTGCTCTGCTTCAGGCTCTGTTGCCACTCCAGCAACTCGTGTGTATCCTTAGCGTTCTCTTTCAGTATCTCATACAACCTCATTGTGTCGGCACAATACTGCATATCGCTCTTACTCCAAGATCGCTGATATATACCGTTCAGGATAAATCCCAGACCACCGAAGCCGCTGTACTTACCCAGCACCTCTGCATTATTCTCACCCTTCAGGGCACACTCTATTGCCGCGATATTGTCGCGCAGTCTCTGTAACTTACTCATAATGTTATTTGACTATTTTACAATTTCACTATTTCACTATTCAAACTGCACAGTAGGGTCGGTTCCGCTGTGCACTCAGTAGGGTCGGTTCCGCTGTGCACTTGCCAGAGGCGAACCGATGCGCTCCAGCATATCCTTTTCATACTCCTCTCGCACTGTGTCGCACTCGTCCTTGGTTGGCAGACGGTCGAACGATGCAATAGGATTGTTTGCCGTAGTCAGACGGAAGTATGGTGTGTCTACCAAGTTCGCCTGCCAAAAGAGAATGAGCCAGTAGCGGCCCTTATACTTCTGCACGAAATAGCCGTCCCAGTCGCCAGCGCTGCTGGTGGTGTTCCACAGCTCCGCACGCTTCACATCGCGCTGCTCTTCCAGCCACTTCACAGGAGCGTACCACGTACCCTCCACATCCTTGCACTCATTCAGTAATAGCTTTGCCATAGTCGTATCTCGTTTTTAGATATTACTTGATTTTAATTTCCTTTCCTTCCATGCGTTAATCAGAAATCTGCGATAAGCAAACCTCCGCAGATGAGACCATTTGTGATTGTGACGCTGTAGGCCATGTCTACCAGCATAAAACTTTAGCCAAAGCTGATAGCATCTGCCATCCCAATCTTTTCTTCCAAACAGTCCAATACGAATGTTAGACAACGTTGGGAGTATGTGCTTCCTAACAACAATAGCACATAAACGTATCAACACATATATTGTTACGAGGGCTATCAACACCCATACTGTAACGCCGGTATAATAAAACAAATTTTCCATACTCGTATCTCGTTTAGTTAATATTCGTACTTGTTCACATGGCGGCCAACGATGCCGCTCTCAAAGCTGATGGTGTCCTTGCCACGCAGACACTCCTGTATTGTGCTCCAGTGGAAGGCAGTGCGTCCGATACTGCACAGCCAAGCCTTACGACCCAGCGCCTTGATGGCTTCGTCACGCTCTATCTCGTAGTCCAGACCCTTCTTATGGCGGGTGTACTGGCAGACGTTAGCCTCTATCTCTATCAGCTCCATATCCTCGTTCAGATAGCCAACAGACAGCAGTATCTTCTTGTCCTCGGCAGTCAGACGGAACTCACGCGGCGCGTTCTTCTGCGCCTCCCACTGCTCTCGCTCCTTCCGTTCGCGGATGATAGCGTCGAGCTGCCACTTACCCTTTATCTCCTTGCCGTCATAGCAAAGTTCAGAGCCCTGGTTGTTGATACTCCAGGTAAACAGATCCTCGTTCAGCCCCTTCTCCACATACGTCTCCTGTACAATCTCGAACAGCCTGCGGATAATCAGGTTGCCGAACATCCTGTAGTCCTGCCTGTCGTGGCAGACATCAAGCGCAGCGTACACATCGCTCTCATCCATATCCACATCGAAGTCCGTGAAGAGCTTGTCGATGTACTCGTCGTTAAACACAAGGCAGTTGCAGATGAACTCCATTGTCTCGTTAAGTTTCGTTGCCATACTCGTATCTAGTTTTATAAATTTTCAAACTCTTCTGGTATAATCTCCATGCCGTCCCACTGTGCGTGCCTGATGGAGTTGTAGCCGTTGGCAAAATCTTCCAAAGAAACCTTGTCGCTCTTTATCGCCTTAACTATCAGCCCAAGGTAAAACTCGTTGAACTGGTGTTCAAGGCACCATTTGATTTTCTCGTCCATAATCGTAAATTTTTCGTTAATTGTAGATAAAAACAAAGCACCCCATGCCGTTGTAGCATAGGGTGCAAGTGGTCGTAAAAGTGCACAGTAGGGTCGGTTCCGCTGTGCACTATAGAAGTTATAGTATAAACATGAACTTCGTGCCTCCGTCAGGCTTAGGCTCCAGCAGGAACCTGCCCATACTGATAACGTCCATACCTATCAGTACGTCCGTCGATGGCAGCTCCTGCACCGCCATATAGAACGGACCAGCCACTGTACCGTTGGGGAAGCGCAGACAAGCAATCGTTACCCACGACTGCCGTTTGCCGCCTACTCCGTTTAAGTTCATGTTGCCTACAGGCTTCAAGTTCAGTTTAGCAGCAACGGCAGGCGTGATAACCGTGGTAGATGTTCCTGTGTCCCACAGTCCACGAACCTTCGTGCCGGTAAACTTGTTATTGCCAGTCATCACGCAGATGTGGCAATCCATTTCCAGCGAACGCGCTGGCCGTCCTGTCGTCTCAGCCGACAAGCTCGAGCTCGTATGAGTCCACGTCAAAGAGTCTTGGTTGGATTTCTGCTCCGCCATAGTTACAGTCTTCGATTTGTGCATACCCTACCGTGCCCTCAGTGGGCATAGCCAGGGTTTCAGGTTTAATCATTCTTTCCATAATACTCGCTTTAGAAGTTTCACGCTGCGAAGTTACGGATAATTTTTCATATCCGCAACATTCTGCAGCGAAAAGTTACATACAATACCCGTCCTCGCTGATCAGCCCGTTCTCCACATACTTGTCGTACAGATATGCCAGGTCGATATCCTTCAGCAGCGGGTTCAGCGCATTAACGATTGCCTTGCCGTCCCACTCGTCTTCCATAAACTTCAGCACCTGTGCTGCCTTCTGTTTGTTCGTCATAGTCGTATCGTTTTAGATGCAGTTCTGATACTGAATAGCACTGTAGAAATCGTTGGGTAGTTCGATACCCTTTCCACGTAGCTCATTGCCTTTATTGTCAAGTATATACAGGCTAAAACGCCCGGCACAATAGATAATAAACAGACTGCTCTCCTGTCGGTACTGCTTGAAGCCAAGCTCACGCAGCATCGGAGAGTAGTTCACATACCGCCCGTCCTTGAACGACACCAGCGAGAACACAGCCCGCTCGTTCTTCGATGCCGTGTCAATGACAATCAGCAGCGTCTTCTGGCGCAGCGCCTCGAAGAAGTCCTGCACCATCTTTTCAAACCTTTCCTTTTCCATAGTCACGCCTTTTTATTTGTCCATGCACTTTCGTCCGTACAATCGACCCACTCAGGGAAGTAGTCGCCCAGGTTATCAATCGCCTCCTGCGATTCAATGAGAGTTTGGCGGGACGTTATCGTATCCTCCCAAGTCAGGCCACACCGCTTGCACATACACCGCCTGACAGTCGAATGTATGCGCTCAATCTCTACAACTTCCTCATGCAGGACGGGTGTAAACCGTGCCCCGCTTCTCGGTACTGTCATTGCTTTCATAGTCGTAATGTTTTAGTTCATTGCTGTAATAAATTTCTCAGGTACTGGTTTCCAGTGAAGTGGAACAACACCGTGCGACGTCTCGTGCATAATGGGCCTGTCGAGCCACACACCATAGACGTCACTCTCTTCGTTGTACGGCATGGTATCAATCACACCGTCGCCAAGCGGTGTACTCACACGCTGGTCAAGTTGAAACTTGATTTCCATAGTCGTAATCGCTTTAGTCTATTGTTAACCATTGAATCTCAGATATCCTGGAATAGTCATCCAATTTCGGATGAACATCCTTCCAGTAGCAATAAAGAAGAAACTCGCCGAGCTGACAGAACGGGATGCCTACACGCTTTTCCTGTATCAGCTCGTGAAAGTACTCATTTCTCTTCTCGACGGTCAGCCGTCCGATGTCAGTATAAACCATAGTCGTAATGTTTTTAAGTTCCACATCAGCCATCAGACATCACACATCATACATCTTCCGGCCATAGTCTCACTTCTTTAATGTTAATACTCAATCTTGTGCAGACGCATAGAACGCCTGTCGTTGTCACTCAGCTGCACGTCGTGACTCACGCAACGCACCTTGAAGTGCTCACGCTCGCCGCTTCGTGGATCGTCCGTGTCGGAGTAGGCACGGCAGGCCATCAGCTTGTGCGTCGTGTACTCCACGTCGAGCACGTCCGTCAGCAGCTCCTTGTCGTAGTGCATCCCCTTGAACACCGCCTTGCCGCAGATGTTGATACGGAAAGGCGCTCCGTTCACGTAGTCGCCGGCATTGCACATCCATACGCCGTGGTAGTAATGCACCATATCCATGTCGATGGGAATCATCACCCAGTACCACGTTGTCGTGCAGTTTGGCGTGTCAAACGGCAGCAGCACCTCCACGTTGATGTTCTCTTTCCAGTTTGCCATAGTCTCACTTGTTTTATAAGTTCACAAACTGTTCTGCAAGGAAGTCCTCAGTGGCCGTATCGTCCCACCCTGCCGACTCTCTGGCAGCGGTGCGCTCCAGCGACTTAGCATGGATGGCGTACCATTTAGCCCTGACACCCGCCACCTTACGGATAACCTCACGGGGATTGTCCGTAGCGAGTAGGACGCTGGATTTACTGTCGATGCTTTTGCCATCCATCAGCTTCACCAGGTCACATCCTATGCGTCGCTCGCTCCATAGCTTATCCTTGTCGGTCTCGTATATCCGCTTTGTACGGGCGGTCACATCCTTGCAGTCGTAGCACATGTTGTAGCTGAATATCTTCTTGTGTACGCAGTCCACAACATACAGCGTACTTGGTGTCTCGTCGATGCCTTCCACGTGCATCAAGTCCACGACGTAGTAGTTCTTCTTTTCCATATTCGTTTCGTTTTAATTTTTCCACTCACAATAAACATACTCCATCAGTCGTTCTGCCCACTGGTCGTCCAGCTCACGGTAGAACTTCATCCATGCAGACATCGTGTCGTTGTTGCATACATCCTCGCAGAGGTGTAGGAACTTCGAGCAGAAGTGTTGGTATAGATAGTGCTTACAGTCACCCACCATCCAGAGTATCACCTCGTCGTAGGGTGGGTGACTGTAGCAGAAGTGTGCCCATCGGTCCATGATGTCGGTAATCTTTTCCACATCATGCGCTTTCGGCACGTCGGTCTTAGAAGACTTCTTAGCATCCAAATCAGCACGTATCTTGCGGATAGCGTCGCTGAACTCGTTCAGCGTGATATGTCCGTGGTCGTAAAAGTGATGGTAGTAGGACATCTCAAAGGCCAGCTCGTAAGTCTTGATGACATTGCCTGTCTCCATAGCCATCACATCGAGAGGCCACGCCGTGGTCATCATCTTGTCAGAGAGCCATCCGTCCCAATCCTCGTGCCAGAACTCCTGCAGCGCCGTCCAAACGTCGCCTGTCTCATACTCGAATACGTAGGTCTCGCCCTCGGCGACAACCTTCACAATGTAGTTAGCTGTTGTAATCATAGTCGTAATGTTTAGAGTTCACAAAGTATCTCGTCAATCTCACACTCCTCTTCCCACCAGCGCTCGTCCAGCTCGTTCTCCTCGCCATACTCCTCCAGCAGCTCAATCACACGCTCACAGTCCACGACATTCTCGTCCGGTATCAGGTGCATGTTATAACTCTTGCTAATCTGCGCTTGCAGAATAGCCATATCCTCCTCCGACATGTTTTTACGTACATAGTCGATCGCATTTTTTAAACTCTTCTTTGCCATAGTCCTAATCGTTTAAGTCGTCATCATCTGTATCCTCGTCCTCGTTCACCTCAATCACCTCACGCTCCCATACAGAGTTGTAGTGCGACAGGTAGTAGGCTTCGTCGTTGCCAGTCTTCAGCATAGCCTGTTCACGGGCATGCGCCTCGTTCTCCGCTTCCACGCTCACGGTCACTGCCACGAGCATGGTCATTCGTACTTCAAAATTCTTCATAGTCATTACTTGTTTTTAGTCCATCTGATAATACACCAGAGCCTTGTAGCCCTGATTCCTCAAACTCTCGGCCACCGCTTCAGCCTGCTTAGTGCGTCGCATCTGCATACCGTTACAGATGCCGTTGATCCAGTAGTACCCCTGCCACGCCTCGCTGTCGATACGCTCCAGGGTGAATCCGTTCCACTCGCGGCTCTCCCTCGTAGTGAACTCGCTGATGTCGTAGCCCTCCGGCAGCTCAATCACCGGCGTGTCGAAGTTGTATGTCCCATAATCCGACGTCCCGCTCAGCGCATCCGCCGCCGTCTTCGCCTTGCAGATAGCCTGTCGTAAGGCCGTCACCTCAAATCTCGGTTCCATAGTCATATCACTTTTCGATTTCACACTTCGTAATCGTCAGCTCAATATGATTCGTGACATAGTAGCCATCCTCATAGGCACGATACAGGTCTGGAGTATTATACTCCACCTTCCATCCCTTACGCTTCACGTAGTCTGCAACAGTCTCATCATCTCCGTCGCCATCATTAATAAACTTCTGCATATACTTTCGAGCCGCCTGCTCAGCACCAAACGACTTAACGATAATATCGGTCGCCTCGCCGTCCCATGCCTGTTCAGCCGTAAACACCCACACACACTGAGCCTGTTGAAAACCCTCCAACTTCTTGTTGATAGATTCCAGACTCCTGCTGATGTTTCTCAGTAGATTTGGCATCAGCTCCATAAATTTTTGCTCTAAAACTGTCATAGTCGAATTTGTTTTAATTCGTGTTCAATTCGTGATAATTCGTGTTTAAAAACCTACGCCGCCAGCCGCTTTAATAGCGCCTGCCGCAGCTGCTCCGCGATGTCCACTGAGTGCACAGCGGAACCGACCCTACTGTGCACTTTCTTCGCAGCTGGCTTCTTCGGGTCTCCCGTCACCGGCTTACTCGCCCACTTGTTGATGTCGAACGGATCCAGTTGCTTGTCGGTAGGCTTCGGGCCTTGCTCCACATCCTTCTCGTCAATCAGCATCGGCATCTGCAGGGTCAGCGTATTGTCGCCGACAAACATCACGGCCAGACCTGCGCTTTTGTAGTGCATCGTCTTCACCTGAAAGCCTGTTGCCGTGAGCACCGTCGGCGCCTTCAGGGCCACCCTCATGCCGCATGGCATATCCTCCAGCAGTTCCACCTTCACGCTGCCGCTCTTCGAGAAGTCATAGTCCTCACCGCTCAGCTCGATAGCCTTGTCACCCTCGCTGGCCGACAGCGTCACCATCTCCGACGATTCGTTCAGCTGCGGCATCATTCGCTTCACGCCCTCAGCCAGCTTCTTCATGTCAACGCTGATAGCTGGGCCTATCCTGCTGGGGATGACCCTGCGCCAGCGTGGATAGCGAAAGTACTGCGACACCTTCAGCACACCCTGCCGTCCGTTCTCGTCGGTGGCAGTCACGATAATGCCGTCCACCTCAATCAGCTCGGTAGAGTGGTCTTCCTTCTCCACAGACTCCTCCCACCTGCCGTCCACGGCCGTCACCGTCACCGTGCCCTTCATCTGGCACACCTCCTTGGGCACACTCAGCATGCCGCCAGCCCATGCAGGCAGTCCGCTCTGCAAGTCCTGCTCATAGCCTGTGAGCTTGTGGGCTGTCAGGATATGGCCGTTGGAGCCTACGATGACACCAGCCGCCGTGTCGATAGCGGGATGACAAAGGAACGGCCGTATAGTCCCTGTATCCAGACACTGCTTGATGCGCTGCACCTCCTTGTCGACGGTAAAGCTCAGCCGGAGCGTAGCCTCCTGCTCCTCTTCCTCACCCTTGATGGTGAATGCCTTACGCTTGGCAGGGCCGACACCCTCCACCTGCTCCATCTGCAGCATCATCCACCACAGCGAGTCCTGGTGACACTGGTAGAAGCCCGTCGCCGTCTTGATACGATACAGATACGCCATGCTATCGTCGTCATTCTCCAGCGTCACACCGTTCTTGACGGCCGTCAGATCCTTGGTCGTGAACTTCGTGCGCTGCTCGCCACCAGCGGTATGCACATGCTCCGCCAGATGCTCGCCAGCCTTATAGAATCCCTTCACCACCGTATCGGTCTCTATCTCCACCACCTGCCATGCCTTCTTGACGGCATAGTCCTCGGCGGGATAGTCCTCCACCTTTCCGATGGCTGTCCTGATGGAGTAACCACGGTCGTACACATGGCTCACGCCGTGATACACATCTTCATTATCCTCGGGCTTGATGACATACGGCTCGCCGTCCTCGTTGCAGTCGGCAATCACAGCACCTGTCATGCTCACCGTGGCGTTCTGACGGGTGGTCAGATGCACATGGTTGCCGAAGTCCTTGCCGATACCCTGTGCCAGATAGGCACGGATTTCCTCGTGGCTCTCAAAATGGTAGAGCCTGGTTGTCTCGTTCTGTTTCATAGTCGTATGAGTTTAAAATTCTTCTTTTAACTTCTTAGCGAAGCGATAACTTCATTTAACTTCGTCTAACTTCTTAACGATAGCTCGTCTTTTGTCCGAAAGCGTGGCCTTGCGAGTAGGCACATCCGCCAGGAGGCTCACCACCACCAGGTCGCCGAAGATATCGAAATAGAGCATGCTTGTGTGGTCGCCACGAAGATAGACCTTGTGTCCATCCTTCAGCGCTTGCTTAATCTGTCTCGTTGTCATAAGCGTCGATATATTTACAATTTACAATTTCTAATTTCAATCAAAAAGGGCTACCCTGTCTCACGACGGTTAGCCCTCAGTCAACAATTCAAAATTTACAACTTTTCGATTGAGCAAGAGCAGAGCGGTGCTTGTACCAGCTCTGCCGAGCGTGAGAAAAGTCGCCCGTTAGGGCAATTATGAAAAAACACGTTTGTCCCGCAGTCCTTTCAACAGGTAGGCTCTTTGGCCGCTGCGGGTGTCTCCGCTCATCATCCTTGGCGCATAGCTTTACGTTGCTGATAATTGCCTGGTGCAACTTACCAGGATCCAGCCAGTGAATCCACTGGAAGGATCCTGGTAAAATTGTGAACCGGCAGTTTAAACTTTGGATGCCTTGCGGAGCATAGGTTACGCTACCGATTAGATCGTCTGCTCTTCGGACTCGGCACATGGCTTTATCGCTTCGATAACAAACAGTGTGGTGCGAAGGCCGCCTCCAGGCGCCGTCGCATAACGGTAGTATCGACGGCGCCAGGAGGCAGCCTTCGATTACACACTGTTGCTTTAAATCCGTCCGTCTTGCAGCTTTGCTGTGTGCTCAGTAGATAGTCAAATTGTAAAATAGTACAATCGTCAAATAAAATGAACTGTTAGGCGACTTGGCACATCAATCTTTACGTACTCGATGATGCGGCCTTCCAGTGGCAGATTGAGCTCGTGGATGCCCCGCGTTGGTTTACGCGGGGCATCGACTGAGCTTATCGCTTAGTGAAGGCCACGCTGAATGGTGTCGTCCTCATAGCCCGTCCCTGTGCTGGGAAAACTCTAGTTCATGGTTCACGATTCATGGGGCATGGTCTATAACCATTAACCTTTAACCGATAACCATTAACCGTTACACTCCCCTCCGTGCTTGGTGCGTTGCTTTACTGCTCTGATATGAATCAGGATGGAGGACGGAGAGTCATCTTCAGTCCACAGGGAATGTCCCTGTTGACTGAGATGAATCCCGTCCGTTAAAATCCTGAAGCATTAAATAACATTTGCACGTCTGGTAGCGTCAATCGGCGCACGCCGCTGAAATGCAGTTCGTCTTGCGGCTTGGCATAGCACTATAACTTTTCGATGACAGGCGGATCGCCGTAAGAGATGCGGACCTGAAGCCATAGGCTGAACGGTCCCATCTCTGTTCAGGAGATCCACCGCTAAAGGTGTGCCGCCCTGCGGACTGCTGGCTGTATGCGCAGCCAAATAGAAGGCCCTCCTCGGCCCTCCCTGTGTAGGGAGGTATTTTTCTCTCCCCCTAAGCAGGGGGACTGAAGGGGGTCTTCTTACTTTCGTGCCTTAGCACGTGCCCACTCTCGCATCTTCGCCTCAATGTCGATGTGGTTTTCCTCAATCATCTGACGCATCAGACCGAACAGTCGCCAGCCCTCGCCGTCGGCATAGGTCTTAGCCGCCAACTCCAGCAGGTCGAGACCATCATCGTTGCGGTTATAGAAATCATTGTCCTTGGGGAACTTGCAATCGTGGAACCTCAGCAGGTTCTGCATCGTGGCGTAGGCACCCATACCCTTGTAGGCGTCCTTCCACTCCTGGCACTGCTTGAAGTAGCCGGCAACGTTCAGGTGGGCGCCACGGACAAAGTCTCTCACGGCCTCGTAGAGCTTCTGAGGCGACTTCGTGTGGTTCACGTCCAGTTTCATCTTCAATAAACGCATAGGAGCAATCAACTTCTTGTCGATGTCCGTCACGAAGTAGTTCTTGCTATCGTACTGCACATAAGGCACACCCTTGCACTTGTGCTGCGGGCGCCCCATAGCATCCTCACGCATCTGCTCGATGTGGTTCACCGCCATCTTATAGGCCAACTCCTGATTAAACCAGCGGTTACGGGCACGATAGTTCTCCATGTCGCCATTCTTGAAGAGACGGGCCTGCACCCTCAGCTCCTCCAGCAACATCGTCCACTGGTACTTGTAGCCGTGGCGATTCAGCCACTCTGTGAAGCCAATAGGCTTGCGGTGATAGTCCTTGGCGGTCAGGCCATGGAACACCTGCGACATCACCCACCTGCGGAACAGGTTTCGGTTGGGCACGGTACCGCTGCCGAGAATAGCCTTGATGATAGGGTCATCAGCGCTCACGGGCACAGCCCCGCCGTCGTCCGTCTTCTTCATCATCTGCTCGCCACCTCCAGGAATCTGGATAGAGAAATACTTCGAGATGTCGATGCCCGCTGCTTTTAGCGCTTCACCACGCTTCTTCACGGGCAACTCAATGATACCGATACCCGAGTCCACACCCAGCACCGTAGCGTTCTTCACCTTGTGCTCGTGCTTGTCGAGTACGTCAAACTCACTGCCGCATACGGGGCAGATAACTCTTGTCTCTTGCTTTTCGTTCTTTGTCATAGCCATAATGTTTTAAATGGGTTAAATAAATTGTAAATTGTAAATCGTTAAATAGTAAATTATCTCCGCCTTGCGGCCTGGCACATAGACTGTATAGTCCTGATGTCATGCGGCGTGTGCCAGAACGAGGAGTCGTCTTCCAGTCGCGGAAGCTGGGTGTTACCCAGCTGTAGCGCTGGAGTGACAGACTCGCGAGCTCTGGTTAGGCACGCCGCACCTAAATCGTGCCGCCCTACGCAGATAGAACCCTGTGCGGGGTTAGATAGTCAAGCTGCTTTTGCCCAGCTTCTGAGTACTACTAAATCCTTGTCTTTCTTCGACTGCCAGAAGTACGTTCCTGCATCTTCGGGCATAGCGAACCCTTTCAGGGCGTTCTCCAAATCCTTTTCAGCCTGCTCTCTCGACACGCCATAGAGCATATCGTCATCCGTCAGCTCATGCTCAGGGAGTGCCTTGAAGCGGCTCGTCCTGTGCATCGTCTTCTCCGTAGGGATAGAGTGCTTGTAGATGTCGTAGGCAGCTTCGAGATCTTCGATAGAAGTATTGTCTCTAACTTCTTTAACTCCCTTAACTTCTTTAACTCCCAGCGAAAGCCCTCTCACCAGCGTCTCATACGCCGCCTTGCTCGTTCGCATGGCGTTCTGCATACATCCCAGGCTCAGATAGCCGTCGATCGTGTCGCCCGTCTTGCGTCGGTTAGCCGATACGTTACGGCCACGACCTCGAACCACGCACCCTACCTTACCCTGCTTGTCATAGCCCAGGCCGCCAATCTTCACCTTTCCCGTATGCACCGCCCTCAGACAGTCCATAACGAAAGCATTCATCGTGTCGATATCCTGCTTGACATTGACAACCGACAGCACCTGTGTAGCCCACGAGTGACCCTGTCCGTCGCCGTGATACAGGTAGCGATTGACGCGATGAATTGCAACCTCACCCCTATCCCCTCTCCAAAGGCGAGGGGCACGAATGGTGCGGCTTTCGATTTCTTTTTGAAACTTCTTAATGCGGGTCGACGATAGCGATATGCTCGCTCCCTTGATGGAGTAGCCCAGGAACTTGAACCAGCGGTCAGCCGATAGCCACTCCACCTTTTTCGGGTTCAACTTCATCTGCATCTTCGCCAGCTCCTCTTCGAGGATAGCCATGGCCTTGTCGGCATCGGGACCGATGCAGCAGATGTCATCGCTGTAGCGCTTATACAGCACGTCGAGAGCCGAGATACGCTCGTCAATGTGATAGAGAACCACATTCGCCAGCCATGCAGCCACCGCACACCCCTGCTTCAAGGAGCGGTACTTATAGTCCACCTGCTTATCAACGGTGATATACACATCAGAATGGTAGTACTTGCGGAGCACATCAATCAACTTCGACTTCCCATGACGCTCCTCCACACGGTCGAACGCCTGGTCGATATACTCAACAGGCACCGAGTCGAAATACTTCGACAGGTCAGCCTTCCACCCGATTTTTTCAATTCTTGAATTTTTCAATTCTTCAATTTCACGAGAAATCTCCTTTACCACGGCTCCGCAGCCAATCCCTTTCTGATAGCTCTTACAACACGGATGCACCATGTCGGGCATCAACTCAAACAGCAGGTCGTTACTGATAGAGCACACCACGCGATCCGCAGGCTCGTTCACGCACACCTCCCTGTTCGTCCCGTCGTCCTTGGGAATCAGCGCAATATGCGGTGGTGCAATCTCGTACTCACCCTTGGCGATAGCCTCGTACATCCTCACCCTCACCTCCGGCTTGCATAACTGATATAGCACAGCCTTGGGCACATCTTTCACGCACCCCTTTTCGATAGCATAGACCCAGCGATCATGCTCAAAGAATTTTTTCAATATAATGTCTTCCATAGTCAGCAAATATTAGCAGTTAACACCAGGTGCATGTATTCTTGCGAAGATATGCGCTTCTTCTCACTCTCACCCTCAGTCAGGGCCATAAAGCCCGTTATCGTCTGCTCCACAGTCACCCTGCGACCGTCCATGAGCCTGAATCTTGTAGTCATAATCCTTAAAATTTTGGTTGCCACCAAACGGCTGGCATAGTTCTTTACTTCTCCGATGACACCATCTGTTTAAGCTAGAAAGAACGCCTTCAAACAGCGGATAGGCTGTTGAAAGCGTTCATTCGAGCTTATTTTAAAGATGGTACTCTGAATCGTGCCGTTCCACAATCCCGTTAAGCGTTATGCGCCGCCATAATAGACCCTCCCCCGCCCTCCCTGTGTAGGGAGGGGGTTGTTTTTACGCCGCTTTCAGCAGTTTCTCAATATCCTTAGGTACATCACCACCTGCCAGCACCTTGCGCAGCATAGCGGCCACGTCCTCTTTCGAGTACTCCTTTTGTGGCTCAGGGCGGGCGGCTGACGGCTTATTCTTGGCAGTCTTCTCGGCCTCGCGCTGAGCCTTGCGCTCCTCACGCTCCGCCTTGCCGTCGGCCACAGCACCCTCATAGACAGCCACACTTGCCTTGCATGCCTTGTCGATAGCAGCCTGGTCGCCCTTGTTCAGTGCATCACACAACTGCTGGAACACCACGCAGTACTTCTTGCCGCCCTTGATGTAGAAGCGTTTCTCGTTCCTCTCGTCGCGGTCCCACGAGTTGCGGATACTCTTCGCCATTTTCTCCACCATGCCGGCTGCCGCCTGCTCCGATGCAAAGCCATAGAGTTTAGGCCACTCACCACCGTCCTTAGCAGGCACCAGCACCACACGATACGATGTCTGAGGGCTGGTAGATGCCTGAGGTGCGAGGGCTGATGTCTGAGGTTTCTCGGCCTCTTTCTTCGCCCTGGGCACACCGCCAATCACCATAGTTCCATGATCGCTCAGGGGCACAGTCGTAGCCTTGCTCGATGGTGTCACTTTTGGCATGATATCGTTCACCTCCGCCACGTCAGCCTCGGTAGTAACCTGGTTATTCACTTGTGCATCCTGCACGTTCTTGTTTTGACAAGCGTCACTTTGTGCCGAGCGCTTGCTCTCGATAGTCTCGTTGGTCTTCATAGTCTTGTCCTCCGAATTTGAATTGTTAATAGAATTATCGTTGTTATCACTCCCCTCGCCCTTTGGAGAGGGGTCGGGGGTGAGGTTTATTTGGTCGCAGATAGCCACACGCTTGCCCGCCCTCACCAACTTAGGCAGATAGGCATCAAGTGCATAGTGCGGGAATCCCACCATATCGTAGGCGTTGCCAGCCGCTCTCGACTTCGATAGCGCTGTGCCCAGAATCTTCACCACGTCGAGTGCGTCCTGCTCGTACGCCTCGTAGAAGTCGCCACTGCGGAATAGCAGCAGCGCATCAGGGCGCTTCTCTTTCAGCTCCTTGAACTGTTTCATGATCGGACTTTCGTCCGCTTTCTTCTTTTCCATAGGTCGTAATTGTTTTAGTCGGCTTGCGCCGAGAAATTATCCAAATTGATTCAAAATTTATCAAAATTTGTTTAGATTTGTATGATTTCTCGCCCGAATAGGGCGACCCCATAGTTCACGCTGCCAATTCAATCTCTCCCCACCAGCCTTCCACGTCGTGCATATCCTCCTCATAGAGCTTGCACAGGCAGGTGAAGAACAGCTCCGCCACCGCACGGTGTGCCGCGTCGTTCTCAATCTGGTAGAGCACGCTCCTGAAGAAGTTCCACATCGACTTGCGGAATGTCCGCTTATCCATCACGTCGGCCACCTTCTTGCAGATGATGCCCATCTCATAGCCGCCCGTGTTGATGAGCGTGCCCATCTTGCGATAGCGCTCAAACAGCTCGTCGTACCGCTCCGTCTCAGGCTCGCAGTGGTCGTCGTACTGCTCATTCACGCTGATCACGTTTAGCGCATAGGCATGCTCAAACTCCTTGCGAACGTTCTCAATGAAATACCTGTGACTGTCCCGTTTCGACTCCTCATAGCCACACATCAGGCCAGCGGCCTTGATAAACTCTCTCTTGCTAACAATAAAACTGCTCATAGTCTTAAACTGTTTTAGTCGTTCTCATTGCATTCATTACCGCCACATAGTCGTCCGTAAACTTGTTGCCGTACTTGCGGCGCATCTCAATCTCGCCGTCCTCCACCACGAGGTTTGTCACCACATAGTGAGCGTATGGCGACAGGCAGTTGCCCGCCGCCGATAGCTGCTCAATCACCAGGGCGTTAGCCTGCTCGCGGTCCATGCCATCCACCAGGTGTTGCACCAACTTAGGGCGCACCTGCTCCATGATAGCCAGTGCCTCCTTGCGGGGCACTTTAACATCTGCTACGTTCATAGTCCTCAATCTTTAGGATATTCAACCTTCTCTCCATTCACATACACCTCAGATGGAAACGGCAGATGCTTGTTCAGCAGATAGGGCACCTGCCACATCTTGCCGCTCATACCAATAGCGTTCTGCAGCCACTTCTTCAGCGTCGTCTCGTCCTTGTCGCTCATGTCTTTGCAATCGTGAGCGATAATCCACTCGATGTGCATCTTGTTGAAGTCCGTCTCAAACACGTTGCCCTCTCGATTAATCTCTTCGAGGTCGGGCGCAATCTTTACTTCGATAGCCATAGTCTTTTCAATTTATAATTCGTTCAAAACCCTGTGCGGGATACTCAGCATCAGGCATAGATGCCCCTCGATACGCTCACGCACCACCGTATCCAGCACATTCGTAATGTCATAGATACACTCACCGCAGCGCATACGCTCAAACAGTTCATCCCATTTCAAGTCAGGTTTAATCTCCGAGCCAATAAGGTTGTCCTTTGGATAGTTCTCCACATACCAGTCACGCACGGGTTTCTCGTTCTTCAGGTGGTTGCCCGCCTTATCCAGCACCCCGTTAATGGTCGTATAATGATACTCCAGCACGTGGTCCAAATCGTAGGTCACAGTCACCTTTTTCACACGAATCTTCTTCTTCATAGTCGTCACACTTTATAATTTTTTCTCTCTTCTTCCATAGCGGGACCTGTTATGTTTTAGAAACACTCCGCAGAGAATCGAGGACCGTTTCTAAAACACAACAGTCACGCTCCCTACGCCGCCTTACGCACGAAGATAGGCACCAGCTCCAGCGCCTCCTGGTTAGTCACGTGATACGCTGCTGCGATAGCCTTGCGCACTTTGTTCATTCTGATAGTTCTTGCTTTCATAGTCGTATAATTTTTTAGTTAATAACCAAAATCAATCACCGCACCGAAATAGAGTTTATCACCCTCTTTCATGTGCTCAGCAACATAGAGCACCAGCTCACTCATAGGATGAGCGAACTTACCCGCCCACTCCTCGATAACCACACGGTCCCAAGTGTCCAGATGCGTGAGGTTTACATAGTCGATAAGCGCAGTACGCAAAAAGCTCCGCTGTACGCTCTCCACCGTGATAGCCTGTGCCTTTTCGTGGATGCCGTCCACCCACTTCCGCTTGAACGCCTGCATAGCTTCCTCACCCTTATAGACAAGGCAGTCCTTGCCCGCAGGCTCGAAGATGTCGCTCAACTTCCTGGTCAGGTAGCCGATATCATCCTCGCGCTCTTCGCCCTCCTCCGCGTCGTCTATATATTCCGCGTAGTCTTCGTGGTTCTCATAGAAGTCTTCAGGCTTCACATATTTGTCCTTACTGATTGGCTTAGTAGCCAACTGATAAATCTTTCCGTGACTCATAGTCGTATTGTTTTAAGTGTTACTTCTTGCCGTGACGACGCTGATAGATTTTCCTGGCTGTCTTCTTGTCATGCGCCATAATCGCCTCGCCATTGATAACAAACTCGCGCTCCGACAGGTCCACAGGGTTCAGCCTGTGGGCACGCTCGCACTGATACTCCTCATAGCGTTTCCGCTGCTGCTCAGTCATCTTGGGCCTGCCCAACAAGAAATGGCGGTCACTTGCCATAGCCATAGCCATAGCCATATAGGGATAAAATTTCTTGTGCATAGTCGTAATGTTTTAAGCCAATGAATAGGTGCGGTAAACACCAATACCCGAATCCACAAACTGGCGCCCAATCCTGCGCGCCTGGTTGCGCAGATAAGACGCTGCGCCGTCAGTGACACGGCACGCCGCGATAGTCTCGCCGCTCAGCAACCTTTGCCAAGCCTCGAACATAGATAGAAAATTCTTCCGTTTCATACCTCACGCTGCTTTACGTTCTTCCCTCGCCCGTTTCTGCGATAGCGAGATGATAAAGTCCACAAACTCACCATGCCACGGATCGCCCGCACGACGATTCATAAACATGTCATACCAGTCCTCGCAATAGCACAGCTCATAGCCCGACATCCACCGCCCGTTCTCGAACAGCTTCACGTCCATAGGCGCATACTGACCCGCCAGCGCAAACTGGTCCTGGGCATACTTCTCGTACCATGCCCGCATAGCCCGCTGCACATGACTCTGATCCTGCTCATCACTAAACAGATAGTGATACACCGTCTCAGTCCTAGGGAACGAGATTTGCACCATGATTCCCACCTCAATATCTCTTGCCATAGTTCAGTCCTCCAACTTATAAAGTACGATACTCTGGTTCATCAGCGGCTCGTCTCCGTCGCGCTCCAGCGCCAGCTCATAGTCAGGCTCTGGCACGCTCATGCTCCACTGCCCCAGCGGGTTCACGCCGTCCTCGTCCGTATAGACATAGAGCCACTTGCCAGCGAAGCGAAGCACGCCCACGGTGCCCCACTCATAGTGCGAGTTGTCGATATCCTCGCATACGCCCCAATGGCAGTTGTCGATACCGCTACGCTGAATAGCATCGAATAGGCTGAATATCTTCTCCTTCCACGCTTTCGATATCTGCTTCTCATAGATACGCATCGTGTCGCCCATGTTGTGCTGCTCATAGGTCATGATATAGCGGTCGTCCTGCTCTAACACGTCGCCATGCACGCGCTCCTCCACAGGCTCGCATAGCGCCTTGGGGAAGTTTTTGCGGATAAACTCCACGAAGTCATCAAGTCCACCCTCGTAGTTATAGAAGGCGTTACTCAACTGCTCACTAAAATCCATGGTGTCCTCCACCAAAACAATAACCTTTGCCATAGTCCTTTCCTCCCATTAATTCAATCCTAAAAACCTGCGGTTCGTCTTACGGTCGAACCACTTGCTGATAGCGATGTACAGCAGTTCCACACTCACAGGCACCGCGAACATCACGGGCACACCGATAGCCAACCTCACCCAGCCCGACGTTCCCGCTGGTATCACCTCGCCCAGGAACACAGCCGTAACATACCACACACCTATCACGATAGCGAAACCCGCTATCATCCACACAAAGCGCAGCATATAGATAGCCAACTTTTTCATAACCTTTTTCGTTTTAGTCCATACACTCATTTCTATTTCAGGCTAAGTCTCCGTCGAACGGGTCCCATGTATAGTTCAACTCATGCGCCATGTCCTGCACAGCCATTTTGCCAATCTCGTCCACCATAGGCGCAGCCAACACACTCGCTGCCATAGCCACGATAATTGCACTACCCTTAGTGCAGCGGATAGTCTCAGGAGTCTTCTCCCACAACTTCTTATACATTGCCTTGACGCTCTTTGCTGAGCGCATAGTTATAACCTTTGCCATAGTTGTAAATTTTTGAATTGTTAAAACATTTTTCCAAATTTCACGCCGCCTGCCCATAGCTCCGCCCGTCACGATGGCGGATAGAGCCATACTTCGTGCCCACCTTGCGCTCCTCACCGAACACGCCCAGGATAGCGCACATCATCACGCCTACACACATATAGACCACTGTGCACGCCTTAAAGCCCGCACCATGCTGTGCCATTACCAGCACCATACCCGTAGCCACGATAATGGCTACCATGATTTTCACGAAAGTTCTCATAGTCGTATAGTTTTAGATTAGTCACTTTATTTCGTCGGCATAGTCTGCCGTCTGTTCTCCAAAATTCCAGTCCACCTCGTCCAGGCGATCACGCACCATAGAGACAGCCTCTTTTGCACTCTCTGCCTCCACCTCCATGTACCCGTTATAGATGCGGGTACACGTTACTCCAAACTTCTTCATAAATTCTCCTCCAGATGTTTTAGCAGTTCCTTTTCGTTATAGTTCTCGATATTCTCCACATAGAAGAAAATCTTCTCGTCGATAGCCGTCGCTTCGCTGTCCCACGGTTCTTCGCCATAGGCATCTTCCAGCGCCTTGTCGGCTACGTTCACGCTCCCGTAGCACTCATCCTCCCACGACGGGATAGAGCGTATGTCGAGCGTGCGGACAGAATAGTCCACACCCTTAAAGGGGATAGTCCAATTATCCATAGTTTTGTCCTCCCGATAGTTAAGTTTACAAACCACTTCATACTTTTCACTTGATTGTCCTTCACGATAGCGTAACCCTCGCAGCCTGCGAGACGCGCGGCTTTAGCCACTTCCTGCTCCGTGTAGTCACTTGGCATTTTCTCCTTGCCCCAGGTACTTGTGTCCGCCATACGTTTCCGTGAGTGGAAATAGATGGCATAGGTTCCGATGAATCCTTGCATAGTTCTGCTCTCCACGATTATAGTTCAACTTCTTTCAAGTTATGCCACCACTTCAACCACTCAGCGGTACCCTCGTCATCGCCTTCTGCCAAGTCGTCGAACTCGCGATAGTCTATAAGGATTTTGCACCACTCCATCATAGACTTGATTTTGCGCTGCTTGTCCTGTAACTTCAGATACTCTGGATTACTCTCGGGTACGTGATAGCGCTTCATTATGCGGATAGCCGCATTGAGATCGCCCAGGCGGGCATACTGAGCCTTACGCAGTTCTTCGTTCTCTGCTAATAGCTCGATATACTTCTTGGTAGTCATTGCTTTGTCCTCCCACGATAGAAAGAAATTTGCCACACAATTTGCAGGTGTGGCTTCTGCTAGCCAATCTAATAGGGAGTCAGGCTGTAACTCCCGTCCGTCTCGCGGACTTGCATAGCAGGGGAGGCGGGACTCGAACCCGACATGGCACGCGATAAGCATGCCAGTAGTCCATTGCTACTGTCTCCCCCTAATCCGTCTCTTGCGTAGTGCATAGGCTCGGATTAATTTGCTTGAACACATGAGGCGTGATAGAATCAAGAAGTAGTGCAGGGGCACACTGATAGTTATGCCCCGCACTACACCTGCGTGATAGGGAACTATCCAATGATAGTGGCCTTCAACAGGATAGGCTCAGCCTCCTGCTCACCTGCGAAAACATCGTCACAGATAGGAGCTTCGGGCACAATCTTGACCGTATTCATGGCTCAATAGTGTTAAAGCGTTAGAGAAATGAATCAACATAGTCAGTCGTGCAGGTGCAGCCCGCCACCTACTGCATTTTTCCGCGATAGTACCTGCCGACGTCGATAAGAGATAGATAGTATAATTCACTCCGAATAGCGTCACTTCCCGCGCCTTGCGTGCATGCGGCGCATACGTCCTGTCACGCATAGAACATCATTCCGATAACGCTACTCACCACGCACTCCATACCCTCTCGGGCGTGGCGATAGTGGAGTTTCCTCGCTCTCATGTCCGTCTATCATATAGCATCTCTCAGCCCGTTAGGACTGAAAATCCGACACCCATAGCATAGTCGTCTTGTGGGGGTACGGTAGTGCCTACGACGTCGCATAAAGCATCGCCGTAGGCTATCTACACTCGTACAAAAGTCTTATCATGGAACAATAGTGGGTTGGTGCCCACGTGATACCAGATAGTGCAGCAACACGGATTACCTTTCCCTGCGCGTTAAGCCGTAGCAACGCGGTACTCGTACATGCTCAGCCGCACAATAGCCTCTTACGCCCATACTGACGTGATAGCGTCACGTTCCTCGCGCGCCATAGACGATCCCATAGTACACACTCCATGCTCGGTTACTCTCGGTGGTGCAATAGACTCAGCTATCACCTTGGTCATGGCAATCCACCTGATAGATGCCTGCGCGTGATAGGAGCACATACATTGCCCGTCCATAGTTGTCTGGTCATAGACTCTACACGTCATAGTCTGTCTCGTAAATCTTGCGCCCATAACCGGAGTCGAACCGATAGAGAGTTGCATCCCGCCACCTGATGCTTTTATCCGCGATAGTACTCCCTGCCGCGTTAATATGGGCTGCCTATAGAGTTACACGAACGATCTGCCTTTGCAATAGACCGTGATGTAGCTATTTTCAAACCTGTGCGTACGATAGACCTGACGCTCACACTTCGTGATAGTAGCCTGCGGCTTCTTCTTAAAGCGTTTCGTCTTGCACTCGCGCACGATGCGATAGCGCTTGGTGTCCTGTAACTTGAAATACGCTTCACGACTTGCTTTCTCACGTCGATAGTTACGCATAGCCTCGGCGAACTCCTCGCGCTCGCGTTCTGCTTGCTGCGCACGCTCGATAAGCGCACGCTGCCGCTCATAATAGATGTCATGTTCCATTATGTTTTCCGTAGTTTAAATTGTCTTTCTTATCTGCGTATAGAGTGTTCTCACCCGATAGCCCCCAAGGTGGGAGTCGAACCCACCTGGCGCACGCGATAGCGATTGCCTTTCCCGAAATTTCACATGGGGAGCCTCGCGATAGATTAGATGTTAGCGTCCTCGACGCGTACCTTAGTCTTCACGAGTTTTCCGTCACGATTCTGAACGATATAGAGGTCGCCCTTCTTCAGTTCTTCCCACTTCTCCGCACTCGCGGTAGCGCGCTTCTTCTCGTTCTCGATGTCACGGCTCTGCTCGAGCACTTTCATGAGGAGCTTAGGACCCCATCCGTACTCGCTGATAAGACACTTGCGGTAGAGCTTGATAGGCTTGCCTGCCTCGCCCTTAATCTTCTTGTCGGCTTCCTCACTCGTATAGAGCGACTCTTCCTTTGTTCCGTTAGCGTCATTGTCAACAGTCACCTTAACATTACGCTCGAAGTAGGCATAGTTAGCCTTAACCTTACCATCAGAGCCGATAACCTTGAGGTCGGCATCGGTAGCATCATTGTACATTCCTACTGTGTACCCCAGGATAACGCCCTTAGAGGTCATCTTAGGCAATAGTCCGTACTTAGCAACCTGCTGATACTTCTGCAACTTGTAGATAGTCACGTTGCCATCCTTGTCGACTGACTCGAGCTGCTTCTTCAGGTCGTTAGATAACGCCTTAAGTTGCGCCTGCTTAGTGCATGAATTGTTAATCACTGCTTGGTTCAGTCTCTTCTCGTTAGCTTTTTCTTGCTGTGTCATAGTTGTAAAATTTTTGAAGTTTGACATTAAGAAATCTGCAATAAGTGCATTGTGGGTGAGTAGGGATTCGAACCCATACACACTCCGTCCACACTTTACGAGATAGATAGACAGACTCCTTGCCATCGCCTCTCCCGCTTACGGGTTGGTGCCAACTATTGCAGAGGCGAATCCCCACACACAAGGGTACACAATACGCTGCCATTCCGAAGCACTCACGTGCCAAACACGCATTGGGGCATTTTCATAGGTAGGCGCAAATATGGGCATACGGGTGTTTCCTTTGCAAGTGCGTACGAGGGCATACGGGTGTTTCCACGTACCTCTACCTAAATGTATGTAAATTCATCAAAGACCGCTGTTTCTGTTTCCGTTCTTGTTTCTGTATCCGTTGTTGTTCCGTTGTTGTTTGGAACTGATGCAAAGATACGAAAAATATCTTTTTTTCCAAACAATATGCGAACTTTTTTTGGAGAAAAACACAATTTGCCATGAAATTCTTAGAAAAGGTACACGCGAGGAAAATTGCACATTTTGCCATGTTTTGTGCAATTTTCGGGTGCTCGTTTTCCACCTTTGCGGAGCATATTTGCACCCAAACTGGAAAACCCCGCACCCACTCCACCGATCGAGCGAGGCGCGGGGTCGATTCTTTGTTTTCGAAAAAAAAATAAAAAAAAAACGGTGAATATATTTATACAATAATAGCTACAAACAAAAAAACAACCTGAGAAACAGAGGCTGCGCCCAGATTGCTTAATTAATTATTTGTAACTATAAAACTACGTATTGCTGTTTATCGCTCCGTGATTTAACATTTCAACTGTTAAATACCTATTCCGTTTTAATAATTAAAAAACAGACTATACCTTATTATTATCTATGACAATTTCATAATATTCCAGTACACTGGCAATGGCTATGAGTTCATCGTTCAGTCGGTCTGCATCCTCGCGCGATATATGTCCGTAGGTCTGATGACTCACGCTGGCTAGGCGCGCCTTGCACTTCTGCGCGTTCCATCCCAGCAGGCGCAGGGTGAGCGCACGCATATTAAAGAAGCGGCCCATACCCTCCTTAATCTGTTCTACCACAGCAGGATCGTAAACCTTGCCGCAACGGTTGGCAAACGTCTGTTCGCTGCCAAAGGTGAGCAGGCAGCCGCGCAGATCGGCGGCCATAAGAGGCAGAGCGTTGTTAATCTTCTGGATATTGGTCTCGGTAAACTGCAGGGGATTGCCGTGGCGACGGGGCTCATGCCTGAAACATGCACGCACGATGCTTTCACCGACGCCCATATACTGGCTAATCACAGCAGCCATCATGTTATGCTCCTGCATAAACTGATACAGCTTGTCGGGCGATACTTTCATCTTCTGTCTCATAATACATTCAAATAATCGTTGTAGCTATTCATTGGCAAAGATATATCTTTTTTCTCAAACAACAAAATCACTTAACATTATTTGTCTTTTTTCGCAAACGCAAGAGGGATGAGGGAAAATGTAAGAGGGAAGATGTAAGATAAAGTAAGATGTCTGAAGTAAGAGGAAAGCCGTCAGCCCTCTTCCATCAGACATCTCTTCACACGTTATTCACATCATATTGGGGAACCGTCCCCGTGTGTTACTCGATGCCGCCCTGGCCGTCGCCTGAGCCGCCTTGGTCGCCAGTACCGGTACCAGAGCCGCCGGTATTCTCGGGCTCCTCGGCATCGTCCTCGTCGGTGATCAGCTTCACGCTCATCTGCTCCACAATCTGGCGCATCTTCTTAGAGGCACGATACAACACACGCTTCTTCACCACCTTCACGTCGTCGGCCTCGTCGGCTGCCTTGGTGCTGATGGCGGGCGACACGGTGCCGATGCCGATGTCAACACTGCGGCCGTCCTGAATGGCATCCTCGATGGCCGGCACCATGTACTTCAGCACCATCTCGCAGGTGGCCTGGCGGATACCAGTCTCGTGGCTGATCTCCTTGGCCAGTCGCTCCAGGGTGAAGGGGTCGGCCAGACGGCGACGACCCACAAACTTGGTTTCCTTGTCTTTGCCAAACCCTATCTTGGTTTGGACTTTCTCCATGTGTAAACTCATAATGGTTGATTAATTTAGTTAATAACTACAAATTGGCTGACCTGAATGATACAGCCAGGTTTAAAGACACAATCGCTCGGCATCCCGAAGGGTGACGCTTTTACAAAGCGAAGCGACTAAAAGAACAGATTCTTTTTTAAACAAAAACAGAAAAAAACACTTTTGGATGTTTGTGGCTCCTGCAGAGCCCCATGTGCTAAGTGCTATGCCTTTGCCTCTAAGAGCGAGCTCTTCCATCAAAGCCCTACCCTTTATCACGATAACTGTCGTTATCACAAACAGCCAAAAGCAAAAACAACGCTGCGCTAAAAAATCATCAGACCTCAGACATCAGACCTCAGACATCATACATCAGACATCATACATCAGACATCATACATCGGTATCCTCTGTTTTTTAGATTGTGACAACAATCGTTGTTTTTGCTTTTCTGATGATGCTACCAGTAGGGGTGATGTTGTAGACGGAGGGCGGGGCTGGGAGCTTGCTCACAAGCATAGGCATACGGCTGCAACATCAAAGGCACGGCGAGTGCCTGCATCGGCAGAAAAGTTTTTTTTATTGTTTTTTTCTTCTTCATGACATTGGTTGATTAATTTAGTTATCCTAAACAAAAATTGTTCGGCAGATTGACATACTCCCACGTCTAAAGCCGTGGGATTCTTGGGTGCTTACGCCCCCGCACGGTCGCCACAGCGGGCTTCCGCGTCTTACTGGGATTCCCCAACGAGGCAATGCCCTGCCTCAGAATGTTGTTCGCAGCATGAAGGTCGCGGTCGTGATGGGCACCACAAACAGGACAGGTCCACGACCTTTCAAGCAACGATAGAGATTTATGAATATGACCACAGTCGCACAACTTGGAAGAAGGGAAGTAGCGGTCAATCTTCTTGACCGTCACGCCATAGCGAGGTGCAAGGTACTCCAGCTTTGCAATCATCTTGCCGTGGGCGAGGTCTTGCATCTTACGACCCCAGAGCTTCGTCATGCCCGTGAGCTGCAAGTCCTCGATGCAGATGATGTCGTACTTGCGGCACAGCTTGTGTGCTTCCTCCCACTGCCAGTTGTCGCGCTGGTTGACGATGCGTTCCTCCACACGGTTCTTTGCGCGTCGTGCCAGTTTCCTGTGGTTGCTCCCTTCCACGCAGCGCGACAACTTGCGGTCGGCCTTCTTCTTGGCGTTCATTCCCTGCTTCAGGAAACGTGGCGACTGAATGCGCTTGCCGTTGGAGAGGGTCATGTACGTCTTCAGCCCGAAGTCGATGCCAACGGATGCACCATTATGTGTCTTTCCGATGGATTTTCCTTCGGCTTCGATACTGAGGACGATGTAGTATTCTCCGAGCGGCGACCGCTTCACGGTCACGCCCTTAATCGCTCCCAATCCCACGTATGGACGGGAGAGCGAGAACTTATAGCGTTTCTTGATTTTGTTGATGGTGATCACGTTTCCGTTCAGCGTGTAGCCACCCTGCTTGAACCTGAAGGACGTGAACCAGTCGGCCTTCTTGAACTTAGGCGGTCTCTGCTGTATATGCTTGAAGAAACGCTGGTAGGACAAGTCGAGCCTTTCCAGTATCTCCTGCACGGTCTGCGAGTGAAGGCGGCTGCTCTTGCCATACCAGCGTACCCATTTGCCTTTGAGCCGTACCACGTCGATGTACTTATGATACATGCGGTAGTACCGCTTCTGCAACGCCAGCGCATGATTCCACACCCAAGCGGCCTCGCGCAGCATCGCGTCGAGGTGCTTGGTTTGCTTGCTCGTGTAGAGCTTGTACTTATAGGCTATCATGCGCTATATTATTATATATGGTTAATCAATCTGTGCGTGGCTGCTCAGGTCACTGTCGGAGTATCGGCTGAACATACTCAGGTCTTCGTCGTCGGCGGCATACTCTATGTCGCCGTCCTCCAGCTCCAGCTGGCACAATTCAGACACAGCAATGTCGCGCAGCCTTGTCTTTATGAGATTGTCGCCTCGCTTGACGTAAATTTCGGGTACACGGTCGTCTGGGTACTCCCACATGATCTGCTGAAACACCCACTCGATGGCAGTCAAAGTGTAGTCACGTTTCAGCTTCGTAAACTCCACTTCCGGCATCATCTGTGCCAGCTCGCAGCGCACGGAGTCGATGTGCTTGAAGTCAAAGTAAATCACCTGGGCCTGGACATTGCCGCCCACCTCTTTCACGTCCAGTCCGTAGAGGAACTTGCCGAAGTAATCTTTCAGCATCTTCTTGTAGTCGCGTCCGAGCGACTGCGGGGTTTTGATTCTTCTCATATCAATATTGTTATAGCAAATATGGGGCGGCACTACGAGTTGCTATGGCCAATATTGCAAAGCCACCGGGGTCTTTCGACTTACCGACTCGGTTCCGCCCCAATGGGGTTTATTCATTATTTGGCAGATACAAAAATAGCCACCTGTTGTGGCGGCATCGTCGTACCGCAATATTGTTTAAGCGCTGCAAAGTTAAGCAATTATTTTTATCCTTGCAAATTTTTCAGCAGAAAATTATATTATATGTATCAAATCAATTCAATCATCAGGCACGAGCGAGCGTCCTTAGCTGCGGCCCCCCGTGTCTTTGGTCACGCTCCTACTACGTCGAGAGCATCGGTCATATCTCGGAAGAGACCGTCCGCAGATACATCGAAGACCAGAAAGAGACAGCAAACAAGAAGTCAAACAAAGAGGGGTCGCTTTCATCCCACAGCTGAAGCAGTGGGTATTCCCGCTCCTAATTCATAATACTGGATTGGTGACGCAGATTCAAGGGCACAGCTATTTTGTGGAGTTATACACAAAGAGAGAAGGGAAAAATTGGCTAAATACAGCGCGAAAAAGGTGATTAAAAAAAACGTTCGAGGAACTTACGTTTGTTCTTTGAACGTTTCGTCAGAGATATTCAAGGAACTTTTTGGTAATACTCGAATATCTATGGCGAGTTTGTTAAGACTCTCTATGGAATTGCGTGTTGTAAAATATGTTAAACAGTGCGGACAAATAGGGTACTTTTGCCCGTGCGGGCGTTTTCTCGCACAGATTCTTTTTTAAACAAAAACAACGCTGCGCTAAAAAATCATCATACATCAGACATCATACATCATACATCAGCCATCAGTATCCTCTGTTTTTTAGATTGTGACAACAATCGTTGTTTTTGCTTTTCTGATGATAAAATCCCGATAGGGTGATGGTACTGACGGATGGCGGGGCTGGGAGCTCGCTCACAAGCACAGGCATACGGCTGCAGCATCGAAGGCACGACAAGTGCCTGCATCATCAGAAAAGAGTTTTTATTGTTTTTTTCTTCTCTCATATTGGCTTAATGAGTTTCAGCCACCACTTGCGGGTAACCCAGAGACCGATGCCCAGGACCGCCCCGAGCAGGATCCACCGCAGAGCATCCCACCACCGCTGGTACCAGGGACGGGCGTCGATGGCTGAGGGCTTCGACGATGTCTGATGGTCGATGGTTGATGTAATATGTGAGGCAAGGCTATCGAACTGCTGGTGCCAGTATTGGCTGGCAGAATCAATACACGCACGCAGGCGGGCTTCGTACTCCTGCGTGATACGCTGCTCCTGCTGCTGCAGCTCGCGCGTGATGTCACGGCTGATGGTGCGCTGCTCGGTGCGTATCTCGCGCCCGAGGCTGTCGAGCGACACCGTGACGGTCTCAGTGATTACCTCTTTTTGGTCTTCGTGGGAGGACCACAAAGAACTCTGCTCACTGAACGCCTGGTGGAGCCAGGCTTCACTCTCTTCGTGCCAGTTAGTAAGCTGTCGGTCCACCTGTGCACGGACGGCCAGGGTATCCGCCTCATAGTGGTGGTGGTGATGCTCCTCGACGACACGGGGAGTGCTACAACTATTAAACAGGGCACACACAGCAAGGCCAATAAAAAGGGCTACCACGTAGCCGGCGATGCTACACAACACCGCCTTCAGGCGATCTTCATCCGACAGTCCCTTCATCTGGTCGGGATCAGACGGATAGAAGTTGTCATTGTTGTAAAAGTCAAACATCATTGTTTTGGTTTTTTGTTTCTATCATACTACGAGATTGAAGTCGTTGGCACGGAGGATGCAACAGTCGCGTAGGCGGCGCGTCTGTCCGCTGGCGGTGAACTGCACCAGGCGCGACGGGAACCTGCCGGGGCCACCCAGCTCCACACTGAGCGTCACCACCTCCTCGCCCAGGATCATGTCACCATTGCTCGCGGCCACATACCACACACGCCAGGGAACACGCTCAGGAACCTGAGCTATTTGACCATTTGACAATTTACAATTTGACAGTCTGGTGCGCTCGGCCACCAGCCTGAGTTCAGACAGTGCTAATTGCTTTAACGTCTCTCGAGCTCGCTCTCGCTTATTCGCAACATTCATTCCGTTCCATCTTACTTTTTACATCAGACATCAGACATCATCCTTCTTTAGAGGCTTTCCCCAGGACCCCTCTTCGCGCTTGTAGTTCTTCACCGGACGGTAACGCATGTCGCGGCGAACGGCGATGATGGGATCGTCAGGGTGACGGCTGAAGGCACGGCGGGTGGGGTCGTACTGACCAGCTTCCACCTCGCGCTTCAGGTTCTTCGCCGGACGGAACTTCAGCTGTTTGCGAGCAGGCACGGTGTGGATCTCGTCTTTCTTCTTGTAGTAGAACTCATGCTCAGGACGGTCGATTACGGCGAATGTACCGAAGCCGTCGATGGGCACGCAGAGGGAGCCCTCGGTGAGCTGGTAGCGAATCTCGTCGAACACATGGGGCAGCACCGCCTCGACCGTGGCACGTGCAAGACCAGAGCGCTGAACCACGGCTGCAGCAAATCTATTCAAACAACTCTTTGGTGTCATTGTTAACTTGTATTAATTCTATGTGACAAAATATTCATTATTGCCCTAAACCTTTCTTTCTCATATCGAAAGAGCATTTCGGCGATATTAAATCGGGGCTTCTTGCGATCTGTTCAATAAGACCGGCTACTCCATATATAGTAGCATTTTCTGGAAACAAATCAAGGGCACGAGGAGGCAGGACAAGAAAAAGCGTCGCCTCGCAAAAGCTACAACCGAGAGACGACGCGAAAGGAATAATAAATATTCCAAAAAGTATTTATCAGACTGCTAAGATGGGGCAAAATTACGAAATTAAATCGTAACTTCCAAATAATTAGGCAGTTATCTATAATTCTTCATGCCTTTCATTGGCAGAATTATCAGGTTATCTGGCTATTATTCTTCCCTCTTGAAACTCCTAACTCGCTGATTATCAGTTATTTATTTAATTTTTTTGCGGTTATTTTGCGGTTTTTTATAATAAAAGTTATTTAAAAAATTATTTGAAATTATCTATATATATTATATAACTAATTGATAAACAAGCATTTATTTTTATTTTGCTTATCTTTTAATACTTAAAGTGGAGTGCGAGGAGTTCGTTCTCGCGTGTGCTGAAGAAAGTGTGTTTAGTCAGTGGCTTTTATATTTAAATAAAAAGAGTTTTATGAAAAAAGGGGGCTTTTCAGATAACTGGGGGGGAAGTAGTATCATAACTCATTGATACTCATTTAGTTAGAAGTTATTTGTATTCAGATAATTTTTTAAGGCCAAAAACGTACGAAAAAGAATATAACTATCTGATTATCAGGAGTTATCTAAATTTATCAAAACAGTTATTTTTTTATTTCGTCTTTATGGAAAAACACCCATTTTCAGATAACTGCTGATAATTTTGGTCGGAGATAAAAAAGTATGTAACTTTGCAATTGCTACACAACAATCTAACATTAACAATCATGGACAAGCATCACAATGTGCCGCCTATTGTATGGCTTAAAGTCACAGATTACATGCACGGATGGATACAGCACGAGCTGGGAAGTGAGATAAAGATTCACAACCAGCGCGTAGTAAGTGTTCAGCACATCCCTGGGGCGCGAGGTATTCTAAGGATGGAAACAGAAGAAGACATGCTCGATCCGAAACCTGTTAGCAACGTCATGTCCGACAAAAGAAAAAACTGTTTCCTCGCCGGCATGGAATTGGACGAAGAGGTCATAGAACGGGATTACGGCATGACGAAAAGCGATCTGCAGTTGTTCGTTCCTATTGAATGTCCGAAGATGTGTCTGACTAAAAACGGCGTTTTGCGGCCGTGGAGCCTGAACACTACTTTCGGAAGGGAACAGACTACAGCCATGAGAAAACTGATCAGGCAGGAGTTTTGGAAAGCCGTAGAGGAATATAACAGCAAGTATGCCAGAAGAAGCGGCAAGGAGCACTATCCAGCCGTTGAAATGATTGAGGAGTTCTGTGCCGACACTGAGACACCAGACCTATATGTGGAAACCCTGCGCAGAGAATGGCAGAGAAGACAGAAGAAGAAGACAGACTGTCTTGACGAAGAGAAGGACGGCACTCCATCAACGACGTAAATCTTCACCATCAAAGAAAATAGCCCGCGTGACGGCGCGCAACCTGCTTATAGTCTCGGCACCATAACGCTCTTCAATAGACGAAGAGAAACGTTTGTCTGCAACGGCCGTAGTGCTGAGATTTGTTGTGATGATAAGCAGAATACCATTCTTCTCGGCGGCGTCGCAAAGGCGGAAGAAAGACCGGTCTGTCTGTCCGTAGTATTTCATAGGCTCCTTGCCGAGGTCATCAATGATGACACAACGTTCCTTTAGGAGAGCGTCCAGACGATCGTGCAGCTCTACCGAAGATACGAAAGGAATACTCCTGCCAAGAATGACCGGAAGGATTTTCTCACATATAAGCGTCTTACCAAGACCGGTCGGACCAAAACAGAGCAGTCCCCTACCCTTATTATCGGAAAGCCACTCAACCACCTTGTCGTAGGCAGGTAGCCAACGGGCATTACCTCCGAGATAGTGCTGTAACCCCTTCTCCAGACGTTCACGAGCGTTGGGAATGGAGAATCGAGGTATTTGACAGGTGTCAGGGAAATCCACTGAAGGCGTGGCCACCGGCTGCTGACGGAGACGGTAGTTAAGACGAACGTCGGTACCAAAGGCGGTGTCGAGCGATTGTTTCAGGAGCTGCGCCTGAACCTCCTCAAGGTATTCATACACATAGCGGTGGGGTACACAGAGAATCACAGTCTTCCTGTCTGGGTCGTAGGACTCCATGGTGACGTCCTTGAACCACACATCAAAGCTATGCTGACTAACTTTCTCAGCAATAAGCCGTAAGCAACTTTGCCACTTTTCTTGATACTTTTCCATCCTTCAATTTTTCAATTCTTCCATTCTTCCGCTCGGCTTTGCCGCTTGGCATCGCCAAGAATTCTTCCATCCTCCCATCACCAAACCTCCGGCTGTACGGATGGAGCTGACTGAGTTGTCACCTCTTCGGCAGCAGAGAAGCCACGAAGGGATGGCAGTTCCTTCTCGAAGAAAGTCTTCAAACACTTGCAGGCCCAGTGCTGCACATCGTCGCGCGGCTCGCTCATATTGAGATTGACGAGGTAGTTGATCTTAACCAACAGGTGGTCAATATCTCCGGGCTTCAGCCTACGCACAAACTCATTGATCTGCTCAGCTTTCAGTGCCAGGCGTTCCTTCATCATGGTGCGTGCCTCAATCTCCTTGGCAGAGTTCTCCTTATTCTCGTAGAGCTCGCGCCCCAGGTCGAAGATAGAGAGGGTGAACTCCACCTGCAGGGGCACCTTACCCTTGGCACGGCCGTCGGCAAAGATAGCGCGGTAGTCGAATGTAAAGTCGGCTATCTCACGGCTGGAGAGGTCGTCGAGCTCCTTCTTGGCCTGAGCCAGGTAGCGCTTGGCAAACTCGGAGTAGTAGGCATAGCGGGCGGCGGCACGCTGACGGGCCTGCTCCAGGTACTGCTTCTGTTCGGCCTTGGTCAGACGGTCCCACTGCTTGCCGTCGTTCTTGGCCATGGTGACGGCCAACTGCTCTACGTTCTCGCCGTTGACAATCTTGCCATCCTGCGAGTTGAAGAGCCCGCACACGCTACGCACCTCCATATAGTCGGCACGGAACACGATGCGCCCTACCCTGCGCTCGGTGCCGTCAGGCTGCTGTTCAGTGACTTCCTCGAGCTGGTCTTTCTTGATGCCACGCCACTTGGAAAGCCACTTATAGAGGCGGTTGGCCGTAGCGGTCTTGGTGTGGCGGGTGGTGGGAAAATAGAACTGCGTATAGCCGGCGTCGGTAAGGATGAACTTATTCTCCAGTATCTCCTTGCGGATACGTATCTTCACCTCGTTGCGCTTGAGGTTGTTGGACTTCACCACCATCTTCTCGCCCGTCTTGGGGTTGACGGTCTCGTGAGTCTCGTACTCAGCAATGATGTCAATGAAGTTGGTATAGAGCACGCCGTCGGCGGTATAGACCTCGGCATCGACTTTCTTCATGCTGTCGAGCACCTGACGCAGTTCGCCATAGTGGCGGGGCGTTATTCCTGGCAGGTCACGGAAGCGGATGGTGGCCACGAAGTCACCCTCGTGCTGAAGGGAGTTGGCGCGATCTGGCGTGACGAGATAGGCATCCTCGTTGTTGAAGGGTATCATCAGCTGAGTGCCGTCCTTTGATTTGTTCTCGCTGCGCTTGGCGGCGGCATAGAATGGCTGGAGCGCCCACACTAATTCGTCCATGGCTCGCTCAGTGTAAAGCGTAGGAACAATGTGTAGGTCTGTAATCTGATTGGGCTGCGTGGACAAAACTTTCCCGTCTTTGTCGAAAACAATATCAGCCCTTTGATTCTTGGATTTTTTAACCATAACAATAGGGTTTATGTTGAACTTTCGTTCGAACCGGTCTGTAGCTTGCTGCAAAAGTAGAAATTATTTTCCAAACTTCCAAATATTTTTGAAATTATTTTTATCTTGAATATCAATTAATTATAAAATACATCTTGCAGAGTTGTCGAAAAGAACACCCGTATTTGTCGAAAACAACGTGCAGCGATGTCGAAGAAAACAGGAAAGATTGTCGAAATATAGCATGCCTGGGAACATGCAGAGTTGTCGAAAATATACGTTTATAGGCATTGTCCCGAAGTTGTCGAAGAACTCCCCGATTTGTCGAAAACATACCCGCCGTTGTCGAAACCTGCCCGAGGTTGTCGAAAGTGCCTGGATATCATTCCCTTAATTGTCGAAAGCGTATCCCGAAGTTGTCGAAGATTTCCCCCGATTTGTCGAAAGCCTGCCCATCGTTGTCGAAGATTTCCCCGTATTTGTCGAAAAGCATTTTTATAATACTCTGTGTTTTAGGATGTTGCAATATTGGCGCAGTGCCTATATACTCTCTTTTATAGACTCTTATCTATAGCCATCTTCTTATATACCCCTTATTTGTAGACTCAGATAAAAATCAGATCATGGTTTTAAAAATCTTTTTTTTCGTAAGAGAAAAAGGAAGGGAAACCATTGGAGATAAGCGTATTAAAGGCTTTTCGACAAATCGGGGTGTTTTCCTGGCAATAGACATTCAGGCCATTTTCGACAAATACGTACGTTACGTGCGTGCCTTATATACGCGCGATAACGCCCGCGCTATGTTTTCGACAAATCAGACCGTTTTGATTTTCGACAAATCGGGGAGTTTCCTTTTTCGCATAATCCCTCCCCCTACCCCCTCCCTTGTAGAAAAAGGAAACCGCCACCCAATCACAAGGACTGGATGGCGGGAAGATAAAAATATATCTAGTTTTCCTTCATCGTGATTTTCCAATCGGCGGCAGATCCAGAAAACAGAGGTCCTACAAGTGTTGTGGTATAGCCACGACGCAGAGATATGGGAGGAAGTGGCGTGGTAGGTATTAGTTCGCCGGTAGCGCTTTCAACTTCAGCATGGAGTTGGATGCCGTTGATACCATCTTCAGGGCAAAGGATACGCGTTTTGCAATACACTTTAACCCTCTTATGATCGTTAATACTATAGAACGCATTGACTACACCGTCAAAATGGCCTGTTGCCTCATACTTACCCCCGTGAAGGCTAAAAGAGGATACTACAGGCAAACCGACTATCTTACCAACTCTTATTTCTGTTTCCTCGCTCAAAAATATAACAGGGCTATCAGGCTTTTTTAAGTCTGACGAAAAGTCTGTCACATAGATTTCCACCGAAGCGGAAAGCGGATTGAAGTTGGGTTTATGTGATTCTTTCACATAGTCCGTTACTTCATAGTCATATTCAGCATAGCTAAAGATGTTTTCAGGTTCAATGACGTTGAATGTTTTCGTGATAGGATCAAATAGATCCTTATGGTCAGGATAACTCATGTAATGTATCCAGATAAAGTGATGTTTCCCCTGGCGTAATTCCAGTTCGTAATTTTTTTTGTAAGTATTAATTTCATAGCAGTTCAAAAAGTGGCTGCCTGCATAATCATAAAGCAAAAAACCGGCATTACCAGCAGGTAGTTCAAACTTCACTGTGGACGTCTTGTCGGACAGTAGCTCGTCGACAGAAGGTTCGCCATCATCGCCGCAAGCGACAAAACTCAGTGATACACACACGGCAAGCGCCACGACCATCAGGTGACTTACAAAATAGATTGCTTTTGTTTTCATAATCGTTAGTTGTTAAAGGGTTAAATAATTATTTAATTAAATGCTTAGATGCTTAAATACTTTATTTGGCCTTTGTGTTCCTGCGGTGGCCACGTGTCGGACGGTTACGTATCTCGTCGTAGCGGCGGTTGAAGTCCTCCTGAGAGAGTCCTGCATCGGCATGGAGTTTCTCGACGATAGCCAGTTCCACGAAGTCCTGACGGGTCATGTTTGGGAACTGCTCGCAGTAGCGCGACACAAGGTTGTACTCCGCCATGGGAATCTGAGGATTGGGCAGGCGCATGAAGCGCTGCTCCTGTGCGGGTGTCTGTGCTGGTGCTGGTGACGGGGCGGAAGTCGCCGGGGAAGTGCCAGCCACAGCCGACGGTTGCTGCACGGCGGACTCCGCCTGCTTCTCAATGTTTGCCACGGTGGCTGCCTGCTTTACAATGTCCTGGAAGGAACTGATAGCTCCCCCACCCTGCTGCATCTGCTTGAATTTATCTTTTGCCATAACCTATATAATTTACGATTATACAATTTACTATTTACAATTTATTAATCCAATTAATTATTTGATTATTTAATTAAATGCTTAAATACTTAAATACTTATTAAATTATCTGCTTATGTAATTAACATATTATGTACTTAATTGCTTGATCGTTTAACTACTTAAATGCTTAAATGCTTATTAAAGTAAATAATTACCTAATTAAATAAGTATATGCTTATTAAAGTATTTGCTTGAAAGATTAAATAAGTAAACAATTAAATGCTTAAATACTTAATTAAGCAAACTTCTTCAGATACTCCGTAGCCAGAGCGGTGTAGTCCTCGGCAGCACGTCCGCCTCCATAGGTAGTGAACACGTCCTCACGCAGGGCCTGACTCTCGGTGATGTCCTTAGAACGGCGGATGGCCGTCTTGAAAGTCTCGCTGAAGGTGTTGCGTATCTGCGGCTCGTAGAGTTTGGCAGAGCGGAGCTGAGCGTCGAGTTTAGTAATCAGTATACCATGAATGGCCAGGCGACCTGTGTCTACGCCCACCTTACCGGCAGCCACGGCAATATTAGTCATACCCTTTACGCTGGCTTCCTCCAGTTCGGTAGGGATGATGTAGCCGTCGGCAGCATAGAAAGCGTTGTAGGTCATGCGGCTCATAGCGGGCTGAGTATCAATAAAGATGAAGTCGAAGGCTTCAGCAACTGAAGAGGGTAGGGGAGTGCTTGTGCGGTCGTCGATGGGACGCTGCAGAATTTCCTTCAGTGCCTTACTTGGATCGGGACGCATGGAGAGGATGGCGTCGATGCCGTTGAGATTGACCGATGCGGGCGTGAAATACAGGCCGTTCTCCGCACGATATACAGGCAGTCCCTGCTGCTCGTTGCATAGGGCGGTGTAGATGGTGGGCTGACCTGTCAGTTCGTTCTGGTCGTCCCAGCCCAGGAAGTAGGAGAGGTTACGCTGCGGGTCGCAGTCGATTACTAGAACACGATAACCTTCGATGCGGCGTGCAATAGCCGATGCGAGGTTGAGCACGGTACTGGTCTTGCCGGCACCGCCTTTGTTGTTTGACACGGCCACGACATGACGCAGCTGATGTGTCTTGGTTTTCTTTGCCATGATAAATAGGTTTTAAAATCGTTGCAGCTGCTGCAAAGATATAATTAAATAAGCAAATAAGCAAATAATTAAATGCTTATTTAAGTAAATTTAATAATTATAAGCCACAGAATCTAAAGTTAGTGGCCCTTGGCTGCGCCGAGTGCTGTCCTCACCTCGGCAAAGCAAAGGTAATAAGTCCTTAAACGGACTATCGCAACTGTATCAGCCGTATTCATTTATGTGCAAGCACCTATGAACACGACCGATACATTTGCTGTTTAGTTGTCACTAAACTTATTTCCTTTGCTTTGCACTCGGTTCGTCTGCCCTTGCCTTTATAATTCATTCTATATATATTGCGGGAAAGAAACAACATTTAGCGAAAATTATGATTAGAAAGATTGAAGGCTGTGAGTACCTGAAGCGGTACGACAACATGACGGCGCAGGAACGCGAGGACTACGAGAGTGTGGTGGGACAGTGGCTCAAAGAGAAAGCTCCGCTACTCGCTGGAAAGTGCAATTCATTCGAGGCACAAATGCAGAATATACTACAGATGGGGCTTGGGTGGAACGACCGGGAGTGTCAGGCTTTCGACGAGGGAGTCAAACTGTTGACGGCGTTGGTCAACACTGGTGAGACCTGGCTGCCTGACATGCTTTACGTCAAGTCCGTGAAAAGAGTGGTGAAGAGAATGACGATGGTGCTGGCTACGGCAGTGAAGCCCGTGGCGGAAGCGCCGAAAAACTCTGGTGCGACACCATCCAAGGTTATGACTATAACAAAAGAGACGGCGCAGCGCATTGTTGAGAAGTACACAAATAGGGTAAAAGAAAAAATGGAGCCCAACGAGGGAACAACAGCGAATCAAGATGCGACACCTGCTCGTCCTAAACACATAGACCAATACGTGCACCTGCTGCCTCAGAAGACGCAGGAGCACGCTGCGCAGGTACAGGGACTGTATCGCGAGCTGGACGAGGCACGTCAGAAGATGGCACTGTTGATGGACGACCAGACAGCTACTCCTGCCGACCGCGAAGCATGGGCGAAGAAGGCTACGAAATGCGACAACGCCCTGCGTAAGATCTTCGACGAGCTGGATGCTGAATGGGCCAATCTGGTGAAGTCGGGTAGGGTAATCGTTGATGACCTCGGGATGGCACGAAACCTCACCCCCGACCCCTCTCCAAAGGGCGAGGGGAGTGATCAGACATCAGACATCAGACATCAGACCTCAGACCTTACCAGTGAACAGAAGGCACGCCGTCGTGAGTTACGTAAGTGGCTGACAGACACCCGCAGGGGTAACGGTGCCGGACGTGAGGAGCGTGTGAAGCAATGGTATGTGAACTTCAAGGAATACCTGACACTGGAGGGTGACAAGGCCTTTGAGGACGAGAAGATCAAAGAAGCCATCGCACACTATGGCATTGATAACGCTGCACTCAAAGAGGAAAATAAATTGTAAATTGTAAATAGTCAAATAGTAAATTGATATGACTTTTGAAACAATCGTAAGGAAATGGTGTAAGCTGTACAGACCAATACTGGACAAGCCGGAGAGCCGTAAGTTCTTCTTCACGGATTCGAGGGAGAACATGATCGAGATGGCGAAGGGGTGGAAGCCATCCACGTCACCTTGTGTGGTGATGGAGAGCGTGGCGGAGGGTGCTGGTTCTATTGAACGCCCCACCATGAACTACCCGATATATTTCTTTGTGAGGGCCGAGAAGCAGCGCGACGGCGACAAGGCGTGGCTGGCTGTAAAGGAGGCTCTTTCGCATAAAGACAATTTCCTTGCGTGGCTGAAAGACAAGTGTAACAAGGAGGAGGAAGAGGGAACGCGCGATGGTGACTTTTCGCGTATCAACCTGGATAATACCATTCAGGACATTACTACTATCGGTCCAATAGAGGATGGATGGTATGCAATACTGTTGCAGATAGAGCGCGAGGAACCTCTTAACCAATGTATCGACGAGGATCTGTACATTGAAGAAGACTGAGAAATTCACAAGGAACGCTTATGCCAAAAAAAGACGATAAGAATTTTCACTGCACCGACATTCAGGCATTGAAGGATAATACCGAGAAGGCGGTGGAGGAGTTTTCAAGGCGATGGATATCCATGCCTAGTTTTACTGAGGACTGTGAGGTGATGGACCAAAGACAGTTGCGCGACGCTATGGGACTGCATGCCACTATCGAGGCGGGAGATCCGTGGCCGAGGGCGGAGCAACTGCTGTTGCATGCGGGGTTCCGCTGGCACTGGCTGGGAGGTATGCGCGTGATGTTCCTGAAGGAGCGTGAGAACTATGAACCGGATGACGGGTGGGAGCGAGCGGAAGAGGTGTGATGTTAGAGGGCTGAGGGCAGAGGTCAGCAAAACTATCCTCGTACCTCGCACCTCGTACCTCGTACTTCGATAGAAATTAAAATTACAACGCTTATGATTTACAAAGTTGGAAGCAAAGGAGAAGTGGTAAAACAGATACAACGTGCGCTGGCCGGTGCAGGGCTTGGCGTGGCGGTGGATGGTATCTTTGGTGTGTTAACGGAGGAAGCAGTACGTGAGTTTCAGCGCACGCACGGCTTAAAGGCAGACGGCATTGTTGGTTCTGCCACCTTAGCTGTCTTAATCCCGTTTAGATTTAAGAAGTCGAAACGCAGGATCACGGATATCGTGATTCACTGCACGGCGAGTAAGGTGAGTAACGACCTGACGGTGGAGGACATCCGCCGGATGCACAAGAAGCAGGGGTGGTCGGATATCGGCTACCATTATGTCGTGACCTTAGACGGAAAAGTTCATAACGGGCGCGACGTTGACATTATAGGCGCGCATGTGAGTGGTTTTAACTCTTACAGCATTGGAATCGTGTATGTTGGCGGGTTGGACGAGCATGGGAAGCCAAAGGACACGCGTAACGACCTGCAGAAAGCCGCACTACTCAGCTTGCTGGTAGATCTGAGAAAACACTACCCGAAAGCGAAGATCAGTGGACATCGCGATTTCTCGCCCGATCTGAACGGCAATGGCGTCGTGGAAGAGAGCGAATATATTAAATGGTGCCCCTGCTTTGACGCAATGACGGAGTACCGAAACATCTAACGGTTATTGTTTATTGTTTAACGTTTAACGGTTATTGTTTATGGCACAACCAAGTACGATACCACAACAGCTGATGACATCGGCGTTGTTACACTTCGAGAACGGCGTACCTATTGACGACTGTAACTGTCGTGTTGACCAGAAGCAACGGCTGGCACGCGTGAGTCATGTCTATTGGATATGGAAGAAGAATCCTTTTCTGGACACTTTTCAACTATTCAAACAATTGCTAAAGGGAAAGTGTGTAGACCGCCATAGCGAGTGGCATGCTGCCAAGAAAGACCAGACACTTTTTGACTTTGTAGTGCAGCATGTAGCACCGACGGACCGTAAGGTGCAGGAGGAGCGTGTACGTGCCTCGGCCAACCACCTGATGCGTATGGGCATGGAGACGGATAATGCCTTCGCCATCGCCGACGGTGCGAAGATAGCCATGAAGCTCGACCGCCTGGATCAGCCGGAGAGTGAGCAGGCGGATATGAGTAAAGTGATGTTCCTGCCACCGGTGGTGACAACGAGCGCCAAGGAGGTTGACGACACCAAAGAGGACGTAGACGATCAGGAGATGAAGCGTATCATGGCGAAGTATAACGGCTACGTCGATGAGAAGGAACGCGACATCGAAAAGATGGTGGAAGTGATGGAAGCGAAAGCAGGGGAGTAAGGAATCGCACATGTTTATTTCAAAAACGGTCCTCGTTCCTGCGGAGTGTTTTTGAAACAAACATGATGCGACTGAGAAAAGGAAAAAGTAAATAAGGCCGTAAGAGAGAGCGATATGAAGAATCTGCATCCATCACAACGCCCGGCGCATCTCCGTCGGGAGAAAGAAAACAAGGACAAACCACTGCCGAAGAAGACGGACGGCGATACATCCCTGGAGATGGAGAAACTCTTCGGTTTCCGTCCTATAGGCATGGAATGGTAAAAGCGTATGAGTAGAATAGGAAGCAACCCAGCAGTAAGCAGCGACCATCTGGAAGCCAGAATGCTGCCAAATGTTGAAAACCCTGAACGAGAGTCTGAAGAGAAGGGCGAGTACATGGACTACATGGGCGACGGTCAGCATAAGGTATATATGGCTCCGTGGCAGAAGAAGGTGCGCAACTTCGGTTCACGGTCCACGAAGGTGCTGGCTGGACGCGGTACTGGTAAGTCGGCTTTCCTCGCCTTCAACATGGCCGACGTGACTATCGGCCTGCCTCGAATGATGGGCGGCTTCTGTGGTGCCAGTGCCAAGCAAAACTACACCCGAACCATGCCGAACGTGCTGAAAATCATGAACTTGCTCGGCTTCACGGAGGGCGTTTACTATTTTATGGGACAGCCGCCTGCCAAACTCCGTTGGCCTACACCATTGGCCAAGCCGAGAGTGTGGGAAAACTGTGTGTCGTTCGCCAACGGATTTGTATGGCAGATGATATCGTTAGCAGTAAAGGGTAGTGCCAACGGATTAAACCTCTCAGCACTGATGGGCGACGAGACGAAGTACATGCCGTGGCAACGTGTGAAGGAAGAAGTGCTGCCTACGCTACGCGGTGACTTTCTGCCACCGTCGGTACGGAAGGTGGAACAGAAGCGGTGGGGCTATGGTGTAGATCCCAAACGGAACAACCATTACCTTTCACAATTATGGGTTAGCGACGCGGGGCTTAATAACCGCGAGTGCCTATGGGAGAAGGATGCTGAGTTTGAGACACTGGAGGTGAATGATAAAATAAAGGTGAAGATGGCTGAACTACGGTACGCCGAGCGCCATCACCCAAAGCTGGCAGCAGAGTTGGCACAGAACGATAATTTCCTGCGCGAGTTATATGCGCTCCGTACTCAGTCTGAATCATTCTGGCGTTTCTCCAGCATCGAGAACTTAGCACTTTTGGGAGGACAGTCATGGCTTAACCAAATGAAACGTGAGCTACCCGACCTGCTGTTCCGTCTTCAAATCCTTAACCAGCCTCGTGGAACGGCCAAGGATGGCTTCTACTGTAATTTCTCGGAACTGAATACCTACGAAAGCGACGAGGTGACCGACATAGTTTTGGATAAATACAGTACCCGTATCAAGGGTAAGGCACTCGACGGGCAGCGGTGGCCGACAGACTATGAAGCGCTCTCATTGGACTACAACCAGTTGCAGCACGACGGAGAGGACTGTAGTCTGGACCTCGACCTCGACTACAAGGAGCCTTTGAGGATAGCACTGGATGCCAATGCAGACATCAACTGCTTTGTTGTTGGTCAGACGCGCCTTTATCAAGGCCGTGCAGCGGTGCTGGTGATGAAGGAGTTCTTTGTGCAGGACGAGATACGTTTGCGTGGGTTATCGAAGTTGTTTGCCCAGTACTACAAGCCTTTCCTGCGTCGTGGCTGCGGCGAGGTCATTTTCTATGTGGCCAGCAGTATCAAGCAGGGTGCCAACAAGGCATACGCCCTGGAAGAGTCGGAGAAGAGTCGCTTCGACATCGTGGTGGCCGACGAGCTGACCAGCTACGGTTTCAAGGTGACACGTGCCGAGTTCAATTCTTGGCGACAGGAACGCAAGTACCAGTTCTTGAACGACTGCTTTTCTGGTGTCGAGTCACCCGCTGTCTATATCAACCGTGAGGCGGGCCGCTGCGTCTATCTACGTGCAGCACTCGAAAACGCCGCCATCGTACCCGGTACCTTCCGTAAGTACAAAGATAACGAGAAGCTGCGCTCGGAAGAGGGTGTCGGTGGTGACAAGAGAACCCGAACGACCATTACCGATGCCTTCGATGACCTGATTATCGGTGTCAAGGAGTGTGCCGAGACGCGCAAGGCTATTGGTGGCGGTCTGAAAGGCAGATTCCAAAACCTTGCCGTCATTCCCCGATAATTCCCCCGTAAAATTTTTACGGATATGTATAACTTAAAACAAAATCATTATGGAAGTAACTGTTATTGACGTATTGAAACAGATGGCCATCGTCATTCCTTCAATCCTCGTGGGTACACAGACCATCACGGCAGCCATCCATGGCGCATTCAAGATTGAGAACAAGAACATCGTGCATGCCATCTCGTGGATTGTTGCCACGCTGGCAGGTCTGGGTTTTGTGGCTTTCAACGGTCTGGACTTCGGACTACCTATGGTATGGAACTATGTCATAGGAGGAATCTGTGGCCTTATTGTTGGAGGCTGCTCTAACGGCTGGTATGACTGGCCATGGGTTGAGAAGATCTTTGACGCTATCACCGCACTATTCGGAAAGAAGTAGTGATACCGTTAGATGTTATCTACAACCAGGACTGCCTGGATGGCCTACGCCGTCTTCCAGACGGATGTGTTGACCTGTGCATCGCCGACCCGCCGTATGCCTTCAAGGCGACGACGGGTGGCAGTGCAACGTATAGAAGATTCCTGCCCTTGTCGTTTGTAGAGTAAAACGTTATATTGCAGACAAAATTAAACGTTTGATTTTATGGGAAATAAGAACAAGAAATCTTCCGCACCGATACTCAGACCCAAGACCATGAGTGAGTTTCAGGCGCTGAACCAGCGGCTCAACAAGCAGGGATTTATTGCCATTGACTTCCTGAAGCAGGGAGGCGTGAAGAGTATCTCGCTGGGTGATGGCGACAAGGCAGAGAAGGGCGCACGGGAGATGCAGGACTCGATGAACTGTGGCACGTGGAGCAACGGGCCGCTGGGAATGGTGGCGTGGAGGTTTGACAGTCGTGACACGGATAGCGTTGATAAAGTGTATGACGTGGATGGTAAGACGGAACTTGGATTAGGATTCGTACACTGGGGACCCGGTAATAATATTCCCTCTGTCATTCCACCGCTGGCGCAGTCGAGTCCCTATACCGCTGCACCGCTGCGCTATATCGCCGACTTGACATCTGGTCTTGGTCCGGCTTTGATGTATCGTTTCCCCGATGGTTCTCTAAGCGACTTCCGTACAGCGGAATACAAGCTGGTGGAGATGATTGAAAAGGCGGAGGAGAAGGAACGTCGGAAGGAGCAGGAGAATCAAGGCCAGGTGCGCACTGGAAACACAGGCAGTATCGGTGAACTCACCAAGCTGAAGAATCTTATCGGCGACTACGTGATGACCAATCTCGGACTGATGACCATACAGGATGCCGTAAGGATTAATGAGCGACAGAAAGTGAAAGGGCTGGAACCCGGAGAACAGAAACTGGAGGTAGAAGATATCCGTCCGCTATCCAAGCGTCATAACGCCGACTACTGGCTCAAGCGCCTCACAGAATGGCAACGCACATGGTATGGCAAGGATGTGAAGGACGCCATTGGCAACGACCGTCACATCATTGGCATCAAGGAGTTCCTAGAGGAGAACAATCTGAATCTCCACCTGTCGCAGTGTATGCAGGACGATGTGATGCTGGACATCTATTTCCCGACCATAGGTTTTGACAACAAGGGAACGCGTGGCGTCTGGGAGCCAATCATCAACTCTGTATCGTTCCTGCCTGCCCATTCCACAAGACTCGAGAAGCAGAACGAAACCCGCCATATCAACCATTGTTATTTCAGTGATCAGTGGCGTACGCTCGGACCAGGAACAGCAAAGACCATTGCCCCTGAACAGACGAAAGTAAAGATGTTTCCTGCATGTATGCCACAGCAGTTATTGCGTGACATGCGCTACATCGTACAGTCGAACCAGAAGACGGCGGCGGGTCGCAGACCTATGTGGGTGGTATGTCCTACATTCTACCCCTCACTTAACAAGCCTTACTATCCGCAGCCGGCATGGTGGAGCGTGTTTACCAGCAAGGCTTTCGACTTCTCAGCCACTATCCTGTACGACAAGTACAAGGCACGCGAAAACTCTACCTCTTGGGGTAAGATTATCTATATCTCGCTGGACTACCTGAATATGATCTTCGCCGACGAAGGCGTTGAGGGCGACAAGGATGCTCAGCAGAAGTTTATCGAGGATCTGGATAATAACGTGGAGCAGTTCCTGCAGCGCCGCGAGAACAACGGCAAGATGATGCGTCAGTTTATGTGGACCGACCAGAAGGGCGATGAACACTATAACGTGAAGATTGTCGATGTGGCTGAAACCAAGCAGGATGAAATCAAAGCCGGTAAGGAGGAACTGGAGCTCAGCACATCACCTATCTTCTTGGCATTACAGGTAGACCCGCGATTGGTGGGCGTGCCCATGGTGGCAGCCTCTAACGGAGGTACGGCGCTGCGCGAAATGGCACTATTGAAGCAGCAGCAGTTGAACCCTAAACAGCGTCTTTATGAGGGTTTCCTGAATGCTGTGCTCCGCTTCAACGGATGGGACAACGACGGATGTGCCGAGTTTCATATCAAGCAACAGACATTTACCACACTGGACAATAGTAAGACGGGTACCGTGGAGACTATTGCAGGTGAAGGGGCATAACCAACACAAATTATTTTTTCAAAGTTTTTTTTATTCCAAAGGCAAGGGTGGCTGTGAAGTTATCCTTGCCTTTTGTCTGAACAAATATTGCCCTTGGCTGCGCCGAGCGTGTTTGCCCTTGATACCACGCTTTTTATTACGTATTTTCGTATCAAAAAAAAGATAATATGTTTTTTGCACGCATATTCAGACGGAAGGAGATGAAAGCCCCGGTACGCACCCTGCGCATCGATGGTGTGAAGACCATCCTCACTCCAAAGCCCGACGATGCAGAGTTGGCAGCAACGGCTTTGTTTGAAACGATGGCGAAGACAGAGGTGAGAAGTGAGAGGTCAGAGGTGAGAGAAAAGAAACCGAAGCAAGGTACACCGGCCTACTACAAAGATCTGTCGGATAAGATACACGCTGCCCGCGAGCAAGAACGCCGCGCCGCCATGCGGTATGTAGCCTACGTGGAAACAAAAATTGAAGAATTGAAAAATTCTAAAATTGAAGAACTTCAATCCTTTGATCTTTCCATTCTTCCATCCTTAGAGCACGGCCTCTACCAGCATCAGGATGCCATTGAGCGTGAAGGCGGGGAGTTGAAGAAGCGGTGGCAGAGGTGCCTGGCGGAACTGACAGTGATGGAAATGGAATCTTTAGCAGTTAGTGCAGAGAATCAAGAAACCAATAACGAAGAAAACAAAATAAATTAGCGATATGACGAAGCAGGGTATTATTGAGAGAGTGAACAGCATCATGGCCGCCAAGGTGGGCATTGACCCCAACGACATCAAGCCAGAGGATTTTTACGACGAGCTTGGTGCCGACTCTATACAGTGTATCGAGGTGTTGATGGAAATAGAGAAGGTATTTATTATCGACATTCCAAGCGACCGACTGATGCGCGTCACAACCATGCAGCACGTGTACGACCTCGTGGAGCAGGTGCTCAGCGAGGAAGAAGCATACGCTAATCAAATCTTAAAGCAGACACTGTAGATTATGGCTTTACTCAGTGAAATACAAGAACGCTCTTGGACAAAAGACAAATACGGCGACAACGTGCTGAGATTTCAGTTCGATTGGCGCGACACACGTATCATGGCGTGGATTAACAACTTTGCCCGCATCACCCGCGAGAATACGTTAGGCGACGTGGATCGTCAGGGTATTGGCTACTACAACAAGAATCGCAAGAGGAGAAAGAAGGTGACTACGCATAAGTTACGCCGGTCGCTAAAATGGCGCACATGGGCAGCCAGTGGTGGCGATGCACAGGTGTTCGAGGCACGCTATATCTACTATGCCAAGTTCGTGGAACTGGCTGTTGGCAACAAAGAGAAGTATGACAGTCCTGTGCCGGACATCCCGCACAAGCAGTGGAAGCCTATCACCGTGCCAACACGTAGCCGCAAGGGTAAGCCACACGTGGTGACAGAGATGCGCACACAGGCCAGCAAGTTTACCGCCTTTGCGCGAGCCCAGTTCTCGTATGCCGGCACCATGTATATGCTCTACGCCATGGGCGGCAAGAAAGACCCCGTCATTGCTGAAGCTGTGAACAGAGCTTTGTTCTGGGCTTTGCGCCAGGAAAAGACAACACGATAACACCAACACACAACTAACAGACTTATTATTTCACCATTATGGCAAACAGATACGACATCATCCGCATTGATTTCCAGGCCAGCGCCAAGGGAGCAAACACCGCCATTGAGAGCATCCGACAGGAGGCTGAACAGTGTAACAACAAGATTTCAGAGCTAAAGAAGAATATTGCCGAAGCTCCGAAGAACGGCACCGACGCTAAAATAGTAGAAGGCTGGAATGCTGAACTGAAGGTAATGGATAAGCGCTTCAAGCAGTTTAATACCGCCTACAAAGAGCTTATCAAGGGTATGCGTGCGCTGGACGAGGGTGTGAAGATGTTTAACGACGGATCACTGTCGCAGATGAATGCTGCGTTCCAAAAGACCGTAAACAACGCCGCCAAACTGGCACAGAGCAAACTGGAGACCGGTTCGAACGAATGGCGACAGATGGGGGCTCTGATGCAGGAGACGGAGCAGAACTATGCTCGCATGCAGCGCGACACCGACCAACTTATAGAGTCGCTGAAGAATGGCGGCACCGTGTTCCGCAAGACCTTGGACGACGAGATTAAGGGCCTGCAGGATCTGATGCGCATTTTGCCGTATATGGGCACTGAATATCGTAAGGCCGAAGAGCAGATGAAGTTCCTTGTTAAGACCAGTGACGAACTGATTATCAAGGAGCGTCAGATGCAGGGTGAGATTGCGACTACCAACGACGCCCGTCGCGTGTCGTATCAGTTGACCAAGGAGGGAGCCGAGGCTGCCCGTCAGCGTGTCGCTGCCGCTGACGAGGAGATTGAGAAAGGCAAGCAGATTATCGCTAATCTGGAAGAGGAACAGAAGACTCGTGAGGCCAACGCTCGCGTGTCGGCTCAGGCTGCCGCCGAGTATCGCCAGAACCAAAAGATGCACGAGGACGAGATTGAGCGTCTGGATGCAGAGATGAAGAAAGAAATGGAGCTGGCCAAATCAAAAAAGAATGGTGTTGAAGCCCTGAAAGAGAAAGCTCTTGGTCTGCAGGATGAAGCCGAAACAGAAAAGAAGAAGCAGCAGGAACTCGACGGAGTTCGCGATACCGCCAGAGAAAAGGTGGAGAAACTGCGCCAGGAATATGAAGCCCTGAAACAAAGCGTAGGCAGTGCGCCTGCAAAAGACCCCGTGAGCGAAGCCGTAAAGGCTGGCGCAGAGGAAGTCGTTGAGGTCGTAAAAAAAGAGGCTGAGGAGACCAAGAAAAAGACCACGGCCAAAAAGGAAGAAAACCAGGCTACAAAGGAAGCAACCGAGATTAAAAAGGAAGAAGTAAAGGTTGAGGAGAAGGTCGTTGAGACGCAGAAAGAGGAAAATAACACTGTAGAGCTGCTTATGGCGGCCAACGACAAGATTCAAGAGAAAATTAAAGAACTGACAGCAGAGTGTGAAAAACTTGCCGCTGCCCAAAAGGAAGGCGCTCTGGCCACCAAAGAGGAAGCTAACGCCTTTGCCGACCTAAGCAAGGAACAAGCCGAGGCTATGCTCAAACAGAAGCAGGCGCTCTCCACCTTCAAGGCCGAAGGCGGCAAAATGACTGTTACCAATCGCGAGGAAGCGCAGCAGTACCTCTTCGATGTAATTGGTGAGATAGCACCAAGCAATGTTGGAAAAACGAATCTTTCCATCCAGAACGGCAAGGAAAAGATTGGGCAACTGCTGGGCAAGTTCCGCGAGCGCTACGGTTTGAAGGATGACAACGAGTCCATGGATGCCATCAGAGAACTGATGTCTGGCGGCGGACTGATCAAGAGCGGATTCATGAATCCGCAGTTCTTAATTCTCGAGCAAAATACTGCAAAGATTGACGCATTCAATAAGTCGATCAAAGACCTGACGGCGGTTATCAACGGAGAGACAAAGGCCGTAGAGGAGAACGTAGAAAAGAAAAAGACATTAGAGGAGATTGATGCCGAGATAAATTTATTGGATAGACAGTCCGCTGAACTTAGTAAACAGACTGCCAGAATAAGAAACGGCATTTCGGACGGTACTGTTAAGGAAGTTAAAGCGAACAGCAAACTGGCCGAATCTCACAACCAGAATACAGAAGCCATCAAAAAGGAGATTGAGGCTATCAAGCAGTTGACTCGTGAACAGGTCAAGTCTCTGAGAGATGAGATGCTTACAAAATCAACTGTTGGATGGAAGGCTAACAAATTGGATGCTTCAAACCTTGAACAGGTACAGCACTGGATCATTACAGAAGCCAGAAAACTTGGTAATATGGACGAAAACGGCGTTGTTAGCCTGAAAGGAAATAACATTGATAAACTGATGACGGAGTTCCATAAAACATACGGTGTTAATGGTGAACCAGGAATCAGCAATGACCTTTTCAAGGAAATTATAAAAGGCGAGGGCGGCGGTTTGTTTAAAAAGGGAGGATCTCTTAAAGGAGATGACCTAAAAATAAATATTAACAATGAAGCTTACGACGCACGACTTCAGAAGTTAGAAGCAATCTTTGAAATTACCAACAAAATAGCAAATGCTTCTAATAATTCTTCTAGAACAACGAAGGAACATACAGATGCTATTGCCGAACAGGAACAGAAGGTTAAAGACCTGAAACAAAAATGGGAAGAAGCCAAAGTTGAGTACAATAAATATAATGACGAGTACAAAAAGAAAGTCTCTGAAGCCAAAAGACTGAGCAGAGGCTCTATGGATGAGCAGGTTTTGGCGGTAGAAAAAGAAGCTAAAGCAGATACGTACAAAGAAACCTATGTAGACCCTGCAGCTAAACGGCGCGAACAATATAGAAAGCTTCACGCGTCTGCAAATGCTGTTCTGACAAGAATGCGCAATGCGCAGTCTCAGGACACCGATGAAACCCAGAAGAATACCGATGCTCAGAACCAGAATACCGAAGCTACGGAGAACAATACCAAGAGCAAAGGTCGCAAAAAGAAGGCTGCAGAGGAAACCGCCAAGGCTACCGCCGAAGAGACACAGAAGTCTGCAGAACTCTTAGCCAAGGAGAAAGAACTGTCTGATGCCGAGAAGGAACTGGAGACCGCACAGAAGAATGCGGAGAATCAGCAGAAGAAAACGACCAAGGCGGTCGAGGACGCCGAGGCGGCTGTAACCAAAGCTGACGAAGCAGACAAGAAGCACGTCGAGACAATGGATAAGCTGGCCGACGAGCAGCAGCAGCACAAGAAGGATCTGCAAGAACTGAACGAAGCCAACAAGGATACTATCGCCACTAACGAAAAGAATCAGCAGTTGTTGGCCGAGACCAACAACAAGATCCTGGAACAGGGCGAGAAGATACGTGACGCCGAGCGTATCAAGGCTCAGGCAAAGACCGAGGGTATCGAAAAGACAGAAAAAGCTATCCGTCTGTTGAAAGAGGAGAACGACCGTATCGACCAGAACAGCTTCACATGGAAGCGCAACACCATCGAGATTCAGCATCTGCAGGAAGCACTCGACGAGATGAAGGGTAAGCCCGCCCTGATGATGATGGAGCAAAGGATGAAGAACGTCGGTTCCCTCTCCAACACAGCCTTCGAGGAGACAAAGAAGTTCTGGCAGGCCATGTACGACGGTGCTGATAAAGGCAGCGACAAACTGAAAGAGGCCGAGGAACACTTGAAGAAGATAGCAGAGGAAGAGGCAGCGAGGGTACGTGTGAAGGGTGCCGAAGCCATATCGTTCTTCAACGACAAGAACGTCTTTAGTGGGGTGGATTCAGAAGGCAATCAGATATTCAAGACCAAGGCAGAGGCGGCTAGTGCCGCTGAAACCGCTGAGCAGGTGAAGGCACTACAGGTCTACCGCGACCTGCTGCCCAAGGACACCGACGCCGCCACTATCGAGAGCATCAACAAGATACTGGAAGAACAGACGCGCATAGCCAAGGAGCTGACCGGCGAATGGATGTCCTACGACGACGCCGTGGAGCTGGCTAGCAAGGCTGGTGGCGAGGGATTCATTGCCACCACGCAGCAGATGCAGCAGGCTGTGCAGGCTATGGAACGCCAGCGCGACGAACTGATTAAGACCATTCAACTGAAGCAGAAGGACGGCAAGGCTACTGCCGATGAGCAGGCACAGCTCGAAAAGCTGGAGAAGGAGCTGAAGGACTTGAAGTTCGAGCAGGACAACTTCAACATGAGTCACGACAAAATGAAGCGCCTGTTGAAGGAACCTACCAGAGCCGACAACCTGGACGAACTGAAAGCGGCCATCAAGCGTGCCGACGGCGAGCTGCACCGCATGGGGCAGACCATGGACAAGAACAACAAGGAGTACAAGGAGTTTGCCGAGCAGGTGCGCAACGCCAAGAACATGCTGAAGGAGATGGAGGGGCAGGCCAAGGCCAGCGCCACGGCATGGGAGAAGGCATGGAGCCGCTTGAAGACCTATGTAGTGATGTACATGGGCTTTAACGCCGTATGGAAAAAGTTCATGGGCACCGCAGACGACCTGATGCAGCTCTCCGACAAGATGGGCGAGGTACGCAAGACGACGGGATTCTCTGCTGATGAAGTAGGAAGGTTGAGTGATAACCTGAAGAAACTCGACGTACGCACTCCTTTGACACAGCTCCTAGAGATTAGTGCCAAGGCCGGTCAGCTGGGTTTGAAGAGCGAGCAGGACGTGATGGGCTTCACGGAGGCTGCAAACAAGCTGATGATTGCCCTGCCTGAAATGGGAGCCGAGGCCGCCACGGAAATGATGAAGGTGGCCATCGCAACAGGTGAGGTGAAGAAGATTCAGGATCAGCTGAACCAAGGACTGATTGAAGGCTCGTCAGCTACGGAGGTAGCTCTGGAGAAGGTAGGTTCAACCATTGACCAGTTGCGTGCCAACAGTGCCGCTGCTGCTCCGCAGATTACGGACTTTGTGAAGCGTGTTGGTGCCGTGGGTGCTCAGAGCGGCATCACGATTGATCAGGTGGCTGCACTGGGTGCTACGGTGGACGCTATCGGTCTGCGTGTAGAGATGTCGGCTACGGCTCTGTCTCGTATGATACCTGCTATCCGCAATAACGCATTTGATGTGGCCAAGGCTATCGGTATGGCACCTAACGCTCTGCGTGAGATGTTTGACAAGGCAGGTGGCGGCATGGAGGCTATGCTGGCCATATTCCAGCATATCAAGGATGCTGGGTTGGATCCTGATTCAATTGAAAAGTTACTGGGCATGGGCGGCATGCAGGATGTAATGAAGCAGTTGAACCAACAGGGTGCCCGTGCGGGTATTGTGTTTGCCGGACTATCACAAAACGTGGACGAACTGCGCAAGAACCTGGGTGTGGCTCACGAGGCTTACGAGGACAATATCGCTATCCTGCAGGAGTATAATAAGATGAACGATACAACTGCTGCAAAATGGGATCGTTTCAAAAACAAACTTGAAGAGTTCTTTGTGGGTGATCGCACACAGCGTTGGCTCGGCGGGCTTATTACAGGAATGCGTACTGTTCTTGATCTACTTACAGGTAGCAATGGATGGGCTGCGGCTTTTAGAACCATTGTACTGTATCTTGGCGTTGTGAAACTCAATATTGCAGGAGTCCTCTCTGGCGTAAAAAATATAAGCGTCAGCCTGAAAGGTATTGCAATGACTATAGGACTTATTGACAAAGAAACAAAAAAACTGGCATGGGGCAATATCTTTACGGCTGCTGCGGCGGCAGTACTGTGGCTATGGGTGGAGCTAACCGACCTGAAATCTGCAGTTGATAAAGCCAACGAAGCTCTTGGAAAAACCAAGGAGGAGACAGACCGTGTAATAGATCGGTTTGAAGGATACTGGGCGAAATTAAAGAGTACCAACGAGGCTTTAGTTCAGGCTAAAGCCAGTCACGAAAAGTTGTCTGCAGAGGTTGATAAACTACGAAAGAGCACTGATGGTTCTGCGGAATCTACGGCGAAGCTAAAGGAAAAGGAAGACGAACTTACAAAGAGCGAGGACAGCGTGACTCGCGCAAGTAACGACCATAAGTCGGCTATTTCACAGATGAATAGCATCTATGGTAAGTACCTAGGCTTCATCCTGACAGAGGCTAATTACTCAGATTTGGCAGCTGCAGCCCACGACAAGGTGACGGCTGCTATCAAGCGCGAGATGCTAATTAAACAAAAGCAAGCGGCCTTGGTTAATGTGGACAGCGAATACGCTGACAATATTGCCAAGGACTATGGTAATCTATATGAACGATTGGTCAAATATGGCAAACTGGAGCGCAGTGAGGCTGCAAAGGTCATGAGCGACATGCAGAAATTCATGCGCGAGAATATGAAATACGATGCCACCAAGAATGAAACGATAGTAAAAAGTGCCGTCATTAACCAACTGAAGAAGAAAAATAAAGATATAGATTTAAGCGATGCTGATGCCAGTGAGATTGCCGGTTTGTGGTTTAATCAGTATTTAAAAGACAATTATCATATAGACGAAGGAGTAAGAGAGGGGCTTTCGGGTGTTTCGTTTAATTACAAATTAGACAAAGGATGGGGTAACGTCCTTACTTTTGCGTCGAACTTACGTGGCGATTACGCCGATACATACGCTAAGCGCGAGCAGGAGCGTGGAGCCGTTGCACAAGTTTTTGACGTTGATATCTCATCTGTGGAGGGTGATGAAAGCAAATCTGCAACAGAACTACTGCAGCGCATGGAGAAAAGAGCTAACGAAGCTAAGAAGAAAATCCTCGATAAGAAAATATCCGACAAGGAACGTAACGAGGCTTATGGCGAACTTGCCAACTCTCTTGAGGGACTGGAGAATCGTATCAACGAACTGGATCCGCAGAAGGATGCCGAGACAATTAACCGTTTGAACAAGATGGCTACTTCACTCAAGGGAGAAGGTATCGACATCAAGAAACTGAAGAAAGCCCGCGAGCAGATTCACCAGACCCTGTTTGAAAAGGCCACATTTGACGAGAATACCCTCAATAACCTCGATACTACTAATCCGCAGGGTAAGAAACTCGGTGCCGACTCTACCGACTGGAAGAACATGACGGCAGAACAACTGGTGAACCGACGCAAGCAGATGAAGGACTTCGTGAACGCCATTCAGACAGACTCGGATATTCAGAAGGTGCTGGGTGAGGATGCTGCTCTGAAGAAAGCTATTGATAAGGGTATGTCTTCAGATATGCGTACCGTGGTAGAGTGGTACAATACCGAGCGCCTGAAGATTCAGGACGAGCTGTACAGCCGCCACCTGACGAACACCGGCGACTGGAAAGACCCGAAGAAGGGGTCTGGCTCGTGGCGCAAGCAGCTGCAGACGGACTTCGACACATACCTGAAGATACTCGATGCCTACTACACCGAGCGCAAGGCGAAGATAGAGAAGGCTCAGACAGAGGAGGGTATGAGCGAGGCAGAGGCACAGCGCCTGACCATCGAGAACGAGACGGTATGGCGCAAGCATCGCATGGAGCTGCAGAAGATTTACCTGGGCAAGGGTGCCGAGATAGCCAAGGAGGAACGGCAGCGCATCTATAACATCCTGGGTGAGCAGGACGAGGAAGACCCGAAGTTCGTGGAAAAGACCATCGCCCGCTCGCTGGAGAAGATGAAAGAGCTGGAGAGCAAGGGCGAGCAGGGACTGGTGGAGTACCGAAAGATTGAGTCGAAGCTCATCAAGGACATCGCCACCGACCTGTATAAGCAGCAGAACACCGTGTCGAAGCAGATGGAGGCCATCAGCAAGATTATCGCGGAAGAGCGGCCCTTCGACGGACTGGTGGAGAACCTGGAGAAGAACCTTTCAACGATGGGTATCCTCTTTGCCGAGCTTGACAAGAAGCGTCAGGAGGCCATTGCCGCAGGACTGGAACCTGAGGATGACACCCGTCTGCGCGGTCAGGAAGAGGTGAACAAGCGTATGCTGGTATTGATGCAGCAGGCCGAGGATGCCTACACACTGACCTTCGACAAGCTGAAGGAGGTAATGATCAAGGAGGGCTTTGCCGACTGGGCCAACGCCATTGAGAACGACGACCAGCTGAGCAAGGGTATGATGGCCATGCTGCGCAAGATGTACGACGACGTCCACAACACCATCAAGAAGGAGTCCACCCAGATGAAAAAGGAACTGGATATCTGGTGGAACGACGTAGAGGGTGAGGGCAAGTTGAGCCGCAAGGGTGGCTTCGAGAAGATGCTGAGCGACCTGGGTCTGAAGGAAGACCAGGTGAAGCGGGCTAACAGTCTGATAGGTGCCGGTGCAGCTTCGGAGCGCGTGGCTGACAAGCTGGCTATCCAGCAGATGCGCGTGCGTCTGGCGATGCAAAATGCCTACTATGCCAAGATGAAGGAGATAGGCAAACTGCGCGTGAAGCAGTTGGAGGACGAAGCGGAGGATTACAAGAAGGCTGGCGACATGCAGAACTACGAGCTGAAGATGCTCGATGCAAAGCACGCACAGCAAGCCTTGAACCTCTCGCTCTCTGAGGAACAGAAGAAGGTACTGGAACAGGAGGTGGCCATCACCAACCAGTTGGAGGAATCCCAGAACCGCCTGTATAAGGAGCTGAAGGAGTGGGGCGACCTGCTCTATAGCAGTGTGCGCGAAATAATGGAAGCTGAGCAGGCGGGCAACGCGGAGTACTACAACGAGCGTGCGAAGCTGAACCTGACGGGCAATGGCGGGCCTGGAGCGGGCACGTACGTCGTGATTGAAGACGAGGGTACGGAGGACGCTACCGCCCACTACGAGTACCTGGACGAGCGCCAGGCCCTGGAGCGCCAGCACGAGATAGAGCGCGAGAACGCCCAGGCCGAGGCATGGGAGAAACTTTTCGACGACTTTAATCAAAAAATGGCGGATAGCATCACCGACTGGATGAATGCCTACCTGCAAAATCAAGCCGTGGAAGCGAACACGCAGGCACTGAAGGAGAATACCGAGAAGCATCAATCGCAGCTGGAAATCATCAAAGAACAGGACGGTATCATTGAGTACAATACAGATGCCACACGCTCGAATACCAACGCGCTGAAAACGCTGACTGATAAACTGGCTGAGGGAATTGCTATCAAGCCTGCAACCGATACTGGCTCAAATCCAGCCACTGCTCAGGGTGGTACCACGAGCATCACTACCGAGCAGACCACAGAGGGAGATCAGTCTATGATGGTAATGCCTGGCGTGACTCCGGGCGTGCAGTGGACACTGACCGAAGACCAGATGGAGGCAGAACAGGCACAGCTGGATCAGCGCGTGCAGATGCAGATTGATGCTGCGGAAAAGGTGAGGATAGCCCAGGAGGATTCGTTCCACAAAGCGGCCAAGACAGAGGGCGACACTGGCAAACAGATGCAGAAGAGCTCGCAAAGCACGTTTGCCAAGATGACGATGGCTGCCAACATGTATGGTGTGGCTTATCAGGCTATGTCGAATGACAACCTGAGCACCACGCAGAAGTTTGAAATGATGGCACTGCAGGCGGTTGGTAACTATGCTATCGGCGCTCTGACCACCGAGATGGCGGCGGCATCGGCGAAGGCGGCTACCGACAGTCCGGGCGTGCTTGGTAAGCTATGGAAGGAGCTGGGATGGGCTGCAACACCGGTGTTTGCTATCTTTACAGGTTTGTTGGGTGGCTTGATGGGATTGGCTTCAAGCAAGATAGGTAAGGCGAAGAGCCAGATTGCTCAGGCTACCGGTGCCAGCAGCGCAAGTGCTGGCAAGCTTACCACGGGTATGCTGGCGTATGCCGAGGGTAACGTGAACGAGTTCACTGATCCGGGCACACTGACTCCCGGACGTTCGTACAACGTTGATGCTGCCGACGGAAAAACGTATCGCGCAAAATACACGGGAAGTAACCCGAAGACGCACATTACCAACGGACCTGAGTTCCACCTTGTGGGCGAGGCAGGACGCGAGGCGATCATCGACGCGCACACCACCCGCAACATCCAGCTGAACGAGCCTGAGATATGGGGCGCAATCAAGACCCTTTACAACGGCGGCTCCCTCAGCCACACGCCCACCCGCCGCCGTGGCGTCCGCGCCTTCGCCGACGGCAACATCGACGACTTCGAGGACGTGCTCGGCGGTTCCGCCACCGAGAATGGGATGGGCGGCTTCACGCCAGAGATGGCCATGTCGATGCAGGCATCGCTCGACCGTAACAGCGAGGTAATGGAGCAGATTGCCGCCAACGGCATCGAGGCATTCGTAAGCCCCTACGGCCCGCGTGGCGTCGTCGCTGGCTACGACAAGGCGAAGAGGGAGGCCATGAGGCACGGGGAGAAATACCTATAGAAAGAAACGTGGTTTAATTAATTCACAACGAAGACATGCGAAGTATTGATTTAGTAATCCCAATGGTTTTTCCTGATGACGAGAAGTGGCAGAAGGAATATGCGAGAATGAACGGAAACGTTGTCACGGTGCAGAGGAACGTGAGGTTCCGTTCGTGGGGAACGGAAGAACTTCTTATGGAATGTTGTTTGAAGTTCATGCCGTGGTTGAGACGCATTCATATCCTACTGGCGTCTGAATCGCAGGTAAGGCCGTGGATGGCTCGTTTCACGGAACGCCATGAGGAGGATAGTGTTGAAGTAAGGGTGGTATTCCACCGAGACTTCATGCCATGGGAGCTGCTGCCTTGCTTCAACATTAACACGATAGAGATGTTCCTGCACAGGATACCGGAGCTGGCGGAGCAGTTTGTCTATAGCAACGACGACTTCTACCCGTTGTCGCCGCTGGTGCCTGAGGATTTCTTCAGCGATGGTCTGCCATGCCAGCATCATGAAGAGAATCCTTACCCTGCGTCGCCCAACACGTTCCAGAAGTTTGTCAAGAACGGACTGGACATGGTTGCTGCGGACTTTGGCAGACGGTTTCGGAATACATGGCTGCGTGGGGGACACTCGATGCAGCCGATGTTACGATCCACGGTAGAGGAGGTCTGCGAGCGACATCACGACCGTATTGCGGAGTCTTTCTCCTTCAGCAGGAACAAGAAGAACTTTAATCAGTATATTTTCCCCTTCTACCAGCATCTTTCGGGTAAATACGTGGACCATGTTCCTGCAAGTCAATATGTAGGTCCAAGAACACCAACTTCGCAAATAACCGCTATTCTTCGAAATCCTGCGTGTGGGATTGTTTGCATCAACGACAATTCTGCCATTGACGACTGGAAGACGAGAGCCGATATTGTAAAAAGGGAAATCACAAAGAAACTGAGCGAGGGGAAGAAAGAAATAGTTACTGAGGCTCGACATAATTATAAAAATAAAAAAGCTATGGAAGTACTAATCATTCACTACAACACACCGGAGCTGACGGCAGCTGCGGTCAGGTCGCTGCTAAAGCAGACACCGGAAGCAAGAGTTACGCTGTTTGACAATAGCGACAAGAGACCATGGGTCAACCAGGAGGATTTAAAGGAAAGCGTGGAGGTCATCGACAATACGAAGGGACAAATCGTGGATTGGGACGAGTGGCTGGCGACGTTTCCCGACAAAAAGAATACCACGGCAAACAACTGGGCGAGTGCCAAGCACTGCTATTCAGTGGAGTTGTGTATGGACAGGTTTCTTGATGGTTTCATCTTGATGGACAGCGATGTGCTCGTAAAGAAAGACATTTCTGGTCTGGTGGACAAGGGGTGTGCTTTCGTGGGAGAGGAGTGTGCCGGAACGAAGAAGTTCCCTGTGCCGAGAGTACTCCCGATGCTGTGCTGGATCAACACGCCGATGCTGAAGGAGGCGGGCATACGCTACTATAATGCGGAAAAGATGTGGAAGCTGACATCCAAGGCTCCAAACTGCTACTACGACACTGGCGCGTGGTTACTGGAGGCGGTAAGGGAAGCAGGACTTAACTGCCGTAATATCTCTTTTAAGGACTACATTCTGCATTATGGACACGGGTCGTGGCGCAACCGGCAGAAGACGGCAGGGACATGGCTTGAGGAGAACCGCAGCTTGTGGTGCCAGAAAAAGGCTAACGACAACGTGCGTATTTACGTATGTACGCATACGGACTTCAAGCAGGTGGTTAAAGACCATGTCTATGAGGTGGTAGATGCAAGACAGTGGAACGGGGATGTTTGTGACAACGGGCTGCGCGGTTCGTTCTATTCGGAACTGATTTCCTATAAACATATTGCCGAGAGAAAGGACTTGCCTGAGTTGGTGGGATTCTGTTGCTACAGGAAGTATTTCTCTTTTATGGATGACGTGCCCGACTTTTCGGAGGTATTCGGAGAGTATGACGCAGTGGCAGCAACGCCAATCCGTGTGCTCCCTGACGTGGCAGGGCAATATGCGCATTGCCACAACAAACGGGATCTTGCCATCGTGACGGACATTGTGAAAAGAGACTATCCGGAGATGTGGCCTTCGTTCTCGAGAAGCCTGAGACAACCATCACTCTATGCTTGCAACATGTTTATCGTGCGCAGGGAGGATTTCCGATGGATGATACAGACGGTCTTTGATATACTTGACAAGTACCTGGAGACGGTGGGCATGGATATTGAGGGACGCATTGAGTCTAACCCGAGGGAATACCATATCGGAAGACCAAGAACGGGTGTCGTGGCCTACCAGTACCGCATAGGCGGATTTCTGGGCGAGCGTATCATCAATGCCTTGCTGAGATTCCGTTTCCAGCACATTAAGCATTACGATAAGGTCATAACGCAACAATCTATAGGTATTTAAGCCATGAGAATAACACTATGTGCCATCGGAAGGATGGAGAACAGGTATGCCAGGGAATGGGTGGACTATCATCTGTCTATCGGGTTCGATCACATATACATTTGCGACAACAACAGAGTCGGGGAGGAACACTTCGAGGAGGTGATTGGTGATTATGTGAAGGAGGGTAGGGTGACTATTCTTAACTTCAGGAATATGGAACGTGTGCAGATTCGGGCTTACAACAAGTGCTATGCCTTATACGGTGGCACGTGTGACTGGATGGCGTTTCTTGACTTTGACGAGTATCTCGTAACATCAAAACCTCTTCAGGAGTTTCTTACGGGACGAGAAGGAATGGACTGTGTACTTGTTAACTGGAGAGTGATGACTGACAGCGGTCTTGTGAGTTACGACGCGCGTCCTGTGCGCGAACGGTTCACGGTGCCTCTGGATAATCATGTCTTGATGCGCGGAAAGCATCGCTACAACGACCATGTCAAGAGTATTGTGCGGGGTGGATTGGGGGTTAACACTGTTTTTGATAATTCTATGCACGTTCCGAAGATGGGAATACGCTGTTGTACAGCCAACGGCAACACTGCAACTCATTCTCCTTTCCATCCATGCGATCACAGCATAGCGCGGATAGACCATTACACAACAAAGACTCTGGAGGAGTGGCTGACAGTTAAGATGGTTCGTGGACTTGGACAGTCGGATTCTGACCGGTGGCGGCAGAAAATAGCTATCAAGCAGTTTTTCGAGATAAATAGCCATTCTCCAGAGAAGGATAAGATGGTGGCTGAATGGGCTGCCGATGACTGCCCTTGACCTGTACAGGAGGAAATCGTATATTGAGGAAAAAATGATATCATGCTTATCACCAATAGTAGCGAAATAGAGTTTTTGATGCCAACGGCCAGGTGGGAAGATCCTCACCAGCTTTTCGGTTATCTGGAAGAGGAGGAGATGGTAGTCTTGGAACCTCTTCTGGGAGAAGCCTTGTATCAGTTTGTGGTGTCTGAGTACGATCGTCTTCGACAGGAATACTGGGATATAACAAAGGTTATGGGAGGTGGCGACGGGAAAATTTTGACTTCGAGCAATGAACACACCGACGTAACCGAGGAGCAGGACAGAATCAACGCGGGGAATTACGTGAGGAGCAATTCTCGCACTCAAGTGAACGAGGAGGCGGTGGATGAGAAAGACTATAAGACCATTCAGCTTATCCGTATCTGCCAGCGCATTGAGTTCTACAAGATGCTTTCACACAAGGCGGGACTGCTGACCGTGAGTTTCAATGCGGGCGGTGGCATGAACGTAGTGAGCGCTGACGGCTATGAGCCTGCCAGCGACAAGGATCGCGAGGAAGCACGTAAGGACGCTTTCATGAGTGCAGGACGGGCGGTGGACAGTCTGCTGTTGTTCCTGGAATCGGATGCTAAAGGTGAAAAGCTGTTTACCGAACTCTGGCAGCAAGCGGATGCTTTCTATTTGCACAAGGATCTGCTGTTCCAAACGGCTCACGTACTGAACCAGTTCCTCGACATCAACAACGAGCGATGGGCATACGTCAAACTGGTGCGTGACATCCGCTTCTGCCAGAACACCTACCTAAAGCCTCGTATCGGCAACAAACTACTGCTGGCGGTGGTGGAGAGTCTGAATGGACAGAGCACTCAGGATACTCAGATTTTTACGGAGTTAGCCAACATGCTCCGCACCGCGCTGGCTTTCTATGTGGAGAGCCGCCGACAGGATCTGGCTCCTGCTCGCGAGAAGTTGGCACGCAGGGACTCGATGACGGATGCGCAGCAGGCCATGGCAATGGCATGTGCTTATATCGAAGATAACCTGGATGAACTGGGCGAGGCGGCTGTGGGTTCTCCTATATATAACGCGGTGCGTGCGCGAGAGCGGCAGGAGGAGTATGACCGCAAGCATCAGGAGGAGGCACAGGAACGCCGGCGCATGGTGGCCTGTCAGCAGCAGCACAAGAAACTGTTTACGGCGTTCCCACACACCACCAGACAAGTGGATGTAAAGGACTGAAAGAAGGCAAAGAAGAGGGAGTAAAGGGAATAATGACAATGGCTCGAATATCTGCCCTTGATGCAGCAGGCGCCCCTTCGTATATTTGCAGTAAAGACACAAACACAAAAACGTAAAAGATATGAGTTACGAACTTTACACAACGAAACATTGGATGGTAATGCCGGCATTCGTACATGGCATTCTTCCGACGTTGATGTACAACAGCAACAATCATATTGCTATCAACGTGGAGAAGAAGAAGCCATACCTGGTAGCAAGTGGCACGGGTGAGGTGATCCGCGACTCACAGGTGACAGAGGATGGTGAGGTGGTTCCGCGCACTGACGGATGGGGCACAAACCTGCTCGCCCTGATGAAGGAACCGTTTGTAAACGTCATCCCCATCGACGGACCTATCACCCGCAACGGCGACGCTTGCTCCTACGGCTCGAAGGACATCCGCGACTGGATGATGGAGGCTGCCGACAATAAGTATTGCCGTGCCCACGTGCTGGTGGTGAACACGCCTGGCGGTTCGGCATGGGCTAAGAATGACTTCCAGCAGGCTATCGACTTCGCCCACGAATGTGGACAGCGCGTCTATATGCTCGTTGACGGGCTGTGTGCATCGGCTGGCATGTACCTCGCATCGTTCTGTGACGAGGTGTATGTGGTCAACCTGAAGGATCAGTTGGGCTGCGTCGGCGTGATGGCCTCGTTCTTCACCATCAAGAACGGCGAGAAGAACCAGTTCGACAGCGAGACCTACCATGAGTACTACGCCACGAAGAGCATCAACAAGAACAAGGAGTATCGCGACATTGCCGAGAACGACGATGCCACGTTGCTGATAGCCGAACTTGACAAGCTGGAGGATGAGTTCCGCAGCGACATGAAGGCGGCTTTCCCCAATGCCACGGACGACCACCTGGACGGCAAGATATTCGACGCCTCGGAGGTGATGGGCATCCTGTGCGACGGACAGATGTTGCTGGGCGACTTGGTAGACCGTGCCTTTGCCGTGGTCAATGGCGAGGAACAGCCTATTGAGCGTACGGCCAACCGCGTCATCACAGCGCCAGAGGAAGACCCCGGCGACAAGAACGATAAGAGCGAACGCGCAAAATCATCTTCAAAGGTGATTATCGCCAACAAGAGTAGTATTTCACAAAATAATAGTACGACAATGACAAACGAGAAGTATCAAAAGATCGCACAGCTTCTTGAAGTTGACGAGCTCGTTGTAAGCGAGGAGGGTGTCTTCCTCAATACACCTTTGCTCGACAAACTGTCAGAGAAGCTCGAGGAGATGCAGAAGGCTAACGACCCTGCATCGGCACAGGCTAATGCCGGTGATGTAACTGAAGCTCCCGCAACTGAGCAGCCCGCTACCGAAGAGGCACCCGCCACAGAGGAAGCACCTGCTGCTGAAGAGAAACCCGCCGAGGAAGCAGCTCCTGCTACCGAGGAGGAGAAACTCGCTGAAGAGAAACCCGCCGAGGAGGAGAAGCCTGCTGAGGAAGCTGCTCCTGCTACCGAGGCTCCCACAGAAGAGACCATCGAGGAAGCCACGGCTGAGATCACTCGTATCACAGAGACCCTGCACAATGCCGAGACAATGGTAGAGCAGAAGGATAAGGAGATTGAAGCTCTGAAGGCTGCTGCCGACCAGAAGGAGATTGACTTCAAAGCGAAGGACGAAGCTATCGCAACGCTCACCAAGGAGCGCGACGATGCAAACTCTCAACTCTCAACTCTCAACTCTCAACTTTCGGAGAAGGACGAGGAAATTCAGAAACTTCAGAAGCAGGTGGAGAACCTAAAGGGAGAAGTGAAGGAACTCGCTGAAAAAGAGGCTCCAATGGTTGACGCTGGCGCAGGTATCCCTGCAGGCAACGGCACAGGCGAGGTGTATGAGGCAAAGAAGGCTTCACGCGTATCACGCGACAATATGTCGTACGAGCACGTGAGAGAGGCAATGGCAAAGAAATAAAGAATGGCCATTGAGAACTTAACAACACAACAACAGTAAACATAGTATTCACCCATTAAACAACACAAACATTATGGCTTACGCACTTAGTATTACTGACATTCAAACTGTCAAACAGCAAATCGAGCCTGAGTTGGTGGCCAAGGCTTACCTGCTCGATGACGCTATGTTCGGAGACCTTGGTATTAAGGTGACAACAGACGTTGAGAATATCGACGTATGCTACATCTTCAACCGTAAGGGTCTTGTAGCACGCCCCTACACAGTAGGTAACGTGAAGAGCAAACAGATTGCCAAGATCGTGGACAATCCCGCAAAGGTTGAGGACTACTACGTGAAGACGGAAGATAGTATCAACCGCTATCGCGAGAAGGGCCCATTCAACGCCGTTGACGGCTCTGGTGAGTCTGAGATGACTCAGAAGAACCTGAACGAGATTGCAGGCCGCGCTGGTGAGGACGTTCGTTTCAACGTTTTCTTCGGAAACAAGGCTAACCGCTCTCTCGAGGAAACTCCTGAAAACGAGGTTAAGTTGGGTACTGCTTTGTTTGACGGTGTTTACACCATCATCGCCAAGAAGCGTACCGACGGTACTATCTCTACACAGAACAAGAACCTGATTATCACTGGCGATATTGCCGGTAAGACTCCTCAGCAGGTCTATGAGATCCTGACAACCTTCTACGGTGGCTTGCACCCCGCTATGAAGAAGCCCGAGCAGGAAATCTACATCCTGGCTTCTGACGAGTTCTGCCGCAAGGCTGTGAAGGGTTACATGCTGACTTTCCCACAGATTGCACCTCAGGTGCTACAGGCAGGCTGGAAGTTTGCGGAGATGCCTAACGTGCTGCTGAAGACTTCTTCGGCTATGGGTCAGGGCGGACAGCTCGTTGCCAGCGTTAAGGATAACATCGAGTTTATCTGCGACGTTCGCGAGGGTAAGTCTCAGATCCGTATCGGTCAGACCAACGAGGACCTCTCTATCCTGGGCTTCCAGATTAACGGTGCCGCTACCATGCGTATCCGTGACTACGACCCAATGGTATTCGCCTGCAACGACGCAGTGAACACCATCGACGCTACTCCAGGTTCATACACCTCTGACATCTTCACCGCTACCAGCAGCGATGCAGCAGAGGGCAGTGTGACCATCATCAGTGGTCAGAAGGATTTGTACCAGGACGGCGACATTATCACCATCAAGGCAGAGCCTGAGGATGGCTATAAGTTCGTTGGCTGGAGCAACAAGGCGACTGCTAACCCACTGAACTACACATTCGGCGGCGGCGTTGTCAACCTGAAGGCAATGTTCGAGGAGGAAGGTGGAGATTCTTCTTCATCTGAATAGCCCATCGGAGGTGAGCGGGGTGAGTAGCGATAATCGCCAAAGCCCTGCCCTCTGATTTTTTTCATTGAAATTCACAACACAAACAAAAAAACTTTAATATTATGGCTTGCATTCTGAAAAACGTAGTCGCATCTGCGGCTAATTGTAAGGAGAACCCCGCTGGTCTTAGCAACTACTGTATGGTTGTTCCCCTTGACACTGACCACATTTCCAGCATCGGCGTACACGATGGTAAAAACCAGTATGTCATTACACCTGCAGGTGAAGGACAGGGACTTAAAGGTTTCCGTATTGACTTCAAGACGCAGACCGGACAGGTAACGTCTGAGGACAATGGTGCCGGTAAGGGCTGGACACATACAGGTACTGGTCGCGTGGAGAAGAACGAGGACGACATGGCATACGTAAGTCGTATTCTCAGCAACATGGACGGTAAGTATCTCGTGTTCTTCCCAACGGGTAACATTACCTCTGACGGTATGGAGTGGAAGGTCGTTGGTAATCCAACAGGTGACACTGAGTTCTCGACTGCTGCAGACAGTGGTGCTGCTCGCGGCGACGACCATGGCACTACCTTTACCGTAACCTGCTCATATCAGCTTTACGATGTTATGAAGTGGTTCGGAGCCATCGACAAGGACGACGATCCTTCTTCTTCGGATCTGGCTGATGACACAAGTGATTCTATCACCATCACCGACTAACCAACTCTCTTGACAATACAAAGCCCAGACCTTAAAAGCCTGGGCTTTGTCGTTGAATCGAGGGTATCACTTAACGAACGGAATAATATGCTACTAATAGAGCCTTGTTGTACACCCAAGCACCTCCTTATGCTAAGAAGTAAGATGGGGGATAATGGCACTGCGTTCTGGCATGGGTACGGCGACTTGTCTATTGCAGAACTGCTACCTGCCATGCTGACACGCTATAGTGAAACGGAATTGCTGTTTGCTGCACCAGCACTGCCTGATACTGCAACAGACGTGTTGCTAAGAATGATGGACAAGAGATGGTCTTCTATCAACGGCGATTCCAAGATAAATACTATTGGGCATCTTACGCTTATCACGGACATGAGACCGCAAAAATCGCCGGTTGCAAGCAGGCTGCTTACGGAAAACCCGTATGGAGAGCGGCTTACCATTCGCAATGTGCAGCAGAAGGATACTGTCATCATTCTGCCCGACATAGCCTTCTTTGGCAACATAAACCTGGCTTATGGCGGACATTTTACGGCGGTGGCTACCAAGAACAGCAGGTTGATAGAAGACATGAGACGTAATCTCTGCCGACTGTAATGGTCATACAATCATCTGTAAGCCCATGAGGTTCTGTATGCGTATGTCAATGGAGACACTACCTGCATCGCTATTGATGGTGCAAAGGTAGGTATCCTTTGTTGCTGACGCGAAGGCCCGCTGACCATCACGGAAATAGAGCAGCAGGTGATGTGGTCGCCTTTCCAAGGCAAGTTTACACGCCACCGTATCGCTCGCCGATAAGGGTTCCCATAATTCACCGCCACGAACGTCTATGCCACAGCTGGCGGTAACTGTATGCAGGCGTCCATAAGTGTTATCGGATGTTTCGTCTTTCACCTTACCCGATTTCCTGGTAATGGGAATGAGTATGCCGCCTGGTGTTGCTGCCTGCATACCAATGGTTATGGCATGGGTCAATACGGGGTCGAAGTATTCTTCAGGGATTGTTGGTGTCAACTGATTGACAGGCGAACTGACATCGCCTGATGGGATGTCTGCTACCGGGATGGCGACTATCGCCATCACATCATCAAGGGCGTACTCTTTACAATTCATGTCTTTAACTGTTTATTTCTCACTACAACTTAATGTTTTCAGAGGTTACAGTCAAGGGCACGCCTTATTATATTAATAATAGGTATATAAGGAATGGATATGATTTTCATAGTGGTCAGGGTACTGCTACTCGTTATGGCTCAGACTCGGCAGCGAGGTCGAGAAAGTCTTCTCTGTTATTCCTCTCAAACATGTCAAACCTATTGGAGAGTGCTTGGTGCTTATCGTACAGGACTTTGTACTTGTCGGCAAGGGATGATACTAGTTGGGATAGGCTCTTCATATCCTCATGCAACGTTTTTATCTCCTCACGAAGCGAATCAAAAGAGTTGTCTTCTGTGTTTTTCTTTGGGGCGGTATGCCTGGGGTCTGGGTTCGGGTCTATCAGAATTGTAAACGGGTCTATAGAGAATACATCGCAGACAACAAGGAAGCGTTCTACTGGTGTACGTGTTAATGCCAGGAGGGAGTCACGCAGGCGTGATGGTGCCATGCCTGCCGCCTCTGCAGCCTGTTTCCATGTTGCGCTCGGCTGGGTGCTCACAATTTCCTGCAGGGCTTCTGCGTCGTAGCGACATGACTGGTAAGGCTCCGTGATATAGTCTGCTCGACGCCCGATGTAGTCCATCCGGCCAAAGGAAAAGAAACGGCGTACGGGGATGTGTAAGCCATTGGCTATTGCAAGAAGTTGCTGAACAGTTATACCTTCTGGCTTTTGCATGATAGCATACCATGTTGTCGTGGCTATAGATGCCGCTGCCATCATATCCGCTGCAGACATGATGATCACATTACCAAGACTGCTTATTAGTCTGATATTAAGCCGAGGTCGTGAAGTGGTATTCATAGTTTGCTTATTTAATAATATTAACATAAACCGAAATATTTTTCGGAAAACGTTTTGTGGATTTTCAAAATAGTTGTATCTTTGCAGCAAAGTTACAACTATTTTCTAAGAAAACCTAAAGTTACTGGATTAAAAAGTCCAAAATAACGTTGCAATATTTATTACTAAACCGAAATGAAGAATTATTTTAAGAACCTATTGCTCGCACTACTTGGTTCGAATCCTGTCAGTAAGGAAATCGAGCGTATAAAAAATGAATATGCCAGTATCATGGGGCGTTTGAAACAAATGGAACAACGCGCTAATGATATCCAAACTAGGTTTGTATCTACTAAAAAACAGATTACAAACTATCAGAACCAGATAGAAAATCTGCGGCAGAGAATCAAGGAAAAGGACGAACTGATAGCGAGAATCAAAAACGAATATCAGAAGCGGATATCTGAATACAATCTGATTATCGACAAACTTTGCAAGCCAACAGGCAAGGAATGACGTTTTCCGAAAACACCTGAATAACGGCAATGACAGCCACCTAAAAAACCAATAACAATATTTCAAGTCCGTTTCGGACATGTATTGTCTTAATAACATAAAACAATAATCTATATGGATATAGGAAAAGCCATCAAGTTGCTAAGAAACAAACGCAGCATGACACAGGCGCAGCTCGCCGAAAGATGTTGCATGAGTTCTAGCGCTGTCTGCTACCTCGAGACAGGAAAATCATTTCCTCCGAAGGCTACTGTAGACCGTATATGCAGGGAACTGGAAATGCCGACGGCTTATTTACTGTTGGCCAGCATTGAAGAAGAGGATTTCCCAATGGAGAAACGACTTCTTTACCACTCGATGTTAGAACCTTTACGAGACGCGCTGATTTTATGAACAACGAAAACCTGAATATACTTAACGCAATACCCCTTGTTGACGTGATGCACGCATGGGGATATGTACCAAGACGAGAGTCGGACTTGTCGGCCTCGTATCTTTGTCCATGGCACGATGACCACAGACCGTCGCTTGTGGTGGATAAGATTGTCAGGGATGGTGCTACAGATCTCGGCTTTAAGTGTTTCGCCTGCGGACAGGAGGGATTTGGTGCAATGAATCTTGCTGCACGTCTCCTTGGACTGCCAGCAGGAAAAATAGCAAAAGACAATCTTGAATATGTAGCGAAGGAGCTCGCTGAACGCTGTGACATCGAAATGAAACACGAAGAGGGAGAAAAGAGGCATTTTGACCATCTTCGCGTATCGTTCATGGGACTGGACGAATTTCGTAGTCAGGGGTATCAGGACTGGAGTGGGGAAGATCCGATTTTTGAGCGCGGGGAATGGACAGAAGAAGGACTGAAAGCACTTGGACTGAAAGTGGAACTCGCTACTAGAAAAGCCAAAAAGAAAGATATTTCCGGAGGGAATGGTGACGAGCACGCCCTGGCAGAGATAAGGGTGGGTGACATGATCACGCAGTTCAATCCTGATAACGGCGAACCTCTATACAGATGCTCGTTTGGAAAGGATTTCTACCGTGGACCGCAATATGCGGAGACCCGTACTATCAGAGAATGGGGTGAAGAGATTGAGAGGGTGTTTGGTGTAGAGCCTATAAGCCGTTTTATTCAACTCGTAGAACCAAAGAACGGAGGATATGTGGCCAGGATATGTAAGGCAACGAACAATTATCCTATATTTATCTTCAAGTACCCATGGGGCATCAAGAAATATGAGCCGCGCGACGCCTACGGCAACAAGTGGACTTGGTGGTGTGTACAGGATGATGCTGACCTGTATCATCAATGGTACGCCGATGCTGCGCTGACCGATGTGTTATCGGGTGCCGTTCCCGAACAGGACGAACGTCACGGATTTGAGGAAGTAAAGGACAAAGACGGGAAACCAACGGGAAAGATTAAATTCCACCGCGTGGTAATCTGTTCTGGGCCGAGGGATGCCATGGCTGTTTATAGTCATAGTAACGCCCATGTTATCTGGCTGCATTCAGAGCAAGCTGGTTTTGACAACAAGGGTGGAAACATGCGTCCCAACCGCTGGTTGCGTTCGCTTATAAAAAAACTGCTGAGCGTAACTGTGGAGGGCGGACTGTTCATCTGCTACGACGAGGACAGCACGGGGCTTTCATCAAGCCAGGCTATCGCACTTAACAACCCGCAGATAAGATGGCTGCGTCTGCCTAAAGAGCTAGGGCTTTTGTGCGACAAGAAGTCGGAACATTCAAAGACTTTAAAGGATGTGACTGATTTTATTTTGCACTTCAACGAGGTGGAGAGGAGAATGCCTGCCGAGATACAGCATGACGATCCTGTGGAATGGTTTGACAACGCTCTATTCGACACGCCTACATGTCAGTTCTGGCAGTGGGAGAGCGAGAGAAAGGAAAAGGACGGAACGGGACGAGCAAGGTACAAGTTCGACCTTCGCAATACGCCTGTATTCCTCCGTGCAAGAGGCATGATTCGCAGGGTGGTTCAACAAGGAAAAGATTCTTTTAGCAGGTATTTTCTGCTTGGAAACGACAATATATATACGGAGTGTTTTATGGGTTCCAAGACCGGTTGCAAACTGATTGCGCAAGCCCGTGACCTTATGGCTGAATGGCTGCGTGCGCATAAGGAACAGAACGACGAGAAGGGGGCTTTGAGCAGGGCTATATATTCGGCTAAACTCGAACAGGGTGTTCTGGAGTCCATAGAACAGGTAGATATCGACGAAAAGAGTTTTGGAGAGGACTTTGATTTTTTCTTCTTCAAGAACTGCGCCGTCCGAGTAACGGCAGACGAGGTGAAGCTTGTTCCTTATTCTCAGATGAAGCAATGGACGAACCGAGATGCTATCATGGATGGGACATTTTCGTATCTTCACCAGGACTGGCACGTAGAGAAGAATCCTCTTTACGAGCATGAACAACAAAAACACGAGGAGGTTCTAAAGAATTGCACAACCAAAGAGGAGGTGGAACAGGAGAATATGCGATGGGACTCATGGACTACCGTATGGAAGTACCGCCTTGTGACAGACAAGCCTGTCTCCGAGATGCCCGTACATTTCCAGTTCTTGTATAACACTTCAAGAATCTTCTGGGAGAAGGAATTGGCAGGGCATCAAATCAGCGCAACAGAGAAACAGGTTCAAGACATGTACTTCATCGCCATGCTACATGCACTCGGCTCGGCTCTGGTTCGTCACAGATCTGCCAACCGACAGCAGTTCATCCACATCACCGACAATGGCACACGACGTGAGGATTTGGCCAGCGGAGGAACGGGTAAGACCGCTATACTGGAACTGCTCGGACTGATGCGCCGCGCCTTATGTATTGACGGAAAATCGTTAGAGGGAGGAAACATTGTGTTGGAGCAAGAACTCGGAAAGGTTGTTCCTGGAATCCACAACATTGTTTGCATCGACGAGCTGCCTGACAAGTTTTCACCGAAGAAGATGTATAACTATCCTTTGTCTGTCACCTCAAGAGGACTCTATGAGGGTTCCATCAAACTAACGGGCGACGATGTGCCAAAATTCGTTGTGGCATCGAACGAACAGATAGACATATCTTCGGACTCTACTTCAAGACGAGACTACCAGGTGCTTGTCAGCGATTGGTATCACCCGCGATCAATAGACGGGTCGCGTCCTTCACATACACCTGCAGATGATTTCCGGAAGTACGGGGTAAAGGAGGTTGCCAGAAACCTGTCGGCGACACATCTTAACGAGGCGCGGAATCTTCTTATCGGATGTACGCAACTCTTCTTCCAGTTCCCTGACGAGACCATCCGTCCGCCAAAGGACAGCAGGGCATTGCTGCGTCAGGCACTCGCTTCTACAAAGGACGAGCAGTTCACCCGTTGGATTGCGGGCTACCTGTCCAAAACCGACAAGGACGGAAATGGCATACACATAGGTACACCTATCGCACAGCGCGAGTTGGCTATATCGCTGCTCGACTACTGCGGAATCACTGTCGGAGAGAAGACTATCAAGTCTGCCTATAAGCGTATTCGTGACAACCTTTATGAATACATTCGCACAAGCGTTTATGTCGTTGACCCTCCAGTGGTCCTACTGACAGCCACAGACAGAGAGAACGGATTCCGCCGTTGTGCGGCATGGCAGTACCCCGTCAATTCTGACGGCAGTATCAAGACCGACAAGAACGGAGAAAGACTGCCACGCGAGCTTGTCAAGAAGGCTCCTTACCCGAGAGTCTATTACTTCTACAAGAAAGGCGGTGTGCCTAAGCATCTCTATGATGCTGCTCACGAGGGAGACAGCAAATATGTACAGGCAGCACCTGAGATTGACCCAGATGCAGAGGTAGAGGAATAAAAAACAACACAAAAAATATGGCAACAAAGAACAGTATCACCATCATACGGAAGTCCTGTATCACGGGGAAGGCAGTATGGATCTACATCGGTCCGTCGGTCGAAGCGGCGAAACGAGCATACTATAGAGCTTGTCAGCATGAGATAGAACGTGTACGCCGGCTGAGCAGTGTCATGGCGCAGCGCAAGGCTAATATCGTCAGTCTTCTAAACAAGTGTATGGAAAGTACGCCTTTCACCGGACGGCTGCAGCGAAACAAGAAGAAAGCTGCACGCGAACTGCTCGGACTTACTGAGGACTCTACCATGTGCGATCTCGAGTTCTATAACCACATCATGGAAGAACGCAGACGACGTGCGGCTGACATGAAAATAAGAACAGAAATGCGAGAACGCGGAATTGAACATAATAGTAATTATGATAAATAGACAATAATACAATGCCACTACCCGAACGTAAAAACGCAATATCACCAAAGAAGCTCCCCGATCTGCCAAAGAGTTGGAGTGAGTTATCATGGCAGCAGCTTTGCGACTGCTGGCGCACAAAGATACGCTATGGTGGTAACGCGGATGTTGCAAGAGTGGCTGCGCTCCTGAGTCTGCTCGGTCTTACCGGACAACCTCATACTGTTTTCCATACATATACCGGCGAGACTCTTTACAGACTACGTGACACGGATGGCTGTATATGGACAGCAACAGCACGGGAGGTGGCTCAAATATCCAAGCAGGCACTGGCATGGTTTGACTATCCTTATGGCGATCCTGGGGAAAAAGAACAGACGGACGACAAAGGAAAGATCATCAAGGAAGGAAGAGAGCCTGTCATGGGATATGTTGGACCTATGCACGACGCACTGGAGCTGCCTATCGAACATATTAGTTTAAAGGCTCCATTCTTCAGGAACCGCGATTTCGCATTGCCACAGATTGCATGCAACAACCTCACATGGCAGCAATATCGTATCCTGCAGAATATCAGTCCGCAGTTGTTTAGCGGCACTACGGACGACGCAACCGCCGTGGGTCTTCAGGCCAAGTTCCTGGCAAACTGTCTGGTGCCAAGGTCCTTTTCCTTCCTTGATATTTCTGGCGGCGGAGTGAGAATAAGGCCACATTACGAGTACCGATATGATGCAGCTCAGGCTGATGGGCTCGAAAAATGGTTCGTCAAAAGAATGACCGAGAAGCAAACGAGTCAGCTACTCACGATAGTTTTTCACGTCTGCTTTCAGACTTACCAAACAGCGCTTGCATATTATGCAGCCGTTTACCCTCTTCTTTTTAGCGGAGAGAATAGAAACGAGGGCGTGCGCGACGCTTTACAGGGTGAAGTTGGGACTATCAATACGATTATGAAATATGCGGGTTACACCGAACAGCAGCAGGTGTACGACAGTAATGTACCGTTCGTCTTGGATATTCTTAACTCTATGTCTAAGGAGGCCAAAGAGATAGAAAAAATGAATGCGAAAGTGAAGAGAAAATAAAGAAAATAGTTTTTATGATTACAAAGAAATACCTATCGGGCGTGGTGGTTATCGGACGAGGCCTTATCGCCAACCATCTATGGAATGAAGGAATGATGATTAAAAGAGACCACACGCCAGTAGGCGACACCAGAGACTCTGGTGTGGGCACATTTAGCAAATAACATAAAAGGAAGAAGCATGGAACGAGAAAATCAAACGGCAGAAGAGTTACGACAGGTGTCGGAGTATATCAAGACTGTAGAGAGCTTTGGAAAATACGCCTATAAAGAATGGGTGGATGGAAACGATCAACGAGCTCTGATTTTGAGCTGTGTGGACCGCACCTTGCAAGATGGAACGGGTATGGTAAACATCGTGACGGGCGACAAGAGTCTTCTTACAGCAGCCTTTCTCCAGATGCTGAAGGACAAGGATCTCGCCAAGATATTCCATGATGCCCACATGGTAAATGAGATATATGACAATTTGAGCGAGGAGATGCGCAGGCTCAACAAACAACTGCGCACGTTATATACACTGGCTGCTGTCGATGTCTTCTGGACTATTGGCGTCATTGGATTCCAGATGTCTGGTATTGGAAACTGGATTACAACGATCACAAGCCTGCTGATTACTTTGGTTGCTGGTTTTATCTTAGGACGCGAGATACAGGTGGGACGCCGTATGCTCAAACGGATGAAGAATATCACAAGAAAGGAGGAATAAGCTATGAGTGAATTTGGATTTTATTTTATTATCTACGGCTACGTATGGCCTACGTTTATTATGACTGCGTGGATTGCATGTCGTGTCTACAAAGAGTTGTGGTCAGGGGAAAAATTCATATCGCCCTTCATAAGGAGTGTCTGGCCTATGTTCATTCCCGGTGTGAGCTTATTAGGCGTCTGCATTATTGTGTTGCTTGTGACAGAAGATGTTCTTTACTGGCTTTCTAATTTAACGAGAAGAATATTAAGAAACATGAGGAGAGATGATTATGAGAGAGATTAAATTCAGAGGAGTCAGAAGGAGACTCGACAAAGAGGAGAACGAATGGGTGTACGGAGATTTATTTCGTACTACAGAGAATGGCAATATGGCTATTCAATGGTGGGAAAACGGGCTCTATAAGAGAGTCGAGGTGCGGAAGGACACCATCGGCCAGTACACTGGATTCAAGGATTCCAGGGAGCGAGAGATCTACGAGGGTGACATTGTGAAGATTGAGGGTTGTCCTGAGAAGGGTTACATGATTGTAGTGTTCGACGAGGGCTCGTTTGTCCTGGCTACACCCAAGGAATATCTCTGTCTGCGGAAGGGGGCACACCCCTATCTGAATGACTATGCTCGTCTTACAGAACTTGGCACCTTTGACTTTCGTGGACTATACAAGGTGGTAGGCAACGTGACGGAAGACGAGGAACTTTACAAATACGAACATTAACTCACAATAAAAGCAAAAGATTATGCTGATAATGATTTCAAACCGATGCCAGATGGACTGCCCGCACTGCATGCAGGATGCGAAGCCTAATGGCAAGCTGATGACCGAAGAGACTTTCGAACAGGTATTGGACTTCTGTCGCGAGACGAAACCCTTGGTGGTGAGCGTGACGGGCGGTGAGCCGACGGAGCACCCACGCTGGGCGGAGATGACACGCGAGCTGCTGCAGATCAAGACTGTGGCTTTTGTGAACATCCTGACCAATGGTGCGTGGATTGAGGACAAGGAGCAGCGCCTGAAGATGGCGAGACTCATACGTGAATCAAAGGGACGCATGAAGGTGCAGGTGTACTCGCATCCGAAATACTACCAAGACCACGAGTGGACGGTGGAGCATACTTATCAGTTCCGTAGTATCGGCTGTATCGCCGACTTCGATAGCCCTATCTTCATGCAGGATCTGGGTCGCGCCCGTCAGAACTGCCAGGAAGAAACAGAGCAGAGCGACCACGTGCCCTCGTGCATCAACTCTCACCTAATAGCGGTGCAGGCGCTTTCTTTTCCTCAGTTCCTCTCTATGGCAACACAGGCGGCTAAGTTCTGCCGTCCGCTGATAGACCCCGATGGCGGTATCCACATGAGTGAGTCGTGGCTGTGTCCCACGGTGGCGCACGTCAGCGATGGTGCTACAGGTGCGTTTCGCAAGATGAAGGCTGCAAGACCATGTAAGGGCTGTAAACTCTACAAGAACTTCGTGCAGTTACATCCAAAGGAGATGGAGATATTAAAGTAACAACAAACAATAATAATTATGAGAAGTAGAACAGCAATGTGGTTTGAGTGCAAAGTCAAGTACGAGAAGGTACAGGAAGACGGCACTCAGAAGAAAGTGACAGAACAGTATGTAGTGGATGCCCTGAGCTTTGCCGAGGCGGAAGCCCGCATCACGGAAGAAATGTCTAGCTATATCAGTGGCGCGTTTACCGTGGAGGACGTAAAAAAGGCACCCTATGGCGAGATATTCTTCAGCGACAATACTGATGACGAGCGCTGGTTTAAGGCGAAGCTCGACTTTATCACCATTGACGAAAAGACAGAGAAAGAGAAGCGCAGTCGCGTGACCTATCTGGTACAGGCCGCCAGTCTGAAATATGCCTTCAAGGGTATCGAGGAGGTTATGGGTGGTACTATGATTGACTACGAGGCTGCCGCCATCGACGGTACAAAGCTGATGGATGTCTTTGAACATACGGAACCGGGGAAATAACCTGTATTATGACAAAGAAATTTGCAGGCAAGGATGCGATTAAGAAAGAGCAGGCTCGCCGAGGTTTCCTCGGCAACGGACTGAGTCGCACGGCAATGATTTACAAGATTGCCACCTTGGGAGGTATTAAGTTGACCGTGCCTCAGTTGAATAAGATTAAGGACGTGAATCCCCGTCAGCTCGAAAGTGTATATAATGAAGTTGTGCGCATGGGCAACCAAGGCAATGCCCGCTTCGCATTGAGTTTGATACTAAATAAATAAAGAGACCTATGAATGTAAAAGTAAAATCAACTGGAAAGATACTCGATGTATATGCCTACGAGCGGGGAGAAAAATTTCAAATCCTTACCTACATCGACTACAGAACTAACACCATCTATAAGAGCGAGGACTTGGATCTTCTAAGTAACGAGGAAGTGGAGAACCTGCTGACCGGGCAGAAAGCCGAAGCCGACTATCAGGAGCGTAGCACCACGGCGGGCGATTGCGCTAATCAGTTGGCATGGGCATTCATTATTTTGCTCTGTGCGATGCTCATTGGCGGCAGTAAATACGCAGAGCCATACGTCATGGCGGCTGGTGGTATCTGCTATATGCTGCTGTCGGCTTTGCAGGCCCTGTGGCAGGCCGTCACTTTCTGGATTATCAAGAATCGCATCAAGCGCGATGGCCTCCTTATCGACGACTATCCGCAGTGGGTGGGCGGCGGTGCCTGGGTGTTCTACTACTTAAAGATGGCGGTCATCACCGCTACGGCTACTTATGCCTTCTGGCATTTCATTGTACTGATTTAGAAATTGGAAAGGAAGAATAATTATGGTATCATTATATGTTATATTGTTTGTTGTCTTCTTTTTCATGGTAAAGAAGGTGACTTGTGATGCACAGGACGAACCTAACGAGTAAGGAGGCGAAACAATGAAGAATCTATTTGCTGCATTAATAGGGATACTGGCAAGTAAAATACAGAAAATGCGTGTCAGAGTGATTATGGCTGGAAACAAAAATCCGCGCATCTACAAGGTCTGGGAGCATAACGGATGGGGCGATAGAATCAGCATCCGCAGGGTGAACAATGACGGGACGTTCAGGATTGACGGACATCTGATAACCAAGCCTGTTGTTGGTGATATCATCGTCTATGATATTGCCAACGGTAAAAAGGCTAAAGGTGTCGTGTCAGAGACGGAATACCCAGGCGACCCTCGGGATATGTTCTTTGCAACAGTAATACCAGTAGAAATTTATAAGGAGGAGTGATTATGGGAAATTCTCCCAATTTTCCCCCTAATTTCCCAAAACTGATAAAACTATGAAGAAGATAATGTTTAACGAGCAGTACGGACTGCAGACTGCAGTGCTGGAGCGACGCAAGACGAAGACGCGCAGGATTGTCAAATGGCCGAAGAAGTTCAAAGGCGTGGAGGACACGATGCTGGAGTTCCGCCGTCGCCCTGGCGCTGACTTTTACTTCGACTGCGTAGTGTGCGATATGGACGGTTACGAACTTGGTCAGTTGCCATTGCCTTACGAGGTGGGCGACGTGGTGGCCATCGCACAGAGCTATAGTAATATTTCCGATAGACACGACGATTGGCTGTATAACAAATGTGCAGAAATGGGCATTAATGCTGATAATTTACTATATGAAGCAGGTTGGTTTAACAAGATGTTTGTGAAGGCCGACCTGATGCCGCACCATATCCGCATCACCGACCTGTGGTTTGAGCGCCTGCAGGATATCAGCGATGAAGACTGCCTGAAAGAGGGCATTCACGTGCACGACCCAGACCCCAGCAATCCTAAAGCTATCGGCTATGCCTACGACGCAACACCCGGCACCAACGTTAAGCGATGGTGGTTTCATTCGCCCCGCGAGGCTTTTGCTGCTCTTATCAACCGCATATCTGGTCCCCGTACATGGGATGATAACCCCTGGGTGATAGACTATACTTTTGAACTGATAGATTAAGGAGGCCTGAACCTATGGATATACAAAAATGTATAGATTGCGAATGCTGCATACCAATGTTTGGTAGTGGTGGAATAAAACGATACCATTGTTGTTATTACCGTGACAAAATGATATGGGTAGCAAAAATAAGGAAATGTCCATAGAAAAAGGAGGTTTGATTATGATTGAAGAAGCGTATGTTTCCTTTGAGGTGGCGAAGCTGCTGAAGGCAAAAGGATTTTTATTGGAGTGTTGTTCGTTTGGTGTCTATGAATACGGACAATTCAAGTTGGCGCAATATCCTATGGCTATGAATGTTTTTGATGGCGACAGGGTGATTTCTGCGCCTACTCAGCAAATGGCTTGCGAGTGGTTGCGGAAGGAACAAAATCTGAGTGTGGAGGTATATCGCACGGCTTGCGGATGGATAGGCTGCGTGGTGGCTATACCGAGCGGCACGGATATTAAGTTTCTCGAAGAGAATGGCGATGATCCCGCAAGTGGTCAATACACCACCCACATCAAGGCTTGTGAAGCGACAATCAAGTATTGTTTGGAAAATCTGGTTAAGGAGGACTGAGTATGCGTATAGAAAAGAAAACCGCCGAGGAATATAACAAGGAGAACAATGTATGACACGAACTGAATGGATATTGATAGGATTTCTTGCGGGTTTAATTGTGCTGACGTATATTCACACACTGCTTATACATCGTAAGTTGAACAAGTTGCTAAGAGCAATGGACGAGACCTACTATGAGGCAAGCTATGAGTTGAGAAATGCGTTAGATGGCACAGAACCTGACTATTTGAAGATGGATAAAATCAATAGGTTAAAGATGTGTCAGGCTATCTTTAGTATATTAGGTAGGGCAGTAAGTAAAAGTTAAGGAGGAGTGAACTATGAACATTTTTAAGAAAATAATACTGTGGCTGACAGGCAAAAAGAAGTGCTACTATCTGCATATTGCCTACAAAGCTCAATTCAGTGAATTTGAATGGCTTGAATCAGACAAGTTCTTTACCCTGTATGATTGCACGCTCGCTGATTTACGGATATCAATTCAAAGATCAATAGAAAAAGAGAATGGTAAACAGGTAAAAACGTTATCTCTGGTCAATATCGCGGAATTGTCGAAAGGACTGTTTGACATGCTGACGAAGAGTGAGAGTTTTGAGGATATTAAAAAGGAGTGATTATGGCACAACGAATAATTAAGTTCAGAGGGAAGCATATCGAAACAGGCGAGTGGCTGTATGGTAGTCACTACGACGACGGCGGCGAGCAGTACATACTGCCTAACATGCCTGGCAGTTCCGTCGATTACGAAGACTATCAGGTTGACCCGAACACAGTAGGACAATACACAGGGTTGACGGACAAGTACGGCAACGGCGTGTACGAGGGCGACATCCTGCGGCTAAAGACGTTTCATAATTTATCTATGTCGGCTGGTGTTTCGCATGAGGAGTACAAAGAGATGCAGAAGTTGTTCTCGCTCGACGACCTGAAGGGCGAGATGGAGACTGAGAGTATCACTGCAGTGGCCTTCGACGAGGGTATGATGATGGTAAGCCAGGATTGGGAGAACGACCTCTACATCGGTTGTCTTTGGGGCGACCAGAAGTGCAGCAATCCTATCTTTGACTTCGAGGTTATCGGCAATATCCACGATAATCCTGAGATTGAGATGCACTATGCCGATAGATGGAATCACGTGAATGGAGCAGTAGAAAGACATTAAAGAAGGAGGACTGAACCTATGGAGATCCAGGAAGGAAAGACATACTACTTCTACGACGATAGGGCTGTAGATGATGTATGCAAGGCCCACGTGTTGAGCGTCCTGCCACACCCTGAGCGTGAGGATGACAGACTGATAGTCTATCGCTGGTTTGGCAAGAACAAAGAACATTGGTGGTATGGCGTGACAAGCATCAGTCAGCAGGAGTTATGGGCAGATTACGTTTGCAAGGTTGTTAGTAAGCACGAAGAACCAAAGTTTCATATATGCAAGATTTGCGGAAATTGTGGCTACTTTATGCGATACGTCAAAGATGATGGTACGCCTGACCACGACGGTGACTGCGCCAACCTTGCCATGAATAAGGAGTGTAACGAGAATAAGGTTGATCCATTCCAGCCTTGGGCAAAGGATGAAGGCTACAGCATCCTTCAAGTGGATGAGAACGAAACTGCCTGCGGATTGTTCCGTGTCGGCAGAACGAGGAGGGTTACTCGACTATTGAAGGCATCACCAAACCTCTATGTTCAAGATTCTAATTTCAAACCCAAACCTGTGAGATAATAAATACGGACTGATTATGGGACCAAAGAATATTCAACCCACGGGGCGCGGATTCGGCAAGCAGAAACAGATAGGCGAAGAAGTGCAGCGGATGAAAGAGATGGCAAAGCAGTCGTTGCTCAGGAGATACGAGAACGGTTACGAGGCTCACATTATCGACAAGCATCCTCATGGCAAGACATACCGTGACCCGCACAACCCGTCTGGTATTGTAGCGTGGCCAGAGGAGAGTATAATGCTATTGACAAGCACCTGGTCTGTAGTGATGTTCCTGAACACCATTGCCGACCTTAACAGAATAGAATGTGAAATGAATTTAAGACGAGTATTATGAACAACATCGAACTACTTTACATTGACCTCTTCTGTGGGGCGGGCGGCACGTCGAGCGGCGTGGAGTACGCCACGGTGGATGGCAGGAAGTGCGCCGAGGTGATAGCGTGCGTCAACCACGACGCAAACGCCATCAAGAGTCATGCGGCGAACCATCCGAAGACGATGCACTTCACCGAGGACATCCGCACGCTGGACCTGGCACCGCTGGTCCGTCACCTGCAGAAGATGAAGCGGAAGCAACCGACGGCAAAGGTCGTGCTGTGGGCCTCTCTGGAATGCACAAACTTCTCGAAGGCGAAGGGAGGTCAGCCACGCGATGCTGATAGCCGCACACTGGCAGAGCATCTGTTTCGATACATTGAAGCCATTGATCCAGACTATATTCAGATTGAAAACGTGGAGGAGTTCATGTGCTGGGGCGACCTCGACGAGAACGGACACCCCATCTCGCGCTTCGAGGGACGCAGCTACATGCGGTGGGTGAAGCACGTGACGGACTACGGCTACGACTACGAATGGCGCCTGCTGAACGCTGCCGACTTCGGGGCCTACACCTCGCGCAAGCGGTTCTTCGGGCAGTTTGCCAAGAAAGGACTGCCGATAGCATTCCCTGTGCAGACTCATGCGAAGCCCGACGTGTCCGTAGCCTCGCAGCTCTACGGCAACCTGTTCCCTGGACAGTACCAACCTTGGAAGCCCGTCCGCGAGGTGCTCGACCTGGAGGACGAGGGTGAGAGCATTTTTGCGAAGAGGAAGCCGCTGTGTGAGAAGACGCTGGAGCGCATCTATGCCGGACTCATCAAGTTCGTGGCAGGAGGAAAGGAGAACTTTCTCGTGAAGTGGAACTCCATGAAGGACGGACGCTACCGTGCGCCGTCGGTCGACGAGCCCTGCCCTACCCTGCCGTGCCGCAACGCCGTCGGCGTGGTCAAGGCGCAGTTCCTCTCCAAGCAGTTCAGCGGCGACCCGATGTCGAAGAACCAGGGCATCGACCGTCCGGCAGGCACCGTCACCTGCAAGGATCATCACGCCTTTGTCACCGCCTACTACGGTAACGGCTTCAATCAGTCGGTCGATGAGCCTGCGCCGACGGTCACGACGAAGGACCGCATAGCGCTTGTGACGAGCCAGTTCATAGCCAACGAGTACAGCGGCGGCGGTCAGCTGTCCGACATCAACCAGCCGTGCCCCGCCGTGCTGACCACTCCGAAGCAGAAGGTGGTGTCGGCCCAGTACCTGATGAACCCTCAGTTTGCCAGTGCAGGCGGCAGCATCGACAAGCCCTGCTTCACGCTGATAGCCCGCATGGACAAGATGCCGCCCTATCTGGTGAGCACGGAGCAGGGCGTGGGCATCGCCATCTACGAGGACGACAGCCCCATGACCCGCAAGGTGAAGGAGTTCATGGCCATGTACGGCATCATCGACATCAAGATGCGGATGCTGAAGATTGTCGAACTGAAGCGCATCATGGGCTTCCCCGAGGACTACACCCTCATCGGCACGCAGGCCGAGCAGAAGAAGTTCATCGGCAACGCCGTCGAGGTCAACATGAGCCGCGTGCTCTGCGAGGCTCTGGCAAGAAAACTAATGGATAAAGCAGCATAGATTATGACAAAGAAGGATCCCATCCTACAGGCGGCAGCCTGTGCGACAGAGCGCGAGTTGAAAGTGATACAAGAGTGTATGCGTGAGTCACAGCGCAGGGCTCTCCAGAAACTACGCGAACTAAAGACTAAGCCCATCATGGGCAACCTTGACGGATTTTACAGTAGGATTAAAGAACAAGAAAACAAATAATTTACGGCTATGCTATATTTGAGTGAACTATACGGACGTATCGGGCAGATACTGCGCGAGCACGGCGACATGGAGGTAGCGAGGATGCAGGATTTGAATATCGACGGCATCCTAACGAACGCTGGTTCCGGCTTCATGGAGTATGATAACACGGACTTCTACATCCATCAGTCGGACGTCACAGAGGGCAATGGCGAGAGCGGCAAGGTCATCGCCAGCCGCAAGCGCTTCGTAATCAACCCCTACGGCAACGGGAAGAGAAACAAGGACAGATATTAAACACGAATTTTACGAATTATGGCAAATGAAGAAAAAAAGATTGAGCGTTGCAAGTACGCTCACATCAGCCACAAGCGCGGCTACATCTGCGTGGAAGCTGGCTGGGAGGACGACAAGGTAGTACAGACCGACGAACAGCGGTGCGAGGAGTGCCAGAAGTTCAAGTCACGGTACATCGAATACCCCATTACGGTAAACAAGATGGAGTGGGAAAAGATAGAGTACAACAGGGACTCCTGGCACTGCAAGATGGGCCAGCTCGTCAAGGTGCGCCCCTGCGGCGAGGAGTACGGCGGCAAGACCTACGTCGGCTTCTACATCGGCGACCTGCCGCTATGCACCACCGGCAGCTACAACCGCGAGGAAGGCATCTACCATGTCGGCATGCTTCCCAACCCCGCCATCTTCGTGCCAGAGCTGCGGAAAATCATCTTCGGCTGCGGTTCATGGTGGGGAGCCATCAAGTCGCCCGACGAAATCAAAGACATCACCGACGACGACATGGACAACGTGTGGTACGTGAAGCTGGCCAAGGCCATGTTCGGAGAAGAGAAGAAGGAGGGCTGAATTATGACCAACGAAAGATACCTCTTGAACCTGTATGTGCATCCAGAGAGCGAATATCGCAGGAACATACAGGATCCGTTCAGACAGGACGGCAGGATATGCGCCACAGACGGGCGGATGATGATTCGCATAGCCGAAGGGCTTTGCGAGGAGGAATACACCGACACGCCCAACGGACTGAAGCCGGTGAATACCAACGCCGTCATGCCGGAGCCGAACATGTGCGAGACCGTCACGGCGCTGATGCTCAATCATGCGCTGGAGAAGGCTCCCGACGAGAAAGACCGCCGCTGCCCAGAGTGCAACGGCAGCGGGGAGGTGGAGTATGAATACCACGACCGACACGGCGAGAGGCACACGACGTGGGACGACTGCCCGGAGTGCGACGGTACGGGCGAGGTGGGCGAATACACGGCCATCGAGTACCAGTTCACGCTCCACGGCCATGCCCTGGCCTACAAGCACCTGAAGATGCTGCTCCGCACGATGGCCTACCTGCAGACCAACAGCCTGCGTCTTCGCCATATTCAGAAAGGCGACGACGACACGCAGGCCCTGCTCTTCGACGTGGACGGCAAGGACATCGAGATTCTTGCCATGCCACAGCTACGCGACGAGAACCTGAAAGAGATTAAGATCAAGGAGGGCTGACCGGATGGACAATATATTTATTTCTTCAGCAAAGAAGGATGAAGCCGTTGAAAACTTTGTCAGAAGCAGGAGGGAGGAACTGGAGAGGATGGTTCCGGGCTTTGTCGATGACAGGAAGTTTACTGATATTGTGCTGAACTTTTACGAGAGAGGAATAAGGGATGGCATACAAATGATGCTGGAGCGGATGACGGGGAATGCTATTGATGGCATTTGCATATCTAATGGAGCGGAATGTGGCTCTACTATTGAATCATCAGCAGGGATGCTATTTCTTCAACACAACACATTCGATGCTGGAGACAAAGTAAAAATCATAATCGTTAAGGAGAACTGACAAATGAACAGAGAAGAATTTAGAAAAAGATTCGGGCTTGATAAACGGAGCCATGAGGTACGTTGCTCCGTATGCGGTAAGAAGATGACCGTGCCGACGATGTACTCAGAGAAGGTGCGCAATGAGGTGCTTCATCCGTTCTGCGCCACGGCAACCATTCTGACAGCGCAATGGCTCATGCACCACGGGTGGCATGTCTCGTCTATCGAGGCAAAACCGCCGCACATGTACTATTGTCCAGACTGCTTCCCGAAAGGAACGCCTGAGTATCACGAATCGCCTCACGCTGCCGAATGGTGCAAGCAGGCAGAGGAATGGATGAAAGAGGAGGACTGATTATGTTTGACTTAGACAAACTGAAAGACAATAACGCGATATTCTGGATATTCCGATTCCCAGAATACCGCAAGATAGCGGCTGAGTGTGGATGGGCGATTGCCATCCACGGCTCGGCAGTACACGACCTCGACCTCATGGCGATGCCGTGGGTAGAGAACCACACCAGCGCCGACGAACTGGCACAGCGGCTGACGGACACGGAGCAGCCGAACTTCCGCCGACCATACGAGAAGTCGAAGCCTGGCGACAAGCCCAACGGGCGCATCGTCTATACCATCTTCACGGGCGGCACGTATATTGACATGAACGTGATTGAGACCCCAGACAAGAATGCTATCGTGGAGAGCGTCATCGAATGGCTACACGGCCATACGGCTATGAGTGAGTTTGAATATGAATTAATGAGAAAAGATTTGGAGGAGTGATATATGGCAAGAACAGAAATTCATGTCATCAAGAAGGACAAGAAGTTCGATGACAAGTATTACGAGGTAAGTGGCGCAATGCGAGGCGCATGGCACATCTGGTCGGAGATAGAAAAGAAATATCTGCCGTCGGTGCCATTAACGGAAGATAACAAGTATTTCTTCCTGAGTTACAAACCTGACCAGTACCGCAGTCGATTGGGATTGGCGATGCTGTCGTTCCTGCATCCCGAGAAGAAGGAAGACCCTTGCAAGGAAATATGGGCTTTGGCTTGGGCGAAGGACACGGAATGGAACGACCGCATACTCTTGGAGATGAACAACGACAAGGCTTACATCGCCTACGACGATTTGCACGAGGTGGCCGAGGCGTTGCGCAACAGCGAGTTCGTCAACGACAACATGAAGGGGCAGGCAGATGTTCTCGACAAGATTTACGACGAGAATGTTGATGGCGACGTGTTCGGTGTGTGGATTAACGCTACGAGCGTCAACTGCGCCGAGGATTTCATGGATTGCGTCCGAGACGAGAACGGCGAGGTGATAGAACGTCGCTTGCATTCAGAGGCTTACGACATCATGAAGTTTCTGCGCAAGATGAAGGAGCTTGATTGGGATTTCGAGGCGTATAAGGAATGGGCTAATTCGCAGAATGACGATGCCGCATAAGATTGCACTCAACGGATTCGGAAGGCTGGGTAGGCTTGCGCTGATGGCGCAGGCGTTGCCGCTCATGCCACCAGGTGCGAAACGGGTATTCGAGGATGGCATAGAATCGCTGAAAGACGTGATTAACGAGAAGGACAATCGGAATGTCAGCCTGCGGATGTACCCGACACCAACCAGCAGGGAGTTCAAACTGAGACCGCCTGAGTCTGTCGTGACGGATGTCATGGTTGAGACGTCGGACATTCCAAACCCACGATATCACGACCGCACGTTTCCGAAGGACTACGATAAAAAGAAAAAAGCTAAGCGTCGCCAGCAGAAGCAGGCACGCCGCCGACATTAATCAATAATTACAAAAATAAAGAATATTATGGCAAAAGAGAAAACTACCGAACATGCTTTTGAGATGTTCCAGGCTATCAAGGCAAAATTAAATAGCGACGTGATTAAGGATTACGTAATGCCCTCTCTGTGCAACATGGAAACAGGCAAAGAGACTGGCTTCGCTGTGATATTGACACTGAACACGAAGTATGATTACACGAACCGTGTTCTTGACGAGTGGAAGCAGAAGTTTGAAGCCGAGGACTACTACATCAAAGTGCGCCGCAACCAGTTGCAGGTGATGTTTAACGTGATGTTTGACAAGAAAAAGAAGGTTGGATAATAGATAAGGAGGGGTGATACATGGCGAAAATAGTAGAGGTGGCTGCTGCGTTGACCAAGTTAAATGATAGACAGGTTCAGGAAATCGCGTATATAATGAAACCCGATACCGACATTAAAGACGCAAAAGAACTTTTTTATATAGCAGAAAAAGAAAGGACTTCCCCAAGTTCGCCAAAACAATATGGCATCAGTTTGTTGAATAAGAAACGTAGAAAGATATAAGCAATATGGAAAATTCAAAGATGGACAATGAGAGATGGAAGCAGGCCGTAGAGGCAGGTTCTAACAATAGTAACTATCGTCGCGAGCATGGTATGACCGAGACGCGCGATGATGCCTTTGTGGATGGTGTGCAGTGGGCAGATGAACATCCGCGTAAGGGACTGATAAGCGTTGACGACGCCTGTTCCGCATACTGTGCTACTTGCGATACGCAGGAGTGTGGAGGAACTGGTGAGTGCAACTGGGTGGAGAAGTTCAGAAAGAATCTAACTAAGGAGAAATAGATTATGATATTCAAGTCGATTATTAAGGGTTTGTTTGTGGCCTGTGTCATTGTTGCGATTGCTTTATGGGCAGCGTGGATATTTGCAGCCATCTATCGTGGGTTCTGTACCGCGCAAGTGTTTAACTCGATGCTGATGGGTACACTCTGTCTGCTGCTGTGGATGATGGTGCGACGGAACGAGTATCTCATCGAGGAAAAGAACCACTGGAAACAGCAGTATAACGAATTGGTAGGCCGTATTTTCAAGGGTGAGTTTTTTAAAGATGATAAGCCAATATTCAATGTTGGCGATTGGGTCATCAGCAAGACTGATAATTATTTCGATCTGATTACTAATTATAAGGATGGATATTATAGATGCGAGAGTAGTGGCTTTCTCAAATCGTATGAGGACAGTTATCGCTTATGGCAGTTGAGTGATGCAAAGCCAGGAAATGTGTTATACGCCAAATATACTGGCGAAATTCTTCTCTTTAAGGGATTTGACAATGATAAGATTAAGGTGTTCTGCGCCTTCAGCGATGACAAAAGAAATCCTCTTTATGTTTACGATGAAAAAGAATATTATGGTAAAGCAAAATATGACAGAAGCTTACGCCCTGCAAACGAGATACAAAGAAAACTGCTTTTTGACGAGATGCGTAATCTGGGTTACGAATTGATGCCCGACGGCAACGGCAAATTAAATCTTGTAAAATTAAATAATAAGGAGTGAGCGATGATGGACGAAGAAATTAGAGATTTATATCGCAGCGGGTATTCCGTGAAGCAGATTGCCGAATTACTGGCAATGACAGAGCAAAGTGTTTTAAGAGCAATTAAGGAGGACTGACCTATGGAAGATATCAAAATTAATGGCAAGGCAATCTACACCACTAAGGGGGCGGCACGCGAATACGGACGAGTGGGTTGCAACTTCTATACGGGGTGCCCACATGAGTGTGAGTATTGCTACCTGAAGCGTGGTGCGCCATCAAAGCAACTTGGTGGCAATGTGGTGCAGTTGAAAAAGTGTTTTAAAGATGAAGGCGATGCGCTGGAGGTGTTCTGCAAAGAAACCCGCAAACATATCGACGTACTGAAGCAGACGGGCGTATTCTTTTCGTTCACCACAGATCCGATGATACCTGATACGAGAGACCTTACACTGTCTGCCATCAACCACTGCATCTATAACGATATCCCTGTAAAGATACTCACCAAGGATGCAACATTTATTGACTACGAGAGGTTCATACTGAACTTCGGGTCAAATGCGTTCAAGGAACATGTGTTCATTGGATTTACACTGACTGGTCGTGACGATATGGAGCCGAAGGCCAGCAGTAATATGGATCGTATCGAAGCTATGCGAGAGCTGCATAATGCGGGCTTTAAAACATGGGCCTCGATAGAGCCATTCATTGACTGGATAAGCGCACGGATGGTCGTTGATGTATCGCTCAAATGGTGCGACCACTACAAGATAGGTCTGCGCTCAGGCGTGAAGAAAGACTACTACGACCTCGTACAAAGTGGTTTTCGTCTTAGAGAACTGACAGAGTTGATTTTTTATGAAGGAAAGACCGTCTACCTGAAAGAGTCATGCCGCTCCCTCCTGCACCGCTGCTTTAACGAAGATACTTATAACGAAATTCTATCCCGCACCGTGGATATGGATGGGAATAAGATTATTATCAAGGAGGAGTGACCTATGACCGAACAAGAAATCAGGCAGGCATTGGCGAAGGCCGAGGGTGAGTTCATCGACAGGATGGTGGACGTGTTCCGCCGTGCCATGACGGAGGCTTACATGAAGGGGCTGATGGACGGGGCGAACCTGGAGCATGATGACGATGCTGCAGAGAAACGGCTGGCAGAGGAAGCGGAGGTGTTGGCGAGCGGTCAGGAACCGTTGCCGCACGGCAGCCTGTCTGCAAAGGATAATGACGAGCCGCTGGTGAAATTGAAACCAGAGGCGCGGCTGAAGCGTAAGGTGAGGGCTGCCGACTTCTTGGATTGCAAGAATATCCGGCGCATACTGAACCAGTTGAAGGCGCACAATATCGACACCTATGGCGACCTGGCGAGGCTGACGGCAGCGGATGTGATGAAGTGGCACAACTTCGGTAAAGGCTGTTTCGAGGAACTGAAGAAGGTGATGAAGATACACAATGTAGAATTTAGAAAAGTATAAGACAATGGAAGACTATAAGAAAAAATACGAAGAAGCCTTAGAACTTATGAAGGATTGCATACCAGATGAAAATGGCCTGGTGCATGTCAGACCTTGTGACATCTTTTCAGAACTCAAAGAGAGCGAGGATGAGAGAATAAGGATAAGTTTAATTCATTCGTTTGAATGTTGTCGTGAGCAAGCACCAAACGGTAGCTTCAATGAGTTACCGTATAACGACATTATTGCTTGGCTCGAAAAGAAAGGCAACAGCCAGAAAGAAATTGATGATGCTTACCTTAAAGGCATGTCTGATGCAAAACATGAAATAGAGAAAGAATCAGAAGAAGACAAGAAAATAAGGATAGATATTGCTAATTTTCTCTTCAATTCACATGAGGATATTAAGGATAGAGCTAAATGGATAGATTATTTAGGTTGCAAAATCAACTTTATTGAAAAGCAAGGTGAGCAAAAGCCTGCTGATGAGATTGAACCAAAGTTCAAGGTCGGTGATACTGTAAGATACAAGTACAATCACATTCTTACTAAGCCAAGAACAATAGCAGAGATATGTGGTACTTCCCACTATATAGATACTGATGGTTGCAGAATGGATATGGCTTATACTGATGCAAACTTTGAAGTTGTAGAAAATCCTGTACCCTCAGTATGGCACGATGCAAGCGAAAGACCAGATGGCAATAGATACGTGCTATGTTATGATGGAAAATATGCAAGTGTAGCTTATTTTAAAGAAGTCGTTGGTTGCAAATGGGCTTATGTAGAAGACTTATATAAACTATAAAGACTATGACAAACGAACAAGCAATAAAGTATCTGCAACAGATATACCCAAACGGTGGTCACAGCTTGCTTGATAGCAAGCGCATAGAGGCTATCGGTATGGCTATTGAAGCATTGAGAGAAGAACCTGTAAGCGAGGATTTGGAGGAAGAGGTGGATAAGTACATTAGAGATAATTTTACTATTGACAAAGAACAGCTTGACAGGTTTTGTCTTGAAGAAAAGGACTATATGTACTCAATGAATAAGAGTGATATGCTTGCAATAGCTCAACACTTTGCCAACTGGCAGAAGCAGCAGATGGAAAAATACCGCATAGCACATTGCAAGAGCATCAGCAATGAGCAGGCAGAACTAGAATCTGGGTTCGTAACAAGCCATATCGAGAAGAACAATCGTATGCCTACTTTCTTGGATGCTATTGAGTATGGAATGGATTTGCAGAAGAAGCTGATGATTATTAAGGAGGGCTGACCTATGACCGAATACGGAATATATTTTATCATCTACGGCTATGCGCTGCCGTTGTATATCATGCTGATATGGATGTCATGGCGCGTCTATTCAGACTTAAAGAAGGGCGAGAGGTATATATCGTGCTTCTTTCGCGAGTGCTGGCCGCTACTCATTCCTGGCGTAAGCCTGTGGGGAGTATGTACGCTACTAATGATTGCATTAGAAGAAGGCTCCTATTGGATCAAAAGACTTTGCAAGACATGGAGTATGGGTGGATATAAGAAGGATAAAGAACCCGAAAATATAAACTAAAAAACAGCGAGATTATGAAGAAAATTAAGTTTTGTGTTTTGTCAGCATTGACGCTGACGTTTATCGGCTTGAAGTTGGCTGATAAGATTGACTGGAGTTGGTGGTTGGTATTGTCACCTATGTGGATTTTCGCGATTTTAATCGCTATAAGGCTCGTTACCATTCTGTGTCTTTACTGTCTGGATAAGGACTACCGCGAGGCTATCAATGAATACAGAGCCAGCAGAAAACAAGGGAACCATAGGTTGCCAGAAGCGAGTCAGAGGTTAGCTGATAGGTTGGAGGAGATTAAGCAGGCCAGGCTGGAAAAGTGGGAAAGAGAATCAAATCAAAGTTAGGTGATTATGACAAAGAATGAATTTATTCTGAAAGCTATGCTGCAACTGGCAGGCACTGGACAGTACAAGGATCAGTACGAGAGAGTTTATGAAGGCCAATATGAGCGTAAGCGTTTGGTAACAAAGGAGAAGCGAATTTTTGACGATGCTGTGAAGTTGGCTGCTACTGCAGAGGCTTTCTTATGGGAAGGTGATGTATCAAACCAGAAAAGTGTATTTGAGCCTGAGACGAGTCACTCAGAATAGTTGAAGGTCAGTAGAACTTAACTTGAACAAAGCTCTAAGTTAACTTAGACAGAAATAAGGATTCAAACGAATAAGATTATGGCAGACAACAGAATGTACCTGCGCTGCAGGGGATGCGGCGAGGCAATGGCGTTGGCGAAGATGAACACGGGCATGGGGTGGTATTCCGTCATGTCGGCAGAGCATAAGGGACAGGAACTGTTCGACTTCATCGAGAAGCACCAGACTTGCTGCAACACCATCGACGAATACGCCCGCCACGTAGAGTTCGACCGCGACTTCAAGCCGTTCGACCTGATATATGAGAACGAACCGGACTTCGCGCTGGGCGAGGATTATGTGAAGAAGAACAGAGAAAAAGTAATAAAGGAATTAGATAACGAATAGGATTATGGCAGCCTCTCCGGGTTGATAGAAAACTGACCTACTGGGAAGCTATCTGAAAGCGGAAACGCAAAGTCGAGCGCATGGTCATGAAGCGCGAGGTAATGGCGGTATTGTGGTTCGAGTCCACACCGGGAGGCTGCTTTTTAATAACAACTAATTTCACAGATTATGGGACCTAAATTGAAAAAGTCAGAGATACGGCAGTTCCTCCGAGAGATGCACATCGACGAGATGAAGCGGTTCTCGGAGTTTGCCGAGAAGATGCAGTCGAAGGGGATGGTTAGCGGCGTTGTGGCCGTGGAGTTCTCTGACGGCATTAAAGGATTCTATTTTATAGAGCCCTGCGACCTAGACGAAACGCTGGCATTCTGTCAGCAGCTGAGCGCAAAGCGAGTACAGGAGTATATCAAGAAACAGGAAGAATATAAAGACTGATTCATGGACACCCGACAACAGCATAACCCGAAAGTATCGCCCGACGAGTGGTACACGCCGAGGTGGATCATCGACGCGCTGGGGCCGTTCGACCTCGACCCGTGCTCGCCGATAGAAAAGCCTTACGAGATAGCGCCCGTGTCGTACACCAAGGAGGATGACGGACTGGCGCACGACTGGCAGGGCACGGTGTGGATGAACCCGCCGTACAGCCGCGTGCTGCTGCGTCGGTTCTGCGAGAAGATGGCCAAGCACAACGAAGGCATCGCCCTGCTGGTCAACCGTCAGGACAACCTGCTCTGGCAGGAGGTTATCTTCCCCTCGGCCCGCTCGATGATTTTCATGCGCCACCGCGTGAAGTTTCTCCGTCCAGACGGCACCACAGGCAGCCCGTTCTTCGGCTCCTGCCTCGTGGCCTGGGGCGACAAGTGCGACCGCCGGTTGCGTGAGAGTAAGATTGAAGGAAAGTATGTAGTGCTGAACGCATGACAATATCTAACAAACATAGATAATTTCAAAATATCAACAATTATGGCAGAAGCAACAAAATACATAGCATACATATCGCTGGACTTCCTCAATAACGTGTTTGCCGACAAAGGCTTGCGTACTGAGAAGGAACGGAATGAGTTTGTCGTCAGACTGAAGAACGATATCAACAACTTCATACAGAGCGGCAACGACGCTGTGCTGAGCTCGTGGAAGTGGTACGACAATAACGGCATTGAGCATAACGCCATCGAACTAATGCCCGTCCGTGTGAGTGACGAGGACGCCCTCTTTGTCAGCAAAGAGCAGTGGGAGGAACTGAAGAAGATACTGACGGCGCAAAACAGGAAGGAGGGATGATCATGCAGAAAGATTTTAAGTCAGGAATGCTGACCTACAAGGACGAAGAGCCTGTAATGGTTCATGCGCCGAGAGTGGAAATGATGCCGTCGCCACGTCGCGGAATCGCTGGATGGGTCAAGGACAGGATTTTCGGTGTGCAGATGAAGCCGCAGGCCGTGATGGTGCTCGACAGACTTTCACAGGAGTTGCTGAAGGAGTATATGAAGAACCCGGAACCGCTCAACAATGCAGTGGCGGCGTGCGCTGTGTCGGCTGAGGACATCAAAGAGGCGACCGACCGCATAATCACGCTTGCCCGTGGCCACCACATCCGCAATGCCGACGGCACCGTGACCGACGTGAGTAATGACCCTAATTATGAATGTAAACAATAAACAATTATGAGAGAGATTAAGTTCAGAGGCAAACACATTACGACGGGTGAGTGGCTGTATGGTAGTCACTACGACGACTGCGGCGAGGAGTATATCCTGCCGAACATGCCTGGCAGTGCAGTTGATTACGAGGACTATCAGGTTGACCCAAATACCGTCGGTCAGTACACAGGACTGAAGGACAAGGACGGCAAGGAGATTTACGAGGGTGACATTCTGACTAATGAGCGCGGAGATATACTCCATGTCGTTGCTTACAGTGAAGAGGAAGCCCGATTTATTGGAATCATTCCCAGCCTGAAAGAGAAGAGCGGGAAACCGTTTACAACTGGGCTCAACCAGCCTTGGCTGACGAGTAAAGAAAAGACTATTATCGGCAATATCCATGATAACCCGGAATTATTAAAGGAGGACTGACCGATGGAGAAACCAAGAAGTATCAGCAGCGGAGAGGCGATGCGCTGGAACGAGGACGTGAACCGTCGCAGGCTGGAGCACCACGAAAGGCGGTGCGCCGAGGATGCCATGTACCGCAAGGCGTATGAGTATCTTATAGCAGAAGAACGTCTGATGTGGGAACAGATGCACAAGCCGTTTGCGGAAGCAATGGCTGCAGAAGTAGAACTACGAAGCCAGTTTATGAAAACCAAGGATGGGAAAGAGGTATTTGTGCCCGTGTCCTGTCCCTGTCATCAGATGCCGGAGAGCGTGGAGCATCAGACTGTAAACGACTGCATGAAGGATGCCGACAAGCCACAGCGGGTGAAGACACATGAAGAGGTGCTGCAGGAACGTGCGGCAGTGGAGGCATTCCAGCAGAAGTCTGAAATCGAGCGGCTTGCAGCAGGTGGCAACGTCTTGGCAATAGCCGCCATCGCCATGATGTTCGACGACCCAGAGGCTATGAAGCGGCATATAGAGGAACTAAGGGCTATGAAGCCCTACCTCGACGAAATACGCGAGACAGACAAGCGGTTCAGGAACGAGGAAATCAAGCACAGCGGGTTTGAGTGGTAAACAACAAATTATACGAATTATGACACAAGAAACATTTGAACAAGCCAAGAATCTTGTCGATGACATCAAGAACAAGAAGATTATAATCGGCAATCTCACCGAAATGATAGACCGCGCAGAGAACAAGAAATACACGGGTTATATTCTCCACGTGGAGTACAAACCCAAGCAATACCTCAATGGATGCACTATTGATTACTACACAATGCCAGAGCTGCTGCCCGCGCTGAAGCAGGCAAAGGAACGAATGGAGCATGAGGTGCAGGAACTGGAAAGGCAGTTGAAAAAACTATAAGGAGAACTGACCTATGGCCGATGAGCAACTATCGTATATCCGCGAGCGGTTCCCAACGACCACGGCACTCACGTTAGCCAGGGAGCTAGGCGTCAGCGAATGCACCGTATACAAATATACCCGTCTCATGGGGCTGACGAAAGACCACAAGGCGAGACAGCGCATGCTGAGCAAGTATGGCAAGATGGGCGGATTGGCGAGTGCCAAGCTGAAGAAAAAAGCTATAAGGAAACGGGAGAAGACAGAGACCTGTCATGACTTGCTTTTGGAACATGCCGACTCCCTCGATACGTTGGCCTCCATGCTCTGCGGCTTCGGCCGCTACGACTACTTCCCCGACAAGAAAGGAACGGCCATACCCATCGAGGCCGTCCGCCAGTTGCTGCGCATTGGAGCCGTGTTCAAGCCAATTCCCATCGAGGCCGTCGGCGAATACCTCAGAATGGGGCATGAGTTCAAGAAACAGAAAAGAAAAAAGTAAAGTAAACGATTAACATGATGTCAATAGAAAAATTTATCCAGCACCAGACCGTGAGCGGAAGCCTCACGATGGAAGACCGCCTGTACCTCGAACTGCGCGACGTGCAGAAGGTAATACAGATGGTACGGGAAGAACGGAACAAAACCACGAATTAAACTAATTTCACGAATTATGACAAAGACGATTTACATCAGTGGTCCTATCACGGACCTTTCGACCGGTCAGCCTCGTGAGGGCTGGCAGCAGGACTTCCTAGACGCAGAGGAAAAGCTGCGCCGCATGGGGTTCAATGTTATTAACCCCGTGGACATTGCAACGGGAGTGGAGAGTGTTATCATGCAGCCCACCCGTGCCGACTACATCATGGCATGTTTGAGAAGAATGAACATTAAGTCTAAAGAGGGACTCCTGCACGGTGTGTATGTCATCGGAGGACACATGGAGGCTCTAATGTCGCATGGTGTACAGATGGAGCTGTTACTGGCAGAAGTGCTGAGCATACCGATTTATTCTGAGTGTGAAAACAATCTGCGTATCGACAAGACACTTACACCGATGGAAAATCACGAAACAATCAGTAAGCTCTTAAACGAATAGGTTTAAAATAAATCGCCCTTTACAAAACCATCCGTAGGACGTAGATTGTGAAGTGAAGTGAACTGAAAACGTAAAATCAAGATGGAAATTACAGGAAATGTTATTGCGGTACTACCAGCCCATAGCGGCGTATCGCAAAGAAGTGGCAACCCTCGCCGTATGTGTTTTGGGATTTTTGGCGAAGAACGTATCAAGCAGTTCAACCTGCATCAGGGCGAACAAAACATCACAGTGCAGTTTGATATCGATGCACGCGAGTACAACGGACGCTGGTACAACGAGATTCGTGCCTACAACATTGTTCGTCCTTATACTCCGCAGGTTCAGACAACTGCACCAGCAGCTCCAGTCGAAGCCCCACCCTTCTGACATATTTAAGTATAGAAACAACGTTATGATTTTAAAAAGCGATGAGAAGAAAAAGCGAAATACGCCAATCAGCAGTGCCAGACTTTAATCAGTTCTGGGACGCATACAGGATAAAGAAAGACAAGAAAGCAGCCGAATCGGCATGGAACCGCCTTTCGACAAAAGACCGCCGTCTTGCCGTTGCTGGCATCACCGCCTATCGAGAGGATTGCCAGCGTTGTGGCATCAGCATGATGTATGCCCAGGGGTATCTGAACCACCATCGGTGGGAGGACGAGATAGAGGAAGACGAGGGTAGTATCCCCCGCCCTACCCCTCAGAAAATTTTCACAGAGATAGAGGAATGGTAAACTACCTTACCGCCTTTATCAGTTTGCCAACAACCCACATGACTCCGTCCCAGGTGGCGTTGCCAAGAATATTGGAAAGGAAATCCTGCGAGAATGTTTGTTGGCGATGACGAAGGTCCTGCAGCTGGGCTGACTGCTCCTGCAGGACCTTTTTAATTTCGTTGGCTGAGCGCTGCTGCATGGTCATCTGGACGAAGAGCCGTTTCTCTTCATCCGTCATACGGTCGTACATCTCTTCTAGGAGCTTGCGGCGCATGAGTGCTTCTGCAGCAGCGGCATAGTTCATACCTACCAGAGGAAATATTTTCGGATATTATAGACGCCATCCTTGTCCTTCAGGTTTCTCAGTGCCATCTTGTAGCAGGCGGTGATGATATCCTTGTCGGTGGGCTGGAGTGGTTTCCCTATCAGGGCGGCTATTTCCTCGCCGAAGTCAGAGTAAATCTTGTTCATCTCCGTCCAGAGGGCGCAGGAATTGTAATAAGGAGGCTCCTCTAGTGGTAGGCCGAAACTCTCCATTGTACTTTTCCATGCGTCACGCTTCCACGGACCTGCAGGTTCCATGCCTGCAACGATCTTCTCTGCCTCTTTTGACGTGAGATACTGATTCCACTTGATGGCCTCCAGTTGGTCTATCATCTCCTCCGCCACGTCGGGCTTGTTGGTAATCAGGTAGTCCATCATCTCGGTCATCACACACCCGAAGGCCTTCATATTCTTCGGATCACGGCTTCCAGCCATGTAGTCGTAAAGACCGGTGTAGCGGTCTTTGAGTTCTTGTGCTGTTGTCATTTCTTCTTCTTTTTAGAGGTTGTCTTCTTTGGTGTTGGCTGCGAGGGTTTCGCAGCATACGGAACACTTCCGCACGCGGGGCATGGTGTCTTTGGCACGCTACGCGTCGGCGTCGGTGCTATCTGCTGTTGGATAAATCTGCTCATACGCTTTCAGGTAAAGTTGGTCGATGAATCCCATGAACAGCTCAAGCCAGATGGCCGCCCAGGCGCAGAGGAGGGCTGCGGCAACCAATTCGAGGATATCCTCGAATTGGTCTGAGCCTGTCAGCATGCCGTAAGCCAGTACCGTCCAGAAAGACATGCACTTCGGACAGTTAATGATCGGTAGCCTGTGTTTTACAGTCCTCTCGATCGCGGCTACCAGCCCGAGGTGGTTCGCTGCCACCACCGAGAAGGTAATCACCAGGTCATTGAGCCAGTCCATAGGTTTTCTTTTTACTTACGCCGTCGCTACGTTGATGCTTGTAGTGATGGCAATCTGGTTGGTGCAGGGCTTCGTGCTCTGGCAGCAGCCACAACCACCGGTGTTCATATACTGCGTGATAGGTTTCGGCGAAGCAGCAACAGTGCCGATAGTTAGTGTAGGCGATGTGGCAGCTGAGCACGGCAGACAGACACGCTTTGACACGTACTCTACACGGGGTGTGCATGAGTTACACGGGCGGTAGGTCACAGTGCCTGCAATCTGACATTCCTGGCAGTAGGCATCGTTGCCTACGCTGATAGGTGTGCCGACGGGCGTTGCCGTCAATTCACAGAGTACAGGGTGTGTCGGGTCAACCAACAGCATCTGGCGGTTGCCACAGGTGTAGTGGGTCAGACCGATTTCGTAGGTGGCATCAGCTGGTGTGCCGCCTGGGTACGGAACAAGAAAGTCCTGTGTGTCCTGTCCGTTCTTGCAGTTACAATTACACTTCATAATACTTTTGTTTTTGTGTTGATTATCTTGGGGGCCTTTCAGTGCGCCGCCCCTCGTATTGCGCTGTATCTCTATTCTGCGTCCTGGAAAAGATTTCCTTCCAGGGGCTGCGGACTGATGAACTCCGCTTCCGATGATTGGATGGCGGCGATGCGCTGCTCCAAGTCAGCAATATGCTGCGATTGAACATCTAGGCGTTGGATAACGTTATTAAGCACGTCGAACATCTGGAAAGACATGCGTGCAGCACAAAAGGCATGCTGTTGATAGCCGCACTTGGTGCAGTCCTTCGGACATGGCCGCACCTGTCGCTGCGGTGCTGATTGCTGTTGTCCACCTGCATCCTGCTGTGTGTTATTATCTTGTTTCTCTGCCATAACTTATTTGAAGTAATTGATGATTTGATTCTTTACTAAGGGATTCTTGTCCCAGTTTCCTATAGCCTTCGCCAGACGAGCAGCGTCAACAGCTCTGCCTTGGTGAGCATGATAGCCTATGAAAGCTATGATGGCCATACGCAGGTCCTCGACCTCCTGTTCGTTTCTCGCATAGACATTGAAGGTGATGGGGAAACCATTGAATGGTTTTTGCTGGTTGTTATCTTTTTCGTCCATCATGTTGTTTTATTACTTGTTGATTTCTGGAAGTTCTACTACCGGTGCTTCAGGCTCCACGGCCTGTATTGTCAGCGGCGGCAGCTTGCCGCCTGTCATCTGGCGAATCATTTCGTAGCCTGTAGCTATCGTATTTTGGTTCTCCTTGATCCACGAGAACAACCCGGCAGCTGTCTGCTTTGTGGTGTCTACCCATGTCGTAGGCGCAGGGTCGTAGTCGGGCAGTGATGGAATATCCTCTGCGAAGAAGTCGTAGAGCTTCTTTGCCTCGTCTATATCGCCCTTGGTGGCAAAGAGACACTGCAGCTTCAGCGATGCCTTGCTTGTCGGTCTGATTCCCTGTATCATCTCCAGTCGTTTCTTTTTGTTTGTAAACCATTTCATTCATTTGCCGTGTTTGGTTAATTCAAGGAAATCGCTGAAATCTTGAATAACGTTTCCGCTAATTCAAAAAAAACGTCGAAATCCTTGAATAAAGGAAAGGAATTTAGGGGAAATCTTAGGAAAACTTCCCCTAATTCCTTTCGGGGTTGCTTAGCCGTTGCAACCGCAACCGGGGCAGCTACAGGGCTGGGGAGCCGAGTAGAGCATCACGGGCTGTGCATCGAGGCTAGAGCGGCCTGTCAGACGGTCAGAGACAATCTGGTTCATAGCCGAAGCGTAGGCTGAGTTCTCAGCCACGGTACTCTGGTTCTGAGCCGTTGACTGCTGTCCGCTGATGGTGTCGGCAACAGATTGGGTGATGTTTATGTCACCCTGGATGCGACGGTTGACCTCAGACTCCAACAGAGCGCCAATGTTGTCGATACGCTTGTCTGCTCCGGTGTAGTAGGCCATAGCCAGTTCCTTGGCACTCTGGGCTGCCTCTTTGGCCTCCTTACCTTTGGCTGATGCCTGCATGCCGCCAAAGATCCATGCGGTGATACCTGCAGCAGCAGCCACTGAAGCAACTGTTAATCCGGCGATAGCAACGCCACTGGGTTTCTTGGCCGACATGTAGTCGAGCTTCACCTGCTCGTAGGGCGTCAGCTCGCTGCCTCCGTTCATCGACTTCAGCAGTGCAAGGTCATTAACATCTAATGCCATAATCTTGAAATTTTTGTGTTGTGAATGAATAAAGTTAGCTGTAGCGGTCATCCTTTTTGGATTTCCGTTACGAAGTTAAACATAAAAAACGGCGCGCAAAAAGATTTTGGCTAAAATGGCGGTTCACACTTTGACCTGGCGCGAAAGCCTTTTGATAATACGCTTTGCCGTACTTTCGCTGACGTGATACTGCTTTCTGAAATGTTGGTATATTCGTTCCTTTGCTATACCTTCACGGCGCAGTGCCAGGTATTCCTCGTACATCTGGAGATATCTAACATCATCTACATGTAGACCACACTTTGACATAACTTCCACTTGACATAGATTAAGTTTAAGCAGCATATAGCCACTGATTACCTCAATACTGTCAGGATTTTCAAAAGAAAAATTGTAATTTTGCATAATATTCGCAGTCTATTTTATTTTTAAAAACCATGTTACTTGGCGAAAGGATATAGTATAAGTCCTCCGTCAGGCTATGTAACATGGGGTTTGACTGCGAATCAATTCCAGCCTGGCGGGGACTTTTTGTTTCCATAAAAATACACAAACATCCAGGTATCATCAAGGGCACATTTATAATTTTCTCTACCTCACATTTGCGTAGTTTCGAGAAAAGCATTACCTTTGCCACCGCTCTCAGTTGAGAGTCCAAACAAAAACGTTGGATTAACCTAATTTTTTAAAAACTTAAACTTTAACCAGAATGAAGAAATCTTATTTGATGGCCTTGGCGGTGGCCTTCACTATGACCGCTTGTGAGAAACCTATTAGCGTGGAAGAAGGCAATGAGTCGCCCAGCGAGGTGACGCTGCCGGATGGCACTGTGGCGAAGACAAAGAAGTTCACGTTTACCTTGAAGGGTGACTTCACCAGCGAGTGGAAGCCGGTGACCCGTGGCTACCTGGCAGCGGACGGGAAGGACCTGACCGATGTCTGGGTGCTGGACTACATGAACGGGAACCTGGTGCAGCAGATTCATCAGGATGACAACACGGCAGAAGATTTCGGAAAGCCAGTCATGCAGCTGGCGTATGGCGACCACCACATTTATTTCGTTGCCTCGCGTGGTCAGGGTGCCGACCTCGATACCGATGCCAAGACGATTACCTTCTCGAAGGTGCTCGACACGTTCTACAAGGACTACGAGGTGAATGTTGTCAGTACCTCGAATGGCAACCGTGCTGTTACGCTCGATCGCTGCGTCACCCGCCTTCGCCTCACTTTCACCGATGCCGTAGCCACGAATACCGCCACAATAGCCATCGCTCCTGGTACTTGGTATTATGGCATCAACTACGCCACCGGTCTGCCCGTTGCTGCCAAGTCTTCACAGGCTTCCAGCATCAATGTGCCTGTATCAGAGTTGGGCAAGGCTGGTCTGCAATGTAACCTCTTCGGCTTCTCCACTGCCGACGAGTGGAGTACCGATGTTGTCATCACCTCGCGTGATGCCGACGGCAACACCATCGGAGAGGCCACGCTCATCGCTGCTCCCTTCAAGGCGAACCGCATCTCAGAGTACTCCGGTCCGCTTTTCGGTTCTGAGGGCGACATGAGCCTGAGTCTGAATACTTCGTGGGACGAAGCATTTGAAGGCACATGGTGATTTTGATGTCTGATGTATGAGGGCTAAGCACGTTTAATCATGCTTATTTTTCGTTTATAGGTTAATTATTGCAAATATATCGTAAATATCGGGTTATTGTATTGCATTAACCCGATATTTTGTTTATATTTGCAATCAAAAACGATAATGAGTATGAAGAATAAGGGCGGAAGGCCGGAGACCGACCGCAAGAATGCGATTACGGTGCGCATCAGCGACGAGTCGGTGGCACTGCTGGATCAGGAACATAACAAGAGCGAACTGATCGACAGCCTCATTCGTGGCCGCGTGGCTCGCATCCAGTGCCCCCACTGCGGCAAAGTAATAACTATTAAAACGGAGGACTGACGATGACAGACAAGGAACTGATTAGAACTAAACTGATGGAGCTTTATAAGAAGCACCTGGATGCTGGCGATATGGTATGCCGCGACGAACTGCTGCCTATTATCGACCTGATGGACGAAACTCCAGACGAGCCTGCAAGCGAAGGCTTGGATGATGCTGTTAGCCGTTTTATAGAACAGCATAGAAGTGAGCTGAATGGTTGTTTAGATTTAAGGAGAATAGCCCGTTATTTCGCTAACTGGCAGCGCGAGCAGATGATGGAAAAGGCTTTTATGGTAGAACTTGCTAAACCTAAACATGCGGGACAGGCACACCTTTGCGGCTGTTTTTCTTGCGGGAACTCAGGTGACATGGTGAAAATCATAATTATTTAGGAGGACTGACGATGACAAAGAGCGATTTAATTCAAATATTAGAAGACGTTCCTGATGATTACGAGGTCGGGATAAACGATGGTGGACTTTTTAAGGACATCAACTTGAAAGTGGACGAGCCAAATAAGTTGTTGGTGATAGAGGTTGTGGATAATTGGATATAAGGAGGACTGTCTATGGAAGACTGGAAGATAAAGATCGGCCTTTGGGACTGCAAGAACATGTACGGTCTGACCGAGGAAGAGGAAATGCTGCCGTTCCTGCCGAGAGTGGGCGATGTGTTCTGGATGTCGGATGCCTGCGAGGAAAGGCTGAGGAAAAGGCTGCGCAAATGTTTGAAAGAGCATGGCTGTGGCGACGGGTGCCCGTTCACCAACGAGAAAGGCAAGACGGACATCAAGGACGAGGTGATGGTTCACGAGGTCTTTTTCAAGGTCGAAGACCACGAAGTTGAGCTGACTCTGAGAAAGGAAGGCAATGTTATATGGGATCAATACGAAATAGATTAAGGAGGACTGAATATGACATCCCAAGAATTTACAGTGCGCAAGCGGATATGCACGGCGGCGGAGGCTATCAGTTCATCACGAGCGGGTTCCCTAACCGGTCGCGGGGTGGACGGGCGTTTGAGAGCGTGGACGGCATGTGGGCGATTGACCTGCTGCCTGGATTGGGGCCGAGGGAGGCGGACATGGAGAATCCGAACGGCAGGCGGTCGCCGCGTCAGGGCATAGCGGTGGACCTGCATGTGAGCCGCGTGGAAAGGGAGGGCTACCGCAAGATGTGGGTGTTCGGCTTCGTGGGTCGCTCGCGCTGCATCACGGAGTACAGGCCGAGGGGCGTGGAGCGTGGCGAGGACTCGACGATAGCGGTGATCAGGAACGGCTCGGTGTATATCGAGCAGTGGTGCGACCGCGACCACTTCCCGGACATCGCGGAGGGGTCGGTGTTCCCCGTGTGGGTTCGAGTAGAGAGAATTAACATTTGAGCGTTGACTTTCCCCTTCGGGCCGTCGAGCTAAACCTTCCCGTTAATCGGGAAGCGGCGGACTCCGCGAAGCGCCTGAGCACCAACGGAGCGCAAGAAGCCAAAGGGCATGATATAAATAAAAGGTTTGAAAGATATGGAAGAAAAGGAACTAATATAAAGGAATAAAATTATGAGTACAAGAGCAATTATCAGAATCAAGGAGAAAAACGACGTAAGGTACGTCTATCATCAGTGTGACGGCTATCCTGAATATGTAGGTGCCGACCTTCAAAGGATGCTCAGCAAGAAGAAACGCTGGAGCGCAAAGACAATAGACAAGGAGTTAATAAGAGGCATCGTCCATGTCTATGAGGATGGTGTGAAACACATCGACGACAATTATCAAGCCGTGGATGGCATGTGCGGATGGGAGGATTATGGCTACGAGATTGACTGCGACAATCGGACGCTCATAGGCTATTATTTCGGAGCGAAGAATATGCCAAATAGTCCGCTGGAGGATTGGAGCGAGTGTGAAAAGGTACGACCAGGCGAAGCCCACCGCGACGACGAGGATATCAATGAAGTGCTGGCCGAGCGCGAGCTGATAGACATCTGCACACGCATCCGACTGAAAGATGCGGAGAGTATCGGCCCTGCACCGCTGCCAAAGCCTGTCACCAAGATATACCCGCTATTCGGTCGAGGCGACTGCGGACGGGCATGGGGCGAAACAATGAAACCAAGTGAGCCGTTGCAGTCGTGGAGCGACCTGCTGTGCTATGTCCGCGACAACATTTGGCTGTCTATTTGGCAAGGCAGTCAAATCAGTCTTTCTGACGATGACATGGATAAACTCTGCTTTATTTGGATAACCATTCAGGCAAACGGAACAGCGAAAATGGACATTGATTACAGCGGTGTGGTAGGTCGGGCAGGTCGCATTCCAAAGGATAAGCTATGGGCTGTTCGTGATTCTGAAAACATCTTTTCACCAGAGCCAAGCGAATAATGAAATGTAAGATAGCATAACACACAATCAAACACATAAAGGGAGAGCCGCAATAGCTCTCCCTTTATTGTGCGCCGCAAAGATGGCCGAGGCCTACGATGCGACTTGCGACACGTCTGCCGCCGTTAGTTCTTATTCAAGACCTCCGTTTCCGCCCTCGGAACCGCCACCGTTGTTGTCGCCAGTGTCGGTGTTGTCAGTTGGGGTCTCGTCATCCACAATGTCTTGTTCTCCTTCCGATGTCGGGCGGGTTACAAAGGCAAACTTGGCGTCGGCCAGCTCGGCGGCCAACTTCGGGTCAACGTCGAAGACGACCTGCGCACGGCAGCCCTGGGCGGTCACCTCGTCGATGTTCTCCTTGGCCTTGCCCTGCACGCGCAGCTTGAAGGTGCCCAGTCCGGGAATCTTGGCGGCGTTGCCGTTGACCGTTGGTCGAGGTGCCTTGCGCTCGGCAATGCTCAAAAGGGGTTTTGACATTGCGCTCGCTTAATCGGCACCTTCATCAGCGAGCGCAGGTTTAGAGGCTCCCGACAAACGGGGGACGGCTATAATGCAGGGGGCAAAAAAGAAAGGCTTGTCATCGTGTGGCAGGCCTTTCTTGTGGGGTTAAAAGAGGGATTGTTGCTGAAGTTACTCTATCATCTTATATTCTCCTGCATCGAAGGCTCGCTCTGTTACGTCGAGGTCGTTCCAATCCTCTTCGTGCATGGCTCCGTTGTGGCTGTGGCACTCGACGCGCAGACTGTTATTCGGACGGTCGATGCTGATTACCTTAAACCACATCGGCTCCTTGCAGCCTTTCCACGCCTGCTGAAAGCGGTCGCCCTCTTTCAGTGTTACGCTTGATGGCTCACGCTGTTCCATCAACTGCTTGGCCATCTTGACATACCAAGTGTCGTTGATGTCGGCATCGGTTATCTCACGAAGGTCTTTCTCGCTCTTTATCTTGTGCCACCACGAACCGCATCCGTAGATGACTTTGTTCAACTGAGGCACGAGCATTGCGGGATTGCCCATTGTCGATACTTTCAGCGTCTTCGATTCCGAGTTGAATGATACGAGGCTCTGAATCGGCAGGTCGCCAATATAGATGCCGAAGTACGTCTTACCGCCGTATTCGTCACCGCATGGACGGACAGCCACGAAGTCGCCCGTCTTGGCGTGCCAGCTGTCGGTCTTTATCGGCTCAACGTCGATGTTCTCGATAGTCAGCGGAAACTCGATGTACCGCGACTTGAATAACTCGCAGGCTTCGCACTTGGCTTCATCGGTAGGCACAACCTTGTCGTTGTCCCAACCAGCCTGCACGCAAGAATGGTCGCCCTTGAAGTGATGGTGAGCATACTTGCATCGTTCCAATTTTGTTTTCTTCTCTTCTGTCATAGTTCCTAATTCAAATTTGACAATAAAGAAACGGCACTACGCGCTGTCAGGTTCAAATTAGCTGAGACCTTGGGGTGGTTATCCCATACCCCACGCGGTGCCGTTATATTTCTACCACGATGTTCTACACACAAAACGCTGACTTTGTGGGTCAGCGGCGTGCCGCTAATTTGATTTGACGTTGCAAAGATAGGGCTTTTTCTCATAT